>LFIK01003532.1_pt1 | contig 12680 bp, 11 predicted proteins | sample 643401 | NCBI WGS metagenome assembly LFIK01 (sample SAMN03777447, study PRJNA286221) | soda lake metagenome | biome: soda lake; feature: Kulunda steppe; material: water; isolation source: sample T5-Br brine of Lake Tanatar-5 | place: Russia: Kulunda steppe | collected 2010-07 | reverse complement strand
CTCAACTGTTCCTGTCGTTGTCGCTCAACTTCTTCCTGGCTGGGCATTGTAAACCATGCCCATGCTATTGTGAGAACAAAAATGAGTAAAAGTCCTGTGACCGTATTCTTATCCAAAATTACTTCCTATTTAATTAATGTCTTCGGTTGTTGGTCGATCTTGTTTAAACTGACGCACGGTTGTAGAATTTATTCGCATAAGCCTCTCTCTTGTTTTTTTAAGCATGGAGATCATATCGTTTTCAATACGACTGTATGAAAGATCGGCACTATTTGCTAGAAACAGGCCGTGAAATCCAAAAGATTGCTGATCAAAGAGATCGTTAAGGTAGGCTTGCTGGTGTCGGTATACTTCTCGCAATAGTCTTTTGGTTCGATTGCGGTGTACCGCTTTTGGGACTTTTTTCTTCGGAGCTGCAAATCCAATGAGACAGCCTTCAGAAGAATCCGGATAGATTCTGTATCGAAATTGGATAGAGTCTGAGTTCAAAACAGTAGACTTTTCGAAGAGCCGTTGGAAGTTTTTTCTGCCCCGAAGAATTTTTGATCGCGGTAAGGAGAAATCAGGGGAATTTAATTCCGGACTATTTCGGTCCTTTTTCATTGCTTACCGTAAGCTTATGGCGTCCTTTTTTACGGCGTCTTTTTATCACATTTTGCCCATTGGCAGATTTCATTCGCTTTCTAAAGCCGTGCTTATTTGATCTCTTACGCTTACTTGGTTGATACGTACGTTTCATGACTAAACTAAATTATTAGCTAAAATTCGGAATCCTATTTTTAGGTAGACCCCAAAAATAAGAATAATTTTTTTAAAATCGAACGCTTTATTTACCCAAATAGCAGTATTATAACTTCGGAACGTATTCCAATCTTTACGGTATTTATTCGTTGCACAATACGAATTCACAGTTTAACGCTATTTTTCACAACAATTCTTAAATTTCGACTCTATAAAAGGATTGTTGAACTGCCTTTAGTTAAACTGTAACTTGTTAAGTTCATTCAAAAATATTTTTAACTCCTATTTAACTGTATGTTAGACAAGATATCCAAAGTCCTCACTTCAATTTTTGGAACTAAAAGTGCGAGAGACTTAAAAAAATTGTGGCCTGTTGTTGATGAGATCAACAGTTTTGAAGATGAAATGAAAGGCCTTTCTGATGACGAATTAAAGCAGAAAACGGAGTCCTTTAAAGATCTGATCAAAGAAAGGACAAAAGAGATTAGCGACCAAATTGCAGAGATTAAAGAAAAAATGGACTCTATGGATGAGTCCATCGCACTGGAAGAGAGAAGAGAGTTTTCTGACCGTTTGAGCGAACTTGAGCAGGAATGGCTCGATGTTCTCGAAGATACACTGGATGAAATTCTTCCCGAAGCCTATGCGGTATTGAAGGATACCTGTCGCCGATTTGTTGGGAAGAAATGGAAAGTAGCGGGCTCAGAAATTGAATGGGATATGATTCCCTACGATGTGCAACTGGTTGGCGCCGTTGCCATGCACCGCAGCAGTATTGCAGAGATGAAAACCGGGGAGGGTAAAACCCTGGCCGCAATTTTCCCCGCCTACCTGAATGCCCTCGCGGGGCGCGGAGTTCACGTTATTACGGTTAACACCTATCTTGCACAACGGGATGCGGAATGGAACGAGCCTATTTTTAATTTCCACGGCCTGCATGTTGATTGTGTAGACCGATACGATCCAAATACCGAACCGCGCCGAAAAGCGTACCGCGCAGATATTACGTATGGAACCAACAATGAATTCGGTTTTGATTACCTGCGGGATAATATGGTGATTGAAGAGGAGCAGCTCGTACAAAGAGACTATCATTTTGCGATTATTGATGAGGTCGATTCCATTCTGATTGATGAAGCCCGGACACCGCTTATTATTTCCGGACCTGTGCCGCAGTCTAATAGCCAGCAGAAGTATGAAGAGATGAAGCCGCGGGTTGAATCTCTGGTGAAAGCCCAAAAAGCGCTGGTGGCCTCTCTTGTAAATGATGGCGAGCGTTTGCATAAAGAGGGAAAAAATGAGGAAGCAGGTCTTGCGCTTTACCGTGCTGAACGCGGATTCCCTAAAAACAAAAAGTTCAGAAAACTGATGCAGGAAGCTGAGTATCAGCGATTGGTACAACAGACGGAGAGCTTTTATCTGGCAGATAACGCCAAAAATCTTCCTATTGTTGACGAGCACCTCTACTATGCGGTAGACATGAAGCAAAAGTCTATCGAGATGACCGAAAAAGGCCGCGATTTTATCACCAATGATGAAGAGGGTGATGAATTTTTCGTTATTCCGGATCTGGGAACAGAAACCTCTGAGATTGAAGAGGAGATGGATCGATTGGAGAAAGAGAATATAGAAGAAATTAAAAATAATGAAGAGTTTAGTGAAGAGTACAAAGAGAAGAAAATTGAGGAGACTAAGGAGGAACTGAAGCAGGATCGTGAAAAACGTTTCAACGAACTGCACAGGCTTTTTGCTGAAAGAGGCGATCGTATTCATACTGTGAATCAGCTCCTTAAAGCATACACCCTTTTCGAAAAAGAAGAGGAGTATATCGTCCAGGATGGTAAAGTTCAGATTGTGGATGAGCATACCGGACGTGTACTTTCAGGACGTCGATATTCAGACGGACTCCACCAGGCGATTGAGGCAAAAGAAGAAGTGAAGGTTGAAGCTGCAACGCAGACCTATGCGACTATTACGCTTCAGAACTACTTCCGTATGTATCACAAACTGTCCGGTATGACCGGTACAGCTGCAACGGAAGAGGGTGAGTTCAATGAAATTTACGAACTTGATGTAACCGTCATTCCTACCAACCGCCCGATTATTCGGGATGACCGTGAAGATCTGATTTTCAGAACAAAACGGGAGAAGTACAAAGCAGCCATCAATACAATTCAGGAGTTTCATGAAAAGGGGCAGCCTGTTTTGGTGGGTACAACAAGTGTGGATGTCTCTGAACAACTCAGCCGGATGCTGAAACGAGCTAAAATTCCTCACAATGTGCTAAACGCGAAACAGCACGCCCATGAGAGTGAGATAGTAGCTCATGCAGGACAAATAGGGGCTGTGACCGTTGCCACAAACATGGCCGGTCGTGGTACAGATATTAAATTGTCTGATGAAGTAAAAGAGAAAGGCGGGCTGGCCATTTTGGGTACAGCCCGACACGAATCTCGCCGGATTGACCTCCAGTTGCGTGGTCGTGCCGGTCGCCAGGGAGATCCGGGAATGTCGCAGTTCTATGTATCCCTCGAAGATGAGCTGATGACCTTATTTGGCGGAACAGATCGTATCGCCAATATCATGGATAAACTCAACTTTGACGAAGGTGAGGTGATTCAGCACCCATGGGTAAGTAAATCACTTGAACGCGCTCAGAAAAAAGTTGAGCAAAACAACTTTGCAATTCGGAAGCGTCAGCTTGAGTTTGATGATGTATTGAATAATCAGCGTAATGTAGTCTACTCAAGAAGAAAACACGCACTGCTGGGTGATCAGCTGCAGAGTGATATTTTTGATATGCTCGAGGATATGGTGGAAGGCATTGTAGATGAATATTATCCGGAAGGCCTGTTTGAAGAACTTCGTGATGAAATACTCAGGCAGCTGGCAGTTGAGATTGAAATTGATCGCGACGATTGGGCAATCAAGGGTGAAGACGGCCTGGTAGATCATATCATTGAAAGAGCTTACGAAGTTTACAGAAGAAAAGAACGATTGGTTTCTGAGCCGCTCTACAGAATCATTAAGCAGATTAAAGAAGGTGATTCAGAGAAAAAGCCTTCTAAAATACAGGTGATTTTCACGGACGGAATGCGCCGGATGAGAATCGTTGTGGACGTTGACCGTGCCTATCAAAATGAAGGACGCGAAGTTGCTCGATCTTTGGAACGCTCAGCTATTTTGTCAACCATCGACAACAAGTGGATGGAGCACCTGCGGGAACTCGATACCGTAAAAGAGGGTATTGGTTTGCGCTCGTTTGGTCAAAAAGATCCATTGATGGAGTACAAGAAAGAGGCGTTTGAGATGTTCAAAATGCTGATTGATGAGATCAATAAAGAGACTATCTCCCTTATCTGGAAGGCCGTTCCTGAGGTCCAGGCTGAACAGAGTAAAGTTCAGGCCGCTCAAAAAGAGAAGAGTAAATACGATATGAGTAAAGCTCAGGCTCAGCAGGCCGATTCCACCAATATGGGTTTCCGTGGCGGACAGCAAGCAGATGGCGATGGCCAGCAGCAGGCATCAGCGCCCGGTGAGAAACGTCAGCCGGTAACGGTTGAAGATGAGCCCGGACGTAACGACCATGTGAAGCTTCAAAACATCAATACGCAGGAAGTGAAAGATGTGAAGTGGAAATACGCCAAGAAGATGGTGAATGAAGGCGGCTGGATCGTTATTGAGAAGTAATCCTTTCCCAATTTTAATTGAAATTACTCGTGGCACGGCACAAAGTCGTGCCGCGAGTGTTTTGTAGATACCCTACCTCAGCGCTACACCCAATAAAAAGTACCAAACCGTTAAGGCGGCAAGTTTTACGGTTTGATGATCCCGGTCATACTCCGGATTTACTTCAGACAGATCGAATGAAGTAACTTTCGGGTGGTTGCCAAATCCATATGCAAGCGTCAGCCAATCTTCCTTGTTGATCCCCGACGCGTTAGGGGCACTTACACCGGGAGCGTCTGCATGACATACAGCATCCATATCCATTGTAATCATGATGTTCTCTTCATTAAAAAGATTCAGCCGATTTAGAATAGCATCTACAGAGACAGACTGCTCAAATACGGCGTCTCCCTGCTTTTGAACAAATGCAAGATGATCTGTTGATACTGAGGCAGGGTTCAACCCATACACGTTGTAAGATCTGCATTTCCCGGACTGATGTTCGATGGCCTGCCTAAATGGTGATCCGGAATGAGCTTTCCCATTCTTAAACTCCCGGACATCCGCATGGGCATCTATATTTACAATGTTCACCGGTAGTTCTGATTTTGCATATCCTAGAAAGTGGCCAAAAGCTGTTTCATGTCCACCTCCAAAAACAACAGGCAGTATCTGATCGCTTAAAGTATCGGACACCTTCTCACCCAGATTTTCATGGTCTGAGGGCAGATCTCCTGAACAGTTCAGCATGATTAAGCTTTCGGTTTTCTGAAGCAGCTTAATGTGCTTGTCAATGTGAACGGGGTGCGGCGTCAGCTTTAATAGCTCTTTGTAAATTAGGTTAGGTGCTTTTGAGGCCCCGATCCTTCCGCCGTTGATTTTTACTCCCTCATCAGAAGGAAATCCGATAAGACTGACTTTTGGTTGAGTTACATTTTTGCCAATGTAGTCTCTCAGTCGTGGATCCCTACTACTCATTTTCATCCTCCATTTCTTCATTTCGATGTTTTGCAGCCAGATAAAATCTACGTCTCTGTTTCCATTCCCGCCAGAAAATGGAAAGAATGGTTACAGCAACCAGTGGCAGCACGAAAAAGATCATGGTATTGCTGAAAGCCTCCAGCAGATCGTGGTCGGTTGAATAGAGAAACAGGTATAGTATATAGGCGATGTACATTACAAGGAATACAAACCCTTCGAACCGATCGATACGGTGACGAGTAAAGAAGATAGGCAAGCACGCAAATGATGCTGCCATCAGGATAATCAGATCAAACCGGATAAGTGATGGCTGTACAGGAATGGATGTAGGTATAATGAGGCCGGTTACTCCTAAAACAACCAGGATATTCAGAATATTACTTCCAATTACATTACCTACAGCGATGTCCCTCTCTACTTTAAGTGCAGCAACAACAGCCGTAACAATTTCGGGCAGGGAGGTTCCGATTGAAACAACTGTAAGCCCAATGATCAACTCGCTTATACCCGCCATTTCGGCAAAAATGACAGCACTGTCCACCAGCCATCGGGCACCGAACACAAGCATTAGTAAACCAATTATCCCGGTAATTATCAGAACGGGCGTAGATGTTGGCATCTTTTCAATTTCTGCTTCCACATCGGTGTGTTTATTTTCCCGAATCAGAAAAGTGAGGTAGGCCCCCAAAAGAATGACAAGAATTAAACTCTCCCAGAAATAGATCACACCGCTCAGTGCAAAGATATAAAGCAAAATAGTGACGCCGATCATAACCGGCACATCTACACGGATCAGTTTAACATTCACTTTAAGCGGCAGGATGAGTGCGGCAATTCCTAAAATTAGCAGCGTATTGGAGATATTGCTGCCTACGATGTTTCCAAGAAGAATGTCTGTTTTTCCCGCAAATCCGGCCTGTATACTGACGCCAAGTTCAGGTGCACTGGTTCCTAAAGAGACAACTGTCAACCCTACAATTAGTTTGGAAATTCCAAAACGAACAGCCAGGCTGGATGATGAACGAACCAACAGTTCTGCGCCTCCAATGAGGGCAACAAGACCAATAATAAACCAGATTGTTGCAGAAAGCATAGAGTTAATTAAACCGGTTACCTTTCAGGAATCCAAATTCCAATCTGGAACCCCTGTAATGATACATCCATTTGTTCACATTCTCTGCATCAATGATCAGGAAATCTGCAGACTTACCCCGCTCGATAGATCCGATCTTCTCATCCCTGTTGATCGCTTTAGCAGCATACATTGTAGCACCTTTTAAAACTTCGGCCGGAGTAAGTCGACCATGATTGCATGTGAGCATCATGGCAAGAGGCAGGTCGAATGTAGGGGCGGAACCGGGGTTAAAGTCGGTAGCGACGGCCACTTCAACTCCGCCATCTATCAGTATTCGGCAGTTTAGATAGGGCTGCTGAGTATAGAGCGAGGCGAGCGGAAGAGTAACTCCAACCACTCCTTTTTCTGCCATCTGTTTAATCCCTTCATCCGAAATCTGTTCCAGGTGATCGGCACTGACGGCTCCAACTTCTGCGGCAAGCTCTGCTCCGCCTCCTGATGAGAGCTGGTCGGCGTGGAGTTTTGGTGTGAGGCCGTGCTTCTTGCCGGCTTCAAATATGGCTCGGGCTTCCTCAATTGTAAATGCCGACTCTTCCACAAAAATGTCGCAAAATTCGGCGAGATTCTCTTCAGCCACGGCCGGTATCATCTCTTTGATGACCAGGTTGATGTAGTCTTTTCGATTCTCTTTAAACTCAGGCGGAATGGTGTGTGCCCCGAGAAACGTGGATACCATGTGCACATTTGATTCCTCACTCAGCCGCTTATAAACCCGCAACTGCTTGAGTTCATCCTCAAGTGAAAGACCGTAGCCGCTTTTACACTCTATGGCCGTGACGCCCTGTTTTTGGATTTCCTTTAGCAGTCCGGACGCTTTTTCATAAAGCTCATCTTCCGATGCTGCCCGAGTCGCCTTCACGGTAGAAAGAATCCCGCCGCCGGCTTTGGCGATTTCCAGGTAGCTTCGTCCCTGAATGCGCATTTCAAACTCATCAGCCCGCCAGCCTCCAAAGCAGAGGTGCGTGTGGCAGTCTACTAATCCCGGTATGACCATTTTCCCACCTGCATCAATCCACTCTTCTTTTTGATATTTATCCGGCAGATCTGATTCTTGACCTATCCACTCGATGGTTCCGGCGCTCCATGCAACAGCACCGTTTTGAATTGGATGAACGTCTGTCTGACTGCCTTCATCACGGCAGGTGTAGAGGGTTGAGATGTTTTTGAGTACGGGCATAGAAAAATTTGGTTTATCGTTGCTCTAAAATTGAATGAATATTCTGCATGTAGTGTAGACAAGAGTGGATTTGGATTGGCTTACTGTTTTCAAATCTGTAAAAAATTACAATAGGAAATGCTTTTGGTGATACCTGAATTGTCTCTACAGCTTTTACAACTACGTTTAAAAAACTCTCACCCAATCCGGGATACTTTTCATCGTACCAATCTCTGGCGCTTTCAATATCATTTACGGCAGATTGAAGAAATACAATCTTAGCCATTGTATTTTTTAAACAGTTTCTCTTTTACCTCGTTCCAGGGAATCAATTCATCCGGATTTTCTTCAGCATAGAGAATTCTTTTGTCCAACTCCTCTGACATTACATCATCCCATAGTTCGCCAATCAGGATAATTTTTTCATCATCGGATAATTCACTCAGTGCGGGAACTTTCTCTTTTATCATACGACCTGTCTATCTCATCAACATTCAAGAGAAGTATAATAGATTTACATCAATTTTTTTGAGATTTCACTCTCTGCTGCTACCAGCATCTCTTTTTCACACAATAGTTCTACGGCCTGACTGATATCATCTTTAAAGTACTGATCTTCTGATGCATGAGGAATAGTTTCCCGGATCACCTCATGTGCTTTCTCAACTCCTTTCCCGGGCCGTAGCGGTTTCCGGAAGTCGAGTGCCTGGGCAGCTGTAAAGAGTTCGATTCCCAAAACCTGCTCCACATTTTCATACACCTTCAGCAGATTGAGTGCACTAATGCTCCCCATGCTTACGTGATCTTCCTGCCCTAATGATGTTGGAATGGAATCAACTGAGGACGGATGACATAACACCTTGTTTTCAGACACTAGCGCCGCTGAGGTGTACTGCGGGATCATAAACCCGGAGTTGATGCCGGTCTCCTGCATCAGCAGTTTGGGCAGTCCGTCATGACCCTCAAGCAGCAGGTACGTTCGTCGTTCAGAGATACTCGCAATCTCAGCGAGGGCAATTTTTGCAAAATCGAGAACAAGAGCGAGCGGTTGACCATGGAAATTTCCACCGCTGATAATGTCTCCGTCCGGGAAAACAAGCGGGTTATCGGTTACGGAGTTGATTTCTGTTTGAACCACCGATACTGCGTGATCGATCGCATCACGGCTGGCTCCGTGAACCTGAGGTACGCAGCGAAGGCAGTAAGGGTCCTGCACTTTTCCGCAGTGGCGATGCGATTCCAGAATTTCGCTGTCGGTCAACAAATTTCGAACATTTTCCGCTACCTGCTTCTGTCCCTTATGAGGACGGATATTGTGAATTCGCTCATCAAAAGGTCTGATACTTCCCTGCAGTGCCTCCAGGCTCATGGCTGCAATAACATCTGCCATTTTGAGCAGGTGGAGTGATTTTTCGAGCACGTAGGAACCGTAAGCACTCATCAGCTGCGTGCCGTTTATCAGAGAAAGTCCATCTTTGGGCTGAAGGTCGATTGGATCCAGTCCGTTTTTTTTCAATACCTCATCAGCCGGCAGAGTGCTTGTGCCGTCCTCATTCCAGAACTCACCAAAACCGAGCAGCGGTAGCGACATATGAGCCAATGGCGCCAGATCACCCGAAGCCCCAACGCTCCCTTTTTCGGGAATAGTGGGGATCCAGTCTTTATCGATGAAAAGCATCAACCGGTCGAATGTCTCCTCGGATATTCCAGAATATCCGATAGCAAGGGCGTGAACTTTCAGCTGAAGCATCAGCCTTGAGATATCCTTTGGAATCAAATTCCCAACCCCAACCGAGTGCGACAAAATAAGATTCCGCTGCAACTGTTTCAGATCAGCGTCGTTTACCCTTTTTCCGGCCAGAGCGCCAAATCCCGTGTTAATTCCGTAGTAGGCATTGCCATCCTTTAGGGCACTGTCTACAACTTTTCGGGAATCGGTCAGCGCTTTTTTCCCCTTTTTGAGCTGATTAATTCGTTCGGTAAGATCACTGTACAGCTGGTTGATTTGAATGGATTTCATCATCATTAATTTTCAGGCAAATTGGTTGCGACTCTTGAGGAAACCGCGTTTGTAAATTAGTTAAGATTTGAGCGGAATGAAAACCTGAGAAGTGTAGAGCTCCTGACAGATTTAGAGTTGAAATTGTAAAAGAAGAGGATCTAAAAATATAAACTTTAAAATGTATTTACTGCAAAATGATACGTCATGATCAGTGCTACAATCACTTTAATGAAGGTACTTACAAAAAATCCAAGCACAGCACCCATGGCAGATCGTAAAGCTTCCCGGGAGGTTTTTTTGTTGATGAGTTCACCGACGTAAGCTCCGATGATTGGACCGAAAACAATCCCAAACGGAGGGAAGAGAATTAATCCGCCTACAGCGCCAATCACACTACCCCAGATTCCATAGGATGAAGCGCCCATCTTTTTAGCGCCGGCAACCGAGGCGATCTGCTCCAGAAACTGGATCATCACCACAATTACCGCCCAAACAATCATGAACCGAAGGCTGAAGGGCGGATTTTCAGTCAATTGAAGCATCAGCAAACCGACATAGGAGAATGGCAGACCGGGCATAATTGGCAGAAATGCGCCTATTAGACCAATGATCATACATATGACTCCGATAATAATAAGGATGGTTTCCATAGAGATTGATTGATCAGCTAATTTTGCCGGGCGGAGTGCTACAACACATTCTATCTACGGAAGCCAAGAGAAAAAGATTCGACCCTTGCGCAACGAGTTAACCAATTCGGAGTTCAAGTTTATTTATCCGTAATTCCGGGCAGATCCACACCTCGTTCTTTGGCTACATCCTGCGCCAGTTCGTACCCGGCATCGGCATGGCGCATTACTCCGGTTCCGGGATCGTTGGTGAGGACACGGCGCAATCTGCGATCGGCCATTTCAGTGCCATCGGCCACACTCACCATCCCGGCATGAATGGAATATCCAATACCCACTCCGCCTCCGTGATGCAGGCTCACCCAGCTTGCGCCGCTGGCTGTATTAAGCATGGCGTTGAGCAGCGGCCAGTCGGCAATGGCATCCGAGCCATCTTTCATCGCCTCGGTTTCGCGGTTGGGTGAGGCAACGGAACCTGTATCCAGATGATCGCGTCCGATGACTATTGGTGCTTTTACTTTCCCTTTTTTCACCAGCCAGTTGAATTTTTCGCCCATCTCGGCACGCTCGCCGTACTCCAGCCAACAGATACGGGAGGGTAATCCCTGGAAGTGAATTTTCTCCTGTGCCTCATGGATCCACCTTCGAAGCGCCTCTTTTTCCGGGAAGGTTTCCAGAATGGCCTTATCGGTAACCGCGATATCTTCAGGATCACCGGAAAGTGCAGCCCAGCGGAACGGCCCTGAACCCTTGCAGAAAAGCGGACGAATGTAAGCTGGCACAAAGCCCGGGAAGTCGAAGGCTTCCTTCATGCCGCGATGATCGGCAACCTGACCCCGCAGGTTATTTCCATAATCAAATGTAATCGCTCCGCGCTTTTGCATGTCGAGCATGGTTTGAACGTGGGCAACCATCGAATCCAGGACATCGTTTTCATATGCTTCAGGATCAGTTTCACGTTTTTCAGCAGCTTGTTCGAGTGTGTACCCGGCGGGGATATATCCAAGCCGGAGATCGTGAGCAGAAGTTTGGTCCGTTAATACATCGGGGATCACCCCTTTGTGCATCAGTTCTGGAAGTACTTCTGCCACATTCCCCACTAATCCTACGGACAGTGCCTTTCCATCCGCCTTGGCGTTCATCACCTTATCCAAAGCGTCGTCGAGATCGGTGCACTTTACATCGCAGTAGCCGGTTTTAATACGCATATCAATTCGGCTCTCATCCACTTCAATTCCGAGAAAAGCGGCTCCGTTCATGGTGGCGGCAAGCGGCTGAGCTCCACCCATACCTCCGAGTCCCGCCGTAACCACCAGTTTTCCTTTCAATGAACCGTCAAAATGCTGGCGGGCGCACTCAGCAAACGTCTCATACGTTCCTTGCACAATTCCCTGCGAACCGATGTAGATCCAAGAACCGGCCGTCATTTGCCCGTACATTGTAAGACCCATTTTGTCGAGCTTTCGAAACTCTTCCCATGTAGCCCATCGCGGCACCAGATGAGAATTGGCGATCAACACTCTTGGTGCTTCTTCATGCGTGCGAAAAACACCGACAGGTTTTCCACTCTGAATCAGCAGTGTCTCGTCATTTTCGAGCCGTTTCAGTGTTTTAATAATCCGATGGTAGCTCTCCCAGTTTCGGGCGGCTTTACCGCCACCTCCGTAAACAATCAACTCTTCCGGACGCTCGGCAACTTCAGGGTCCAGGTTGTTCATCAGCATACGCATGGCCGCTTCCTGGTGCCAGCCTTTACAGCTTAATGTTGTACCGTGTGGGGCTTTAATACTCTTCTGCATGTTGTTCATGGGTTAAAACAATTTAAGCTTAAATCGCTGTTGTTAAGAAAACTAAATGTGAAATTAAGTTGTAGAGATGTAGCTTTATAGACCATAGTAATGATAAGCTTTAGGAATATTATTCTCTACTCAGTTGATACAGAGATATTTACATCAAGAATAGTGAAAATTGAAATTGGATTAAAATGGCTAACTTAAAGATGAAACGCTGCCTGGGTGTGGTTTCTCCCCTCCTTCTTCTATTTGCGGCAGACGCACTGGCACAGAATAGTAACGATTACAAAAGAGTAAGTCTTTCGCTCTATGGCGGGTTAACTCTTGGGTATCCGGATGATGACAATCAGATCTTCGGCAGCAATTACAATACGTTTACCCAAACCACATATAATTTTGGCGGTGGCGTTCAATACGCTATAAAGCCGTTTTGGTCGGCTGAACTTGGATATCGCTATAATAAAATTAAGGGAACGGGAGACGACGGGTTTGAAACTAATGTCCATTCAGCAGTTTTCAAAAACACCTTCAATCTAAATCGCTTATACCGAAGGAATAGTATTTCAGAATGGCT
>LFIK01003531.1_pt1 | contig 12681 bp, 15 predicted proteins | sample 643401 | NCBI WGS metagenome assembly LFIK01 (sample SAMN03777447, study PRJNA286221) | soda lake metagenome | biome: soda lake; feature: Kulunda steppe; material: water; isolation source: sample T5-Br brine of Lake Tanatar-5 | place: Russia: Kulunda steppe | collected 2010-07 | reverse complement strand
CTTTTATTGAAGAACTCAGTCTGTTCAATAGACTTACCATCAGACTAAGACAACAGGCACCGAATATGGCCGAAGCCGACTGGCGAGAACAACTCTATACCATGGTGGCCGCCATCCCCCCCGGCACCACTGATAGCTATGGCGCGCTGGCCCGGCAGATCAGCGGCGCCAGCGCTCGCTCTGTCGCCCGTGCGCTGAGTCAGCTACCCGAGGACACTCGCCTCCCCTGGCATCGCGTCATCCGCTCCGATGGCCAAGTTGCCGATCATCCGGGGCGGGCCGAGCAGATCCGGCGCTTGTACGCCGAGGGTGTGGTTATTCGACGCTGACCGATTCGCCAGATTGCGTGGCTGGTCCAGGTCAGTCCCCTTGATCACCGAGCCTGGAATATCCAGGCCTGATTGCCCTCGACTTCCAGCACCAGCTCGTCGCCAGCCAGTTGATACCGGGATGTAGTGTTCAGGGTGCTCAGGTATTGGTTGACCAGTGCGGCCATGGCGTCATCACTGACATGACACCTGGCTCGAGTGCTGGCCGTGTTGCTGATGGTGATCTCGGAATCCGTCAATTGATGCCTGCCCGTCCAGCGATTACAGGCCACCTGGCCGCTGGCCCTGCCATCGTTATGCAGTGTCAGGGAGAGTTCGGAATCGTCGTCTGTCAGCACCTGTCTCTGGTCATTCACAATGACACTGGCCAAACGCCACTCGAGACCTATCAGCGGCGAGTCACCATTGTTGGGATTGCTACTGCACGCCGCCAATCCCACAAGCACCGGCAGACTGATCAATAGCTTCAGCACAACCGACGGAACAGTCATGACTTTCTTCATGTTAAATTGCTTCCCTGACGGCAGTGGCTGTTGCGCGAGCGCGATAGGCAATGGCTGACAGTATCACCAGCAACACCCAGCTTATCGGGTGGTCCAGTGAGCCAGTACTTTCTCTGCGGCCCGAGTCACTGGTGTCATCACTGGTCGCGGCCTGCGCTTCTGAGGTGCCTGAGGACGCCATGTTGTTGGTGATCCAGTCCTCATACTGTGAAACACGTGCGTACACCCCCGGGGAACCGTCTTCGGCACAACCATCCCCCCAACTGACCACGCCCGCCAGGTACCAGTTATCGTCTGCGTCAGAAACAACCAGTGGCCCCCCGCTATCCCCTTGACAGGCGTCCTGAGTGTAATCTGACACACCGGCGCATAGCATGTTGTCCGTGATGTCGTCAGTAAAGTAATTGGTATCTTCGGTGCAGTGAACGATGTCCAGCTCCACCCATTGCAGAAGATCCGGAAATTTAGCGTTATCGTCGTCTCCAGAAGCATCCATGTTGCCCCATCCGCTGACTTGCGCGGGTTTACCCACGCTGGCCAGGTCTGAGGTCTCTTGAGTGATCCGAGGAATGGTGGCGATATGACTTGAGTTCAGGTCGAACGACTCTGCCAGCTCCAGCAGTGCGATGTCGTTATCCATCGATACGTCGTCATAGTGCTCATGATTGATCACGCGTGTGACTTCAATAATGTCTTCTGAAGCCATTGAAATCAGGTCGACGATCCCTGCAGCAACGCTGATCGAGGTATCGTCTTCAAAACAATGCGCGGCAGACAGTACCCAGTTGTGAGCGATCAGGGTGCCACCGCAGGTCTGAACCAGATCCCCCTCACCATCTACTTCAAGTATTGCGGTCTGCCAGGGGAACTGCCCGGTATCGGCTTCGTCTCCATTGATGATGCGAGGCAGTAGCTGGAACCCCAGCGCGGCGGACGCCGTCACCAAAGTCAGGAAGATCGCTGCACTCAAGCAGACCAGGTGACGGCATTTCATGCGTGCTCTCCGATTTTCGAGTATACATAGTGTTTACACTTGTAAACTCATTATTGCACCGGGCAATGGCGTTTTCATCCGTTTATTGGCGCTGGTCTCGGTACTTCTCTTAAGGCGTCTCAACTTTGTTCTTCAATATCGACGTAATGATGGCGTACCCCCTAATCATGATTCAGGCTCATTCGACCGTGATGTCAGACGCCTGCAGAATTCGTCCACGTACCCGGTCAGCGCTGAACTCACCCGTCACCCGGACGCGCTTGCCGACAAGGTCAGCCACCGCCTCGTCCGGCTCCACCGCTACGCGGTTCAGGTTGTCATCCTCCACCCAGTAGTGAAGAGGGTCGTCAAAGGTTCTGACGGTACCGGCTGTGGTCAGGGTCCTGCCATCGTATTCCTCTTGTTGTTCAACCAGAGTGGCCAACGGTATGTCTTCGATTGTTTCACTGCAGCCACCCAAGAATACGGCGACCAACAGCGTCACTAAGGCTATCCTCCCTCTGTAGAGCATGGTACCGATTTCCTGTTACCAGATTGACCGAACGTGCTTGTAAGCTCGGATTCGTTCATCTGCTGTCACTAAAGGCGCGTTGAAGTGTCTGGCCAGAGCGGTGATCATCCGGTCGGCTGGGTCTTTGTGAAACTCTCCTGGCAATCGTGTTGACTCAACTCCCACCACTTCATCAACAGGCACAAACCGCACCCCCTCAATTTCACTGACAGTTTCAATCCAGTCGTCAAGGTTCATTGCCAGGGTCAGGCGGTCACGTCCCACGAGCAGGGCGATCTCCCACGCTGAAATAGATGACACAAGAATGATCCCGTCCTCACTCTGCTGCTCATGCTCTATCGCCGTATTTGCGCTCGGGGAAAGCTGGCTGTCACCATTTACCCACCAAATCAGAGCATGCGTATCGAGAACGATCAAGCCAGCGCCTCCCAATCATCAACAGCGACCGGTTCTGTAGGATTCTTGAACTCCAAAACGCTCCCACGCAGACGCTCAAGAGGTGACCGTTTATCACTCCGGTAACGCCGAATTTCTACTGCTGGCTGACCGCGATCTGTCACCACTACCGAATCGCCAGAGGTTTCAACCTTACGGAAATACTCAAGCGCTTTCGCCTTGAATTGAGATTTCGTAACCAGTTCTTGGTTCATGGCCACACCATAGTCATTAGGTATAGTCACCAACATACATCGGACTAATGACTAGTGCAAGTAGTCATTTATAGTTTGATAATTTTCTATATTGTAAATGTGATACTTCGGGGTCGAGGCGATTGTAGGAGTTACAGGGACCGCTTACTTTCGCCAGAGTCTAGGTCTAGCCAGCCAGCTGATTGCAAAGGTAATCAACGTGGTCATTCAGTGTGATTGCTGCTATGGCTACTCCATCATGGAGACCGCCAAGGCCAATGGCCTGGATCCGTATCACTACCTGAAACAGGTGTTTGAGAAATTGCCTCTGTCAGAAACGGAATCAGATATCGACGCGGTTGCTGCCCTGGAATATCGAGCTGGTCAGCGCTTGATCAGACGGTAAATGGATCGGTTACACACGGGTTGCCATTCTTCGATTGGTGCGCTTCAGCCGGTTCATCTGCCGTGCATGGGCATAGCGGCTGGCCTTGTAGCTCAACTCACCAAACTCTTTTTCGTAGGTTTGGCGCAGCTTAACGTCCTTTTCCCGTGCCAGGGCGACCAGTCTCTCTCGAGACTTCTGCAGTAACTTGGAGTCACTGCGGTGGGCACAATGGCTTTCTCCATCACTGTGGTATCTATGACGGCGGTTTTCAGGCTTTCCGGCTTGATAGTGCCGGTCTTCAGACCGGCATCAATGCTCAGTTTCAGAAACTGTTCTGCGCCCTGTTCACCGATGCGTTTTCTGAACCGAGTCATGCTGGTCGGGTCCATCCGGACTTCGTGCTGAAAGTACTGTTCGCCACAGAAGTACTGTACATAGGGGGAGTCCAGCCAGCGCTTCACGCTGGCTTCATCAGAGCGCCTTTCCATGTGCTTGACCAGGTGTAGACCGACCATCATGGGAGTGGGCAAGGGAGGACGCCCAGGACCCGGCTTATACAGTTTGCCGAAATACGCTTCACAGGCATCCCAGTCGATGCGGTCAGCCAGCAATACCAGCTCATGTTTGGGATCCACGATATCGATCAGTTCTGGACGAAACAGGTTTCTCTGCGGTTCGTGCTCGATGGTCTTGGGCTTCATAACTACAAGGTTTTGATATTCTTTTACCGGAAACGTTGCAGCCATTTTACCGAAAAACAGCCTGAAACGCGGCATTCATGGGGGGTTCTCTATTATTCAGGACCGACGGTATAGCGTCACCAGAAGGGCAACAACTAATGGAAACTGTCCTAATACCAACGACACTTCCACACACTCTCCGAAGGTCATTCGGTAATTTGGATGATTCAACCACATTTTGCCTGCCGGGGCGCCCTGGCGGTCATGCCCCAGACGACCAGAGCTGTGGTCAATCCAGAAAAGAATATGCCAAAAGCCAGTGGGAAAACTGTATTGTTATTCATGGATAGCCCCAGTATGAAGCCAACCACAAAGGACCCCAGTGTCATCACAAAGGCATTAAGTGCCGAAGCGGTGCCGGCAGCGTGCGGGAATGGCCCCATAACTCCGCTTTGCGCGCAGGGCTGGTTAATGCCATGGCCGATCATGAATATGTAAAATGGTAAAGTCAGTCCCCAGAAATTGTGCCAACCTGCCAATGCCGAGAGTGCCATCGTGGAGCCGCCCAGCAGTGAAAACCCCGCCCCGATGATCACGGTTCGCTGGATACTGAATCGCAATAAGAGCCAACGACAGAGAATAGTCCCGCCGATATAGAAAGCAGACATGGTGAACATGATCAGTCCGTAAATCGGGGTGGTGAAACCCAAAGTTTCAATGAAAACAAAAGAAGATGCAGCGAGAAACACATATAGGCCACCAAAGCTCGCTGTCAGAAAAAGTGAATAAGACCAAAACACAGGGTCGCTTAATATCGAGCGCCAAGTTTCTGATAAGTGCTTTATACGAACTGTTTCTCTGCGCGAGTCTGTTAGCGTTTCGTCCAGTTGAAAAGCTACGACTGCAAGTGTGGCAGCGCCGATTACTGCCAGCGCGAGCAGGGTGCTGCGCCAACCAAACAGGGCAGTCAGGACCCCTCCAATTGGCGTGCTGAGACAGGCTATTACCCCAAGCCCTGTCAGGCCTTGACTCATCACCTTGGCTCCGAGTACAGGGTCATCAAAAAGATCTCTTACCATAGTGCGAGCGCACATGACTGCAGCGCCCAGGGCAACTCCCTGAATAATGCGAAACCCTATCAATACCTCCATTGTATTTGCCAGTGTGGCGCTAATAGCTGAGAAGACATAAAGCACAAGGCCCGTCAGTAGTATCGGTCTGCGACCAAAACGATCCGACAATGGGCCCCAAACCAGTTGCGACACTCCAAACGCCATAAGGAGCGTGGAAAGTGTCAACTGGGCCATTGAAAATGTTGATTGTAGGTCTTTAGTAATAAAAGGCAGGGCTGGAAGGTAAAGGTCAGTAGTCAATGGCTGCAACCCCAATAGGAGCGACAAGATAAGTACAAGCACTACAGAGGGGTTGAACATGCTGACGCACCTTGCTTTGCTAACAGTTAGATGTTCTGACCTCAGGCTCGTACGCTGCTTCCACCGTCCATATTGATAGTGACACCGGTCATCCAGCCTGCCTGATCAGAAAGCAAGAAGGCAATCATGGAGGCAATTTCTGCGGGCTCACCAATTCGGCCAAGAGGGTAATCGCCGGTCCTGGCTTCTATCAGTTTTTCGTACTCGGTCTCATTCAATCCGGCTGACAACCAAATCTGACTTCTTACCATTGCTGGCGCAACTGCATTGACACGCACTTTGTGTGGGGCCATTTCTATGGCAATAGCCCGAGTGAATCCTTCGATCCCTGCCTTGGTTGCCGCATAAATGGAGACGCCCGAGACCGGCCGCGCGCTCAGTGTTGAACTCAGGTTTACCACTGAACCGCCGCTTTCGATCAAATAAGGAATGCAGGATCTGGTGCACTGGATGGTTCCCATCAAGTTGGCTGCAATCATGTAGTCAAGGCTCTCTTGACTCATGTCGGTGAGTAAAGCCTTGTTGACCACACCAGCACAGTTGACGAGTGCATCAATTCGCCCAAATTTTTCTCCAATGTCACTGAATTTGGTAGCTACAGCCTTAGGATCACTCACATCCATATCCACACCGTGGACACGACCTGCAAGGGCCCTGTCGATTCGTTTAAGGCTCCGACCTATGCCGACAACATCATAGCCATCACTAAGCAACAATTGTGCGGTGGCTAAGCCAATACCAGAACTGGCACCTGTCACCACGGCTAAAGGTCGGTCACTCATTGGATCGCTCCCGCAAATTTAATAACCAGTCTCATTTATAAACCGCTTCATCTTGGTCTTCTGAAATTTTCTTGCTATCAACATTAGTCGATGCTCTACCAGTGCCTTCATCTGACTCATGCTCTCTCGCATAGGCGTTTTCGAGAAATTCGACTATTCCATTGCCAGGTGTCATCACGTGGTCACGGATACAGGTTTCCAGTAAATAGGCATTCTGGCTACGTATCGCCTCCATCAGCAAGGCATGCTCATATCCGGCTATTTCAGTTTTGTGGTAAACGTCGATATAGAGTCTTAGGTAGGGTTCGATCAAACCTCTCACCCGTTTTATATCTGCGTACAATTTGGGACGGCCAGAGTTTCTGCAGATAAAATCATGAAACTCATTATGTCGTTGTATCCATAAATCAACGTCACCACGCGCCAAGTTCATCAGCTCATACAGTTTTTCGAGCTCCTGCAAAACACTGCCAGTCAGATTGGCAATTGCACAACGCCCTGCGAGCCCTTCAAGAACTGATCGAATCTCAAACAGTTCTGCCACTTCTTGCGGTGTTAATTGAGTCACCACAGCACCTCGGTTAGGGCGGATGGTGACCAACCCTTCGGCGTCCAGCTGTCGAATTGCCTCTCGAACCGGCATCCTGCTTATTCCGAGCTGGTCTCCAATCGTAGCAGGATTAAGTTTCATCCCACCGGAAAAGTCCCGGGCCAGGATCTTCTCTCTGATGAACTCATACGCGATCACGAAGGCACGTCGCTCTTTAGACAAACTGGTTTTGTCAATCATAAATATTCACTCATTTGCTGGCAGCTATATTGGCATTTACAGAACACAAGGATTCTGTCACTCTCACACCAATAATCGCTGTTAGGATTACTTTCATTTGCACTACCAGTTATTTTTGTAAAAATACCGAATTTTCATGTCTTCTCCTGAACCTGTCAAATCAAAACCGTTCCTATATGGGTGTGGAAAGGTTTGATTTTATTGCACCTGTATCAGATATGACAATTCTTTCTGAGATTTTTAGTTCTCCAGAATTAATTCTGATTTTGTCTTTATATCTACCGACGCTAAAAAGGAAAGATATGCCTTCTTGTGTTGTTTGATACAAACTGTAGCTGGTAACTGCATCAATTTCTGAGCCGGAAGCGTTCTTGACCAGTGTCCTGCCCAGAATATGACAGTCCCAGTGAATGTTGTATATATTGGCATTCCTCAATGAAGTGACTCTGTCTTGAATCATATCAAGGCCTTCACAGGTCAGCAGGGATAATGGGAGGTTTCGATCACTGTTCTCCCTTGATAATATCCGGTAAGTTGCGTCCTCTGTAAAATAGGTCGTCCAGTCTTCCAAACGGTCATCGTCAAGACACTCAACTGATGCGGCGATGAAGTCCCTAATGGCTTCTGATGATATTGTGTTGGACATCAGGATACCCCCGTCTTGTTCAGTTGCATTATTTCTGCATAGTATTTCCAAAAGCCTCTCATGGGAACCTCGGTAACTAGCGTATCCTGATCACTTGGCGCATCTGTGCCTCCGATCTGTACAAAAGAAGAACTGTTTTTTTCTGGTGCTGTGGCAGCGTGCACAAGCTCGATTGCTTCACCGTCCTCCATCGAAATGTATCCGCCTGGGCCGGCAAGATTGGCTTGCTTCAGCCGATGGCGTGTCATCTCATCATCATCGTCTTCATAGCCGAAGTAGGTCCAGTACACTTCAAACTCTGCAGGACCACGTGTCCTTACCTGGCGTGTAGCCAGGCTATTGCCAATCTGGTGAAACACTACATTGGGAAACACTGACAAGATGGCCAGAGTCATACGGTCAGGAAACTCTGGTTTATACTTCAGAAGCGACGGATCTCTGAGTGTCAGACTACCGTCCCCTCGACTGGTGCCCTTGTAGTCATCCTTACCCTTGGATTCAGTGCCCTCCGCAGTGAAGGAAATATTGTGCCGGTGATGTTTGTCCATCCGCGCCCCGCCCCAATTACTGAGCCGGGCAATACCAAAAGTGATCTGGTACATGTGCAACAGACCACCGTGGTTCGGGTCGCGCAGATTATCTGAATACAGTTTCCAGTTGCCATGGATGATTTGCCGTTGATGACCAAGGACTTTCAGCGGCTTGTGGAGTATCCGGTCAAGGTGATCACAAATCGGCGTGTCAAGATAGTCCTCCAGTGGCTCTAAGTCTTCACCACCAAAAGTCCCGAAGATGGCGCCTCTGTAACTCCGTACCGTCAGTTTTTCAAGACAGTGTGTATTTTTGTCGAAGTCCTTTGGCAATCCGCCCTTACCTTTGATGCCACGCCGAAACGGCACCCCCATAAGGTTGCCTTGGAGGTCGTAGGTCCATTGATGATAGCAGCAAACATGCTCATTCGCGTTTCCATGAGCTTCACGACGCACAGTCGCTCCGCGATGTGCGCATCTATTCACCATCGCATGAACAATGCCAGCAGCATCCCGATTGACGATTACGGGTGTGTCACCGACATAGGTAGTCAGGAAGTCACCCGCTTCAGGAATCTCTGCGTCCAGCGCCAGGTAGTTCCAGGTTAATCCACGAAAAATTCGTTGCTGCTCATCAGCGTAAATTTTTTCGTCGTGATACGCCTCGTACGGTATTGCCGTCTTTTCCGGACTTGACCAATCCAGGCCGTAGTCAGTAGCCATAACGCCCCCTTGCACCAGTTTATAAACCAATAGTGGATACAATAATACAGTGTGGCTCTAGTTGTCAAAATTTATCCAGGTAATCAGGCAGGATCTAATAAAACCTTATAAAACAGCAATTTAAGGACGTTAATGGTCAGGTATTGACCAAATTGTTGCGGGTTTTAGCACGAAATAGCCTAAAAAACAGGCGCTTTTGCTTGACACGTAGTTGGCAAGATTGTATTTCTGTATCCATAAACTGTTTTGAGCCGCAAGTTGATAAGGGCCAGAAGCATAGAGACAGCCAGTGAAAGGTGATGGCATGAAGCAAGACCGTAGCAGTGTATTCGGAGTCCATTCAGCTCCCACAGGTACAATTGAGTCGCCTGAGCTGGGTCGTACAGAAAAAAAGAAGCATATCGAGGCTCAAGCGACCCACACGGATCATGTGAGTGAAGCACCTGCACATGTTTCAGTGCGCTCATTGAACAAGATTTTCGGAGACCCTTCTGATGCTGCGGCTGTTGTGGCGGTTAAGGATGCCAGTTTCGATGTTGAGAAAGGCGAATTCGTGACCTTGGTGGGGCCCAGTGGCTGCGGGAAAAGTACGCTGTTGAATATGATCTCCGGGCTTGAGGAACCAACTACCGGCGATATAACCGTCCATGGCGAAGTATTGAAGGATCGCAGGGGACAATTTGGTTACATGTTTCAGAAAGATTTGCTGCTACCGTGGCGAAAAATTGTATCCAATGTGGCGTTGGGACTTGAGGTAAAGGGATCAGACAAGAAGGAGGCTCGCCGTGGTGCCCTTGAGTTGTTGACTCGCTTTGGTCTGGATGAGTTTGCTGACAAGTATGCTTCTCAGCTATCCGGTGGTATGCGGCAACGTGTTGCCCTGATGCGCACCCTGATCGTCAATACCGACTGCCTGCTACTCGATGAGCCATTCGGCGCACTGGACGCAATGACACGTATGGTAATGCAGGAATGGCTGTTGAGCATTTGGGAGTCCGAGCGTCGGTCAGTGATCTTCATAACCCATGATATAGAGGAGGCGATTTTCCTGTCCGACCGGGTACTGACGATGTCTGCGAGACCTGGTCGTATTACGGGGGAATTCAAGATCAACCTCCCTCGTCCTCGAAGTAAGGAAATTCACACCAGCAACGAGTTCATAGACCTCAAAAAGCAGGTATTGGACAAGATTTACAATGAAGTAGCGATGTAGAACAAAAAAAGGAGTGCCGCAAACATTTTGCCCTGGGCATTCAATTAATACGCACGTGGAGAGAACCATGACTTCAAAATCGAGAAAAAAAATGATGTTAACTGGCCTGGCAGCGGCAGTTGTGTTGCCTCTGTCTCAGGTCCATGCAAGCGACTACTGTAGCGGTGAACCCGAAGTAAGCAATGTTACATTGATGGCTGACTGGCTGCCTTGGGCCTCGCAGGGGCCGATGATTGCAGCCCAGCTGAATGGATACTATGAAGAAGAAGGGCTCACGCTTGAATTGATGGCGCCGGCGAACCCTGCGGATCCGATCAGGCTGGTGGCGGCCAACCGTGTCAACTTCAGTCTGACGTATGTACCAGAAGTAATGATGGCGCGGGAGGAGGGTATACCGGTACGGTCGATTGCTGCGACTATGCGGGTGTTGTCATCAGGGCTTTTCTTCAAGGGTGAAGCTGACATTGATGATGCTTCCGACTTGGCAGGCAAGACGCTGGGTGTCGGACCCAAGCAAGATGCGCAGGCATTTCTTAATACGGTACTAGACGGAGCCGGTCTCACCAGAAGCGATGTGACAGTGGTAGATCCCGGGTTTGGTGCCAAGGAGCTTGTCATGACCGGCAGAATTGACGCTGCGCACGGTCTGACCATGGCGGAAGGCATGGTGTTTAGTGACGAGCGAGAAGCAGCGGGCCATGATCCAGCGGGTTGGATTATGTATACCGATTTTGGTGTCCCCAGTTTCTACTATCAGTTGCTGGTAGGCAATGACACTTGGGTAGAAAACCACCCGGCCACTACTTGCAGGTTCTTGCGCGCTACAGCGCGCGGTCTCGATAGTTGGAAGGCGGACGGGACACCCGTCACAGACTCACTTTCCACCTCCACTTCCCAGTTCACTCGTCCTCAGCATGCCAAGATGTATGACAAGACGATCGATCATTGGTTCTCTGAAGACGGCACGCCGTTCGTGCAAGATGAGGCGGTCTGGGCAGAGGCTCGTGATTGGGCACTGGAGCGCGGCCTTATTCGCACTGGACAGCCCGCAACCGAATACTTCACCAATGACTTTGTCGTGAACTGACGGTCGCAACATTCCAGACTGACGGTGCAATAGGTGCACTGTCAGTCTGCTTAACTGAGAGAACCCAGGAGTTTAACTATGTCATCAATCTTGGAAAAATCCATTCAACGCCAGGAATTTACTGCGCCGGGAACCAATCCCCCCATCAGCCACTATACAGATGGGGTTAGCTTTGGTGATCTGTTATTCATATCAGGAATGGCGCCACTGGACGACACTGGCAAGTTGGTAGGTGGTGACGACGTGGCAGAGCAAGCGCGAAAGGTACTGCAAAACATGCAAAGTGTACTCGAATTGGCAGGCGGTAGCTTTGCTAACGTGTTGAGAGTTACAGTTTATCTGACCAACGTGGATGACCGAAAACTGATTAACCCGGTACGTCAGGAGTTTTTTGGTGATCATAGACCTGCCAGCACATTGTTCGAGGTTTCAAAACTGGCAATTCCCGGGATGAAGGTAGAAATCGAAGCAGTGGCAGGCATTCCCGGCCTTGGTAAATAGTCGATACAGAAACAGCTCAAGTCAGCATGTGAGTTAAGATTATGTTTGCGAGGCCATCATGAACGAGAAACTAAAAAATGCAATCCCCAGTCTTTTTACTGTCATGATCCTGATAGCATGCTGGGAACTATTTGTAATTATTACGAAGCAACCTACTTATATACTCCCAGCTTTCAGAAACATTGTGCTGATTGGTATTGAGCGTAGTGATATTTTAATGCCTGCTGCCTATGTCACTCTGAAAGAAATGGTTATTGGTTTCTTCTGTGGAGTCAGCGCGGGCCTTGTAGTCGGAACAGCCATTCATTTTTCCAAGCTTCTACGGCGTGGCTTGCTGCCTATTGTCATAGGCTCACAAGCCATCCCGATTATTGCCATTGCGCCTATCCTGATTATCTGGTTCGGTTTCGGTATGGCGCCCAAGGTAATCGTTGTCGCACTGATCACCTTCTTTCCGGTCGCGGTGAATACGGTTGCGGGTTTGTCTTCTATTGATCGTGAGATGGTCAATCTGATGGATTCACTGGGCGCCTCACCCAAGCAGATATATTTCAAAATCTACGTGCCAGGCGCACTGCCATTTGTCTTTGCCGGTGTAAAAACCGCTGCCGCAATCAGTGCAATAGGTGCGATTGTCGGTGAATGGGTTGGCGCACATGAAGGGCTGGGGCCAGTTATGATTTCGGCTATGGCCGGGTTCCAGACAACGATGGTTTTTGCGGCGATTTTCTATCTGGCAGTAATGGCCATGTCGATGTTTGCACTGGTGAATTTGGCTGAGCGCCTGGTTATACCTTGGTATTTCATATCCAAAGCAGTGCGTAAATAGCACAGACACTAAAATCCACGCCATGCATTGAAAAACATCAATGCCTGCTAGTTGCAATTCGGAGCCTAAATTATGTCCCAAATAATTCAAGACTCCAAAGGACTTGTTCTGCG
>LFIK01003498.1_pt1 | contig 12684 bp, 20 predicted proteins | sample 643401 | NCBI WGS metagenome assembly LFIK01 (sample SAMN03777447, study PRJNA286221) | soda lake metagenome | biome: soda lake; feature: Kulunda steppe; material: water; isolation source: sample T5-Br brine of Lake Tanatar-5 | place: Russia: Kulunda steppe | collected 2010-07 | reverse complement strand
CACACACACACATGCACACACCTTGTTCAGGTCCTGGCCGCTGGAGTTGTCCAGCGCGTGCTCAAACACCTCCACCTTCTGGATGATGGTCAGGTGGTCGTAGTCGGGTGCCATGCCCAGCATCAGGCGGTGCTCCAGGTTGAGGGGCACCTTGCGCCCCTCCCTGTATGGTGAGCGTGCATGCATGCGTGTGTGTGAGCATGTTGCATGCGTGTGCAAATGTCTATGCATCTGGAACTAGCCTGTTGGCATGCAAGGACTGTGTGTGAGTGTATATGACCTGTAGACAAGCAAGGGCTGCCAAGCGGTCTGTGCTGGTCAAAAGGCATGGCTGCGACCTTGCAGCATCTGGATGTTGTGCCAAGGATGATGAGCTTTTGAGTGAGCCTCCCCTTTGTTGGCTGACCCAATGGCATAAGAGCAATATGTGATCCCCAAAAGGTCTGGTAATGCCAGCATGGACATTCTTATCAACAAGAGTAATTGTGTGTGACTGTCACACACAATTAATTACACGCTTGCGCATGCACACACCTGAACTCCCTGATGAGGGCATGCAGCGTGTCGCAGTTGGGTACCCATCCGATTAGGCCGCTGTTTGGTGATAAAGGAATAACTGCATGGTGCAGAGAATGTGCATACGCAGCTGAAGACAAGAATTTTTGATGAGTGCACACACAGATGGACAAATGCCAGTCCCAAAGGCCAGTCTGCAAGTGCATTTCACGGAGAAAGGTGAGTTGGTGGGCTAGTGCACATAAGAGTAAAGTTACTAAGTAAATTGATGGTAAGTGCACGTGAGGGAAGGGTGGACTGGTGGCAGTGCGCACAAGAGTGAGTGGGTGTAGTTGGCAAGTATGCACACAGGTGGGTGAGGGCATGTTGGGAGTTTGGCGTGCATGTGTGTAGATGTGACGTGGTGCTGATTGACCGTGCAGGGCGTACATGAGGAGCAAGTCAGGAGCAAGGGATTGACAGATTCAGCACTCCGTAGCAACAGGGAATAGAAGAAGCAGCGCGCTGGAACAAAAGAAAGGTTTGAGGTGGGAACCGAGCCTTACTCCCCCTGATCCTAAGACCTACGTAGTGGGGTTGGACAATGAGAGGAATCGCAACCCTGGACCCCCTGATCTACAGACCTGCGTAGCGCGCAATGGAGAGGTCGCGCTCTGCGGTGGCGCGGTCGTTGGCGAGCATGTTGTTGACCAAGCCAAACAGCTGCATAACGCGCTCGTCTTGCCGCAAGTCCTCGTGGCCCTGCGCGTGTGTGCGCACGCAGACATGCACACACACATTTGTGAATGGGTCCACTGCCGTAGGTCCTTGTGGCACTGCACACGCTGGCCAACGCTTCATTGTTGTTAAGGGGTGCGCACCTTGGGCAGGAACGAGCACACTGCGTCGGATGCTTTTGATTGTTATGTTGTCTTGCTGTGGATGTTCAGCTTGGCACGCAAGCATGCATCAGAATGCCCCAACAACACTCATCAGAGGTGCGCACCTTGAGCAAGAACATGTACTCTGCGCCGTCGCCGCCATGGATAGTAAGCTTGCGGGGGCGCTGCTTGGAGCTGATGACATGCAGCTGCGGCGCGAAGGCCGCAATGGTGACCAGGGGCTCGCCGGCGATGTAGGTGCCTGCACAGGCGTGCATGTGCATGCATGGTGTTGAAGTGAGCAATCAGGTTTGTGACAGATGAACTTGGGCCAATGTTGGGATGTTTCGAGCGCAAGCTTGCACGCGCATGAATCCCTTGTAAGGGGTTTAAGTCAGGTGTCCTGCATACCTCTGTTGAACAAAGAGCAGGTGCGGAAACAGATGCCTGCCCTCCAACCCAGCACTATCCTCCTAACAGGCAATGAATCACATGGCCGGAGAGCACAATGCAGAGGAGCCCCTAGACAAGCACCAGTTGCAGCGGCAGGCAAGGTAGAGCTCACAAGGAACATAACCATATTGCTTCATACACAGCAATTGACATACTTGTACAGCTTCCTACAGACTGCTGCCAGCCAGCCAGCCAGCTTGCCTTGCGCTTGGCTTGTGCTCAAGGCTTGCCCCAGTATGGTCCAATCCACCCATCCACACTCACCCACCCACCCACACAAAAATGCACAAACAAGTGCACCCACACACGCACACACACATTTACAGTGCAGTGACCTCCACTCCGCACATCGCAAAGGCCCCAGCATGCGTTCACCCACACCACCACACCCACACCCACACCTGCGCACACACAGCGACGCACGCACCTGGTACCGCCAGCTCCATACCCTGAGCCCGCACGAGCGCAGGGGCCACGTACTGCAGCTCCAGCGTGTTCATGGAGTGCAGCTGCTTGTTGATGCGCTTGAACACGTGGTAGTACAGGTCCCAGGCCTGCGGCACAAGCAAGCATAGGCGCCAAGAACCTCACACAGTCATGCCTCGACATATTGAGCGCCTGTGGAGGGAGCTCTTGCATCAGTAACGAGAGGTCACGCTCGCCCCCCCCCCCGCAAACGTGCACACACGCATGCACTCACTCACGCAAAGGTAGGCCCTTATGCCACAGCTGGGAATGTGTTAGTGGGTGGCAAGCGTCTTTTGGCATTTGACATTGCTGGGCTCAGACTGGGTCACAGGCTTGTGTGCTTTGCCCCGTGCAGCGCCACCACCCCTTTGCAAGCTAAACCTGAGCCTGGCACAGCACAGCTTCCTTCCAGAACAACACAGACACACACAAGCAGCTTCCAGTGGCCCGGAAGCGCAGCGAACTTGTGCTGGCCAAGGGAATGCGTTGGACACGCTGAGGTAAAATTTTGGGCGTGGATTCCTTCTGAAGGCCAAACAGCTCCCTTTCAGCACACACACACAACTTTCACATGCACTTGCACTTGCACACACACACACACACAAAATTTATAGGTGACTGCAATTGCAATGGAAGTGTGCAAACATTGGGGCTGTGTTGGATAAGCCACAGAGGCACAGCGCAGTCACCCTCTGCGCCCCCACCTGGTGCAGCTCCGCCTCCTTCCGGGACACCCTGAACTTGCACAGCCACTCGTAGGCCTCATCCAGCTCCCTGCGCGGCAGCAGCACCATGCTCATGGCGTGTGCCTATCTTGCAGCAGCACGTGTGTATGTGTGTGTGCAGTGTGTGTGCAATTGCTCTCCTTGCAGCAGCACGTGTATGTGTGCATGTGAGTGCGATTGCTTTCTTTGCATTGGCATATGTATGTGGGTGCTTGTGTGTGCGATTGCTTTCCTTGTAGCAGCACATGCATGTGGGTGATTGTGTGTGCAATTGCTTTCTTTGCAATAGCATGTATATTTGGGTGCTTGTGCGTGCGATCCCTTTCCTTGCAGAAGCACGTGGCCATTCTGCAACAGTAGCGCCTGATGTGCGCACCATCCCTCTGCACCAGCAGTGCGCGTGCATGCTGTGTACAGCAGCAAATCTCAGCCAGCAAACACAACATCTATGAGAGTCTTTTCACATGCACAGGCACAAGCAGCCAAGCGATAGCCCCAGACACACGAGGTTGCCATCCTATGTCTTTGAAGCTTGCAAACAAGAATGCAGCTGCAAGAAATTATGGGCCGGCACAGAGCTCAATGGCCCCCTACAAGACTTGCACCCCACCCATATATAGGGCACATCATTTGTGCCACACACATGCAACACATGCCTGGGCTCATGGCTTGATGCAAAAGCCTCTTTGAGCGAGGAACACACTCCACATGCCTGCTGGCACAGCTGCTGCTCCAGGAGGATCCCTGACTTGCCTTACTCCACGCTTGAGGGAGATTGCAAACTTGTACAGATGCAATCTCCCTCAAGCGTGGATGCGCCTGAGTGCCTGGCCAGCCTCTGTGACGCGCTCAGAAAGCTTGCTTATTAAGCATCAGAAAAGGAGCTCACCTGCCGTACGACTGCACAAACGCAATTTCCTTGAGCGTGGATGCGCCGGAGTGCCTGACCATGTCATGCAGCGGCAGCAGCGTGGCCAGCATGCCCTCCACGTTGCTCTCCCCAAAGTACAGCCGGCTGGCCTCCTCCAAGCCCTGCAGGAAAGAAGAGCAGCAGCCAGCAGTCAGCAGCAGTAGTAGCAGCAGCACCAATCGCAGCAGCAGCAATTAACATGCAGCAGGAGCAGCAGCAGTCCCCGCAGCAGCTGTCAGCACCCATCACCATCACCACCGGCAGAAGCAGCGGGCGTCCTGGCAGCGGCAGTCATCACGCCCTCCATGTTAGTCTATCATTCAAGTGGCGGCGGCACACTCCTCAGCCACGCTCAAACCCATGATAGAAATAATGCACTTTCACACACACAGCACGCGTATCTCATGCCACATCTTATGCCACACAGGATCGCCATGTGTAGGGGTCAGCGCTAGCTTAAAGCGGTATATAGCGTTTAGCGCTATAAATTTTCAGGATAAAACATGCAATAATGGTGCCCAGCTGATTCGCTCGTTTCAGGCTCCCCTCGAGTGACGGGCTTGGCCTTAATCAATACTATGAATCAGATTATGTTAATGTCGTGTGTGAGGATGAAGCCTGCGTTTGGCAAGGTTGCCCCAGACGATTCCAATGTGTGCCACCTTAGTCATGTCTGCTATGGTGAACAAGCTGGGCAAGCAGCGCATAAAGCCTTGACTAGATACAGTAGCTGGAGCCCACGGCTAAGGAATGGGTGCATGCAGCGCCAGGAGCAGCAAAGTGCAGCATGGGCATGGCATCATGAGTGGCGCAACTTCACTGGTGCAGCTCTCTTCTTCTCTCTCTCACTGAAACAGCCCTTTGCCTCACTTGTCATCAAAACACAATAGCAAACACAACACACAAGCTGCACTGGCATGCCTGCGCACGAGGACACATGCATGCACCCATGGTACTTCCGCATGCTTTCACGCGCTGGTGCGGCTGTGCTACGGGCACAAGCACAGGGCCCAAACAAGCTGTGGCACATGTATTCATGCCGGTAATGAGTGTGGGTAACCCATCCAGGTAGATAGCTGTCAAAATGGGGGTGCAGGGGTGCAGAGAGGGGGTGCAGGGGTGCAGAGAGGATAGTGTGCATGAAGCTCCTGGCCCTTACTGGTAGCACAGGTGCACCAACTATAGCGCTATATCAGAGCCTACGACGCCATAAAATGCGACCAAATGAAAACTTTCCTTTCTAACTTAGCAAGAAGGGTGCATACATCATATTCCATCCAGCATTTAAGTTTTGATGACAAAATTTGGGCTGGCGGGGGGAGATCCGGCGTATATAGCACCTGTGGTATGCCGAATTAAAGCATTATATAGCTTTATAGCGCTATACAGCGCTCAAGATGTCCGTATAGCGCTATACGCTGACCCCTAGCCATGTGAAGCTAACCACCTGCACTCTCTTTCTTGGGGCTGTGCACATCCTGGCACACATGCACAGGCATGCCCCCACACAATCACCTGGCACCCAACGCCATACCACAGGGTAACCATGCGCACCCTAGCTCAGGGCATACACACATATGTGCACAGGCACAAGAATGCACAAACACACCTCGTGCCACATTTCGTGCCACAGGATGGCCATGCGGATAAGCTCGTGGCTGACAAGCTGTGCCTGCTCCACCAGCGACGGGCTGTGCTGCCGAATCTGGTCCAGCACCTGCAAGGGAGCAGCAGCAGCAGCAGCAGCATGGCAGGTGAGAGGAAGGGTGGGCGGGAGGCATTGGGAGGAGCAGGAGCATGATGCAAGCGCACAATAGGGAGAGGTTTTCTAGGGAACGCGCCTGCTAATGCCTGCGCTGTTCAGAGTTCAACACAAGTATACTGGAGGTGCATGCACTTGACATATGGCTATCCCTTCCAAGGATGTCAAAGGTTTGGTGGAGCGCCAAAGACTGCATGCAGGGGTGTGCACAGATGGGCCCATGCTGGGCTGCCATCCAGCTGCCGCTAACCAGCTGTTACCTACCCTCAAGGAAGAAGTAAGGCCTCAGACGGAGCCCCAGGACATACTTTATTTCTAGCAATCCTTGCAAAAGAAAGACCCATACTTCTTCCGTAATCCAGGAGAGAACAGGTTCCCTTCCTCCATGAACGCATCAAACTCACACGCCCAGGCCATGAGGCAGAAGCATCTCACACCTCCAAGCCTCAGCACTTGTGTGGCAGTTCCATCAGAGAGGTTTCAAGGGCCACGTACCGCAAACGCAGCATTCCGGCGCCCTGGGCTCTGACTCTTTGTGGCCACCAGCAGGGGGTACATGAGCGCCTGCATAAATTGCGCACATACATACGCACACACACACATATGCACACAGAGACACATGACATATGCCACAGAGGGGGGAGAAGGCGGGGCTGCTCATTCATGATTACGTTGTTATGCAGGCAACAGTGATTAAACATAAGAAATGTTAACCTATGATGACGACGCGCTTCCTTCTTAGTAATCGTTTGCCCTGGTCTCTACCATCAGCTGGTGGATGCCAATTACAAGAGAGAATGCGAGCTTACACAGGAGCAATACCCAAAGGGACAGCACCTGCGGGTGGTGCTTCCCGATCTTGACCAGCAGCTGGTGGATGAGCTGCCGCACGGTTGAGTTGCAGGTGTGGATGCGCGCAATGACCTGCACACACGAGTTCCCATGTATGCACACACAGCATGTTGTGCACACTTGTTACATGAGGCGAGCACGACCAAGGGCCCAAGGATCAATCCACAGACAAAAGGCACCTGTGCTGCTAACACATGACCGAGGAGGCAGGCTGGCTGCTTTGTGCGTGCAGGGAGGTGTGACCCCGCACCAAGCTTCTGCTGCAGGCGTGCATGACAAGGGAGCAGGCAGTGGTGGGACGCAAGCTGTGCACACATGGGAAGAAAGTGTGCTTGTGCTCTCAATGTATGAGCGCAGGCATGGCATGGGGGCTACCCTGATGTGCTTGCACACTGGTGCTGCAAGAAAGACTTACATGGCATGCATAGGTGGGCATGGAGCACACTCACACTCACACATTCACTCAGGGTGGGCATGAAGCGCACACACACACACACTCATCCACTCACATGACATGATTGGGTGGGCATTGTGCGCATGGAAAGACAAGGACAAGGCACGCACGGCCGCCCTGCCGCACCTGGGGGATGACCACCAGCCACGTGTCAATGGACACCAGCGAGAAACCCTCCTGCAGCGCATCCTCCACGTCTGCGTAGCTGCCGTGGTTGAACCACAGAGTAAGCAGGCGGAGAATATCCTGCATCAAGGCACCATGGCATGCTGGATAGGGGGCACCAAGCTTTGTGCACGGAGGGTGTGGAGACGAGACCTTTGGGCAAGGCTCATTCGTGCAGCATGCTATTCAGTGGCAGGCATGGATGTGCGTGTTGGTGTGTTGGTGTGTCAGTGTGTGAACTTGCAAACTGGACAAGGAAGGCATTGTAATTGTTCTACCATGCAAGCCAGCTAACTGATCAAAGATACGCCCATTTCCTTGATCTGGAGTTTCTTCACTAACCCTGTTTGGCACCCTTACCCTGCAGCCAAGCTTCGTAGACCCTTCCACCCAGTACATATGCAGAGCTGCAGCATGTAAAGCTATTTGAACACAAACACATTGAGTCGCGCTAAGATATACAGCATGCAGACACACCCATGCGTGACCGTGCAGACGCAACCAATACAGGAGCACGTGTACACGCGGGACAACACACACACAAACCTGCAGGTTGCCTGTCCGGTCGCCGACAGCCTGACCAAGCGCAACGGAGCGGAAGAAGCCGCGCACTGCCGGGGCGACGTGCGCAAGCGCCCGCTCTGCCTCACCATGTGTATAGTAGTGCTGTGGTGACAAGGGGTGCAACATGAAATTGGGTCATGGGTGTGTTTGTGTAAAGCGGCGAGCGTATTCCCATCTCTTGCCTGCATCTTGCAAGACATGCTGGAGTCATTGTGACGAGTGCTGGATTACATTGCTGTTTTACACCAATACAGGGAAAACAAAGAAAATTCAAATGAGCACATTTTTGAGCCCAGCCAACATGCATGCGCACGCACATGAGAAAACCATACACCTGCACATGCTCCCAAGGAGAGCAGATCCCTGCATTGCATGCCTGCACACCGGCGCAATGGTGCACGCCCACCTGCATGACAGCGACGTTGAACAGCGCCCATTGGTGCCAGGCCTTGGACCAGGAGGAGGAGGTGGCGGTGGCGATGCGCAAGGCAGTGAGGATGTTGGTGATGGCGGCATCGCCACCCTCCAGGCGCTGCGCGCGCAGCAACAGGGCAAGGCCAAGTAGGTTGTGCAGCTGTGAGTCAGTGCACTCCCTGTTTGTGGCCTGCCAACTCTCTTTCTCTTTGTCTCCCTGCCTCCCCCCCCTTTCTTCTGACCAAGCTCACGGTCAAAAGTTGTCGGGTACCAAATGGTGCTCACCCCCAGCACTCCTACACGCTTGTCTGACCGAGGCACGTTTGCTCTCACCCCTGTGGCGCAAAATCCTTGCATGCTCTCTGCCCAAAGCAGCAATATCCTCCCTCTGCGCTTTGAACCAGGAGGGCTGTCATTTGGCCCACCGCCCTCTGCCACATGCACAGTCATGCACCCACACCGTCCACTGCCGCATGTGCACCATCCACTGCCACATGCACATGCATGCGCGCACCGCCCACTGCCACATGCACTCACATACATCATCCACCGCCCACTGCCACAGGCACTCACATCGTCCATCGCCCACTGCCACATGCCCAGCCTGAGGAAAGCGCGCGCAGTCAGGGACGCGGTCGCCCACTGCCCTCTGCCTGCGCCTGCTACCAACGGAGCTCCACCTGCCGCCGCTGCCGCTGCTGTGACGGCGCCTGTTGGGTTGCCGTTCGCATCCAGGAGTGCAGCAGGCGCGCCTGCAATGGCTGTGGTGGGCCTGGGGAGGGCAGAAGAGAGGGGGGGGGAATTTGGCACTGAGTCACCCTATATCGTGTCTGAAGGCAATGTTAGGGGCTTTTAGTAATAGTTGATTGCATCAAACGCAAACCAGTGGGTCCTTGCAAGCATATGTACAATTTGGAACACGTATGTAACATACACGTACATATGTAACATACACGTACACACAAGCACATGCATGCCCTGGGGTACACTGGACTGTTAAGGGTGCCTGCTTGTTTCCCTGCGCTCCAGGCACATGCACACACATAGGCAGACACAGCACAATAACGCAAATCTGTGCACATGCTTACAAAGAATCACACACATCAACGCAAACATGGCACGCGCACAGCGCATGCACATACATACACAGCACATGCACACACCCAGCCTACCCACCCACCCAGCCACAGCACACGCACAGCACATGCACGCATCCACAGCACATGCACGCATCCACAGCACATGCGCACACCTGAGGCCCGCCAGAGCTGCGGCCGTGGGGTTGGCCGCAGCTGCCGCAGCTGCCACTGCCTGCGCATTCATGGCGTAGACCCCAGGGTCTTGCGCGGGGGGCAGCAGGGGGGACGGGACCACCTGCTGCACGGCATGGTGCGTGGCAGAGACAAGACTTTGACAGGCAGGAGGGAGGATGGGATGACCTGCTGCTCGGCATTGTGCGTGGCAGATAAGAGGGTGGAGGGGGGATGGGATCATCTGCGCGCTGCAGTGCAAGGCATGGTAGGGGTGCGACAGGTTGCAGGGAGCCTGAGGTCGGCAGAGTGAGCCTTGCAAGTGTTTTTCTGGTTTTGGGGGTGAGGTGGCGAGGATAACAAGAGGCAGTAGTGATGGCTTGGCAAGAGTGCTGCGTGGTCAAGCAGCCTGCGCACACACTTTTCGCCTCCTCACCACATGCAGCACCCTTCCTTTGAGGAAGAAGCCCCCACTTGTCCTCCCAAGCAGCTCCCTCGCGAAGAGCTCCCAAGCTTCCACCCTAGACAGAGCTCCTCTGAGCTCTGGCTCGCACAGAAGATGCATCCTGCCACACTTTTTGCCGAAGTCCCCTCCAAAAGGAGCACCCCAAACTAATCCTGGACTGTGTACAGGAGAAAATCCCTCCAGGGAGCATCCCAACACCCAAAGGCTCTGTGCCCCACCCCCAAGGAGCACCCAGCCAGCAGGCACCTGGTAAGGCATGGCAATGCCCACCTGCCCAGGGTGCGTGAGCGCCGCTACCGCCGCGCGTGCGCCCGCCGCCGCCGCCACCTGCACGCCTTGCTCCTGGTCCTGCAGGCACGCGGGCTCTTGCAGCTCCAGGACCATGTCCTTCAGCCTGCGCGCAACACACACGCACGCACGCATGGCACTGTCTGGCTGCGCCTTCCAGCCTATGCAGGGCGCACACCGGGCACCGGCTCAGAGCTGTGTCCCATCCCATCGCGTTTCAGCTAGATTGGCAAATGAGCACGCGGATGTGGCTCAAATTGGCTCGACCAAGCTGGCCAGCTGTCCTCGCACTTAGCTTTGTGTTGCTCAACAGTCCACCGTGACCAGCATGTTGGCCCCATCATCAGAGCCAGGGATACGCCATACGCCTTGCAGTCGTGCCGCTGCGCACCACAACATGCCTTGCACATGTGCCCCTGCTGGCCACGCCATGCAGATGCCTCAGAAGCATTTGCCCACCAGCCCCAATTTCCCAAAGGAGTGAAGGGCTTTGCCCAACTCTGTGCCAGCGCAGCTGGCAGCCCGAGATCATGTCCAAAGCTTTGGACTACCGGCTGCAGGGGTCACAAGCATGCATGCCCTCACCCACCCACACCCACACCTCACACATACATGTGCACTTGCGTACGCCCCAGCGCACCTGGCCAGCTTGGCCCAGCCCCAGCGCCTCAGCGCACCTGGCCCCTGCCCCAGCGCCCCAGCGTACCTGGCCCCAGGCCCGGCGCCTCAGCGCACCTGGCCAGCTTTGCCAAGCCCCAGCGCACCTGGCCAGCGCCTGCTGCCTGCTTATGTGGATGTAGCAGTGCTTGAGGAAGGCCAGCATCGCGTCCGGCTGCTTGCTGCCCGCGCCATAGCCCGGTGTGCCTGGCTCCTTGATGGCCAGCGGGTCGTACCTGGGGTTGATTTTATGGCGCATGCACCAGTATGAGCACTGGCTGGGGCGGGAATGGCAGCATTACCTGCACCAATCGCTTGAGGTAGCAGTACAAAACATGTGCCTTTGAGATTGTATGCGTTTGTGCATGTAAGCACGCACATGAGTGCGTGTGTTTGTGTGCACACAAAATGCCTCCAGCTGTAGGTCACATGGCCCACCAACACGACCATCTAGGCATCGGCAGCATCAACAGCAAACCAATTTCTGATGAAGGCTTCCTGATGGAGGCTTCCTTGCGGCACTGCAGCAGATCAGCACACCCTGCCCAGCGCCAGTGAGCTCAGCCATGCATCAGCCCATACAGGCTGATGAATCCGAGCCATATGCGCGCTGCACACAAGGGCAGCCTCCCCCCCCCCTCCTTCCCAAAAGGAAAAGCTCACCTCAGCAGCTGCAGCAGCATGCGGTGCGCTTGGCGCACGCGGCCGCTCTTGCGGCACAGGCCGGCAAACTTCAGCCACGCGCCGATGTCCTCGTGCATGGGAATGACCAGCTGCCGTATGCTGAACAGGCTCTGCCACACCTGTGCATACGCACGCACGCAGCCCGGGTCAGCACCTGAGGCTGCTGGGCCTCACCTTGCATGTGCATCAGGGTGGCCAGCTGCCTGTAAACGTGCACACGCAGTACTCGAGGTTCGTTGCGCGCGCCCAGTGGTCTCGTGCGTGGCTTGTGCGCAGCTCATGCGGGACCTCGTGCGCCTCGGCTCGTGCGGGGTCTTGTGCATTGCCTCGTGCAAGGCTCTGAGGACCATTTCCCCAAGCGCCCATTCCCCGCGCACAGGTGCCCATTATGGTACACCCATACCCTGCTTAGGGGTTAGAATTCAGGGTTATAACTCCGAACCCCGCCTCATGTGTGGCTCTGCAAGCCATTTCCTTGTGTCCAAGGACTTTTTGACATCCTGCCATGTATACATACTTTGGTACACATACGTATCCATAGAAAGATGTATGCACACAAGGGAAGTTCAACCCGGCCGGGCGCCGAAGATATTGACTAAGCTTTGGCCCGCGCCGGAGGTGCAAATTAGGAGCTGGTCCGGGTCGCCGGCAATTTCATTTGTCGCCCTTCCAGGCATCCGGAAAGATAATTAATTGACTTCTGGGCAGGTAAAGTTAGGTACACAATTACGAATAAAGGGCGGGGGAGAGGGAGAGGAAGAGGGAGAGGGCCTGCCCAACCTGCCTCCTCCAGGGATACATTTGACCTGTAGGTAACCCAAAAAGGAGGGCAGAGAATGCTGCTGCATGGTCTGTCTTCAAGTTGACAATCTTCTTTCCATTTGTGGAGGGGCCTCCTCACAGGGGCCACAGCCTTCTCCTCCCAGTCCCCAGCTCCCAGCCCCCAGCCCTCAGGCCCTTCTCCTCCCAACCATCCCACAGAGCATTGGTATTGCCCTGAGCCCTGGACCCAAGAGTGTATGCTGCAGCATCCAAATCCCACTTTCAGGCAATTACTGAGGGACTTGTTTCTCCCTGACTATACCTTCTAGAAGATTTGAGGCATTCTACAAGATGAGCCAGCCCGTCCCATTCGCAATTGGCCTGATGGGGTGGGGCCCAATACAGCGCCTCTGGCAGATGGGGTGTCCATGGGG
>LFIK01003530.1_pt1 | contig 12688 bp, 21 predicted proteins | sample 643401 | NCBI WGS metagenome assembly LFIK01 (sample SAMN03777447, study PRJNA286221) | soda lake metagenome | biome: soda lake; feature: Kulunda steppe; material: water; isolation source: sample T5-Br brine of Lake Tanatar-5 | place: Russia: Kulunda steppe | collected 2010-07 | reverse complement strand
AGGATGCATGCAGTGAGGATGCATGCAGTGAGGTGGGTGCAACGAGGATGCATGCAGTGAGGATGCATGCAGTGAGGTGGGTGCAACGAGGATGCATGCAGTGAGGATGCATGCAGCGAGGATGCATGCAGTGAGGATGCATGCAACGAGGATGCATGCAGTGAGGATGCATGCAGTGAGGATGCATGCAGTGAGGTGGGTGCAACGAGGATGCATGCAGTGAGGGTGGAACTTCATGCGGGGGTCAGGCATGCAGAAGTGGCTAGATTTTAGATGGGAGGGCCCCCCCACGTGCAGGTACGGGGCAGCGTGGCTTCGTGGGGGTGCGCTGCATCAATGGCACTGGCGGCGGGCAGCTGTGTGCACAGCGCGTGTGTAGTAAGGCATGTGTGAGGCAGGGGGGGGTGCGAAGTAAAGCAAGCCCATGCCACGTTCGGTGTTGCCCGAAGGCCAGCCAGCCACACACACAGTCAGCGCACCCTGCTCATGGACAACAGGATATCTGCAACCTAGAGGGCAATTACAAGCCGGGATATGGCACATATGACTGCATATTGGTTGCGGCAGGCACGCAGTTTTACACTGCGCCTCCATGCTGCATAGCCATGAGCGAGAGCATCTAAATCAAAGCGTAGAACATGGTTACATGTGAAGACTCCTGCTCTAGCAGCTCTGGTTAGATTATCAGAGTGGTAGCCAGAGGTGTTGCCGCACGGCGAGAAGATTGGATGGGATGCAGGGAGAAGGGTTGAGAGAAAAGCAAAGGTGCAAAGAAAGTGGGCAAGCAGCTCCTTTCATCAGGACACTGGTAAGAAATTGAATGTTTACAAAATCAAGGGGTGTAAAGGCCCAGGCAGACGAAACAGAGAAGAGGCACAAGGAGAGTAGAGGACCCCAACGAAACAGAGTGCTCAAGTTTGTATCCGGTCGGGCACTATCAACCCAACGAGAGACTGTGGGGGCTGTACACGACAGTGGATAACAATATGCCACCATGCCTCGCACGCCACAAATTGAGAGAGATGTGTACTGCTCCAGGTGCACATGAACATCCAGCTGAAGATGATAAGCATCTGCGTCCATATGCTTGTTCAGAGTGTGCATAGAACTGGTGCATGCAGGATCAGGCAAAGCTCACAGACATGTTAGCCAAAAAATAGAGGCACACGTACCTGACATTTAGCTAAGCAAAGTTCCCTACGCTACCGCGCGCACAAGTCGGGAAGGTAGTGCGAATGTGCTGTGCTCACTGCATGCTGCACCATGTGTGAACATACCTAGGGGAGGCATGGGTGGGGTTGGGGCTCCATTTGGCATGCCAGGTGGCACTGGAGCTCCTCCTGCACAGTAGATGGTCAGGCCGAGCAGGCCTTCCTCCATCAGCCTAATGCTGCCGAGCAGACCACTGCCAGCTGATGCCACCAAGCTTAATCTGTGAGCTCGCCCTTTCACACGATGCTCACCTTGCGCGGCAGGAGGTGGCGCGTTGTACATCGCGCCCACCTCAGGCTCAGACAAGGGGAGACAGTTTTGGGGTTGATGGACGCGTCAGTGCGATGGGCTTACGCAGCTCATTGAATCTGGCAGCAAGTTATTATAAGGAATCTTTTATTTAAGTGCTATTTTACAGATGATCGCTTGATAGTGCAGATCCTTGGACCTGCTGAATTGCCACAATTTTCGTCTTGCATGCTCCAAGCACAGCGGATACAACCGTAACAACAACTGATGCTAAGCTCACTGAGGGCAAGTCTTGTGTACTCCAGCTGTCTGCATGCCAGCTTGCATGCCCAGGCACAGAGATCGCTTGTGTCCAGCACTGTTCCGCAGTTCAGCACTTCCTGTGAGGTAGGTGGACCGAACCCTATCAGCCTGCACTGGATGGCTGGGTCTTCAGAGAGTGACTCGACATTTTGTGCGCGTCCACTCAAACGCGCATGTGTAGGCCAATTCCAGCCATCAGCAAACTACGCCACCTGCGGCAGATGCAAGCACCTCCCCATCCGCATCAGAAGCTTTATCATCTCAACTAGACAACGCCAGTGGTCCAATCTATGTGGCATGCGTCCTAGAGCGATTACCGGTAGGCGGTATGCGCGGCAAGAGAGCTCCCAGTGCAAGTAAGCTGGGCATAGGCATGGATAGGGTTTGGATGGCTTGCAGTTTGGTCCCCTGACGTACTTTTCATGCTTTGGTGCCCTGTGCATCAGAACCATGAGCAAGTTGTGTTCTTCCACCTTGACGCAAATATGCTGCTACTTCGAGAGGCTGCCTTGTTCCTATTGCTCATGAGATGGAGACTGTAACCACTCTGCTGGGCACATGTGTGATGGTATGCAGATTGTGGCACCTGCGCCACCAAGATGGGAAGCAGATTTCCGGGCATGGGAGAGGATACGAGATCTGAAACTTGGACATCTGAAAGAATATCCAGATGTGGTGAGTGTGTGCGTAGCAGATGGCCGTAGTTGTGTTCGTGGAGAGGCCTTGTTTTCAGGCACATGATGAACACTAAAAATACTGCCTTTTGGTCAATTGATGCTCGCAGTTTGCCCTTCTTAGACCCCAAGATGAGGGGGAAGCCCCAAAGCAAGCCCAGCCACAGCAGCAGCAGCAGCAGCAGCAACAGCAGCAGCAGCAACAGGTAGGAGCCGTTTAAACTTTACTTAATGCCAGCACCCCATAATGACGTGGAACAACCCAGGCTTGCCCAGTGTTGCTGGAGCTTCTTCAATCACTCCTTCATCCCACAGCCAAGGTGGGCTCGTCACTTTTGTTCTTTAAACTGAACTCTGCCATACAGTATGACCCAATTCCCCTTAAGACCAAGGCGGACCTGTCTGGGTTGATGAAGTGAGTGCAGTGTCTGGCAAATTTGATGATGTGTAATGCATGCTTGCCCAATCGTGAAAATGTGTATGAATGACACATGTTTGTGTGCCGCATAAACACACAATCACGCATTAACTTGAATGAAACTCGTGTATTTTGTTTTCCTGACATGTGCTTTCACGCGCAACCATCGATGTCAGGATGTGTGCGTGTTCATGCGCACTTATTCACGCACAAGCATGCATGTGCAACTCAATGAGATACATAATCTGTAAACGCATGCTGGAAGACAAGCATCCTTGCCAAAATAATACTGGTTGGCACCAAAAGAAAACATGAATCAAGCGATGTGCTGTCCCTGACCAGAACCATGCGACGCAAATTGGACAGCCGGCTCTACCTGCTGGTCAAGCAGCAGCTCGAGGCCCTCCCTTCTCAATGGCACTTCCCCTTTGCACAACATCAAGGCGATGAGCCAATAAGGTGCGCAAGGCTGGCTCGGGCTTATCTGGGCTAGAGTTTGAGCATGTATAAGATGTGTGGTGCAGGTGCATGAGCGTGCTTGGTTGTCCGACGCGTGGCCTGGCACGCAGCAAGGAGCAGCCCTTTGCATGATGTGAACTTTTTGAAAAGAACCTGCCCTGTGCATCCACAGGGTCACAAGTTGCAACATGCCGTGCAACTTGCCGCAGCGTTTATACTAGTAGGTATGCAATTGACTTATAATAATTGATAAGCAAGAAGTCAATTGCAAAGACACATCAAAACATTGAGATACTGTGTGCACTTTGTCCTTGTCCTAATTTCTTGCCAAAAAGTTTGGAAATACACAGCACCAACTGTTTTTCATGCTGCTTCCTCTAGTCATTGAAGCATGGCTATGCTGCTCCTCTAGAACAAGGAAAATTGAGGATCCTTCTTCCAGCATTTATCATTTTCTGAGGCTCGCATGCCTGAGGAGGAGACAGTGCTGCCACTGCTGTTTTTTATCATGCACACAGGCAGACCTGCGAGCGCGCAATGCTGAACACAATTGGGAGGAGGTATCCTGTGTATTTCATCGGCAACGCACCAATGGCGCATTTGCATTTGCCCAAAAATGGAGCGGATGGGTCAGGTGAGACTGGGCAGGAGCTCCTCTTGTGAAGGAGAGGTCTCCGAGGTGAGCAGGGCGCGACAACGCGTGTTCATGTGGCAACCTGCTGTCAAATGCAGCCTTGCGAGCCTACATCAGAGCGGCAGAGGCCCTTTGAATGAGCCTTCCCCCCAAGAAGCAGGCTCAACAAGGCAAAGAGCTGCTAGTGAAGTGATGATCAAGGAGGCTCTGCTTTGGGCACTCGATCTAAAAGGTTGTATTAGGGGGTTTAATCAGGGATTGAGCGTCTGAGCATGGAAGCTTCGGCCAGAAAGTTGCAAGGTGAAGCACAAAAGTTGCGAGCTAAGGCAATCTTAGATCTTGTGCTTCATCTTGCATTCAGTGCAGCCATGTTGTGCATGACCTCGCTTTGCATGGGGATTACTATCCTCTGCCAGTTAGCTCCTCCAAGATGAGTACATTTGTCATTCACTTAATTTTGGCGTGCCATGGAACAGCAGCATCTAGGACGTCTTGGGCTTATCTTGGATCCTATGAGCATCCTGCTTTGTTACATAGACGCCCTATTCAACAACCGTGGGGTATGCAATTCTCTTGCAGGCGGCGGGAGCTTGTTTTTCATGCTTGCCCAGGCAGTGGATGATCCTTGGGATGAGCTGAGCCTCGTGCCTGGTTGCCCTGCACGAGACTGGGTGTGGGCCACACGGCAAGAGGTAGCCTCACAGCTGCTAGACAACAAGCCATTATCCGAGCTCGCCGAGCAGATGCTGAGCAACTGAAAAGCTGCGCTAGGAAACTTTTTAGCGCTTTACCATAGTTTTAATTGCCAAGTTTCAAGTTAAGGTTAACCCCCAGCCTTGTCGTTAAGCTGATTGGTTTATTGCAGGTCTTCGTCAGCCAAAAAGTAGTTCATAGTATCCGAGATGAAATGGCAGACTCGGAGTTTGTTGTGCTGTTGAGAAAGGAAATCAAGGACAGTCTGACTGCCTGGGCATCAAGGACAGTCTCACTGCCTGGGCAAACTGCTAGGCGGGGGCTAAACTGAAGCCTGCCACTGCCAAGCGGGGGCTTAGCTGAAGCCTGTAAGGCCTGCCAAGTGAGCATGAACCACACCCGAGTTACCACTGGATCTAGATTTAACCCAGTGTTTGCCGAAAAGTTGGTGAGGAACACAATGCTCCTAAACTTAACAAGTGAGGGTTAACTGCCAGCTTGGTCGTTAGGCTGATTGACCTGGTTGGCGCACTTCGAGCGTGGGCGCAGAGGTACACGACATGTGTGAGCACGTTTGAGACTGATTGGTTTGTTGGTTGCAGATTAAACGATTAGATGACAGGTGAGTGCTTAAAATCTTTAGCTGAGACTGCGATTTCGTGCTGTTGATGAAACAGACGGTCGGAATAAAGACTGTCGGAATGATTTTCTATTCCCAGGTAATCTGAAGAAACAAAATTTGATTCATGCCACCACGCAAGGATAAGGAAGGCGGCAAAGAGAGTGACACGCATGCCAGGCTCAGGGAGAGAGCAGTGCAAGAGGGGGTGAGGATCCATGTTTAAATGAAGGTGCCTTGGTTGATGTGATGCGATTTTGTAACTGTCATCTCAAATGGCACTGCTTGTTGCTGTCCGTCTAGATACTCGCTGAAGCACAACCCCAACCGCCTGATGTTCCACTACCTTTGTCCAAAGGTGATTTATTATCCAGATTGCACATGCTTAGACAGGATATGGAGGATCCGGTTTGACACATGGGTGCATTAGTGCATTCAAATTCATTGTCTTGTGCAGCTGTCTTCCAGCTCAGCCAGGTCAGAACCCTGACGTCTACCCCCTGGTGTCTTGACAGAATGAATGAAAGCTTTATTCAGAAGGAGGACTTCATGAACAAGCTTGTGTGCACCCGTCGAGTGCCCTATCGCACTGCCGGGGGAACTGATGCGCACATGATCTAAGCCTCTCGATGTAAACGGCCAGGGGGAGCTGGGTACCTGGCTGACCTGCAACAGTGACACATGGATTCAGCTGAAATCATGTTCCTTGCAGCTTCATGCCTCAATCGTGCTACAATGGAGATCATGTAGCTTGTGCATGCACGCGTGATTCTGCCTGCTTAGATGCACAGTCACACGCTGCACCTGCACCTCTGCATGCTGTTACCATAAGCGACCAGCAAGTCAGCTGAGTAAGAACCCCATAAGATGCAACTGTGTGCATGTAGCCTTGCTGAAGTCCAATGGACAGGACATCATCAAGAAGAGCACCACCAGGAAAAACCGGTGAGGTTCATTCCCTTGCTTCACTAACCTTGTGCATTCATTGGGAGGATTTGAGCCACTTGAGCGAGCACTTCACATGAGCAGACCCATCACATGAGCTTCTGCGCTTGCATATACTTTGCTGTACTCCCAGGGTCATGCACTGCATTGTTTTTACTTGAATGAATGAAAAAGCACAAGTACTTCTGTTACCACCATGCAGCTACCTGTTGGTGTTGAACTGCTTGCTGGCACCCGCGACCGCTGGTAGATTGGTGCGTGAGGGAGACGAGCGTCCCCATCGCTGATTTATGTATGTTTTTTCTCGACACAGCCAGTTAAGGTTTTTAGTGCATGATGTCTTTCTGCTCTGTTGAGCGTACATAGATCCTGATTAGGAGCACCATATTCATGGTCAAGTGAGTGCAAGCATGGCGTCTGTCCTGTTGGTGCCTCTGCCTCTCGTTCCTATATGAGGGTAAAAGCCTCATGTTCTGATGCTCATTCATGCTGCAGTCCAGTATGAGGGTCTCCTGGAGGTGTAAAAATTTGGCACATCCTGGCACATGCATATTAATTGCTGGGCCTCACACGCTGTTGTACTGCTCTGCTTGGTTGCCTCGACTTGAGGCTCATGCATACAGGAGCAAGCAGGACAGCTAGAATCTGCTCCTCGATGAGCATTGCGCAGGTTGCCTGTGTGCACAACCTCATGCAAGCATTGCCAAGGATCCTCAGCACTCATCCTGCATCTGCGGTGCACGTCTGGCGTGCTGTGTGTATGATATTGTTACATGTTGTTACCTGTTACATAGCAGTGGGTCTCACTGGAGGGAACTTATGCTAGGCATGGCTCGATTCATCTGCCCTTCCTCTTCAAATTTCTGTTGGATTGGAACTTGTCAGCAGAGCACAGAGGAGTATGGAGTCAATGGCCCATGGCCCCCTGGCAAATACTTCCCTTGCATTAAGGAGCTCGCGCCTGAGCGTCATTGCCTCAGCCTTCTTCCTTATTTGTTGGAAGATAGCTTGGTCAGCTGCCAAGCCTACCCATGTGTGTACATGCCCCTTATTCGCCTGCCCCTGCCTGCCTGCCTGCCTTGCTTGCCAAGCCCTGCCCCCCTTTGCCCCTGCCCCTCCCCAGGGCTCTCTGGCCAACCTGGACTCCCAGCAGCCATGTATGTACATCGACTTTCCCAACGGCCGCCTCAAGCTGTTTGGCACGCTGGTGTTCCCGCGTAACAAGTGCGTTACTGACACGCAGGCGGGGCCTGCAGGCAGAAGCCCCTGTACCTAGGGATGAGTAAATAGGGTCTGATCAAAATGCCAAAGAGGCTCTGTAGAGGCTCATTTAGGCTCTAAAGAGCCTCTTTAGAGTCTCTACGAGGGTCTGCCAAACCCTTTTTACCCATCCCTACCTGTACCTCTAGCACGCTGTGTTGAAGGACTGTGGGGGTTGAGGTAGAAGGGCACTCTTCTCGCATATGAGGCTTGTGGGAACTTGTGTCGGCAGGCTTCAACATCACTCTGGGTGCTGATGGGGAAGTGCGTTCCGAGCATTTGTTCCAGCCAAACATTCACATGGTGGCCACACATTGTTCAGTGGTTGATGTCCACGTGCTGCGTGCCTCGTGGGGTCTCATGGCGATGCTCGTGACTTCCTAATCCTCTCAAGCCCAATCAGCTCGATTCAATCGAACAGAAGTGGGATCACATAACAATAAATGCTCATGCTCCCTGAGGGCTGTGGGAGAGCAACAAAGTCAGACGGAGCCCAGCAACCCCATGCTTGGCTCCAGGCGACGATGTCTTCAAAGCTCAGGGCACCACCCACCAGTACCTGGGCATCCTCCAGCAGCTGCTGCCTCTGAAGACACAGATCCAAGACTTTTGGCTAAATTCTTCTCCCATACGTTTGTGCACCCACAGGGCTGCTGACTCCTAATTGACATGCTCATCGCTGCATCCTCCTGTGCTTGCAGGTACCTTCTGTTGCGCACGGGGACTCAACAGGGCGTCATGTGCGAGGACGTGTTTGAGAATATGGTGGGCATTTGGTTTTGCCGTGCAAAAAGGCGTGGCGGGTGCTTGAATTTTTACTTTTGTCGTACAGAAGAGCTTGGCGGGTGCCTTGCATGCGACCTTGGCCGTGCTACCGTGTTGTGTGGCGTGCGTGCAGTGATGCCTGTGGAGTTGCTGGCTCTGCATAAGAGGTGGCAGCATGCAACTTTTGGACGTATCGGGACCGGGGACATGCCTCCCTTGCGTGCAGCACAGGGGCAGCCTAGATTGTCAAGTTACAAGTTAGGGTTAACTGCCAGCCAGGTCGTTAGGCTGATTGGTTTATTGCTGGTCTTCGCCAGCCAAAAAATAGTCCATGATGTCCAAAATGAAATGGCAGAGGTTGTTGTCACATAAACAAGTCTTGACAGTGAAAATAACATGCAACTCATTTTAAGCAGCAGCACAGGAACGCTTGTCACAGTGGCCGTTTCCACCGCGCCAGATGGAGGATTCCACCGTGAGAGTATGTGCTCGCAAGCGAAACCTGCTCACATTCCTCATGACATGCTTAGGGACTTAGACTGTGAAGCCTTGATGGTGGAGGCCACCTGCTTGCATTTGCTGCCCTGTGCAAGCCAGCCTTCTGACTTGAAACACAATGTTGGTCATCAGGAAACAGTGTGCCCCTCAAACCTGTCCTCATAATGGATTCCTGATGGAATCCTCATGGAGCTTGTAATGGAGTTCTGATGGAGTCTGTGATGGAATCCTCATGATGGAGTCCTTGCTTGTGGATGGGCTCATCCAGATCTGCTTCCGGGCGGGCTGCCTTGCGCTCACAGATCGTGTTCTCAGAGTCCTGGTGGGTGGGAACGCTGGAGGAGAATCCCGAGGAGCGGCAGCTGCCCCTTCCCACAGAACTCTCCACAACCGCGCTGCACAAGGACTATGACTTCGCGTACGGAGCCTCCTACACTGGTAGGCAGTGCGCGCCGTGCATGTTGGGCGCACACTTAAACTGAGCTTCGCCTAGCAGATGCAAATCGGCCCGTGTGCAGCTTAGTGTGCACGCAGCCTGTGCCAGCCCAGGCTCTGCTGTGCCAGCCCAGGCTCTGCTGTGCCAGTCCAGGCTCTGCTGCGTCAGCCCAGGCTCTGCTGTGCCAGTGATGCATGCCGCCCTTTGCTGGCAGCAGGCAGGGTAACGAATGCGCAACATGAAGGGCGATGCAGGGTTGCAGAGTGAGGGCCAGGGCGATGCAGGGTTGCAGGGTTTGCAGGGTTGCAGGGTTGCAGGGTTTGCAGGGTTGCAGGGTTGCAGTGTGAGGGCCAGGGCAGGCCAGGGCGAGAGCCAGGGAAGCCCATGGTTGCAAGGCGCACGCACCCACTTTGTGATACACACCCCTCTCCAGGACAGGCGCAATGACACTCACTCCTCAAAACATGCCTGCATGCACACCTCTCTTCCCCCCCTGAATCAAACTCACTTGGCAGCGGCTGCGGCAGTAACAGCAGCAGCAGCCGCCGCCGCCGCCTTGCGTCACCACCCATACCGCTGCCTGCCCAATGCCAGCTTGGGCGAGCACAAAACACCCCCGCACATCTGTTACCCTAAAGCCCCTCAGAGGGGGTGCCCCACTGCTGCTGATGTTTGTTTGCCTGTGGGTGTGTGGTGCAGGGGCTGGGCGCGCAGCCAGGCCGGGTGGGCAACAGGATGGGTCGCAGCAGATGGGGCCCAGCAGCCAGCAATGCACACAGGGCACCAGCCAGGATCCCCCCGGGGTGGGTGACCCACTGCCTGGCCCCAGGCAGGCTACGTGCGCGCATGTGTTTGTGCATGTTTGCATGTGTGCATGCACGTGCGTGTGTGCATTTGTGTGTGTTTGTGTGTGTGTGTGTGTGCGCGCGAGCACTTGTAGGTGTTTGCATGTCTGTGTTTGGGCACGTGCATGTGTGTGTGTGTGCGGAAGCTTGCCGCCTCGAGCAGGCGTGGCGTGCCAACGCTCCCACCACTGTTGTGAGGAGGCACTTGCACCCCTGTGCTCTCATGCATGTGGCACACTTATGCGCACAAATGTACAAGCTGTCGTGTGGGGCCCTCCGTGTATGTGCTGCTGTGAGCAGGCGTGCATCGTTGCTTCCCTGTCTGGGCGCTTTGTACTCGTGCATGCACGCATTGGTGATTTTGAGAAGGCGCGTGCACGTGTGCGTGATGTCTTGAGGAAACGCGCGCGCGCTCGCGCTGAGGAAGTGATGGCGCCCTTGTGAGCCTACATGAACCAACCAGGTGCACGGGCTTCCTTACTGTGCGTGCGTGCCTGCACGCTCCTGCAGAGTGCGGCGCGACCCAGGCGCATGGCTGCACTGAAGTCGTACCAAGGGCTGGGCTCCGAGGATGAGGATGAAGGCGTAGAAGCTGTGGAGGAAGACAAGGAGAGCGAGGAGGGGGGTGGGCTGGGTGGGGGGGCTGCCAGGGCGGTTAGGTGCGTGAGGCTCCAGGGCGGAGAAGGTTGGGTACTTACACACACACACACACACACACATAAGCACACAAATGAGCGCACGCACACACACTAAGGGAGAGGACTGGGGTGATGCCACCTGAGGACTGGCGGCAGTTGGTTTGTTCAAGGTGGGCGGGGTGTGAGGGTACAAGCGCATGCAATGGTCGCTGGTGCCAACATGTCCTGAGCACCTACCCTTCTAGAGCAGGGTGGCCAGGCATGATGTGTGGTGGTGGTGGTGGTGGTGGTGGTGGTGGTGGTGTTAAAGCGGGGGTAGAGGATGGGAAGGTGGGCGCGCTTGCTAGTCGGACGGCCTTGCTGCGGCGTGCACATGTGTGCGCAAATGCGCCTGCGCGCACTCTCATAAACACATGGAGGATTTCTCATGCGCGTTCAAAAAAAGGATCAGGACATGGCACAGGCCCACTTGCGTCCTGCCCTCCGAGTACGCCGAGGAGGGCGCGCAGGGCAGCGCCAGCACACCGCACGTCTCACATGCACGCACGCACTCACATGCGCACAACACAACCACCACCACGCGTGCAGGGCGGTGCCGCACAGCCCCATCGAGATTTTGTCGTCTGAGGACCCCGAGGAGGAGGGCGGGAAGGCCAGACGTGGGCCCTCCCAAAGGGGGGGCAGGCCCAGCCTGGACTCAGGGGCACGGGACGCCCCTGCGCCACGCAGGCGTGCGGCTGCGCCCAAGCGCGCGCTCAAGGGTGCGCGCGTGTGCCGCCCGCGCCGTGTGTGCTTGGGGCGCACATGTTTGTGTGGATGTGCGCATGTGTGCATGTAATGTGTGTGAGCATGTATACACGTATGTATGTCTGTGCATGTTGCTGGCGCCTGGCCAGGTAGCTCATGGGTCGCCTGTGCCGCCGCTTCCTTGCCTGGTGCCCAAGGCTGGTGCTGCTGCCTGCGTCCCCACTGCCCTGCAAAGGCACAAAGCCTGGCCCAAAGCACACCAGGGTGGCTTGCGTTGAGGAGGATGGGCCACGTCGGCCTGCCGCCAACTTTGGGCACCTCTGCATTCCCTGCAAGCCTGCCCAAGCTGCGGACCTGCGACCTGTGGTTGCCTGCGCAAGCGCCAGGGTGTGTGCGGCCCGCACATCAAAAGCGGGGCCTTGGCCATATTACGACTGCTGGACCCTAAGAGGTGTAGCCTGTGTTTCATTACTATTGCGTCCAATTCAGTGATGTGCGCCTGTGCTTGCTGCCCTGCAGAGGCTTCATCCGACGAGGAGGAGGAGGATGAAGAAATGGATGAGAGTGGCGAGGATGGCAGTGCTTCTGAAGGCAGTGAGGATGAGCGCCCTAAGCGTCAAAAGCAGGCGGCCAGGTGTGTGTGTGTGTGTGTGTGTGTGTGTGTGTGTGCAAGCTTATTTGCAATTTGATAGAGAATTGGGGGCACTGATGAGAAAATGGCCTATTCTTGTGCGTTAGGTGCACATGCATGTACATACATAGTGCATGCAGAGCAACTGTGTGGTTCTGGGCCTCGGTCATGCCCCCTGGAAGCATGCCCTTGCCTGTGTTGAGTCAGGAGAGCATGAGGCAGGTCTGGATGTCGCACCTGCTTGAGCATGCACGCTCAATGCAAGTCCATGAAAGATGTTGCACCTGCATGCACGTGCACACTCAGTGCAAGTCCATGAAAGATGTTGCACCTGCATGCACGTGCACACTCAGTGCAAGTCCATGAAAGATGCTGCGCCTGCTTGACCATGCACACTCAATGCAAGTCCATGGAAGAATAGGGAGGTCGCAGGTGCAGTTGTTTGCAAGCGTGTGTACAAGCGTGTGTGTGTGTGTGCCCTTTTCTTGGGTGTGGCACGTGGTGCATGCAACATCTGTCTATTGGTCGCAGGCAGAGACGATTAGCTCCCTCTGCCACTCTGAGCAGCCGCAGCACGAGACGCAACTAAACACACACATGGCATTGCCTGGTCAAGGGGGCACGCCAAGTACAGCCCCAGACCCCTCGCCCCTTACCCCCTT
>LFIK01003529.1_pt1 | contig 12692 bp, 7 predicted proteins | sample 643401 | NCBI WGS metagenome assembly LFIK01 (sample SAMN03777447, study PRJNA286221) | soda lake metagenome | biome: soda lake; feature: Kulunda steppe; material: water; isolation source: sample T5-Br brine of Lake Tanatar-5 | place: Russia: Kulunda steppe | collected 2010-07 | reverse complement strand
TTTCAGAGCAGAGCATATGCTCTTCCGAGGAATTTCATGCCGCGATAAGATGTAGTCTTTCACTTGCACGACTCTGCGTCCTGCTTGCCACGGCTTCTGCAAGCTGTAGAATTTTGTTGTGACCGGCATTCCCGAACCACAGGGCTGCATGGTGTTCCTCCTCCTTCGTGGGCAATGCGTTCCAGACCGCCACGGAACTTCCTTCGTCTTGGGATTGGGAAGGATCCATGTGTCTTCCCTTCTCTTTTGCACGGTGTGTGGTGGTTGCCCCAGGTTCCGTCCTTGCATTTGGTACCTCCCATGGCACCTGTGCACGTTGCAACATGGTGTCTACCGCTTTCCAATTCATGCATCACGTGTGTTTCACCACTCTTGTCTGTGCTTGTGTGGTTGGTGTTCCATCCATTCCCTGCCTGCAGCACCGTGGTACGCCCATCGCATCCTCCTTCGATCGATCCCGATCTCCCTTCTACGCTTTCCCTTTCGATCGGACCAACCATTCGGGTTCGAAGGGGGATTCATTTTCCGGTTCAAAAACGCGTTTCGAAAGGGAAAACGGACCTCGACTTGTGGTGGTGGTGGCGCGTCGACGTCCATTTCGCGATGAAGTTCGGCAAGTTGTGGAAAGAAGTGTCGGATGCGCAGCAGACGTCGGAATGCGCGGCTTACTTGGACTACAAGCACCTGAAGAAGATGCTGAAAGCCATGCGTAGCAGCCACGGTGGATCTGCGGACGAAAAAGGCGAACCGGAAGCACCTCGAACGGCCGACGACACCGACGGACGAGACGTGGATGAAGACGAAGCGAAGGAAAGCGACGTGGAAGTGGAGGCAGGAGGCACGTGCAAGCGAAGGAAGGTCGAAGACGAGCACGAGAAACCGCTCACAAAAGAAGAGGATGCGTTCGTGCGCACCTTGGACCACGAGATCAACCGATTCAACGATTTCTTCCTGGAGAAAGAAGAAGAATACGTGATTGCCGTCAAACACATGGAAGATCGCATCCGCACCATGGTCGAAGAGCAGAAAAAGCCGAACGAAGGCAATCGAACGTCGCTCTTGAGCGAAGCCATCCAATTGCACGGTGGGATGGTCATGATGCTCAACTGGAGCATGCTCAACTACGCTGCGTTGGTGAAGATCCTCAAGAAACACGACAAATACAGCGGTTTTTTGCTCCGGTCAGACTTCTTGGCCGAAGTGGTCCGACAGCCGTTCTTCTCCACAGACCTCCTGTCTCGTCTGATCCAAAGGAGCGAGTGCTTGATCACCAAACTGTCCGGCGAAGAAGGACTGCGTGGGGAATTGCCGTTGCCTGTGACCTTCCAGGACAGCGAAGACAACATGGTCCAGCTGGAACAAATCAAAATGGCCTTGGACACCTGGAAGAAGCTTCGTCCCATCCCAGGCACGCCGGAACGCTGCTCTCCCGCATCGGTGTATTCCGGCTGAACGAACCTAGAGGTTGCTGAAGCGCAGGAGCAGATCCGACGGTGAGAGAACAGAGGTACGTGGATCGAGTCAACCCTTTGCACGTGTCAAAGATTTGGCATTGGCGAACGCGTGCATTCTGCCAGGTTGCTTTCGGTGGGTGAGGTACGGGTCTACAGGGCCGCTTTTCCCAGCACCAGGGCATGTGTTGATTTGCGTAAAAGAGGAACGGCACCGTGTCTCGTTGCAGAGGGATCAAGTAGTGCGATCGGTCGCCCTTTGTGCATCTTTGTCATCGCACGGTGCTCTTCTCTGTGGGCTCCCTCTTGCTCTCAGCTGGAGGTCCATTGGCTCAGTCTGCCATGGATCCGCGTGTGCAGAAAGGTCCATCCTTTCGCCGCATGACCTTGACGAGGATGGGTGGAGACGTTGACGTTGGATTCCTTGCCACGGTCCTTGGTATGGATCGCCAGGACCTCGATGTTCACGCACACCTGTTCCCTGCCGCTCCTGCCAATGGCATGGTCGGTCTGCAAGGACATGTGTTCGGCCGCACTGCAGATGCTACGTGCACGTTGTTCTTCCGTTTGAGCTTCTCTCTTTAGCCAGGGTGTTTCGCCGTACACACGAGCCGTGGATCGTTGGTTTGGATCCCACGTTTCATCGACCAATCGATGGTCGGCCATGGAGGCAATCCAGCATCTTGGACAGGTGCAAGACGTGACATTTGGCCAAACAGCCGACGTGATGGCCGCGCATCTGCCGCACGTGTTCGGCGTGGAACACCGCGGAAGAGGGATGGCGGACGCACGCGCGGTGCACGAGCACATCTTACGCACGCGTCCGAAGGTCGTGGTGATGGAGACCAGCGCCGAAGAGGTGCCGCGTGCGCGTGCGACGGACCTGCGGCGCATGGACCACGTCGCGCCGGAAACGTGGGCGTACGAAGCAGCTTTGGCATGTGGCGCACGTGTGGTGCATGCAGATCGTCCCAAACGGATCACCTACGCACGGCTGCTGCACGGCTGCGACGTGGAAGAGCTGGACGAAGCGTATGCCGAAGAAGCTGTGCGCAACTACCGAAAAATCCTTGCTGGGAAACACATGCACATGTGGCACAAGAAAAGAAAGGACGCCTTTCAGCGCGTGGTGGTGGAAGAAAGAGATGCAGGCATGGCACGTGCATTGGCCAACGTGCTGGAAGAGCACGACGCAAAGGACGTGGTGGCAGTGGTCGGACGAAGACACAGGTATGGAATACTCAAACATCTGGTGCAGCGATGTAGGAGAAGCAAAGGACGAATCGTTCCTGGATCCATGCTGGAAGAACACCTGGATTGGACGGAGGACATACCAGAAGATCAGGATTGGAGAAAACAACATCCAACAGCCTACGGGGTCAAACGAGCCCTGTTCGAACGTGTGCTGGCCATGACCACCGACCCATCTGTGCTGCAAGATGCAAGGCGATGGATGGGACCCATGGAACCAGATGAAGCCCATGCGCATGCACTGGCTGAAGAAGTCTACGGTGCACCCAGGATGATGCTAGCCTGCGTTCCTCCGGAACTGAGAGAATGCGTCGTGTGTGCCAGGCGTGGGCAAGAGAAGAGCTTTGCCCACGCCATCGAGGAATTGGGACGCGTAAGGCCATCTCAGAAAGGTTCAGGGTACAGCGATCATGCATTGGAGATGCTCCGTGGGCTGCACTTCCAAATCCAATAAGCAGATTACAGATTGAAAGAACAATGCACCCCACTTGCTTCATCAAGCAAGGTATATCCACCATGCATGCTCGGGAAAACGTTGAAGCCGCAGATCTGACTTTATTGGGCTTTGGCGCAAGTGTGCATTGTGAAAAAAGCAAGAGCTCACCGTTGCCAAGGATGGTTGTTGGGTGTTCGGACTGAACAATTCAAAAATCTGCACGAGATAAGAGAAAGCAACAAGGTAGAGTCCAGCAACCCCTGGCATCCAGGCCTGATGCAATGTTACGAGCAATCGGCCAATTGAAATTTGGAACTGCAGAGCAACCCAAATTTCCAAGGCTGAGAAGCACAGCACCTAAACCTGCGATAGATGAGTATTATTGGATGCAGATTGTATGTCGTGTAATATACCTGCCAGGGCGGAAACGACACGCACATCTTCTGTGGATGGATCACCTTCATTTGATTGGAGCATGGCATCGCAATCCTCTCTCAACGCATCTACAGCCTTTGAGGCCTCGCCCCACAGTGCAGATGCACCACCTTGCTCTGGTGCAGGAGCTGCAGTTGTTGCCAGGAATTGCGCAGAAGACCGCGCCATAGATACGCATCGCCTTGCCATCTTGAGAGCAAGCTCTTGATCTTGCACATCATTCTTTGCAGCGCGATACACCCCTCGCATCCATCTCCCAGCTTGAGCATCATCAGAATTGGTTCTACCTCTTTGCAGGGCATTTTCGATCTGTTCAAACGGCGATCCTACACTACAAAAACGAAGGCCTACCAGGCCATCGCCAACGTGCACTTCAGGTAGGGATAGGCTGGCTACAGCAAAAAGCACCTCTCTTGCCGCCTGACGGCAGGCTTGGAAATTTTCCTGCGCAGCCAGCTGCCATGCACCCCGAGCTCGAGACATTGCGCAAAGCAATGTAAGGCCCAGCGAACTCTCTTCTAGCACTCCTAGGCTAGCGGGTTTGCTTAGATCTCTGACTGCTGCAAGCACACTATCATATACACGCATGCCATGTGCGCACATCCAAGTCACTGCTTCAGACTCAAAAGCAGCATGCCTGGACAGGGCTGCTACCAACGAAAGCGTGTCCCACCAGGCACCATGCTTTTCCTCCAAAATTGTAGCACCACTAGCCCCAGTAGGAATCTCAACTTCTGTAAGTGCAGCAAGTCTAGGCTGTCGCCCCGCGCGAAGATCAAGCACATCCCAAAGTCCCTGCTTGACCAGCAGCTGTGCCCCTGCGTCAGATGCAATCAAAGACAAGGCAAACGATGCGATAGCACTGCGTCCAGTTTCGTTATTAGCAAGTAAGCCTGGCAAATTAACAATAGAGTTGACCATGCAAGTACATTCAGAGGCCCCTCTCAATCTGATGGAGCATGCAGCCATGGCAGCAGCAGTCTGTGTCGTCATTCTCGAAAATTCCTGCCCAGTATTAGAGCGGGCTAGCACTGCACAGCAACAGGGGAGCATCTCTTGAGCCGCCTTCCCCGCAGCTCGGTCTGCAGTGCGGACGGTCAGCAGTGCAGTAGTGAGGAGGGCTTGCAAAGTGTCATCTTCGTCTTGCAAAACACGAGCATTTTCAATCGGAAGTCTGTTGATGTTTCCCAGCCTGATATCAGCAATCTGCCTTGCAGCAAGCACTGCAGCTTCTGCCAGGGCATCCCTCTGGTCCCTGGAGGGTTTGCTTTCAAGCCATGCCTGCACCAGTAGGACAGAGAATATGGCTAGTTCCTTTCCATGTGCAATCAGCATACCTGCGTCGACATTGGTTGACATCGACTGTCGGTGCTGAGCTGCACAGACACACTCGTACAGTGAAACTGCAGTACATGCCATGACGATGGCAGAAGGTGCACTGCTCACCAAAAAGCTATCACGTATCTGCACCATTGGAGGTAAAAAGGTGGCAAGAAGCATTCGCAGCCCTTTGAGTGCACGGAGCCTTGCGTCTGCAAGGGAAGCTTCCAAGGAGGCGTCACACAAAAGAGATATTGTTTCCTGCAGCAAGGCATTCGATGACATTCCTCCTCCAAGAAATTTACCCAGGGAGCTTCCGTTGTATAAGAAGTTTTTGCCATAGTCTCTCAAAGCTGCTGCCGGATCCCTGGCTATGCAGCCGCTGCTTCGTAGAAAAGTACCCACCATAGATGCTTGCCCACGGCGACTCAAAGCTTCTGCATCCAGTAACGACTCAGCAACTGCATAATGCACGGCTTTGGTATGTGCCCCTCCTGCACGAATGGATTCCAGAATTTCTTCAGCCAATGCATTGACGGCCTTGTGAGCGGCACTATTCGAAGATGCATCATACTCTGTGTGAGCATACACAGAAAGCCAGGACCGGATGTGATCTTCTTGCCACCATCTGGTGACGATTTCGGTGATGGATGTCATCGGTGGTATGCTCGTACCGCTACTTTTAGTTTGAAGCATGAACGCAGCCAATGTTTTTAAGACGTTGGCTTCCACTTCATATCGGTAAACTTCGCTTTCCAAGTCAGAATCTTCCTGGTTTGCACCATCTGCTTCAGGCATACAATGTGCTAAGTGCTCCCAGAAGGAAGATTGAGAGGAAAGCAGATGATTAGGGTGGCCCATCTGGACTGGATCGTTTGCCATCGCACAAATGAGCCTCAATAGCCATGCTAGAGATTGCGGGTGGGATGCTCGAAGCTCTTTTGTCATTGCCAAGCAGGAGTGTAGGGAATCCAAACATCCCTCTTCGCCACTTTTTTTCAACGACGATCCTCCCTCACCTCTCCCACCTGTTGCTGCTTCAGAGGCTTGATGAGTTCCAGTTTGAAGGCAACTTGGAAAGAGGAAAAACTCGGCCAAGCTATTCTCACCTTCAATGCAAGCAAGCAGTGCTCTAGCAGCACTTGCAAAGAGCTCTGGAGTGTGTGAAGCTGATTTTGTTGAGAGTGCCTCGCGAAAGAAGGATTTGATCCGGCCACGTGAGTTCGAAACGAGCATTGATGCTAGCAAAGGTTGCTGCTGCCTTGTTTTCGATGAAAATGCCACAATTGAGAAGAAGCACTCGAGCGCCAAAAATGGAATTCGTGGATGGAATCTGTATGTGATGTACGTACACAGCAAGGTGACGGGTGAGGCGTAAGCATCTTCACGAGGACTGTACATGACTCTCTCCCAGGCTGAAGCGTGTTGCGAATCGGTAGACTTAGAAGCAGCCATACATACAGGGACTGTTTGGAGGAGCTCCTTCACAGCCACCTCCAAGGCCATGCCTTCCACTCTCTTCATGGAGTATTCTTGGAGTCGTTCCAGACCTTCCGCATCCAATGTAATGGAGGAGAGTACTACTGCAGAAGTGGATGGATCATTCAGCAGACAGTGCTGCAACGCCCTTTCCAGCGGATCTCCTTCTCTACATTGCAGCAATGCGTTCCTAATACACTGAAAACAACCTGCCACCAGTTCCCATCTCTGCTTGCGCAGAACATACTTCCAGCTCCCCTGCATACCAGAAAAGAGCAGCGAGCCAAGGAGATGACCAAGCCAGACTGTCAGTGAAGTTGAACGCAGTCCCCTTTCCAGCAAAGCTGAGGTCAGGTCGAGGAGACCAAGGGTTGTGTCGTAAATACCAAGCAGACGTTCCTCCTGCAACACTTGCTGCATCGCATGCATTCCTCCTGTCAAACCTTGCTCCAAGACATGTTGCAAATTTGTGCTGTGGCTGTTTGTAATGGTGAGAGAGCGTATTGTATCTGCTGCAGCAAGTACTGTGTGGGGGTCGCAGGCAGCCAATGCCGCACCCAAGCCCAAGACTTTTCCTATCAATCTGAGTTCTGCTCTCCCAAGTCCACCACGAGTTGATGCCAAGTCTGTGGCTGCCTGGAGCAGGGGTGAGGAACCTCCTTTGATTCCAGAACCATAATCAGGAAGCTTCATTTCAAGAAGCATGTTGCACACGTCCCAGCCTCCACTTTTCGCTACCTGAGCTGGAAATGAAAGCACATCTACAAGCACTTCCGTTTCCGTTGTTGGGTGCTGTAGCCAGCAAAGGAGCATGATCAGGCCACTTTTTTCTGGAAGCACAACATTCCACTGTATCAGGGAATTTCCACCATCGGAAGCAGGCCCAATCAATATTTCTCCGATTGCCCCCCTTGGGATTTGTACGCCAGATGAATTGTCCAGCATAATAGCATTCTTAGCCAACACGGTTTTTCCTTCTACTCTCTCAATGTCCTGATCTGCTCCAGAAAGAAAAGTTGTAGGATGAAGCAAATCAGCCACGTATTCAACTGCTCGGATTGCTGAGTATTGTCCTGCTGACAAGGAAGCAAGGACCCTCGCAATCGGGCCAGGACGACAGGTCAACATTGACTTAAGCTCATCAACAAATTGTACGAGTGGAAAATCGATCCCTACTGCATCGTCCTCTGCCTCCATTCCAAATACACAAGACCAAAACTGCTCGCACATTTCTTCCTCCCCGTCATAAACCCTGCACAGACTTTCCACGATGGCTCCAAATTGTGGTGCCGGCAAGACAAAGGCTTCGCAGTCAAATGCTGCTAATATGCAGGAGAGTGCATTCTTGCACACAGACTTGTATCCAGATACTTGCATGTCTGCACTCTGCAGTGCCTCACAGCTTAGAAGTTGGGCCAATCGCTGCAGAGCTCCCTTTTCGAAACCAGCCATCCCAAAGATCAAGCCTAGCTCTTTTCCATGGTTGTCGCCTCGAAGGACGCGTAGTGCACCCCAAACCATGAGGGGAAGCGCCCTTGCTACGGTCGAGTGCGTGCTTGTTCGGCCCTTTGACAAAGATTTGTGAAATTCTCCAAAGGCTTTGTCCAGCGGAGCCAGGTCACTTCCTTGGAAGGTCATGCAATCGGTCGCCGAAGGATCGACTTGCCTGGAAAGTGCTTCAAGGACATCTTCTACCTGCATGGCCTCAATCAACACAAGTATTCCAAGGTTTTGGGCCCAGTCAATTTGTTCTCTCTGCATATTCGAGGTCACATGCACCTCCACAAACAAGTGTTGCAAGAATGCACTAGCCAAGTGTTGCAATTCTGCAGCCTTGATCCTTTCCATCTGATTGGGCTGGTAATGCACAAGAAAGAGGGCCTCCAGCAGCATTGAAAGTTCAATGGACATTTCGTCCAACCACATGGTGTAAGCCTCGCCTCTTCCTTGCTTTAGTGCTTCTTCAGGAACATGGAGGGCTCCTGTATGCGAAGCACTCATGCCCACAGTGGTTGAAGTGGGAGCATGTACCATGGTGGCTGCTGTCATTTCTTCCAGGGTTGCTATGACTTGCATCTGCAGTTTGTTCGCCAATCCTTGGTTCAGCATCCATTCTACGTGTTCCTTAGTTTCCTTCTGACCCTCGGTATCAGTTTGGTCTTCTTCCCCACCGGCTCGCCAGGCTTCTCTCATCTTCAGCACCGCAAGCACGCATTGCAGGAGACATTGTCTTTCTTTGAAGTATCCATGCGTGATTTGCTGCATCCTTTCTCCTTCATGCATCCTTTTCCCGGGGTCCCCTTGGGCAGTCCTTCTCGCAAGCACGTACGCTTGCAAGGCATCCAAGTGCAGTTCTTTCCCAGCATCCAACGCCACTTGTCTCCATTCGTTCTCGATGTGCATGGGATTCGTTCGTCCTACATCCACTTGGTCTTTGCTTCGCACCAGCTCTTCCGACGCTTGGTTGGGCCCTTGAAAGTGTGCGAGTGCACGAGCCAGCGTCGCGCGCGTCCCAAGCAGCGCAGATGCAGATCCACCTCCGTGCACACGTTCCAACACCTTCCCAAACGGCAGCCAATGCAGCTCTTTCGCGTCTCGAGCCGCCATTGATGCGCCAAGCGCCTCTCGCGCGTGTCGCAGACGTGAACCTGCTCCAATGCGAAAGGCGACCTCGTCGGTTTGAAAAGGAAAGGCTTCGGGTTCGAACCGAGGATCGAATAGGAACAGTTGGAAACCTCGAAAGGAAGGATGAAGAAGGGTTTAGGGCTCGCCGGCGAACGGGTGACATGGAAGTGGAGGACTTGCCTGTTCTTTGGTGGAACCTTGGAGAAGGCGAAGAACAAACGCGTGCGAAGGAATGGGCATCCAATGGACGGTTCCTCGAGAACATGCACGACATTCCATTCCATGATATAACACCTCACCTCCGCAGTTCCGGTGCTCCCGACATTCAAGAAGCCATCGTGTGATGTACATGGTGATACTACGCGGGCCGGGCATAAGGGGACGCAAGTGGATTTTCCATACTTTGACGCGGGGAAAGGCGAGTATAGATGACAAGTTTTTACCCGCTAGTCGAGAGGAGAAATTTGAAAAATGGAATGCGTCGGTCGTCGCACATGCGCATCACACGGTGCCATATCGACTAGTAGCATTAGGGAATATTGTATGCTTGCAACGTACAACATTCTTTCTTGATTTGGCACTTGCTTGCAATTCACATCATAGTTGTTGCGAATCGGTATGTGCACTCGCATTTGCAATGGCTTGTTCCTCCCACATTCGCCGATCAACGTGAAGCTATGATCGTTGGATGCTCAAGTAGGGTCATGTGTAGCGAGGAACTGACTACAACCACCACGGCATTGAAATCGCGAGTCAACGATTTTGCAAGAAAGAGAGATCAGAAGTGGGGGAATATGAGAGTAATCGTCCCCCTTGGCGGGGTGCAAGGACAAATCTTTCCAAAGCGATTGGGACATGGCGAAGGAAAATAGTCAACCCGGCCCTCTTGAAGAGAGAATGAACAATTTGCAACAACTACGGGGCAAGCAGATTAGGCTGCTCCATGGTTGTTGACAAAATTGCGACAGGAGTCCAAATGGAAGATTGATTAAATGCATGAAACTTATTTCAAGTTGTTATTATGGCAGAAGGATTGTGTCCGCACCAGCATTGTTCATGTGCTTTTTTTCCACTCTAAATGCACTCATTCCATACTTCCACCATTGGCTCAAAACTCACGATAAATCATCGATTCCACAGGCTCAACCAAACTTGCTACACTGTTCACTGGCCATCAGCAAGTATCTTCACAATACTGGAACGTTTAACCAGAAGACCATTTCTGTGCTGGCAGCAACAACGACAACAGCTATGCGCTTCTCCAATGCTGAAAACAACATGTCAAAACACCTTGCTGACTGAACTGCTGGTTGAGAAAGTTTCAGTGGATGCAGAAATGAGGAGCAGGACAAGTAGCAGCTGTAGATCCTCTCCAAGAGCCAAGCATGGGTTTCACCTGCAATAACTCAAAACGCAAACGCGCATTGTATTGGTCACTGCTGCATTGACCTTTCACAGTGTGAGCACCACATTCACCACTGTTTGAATTGCATAAGCGGCAATACCAAAGATTGCAACTTTTCTTGTGAACTGAAACCCTGAGAAAACTACCGCACAAGTGATGATTGCAATCATGCCAACAGTGATTCCTCCTGCCACAAGGACTGTTCTCTCAGGGTCCAAGAGTATCGGGTGCGGAAAAGAGCCGACGGTTGTCTTGAGCATGGGTAGACCCAACCCAATGAGCAAGTTGAAGGCTGGGCTTGCAAAGCATGCTGCCAATGCTATTTGTGCATTGCCATTCTTTGCCAGGGCCACATTGGCAACAAAGTCACCAATGGAGTTTCCCCAAGCAATGACTGTGGCACCCAAGAACTGTCCTGGAATGGCTGCAATTGTGCCCAAGGATGCCAGGCAGAACATCAGCTCCTCTGCGGCCATCGAAAGCCATCGTATACAGCACCAGAAACCGACGACGGACAGAAACCATTGGAAGGTAGGTAAATGCTTGTATGACATCTTCCTGACAAGAAAACCAGCGGTCAGTATTGTCTGTAGCAACAAGCCTGCGACAAGTGGGATTGAAACAGGCCCCACTACAAGCAAAGGTGCGTCCAGCGGTACCAGGTCTCCAATCAAGGAAAGGGCAATGATAGGGCTGAAGATCAGGTTGAATGTGCCAAAAATTTTGTTCCACTCGGTGCTGACCGGAGATGGTATGGTCATTCTCCTAAATATTGTGATGGGAAAAAAAACGACAGTAAGAATTTTCACTATAAACGGCTTTTCCAAGAATTCGTTTTGCCATTTTCTTAAGTGAAAAGTCACTGCAGTGCGTAGTGTTGGTTCTGCCTCAGAAAATGCATCCCACTCGTTTTGAAATGCAATAGACTCATCAATATCTTTGTGGTGTGCCTCGTGTTCTTCTTCGGTTGCTGGGGCAGGTCCAATGGCGCGTCCATCTGCACTTTCATGCGCCTCGGCCAAGTCATCCAGCAGAGGCTTTGCCTCGGTATCATCTCCAGGGCCATCCTGTTGGTCCAGCTCTGACTCTTGCTCATGCAGCGCAGCTCGGCCACGCGACATGAGAAGAGCCACTGCTAAAAAGCAGACGTAAACGGAAATGTTCACCACTGCATTCCACACATATATTTTTCCTAGAAGCAAGAGCATCACTGCCAGAAGTGCTGATAAAGTCAAGGTGCCTGCGTTTCGTACAAAATTGTGAGGCGCAACTTGGGTCGGTCCAGCTATCAGTACCACACAACCCATCACCAAGCCACTTACAAAGCTCGTTGCTCCAAAGACGGCCCCAAAGCTGATCTCAGTTTCACCCTCCGAAAACGCGACAAAGTACGTGAAAAGATCCGCAGCACCAACTCCGATTGGCAGTAGGATAGCACCAGCGAGGTTTGGGGTGAGCCCCATCCTCTCTGACAGATCGGTCAATGTAGGACAGAAGAAGTTGTCAGCAGTGGTTGCCAGAACATACAGGGAAGCCGACGCAATCAACACAATGATAGCGATTGCCACAGGCTTTTTGCCACCCATCTCGCAGTAGTAGAATTTCAGGTAATCTAGGAGACCTTCCTGTTCACCCAGGCAGTTGTCCATCACGTATTGGCACTTGTCATCCACATGGTGCAGCAATTCTCCACAAGTATTTTCCTCCTGCATCCTTCTTCCAACTCTCCAAATCCTTTCTTTCCTAGCCATTCCGTCGATAGAACCTTTCTTGCTCGGCACCGTTCCGTCTCGGGGGTCCCAATGGCCAGCCTTGTCCCTTTCTACATACCCTTTCCCACCCGCCACGAGCAGCAGGCCAAGCAGGACGAATCCCACGCTGTGCATCCATCCCATTCGATCCCTCTTCTGCACGGATCTTATCCTCCAAGTCGTCCATGTCGCACTTTTGGATCCCCGTTGTCCTTCCCCATCCATCCTGGTGGCTGTGCCGTCCACCTGGACGGCTTTGGGACGCGTGGGATTGCCCACCGTTCACTTGTCGTGAGAGTGCAGCTTGGCACCGCCATTGGAGAGGACAAGTTCCACCATCACCTTGGAATGGGACAGGATGGACCCCAGTCTGTCCGAAAACCCTACTGGGGGAAAACCAGGGTCGGACAGGACATCCGGGGGGGCGTCCCACATCCTCGACGCGCACAATACGAAACCTCGAAGAGTGAAGGGATTCAATCGGAGACGAATCCGTTCCGAACGACATGTGCGCAGAGGACGACCAGGGAGTCGTCCCC
>LFIK01003528.1_pt1 | contig 12692 bp, 15 predicted proteins | sample 643401 | NCBI WGS metagenome assembly LFIK01 (sample SAMN03777447, study PRJNA286221) | soda lake metagenome | biome: soda lake; feature: Kulunda steppe; material: water; isolation source: sample T5-Br brine of Lake Tanatar-5 | place: Russia: Kulunda steppe | collected 2010-07 | reverse complement strand
TCTGGCCTCTGCGCCACCTACAGCCTCGCTCCCGGTCCTGCTAGCGACACCCTCGGCCCTCCCTTCCTCTGTGTGCGCCGTGCCACCCAGCCCGCCACTTGTGGCCCTGCCTGCGCTCCTGCCTGATGGCTCCCGGCCCTGCTCTTGGATGGCAGCCAGCCACTGCGTGCGGTTGTCCTCTGCGCCCTGGCCCTCATTTGCGGCGTCCACCTGCTGCCGCCACTGCGCAAACCACGCGCCCGAGTCCTCCAGCTGCTGCTCAGGCGCGCCTTCGATCCTGGCGGCAGCGGCAGCGCCCGTGGTGGCTTCAGAGCTGGTGCCCTGCACGGCACCATCTGCAGGTGCCATGCTGGAGCCCCCTGCAGCTGCCGCGGCGGCTGCAGGGCCCTCTTCCGCCGCCGCACCAGGGGCCGCGCCAGCGGAGGTGGCAGAGCTTGGGCCGTCTGTAGCCGCCAAGCAGCAAGCGCCTCCGCCTTCCATACCACTGGGAGTGTATGCGGCGTCGGGGGCAGCTGCAGCAGCTGGGTCGCGCACGGCACACGCGTCGCCTTGGGGAGAGGTGGACGCACCAGTCCAGCAAGGCTCTGGTGCAGATGCAGCCGCCCCTGCCTCAGATGCAACCGGCTCTGCTGCGCGGGGCTTGGATAAGGGCACGGGCACACTCTCTGCTGCTGGCACTCCGTTTGAGGGGACTGACGCTCCGCCTGTGGAAGTGGGTGCTGCAGGGCTCCGGCCCGCAGCATCCTCACTTCCAATGCACGGCGGGAGCTGCGGTGGTGGTGGCGGCAGCAGGCTGGCTCCTGCGGCTGCTGCCCCCGCGGCCGCTGCAGGTGGTGGTGCGGGCGGCGCTCCCTGTGCAGCTGCCAGCGCGCCTGCGGGACGATTGCGTGCAGGTCCTGTGCCCGTGCCGGCTTCGCCCTGCAAAAGTCCCATCAGCGGCCGCGTGTGCGCAGCTGCAGCCGCCGCGCGCGCCCGCGCCTCAGCCATGTGCAGCAGTGCGGCCTCGCTGCGCAGCTCTGCCACGCGCGCCTGCAGGCCTGTGACCGCAACGGTCGCGACGTGCGTGTATGCCTCTACGCGCTGTGCGTGCATGCGCTCGCGCGGTGGCGCGCGCGACGCCCACTCCTCCTTGAGTGCCTCAAATCCTTCTTGCATCAGCTCCTCCACTGCAGCAGCCTCCAGGCCCTGCACACGCGCGACCAGCGCACGGGGGGACGCTTCGATATGCGCACGCGTGCGTGCTGGCCAGATCTCACCCCCACGTGGGAACTCTGAAAAACTCCTCATATAAAACACGACTACCCAATCTAGAGTTCAAGCAGAGGACACAGGAATGGAGCTTGTGTTTGGTCTGGCGCTTCTGTTGGGCAGATTGTAAGCGCGCAAAACAATACCAAGCTCTGTCCTGGTGGTATGTAGGACAGCTCAGTGCAAGCCTCGTGCTGCAGTGCTGTACATCCACAGGGCGGCTGTGGCATGCGTACACCAAGGCCGCACTGCGCATGCACCCAGGCCCAAAACCCAGGAGTTGTACAGAGCGCAGCTGATGCGCGTCAAGAGGGCACTGGCCGCACACCCAAGCATCAAGCCAACTGATGCCGGACGAGTCAAAGGAAGAGTGAGGCTGCAACATACACGCAGCTGAGCTCCCATAGCATGGCACCAGCCACCTACACGCTCACCTCTGGCAGGACGTCTTCCGGCGCCGCACCCTCTGTCTCCGACGCCCTCGAGCTCCTGCGCCGTTGGCTCCTCCTCCAGGGCCTGTTATGTGTGTCAACCACACAAAGGTTACAGGCAGAGCCGGCACACATGGAGGTGTGTGAGCTTGCAAGTGTTTGGTATCCCCATTGTGGCCTTAAGTTGCGCGTGTTGTTTAAGCAAGTTGCGGATGTGACGCACAAGCACACGCTCCAATGCAGTGCTTGGGCCTCTTCCTTGCCCTGCAATACGTGCATGTGTGCAGGTAAGCGATAGGATAGGCACCCAAGTGAACTGGCTTGCCTGTGTTGCATGTGTTCCTGTTTGTTCTCGTGTGTTGGCAGCTGCCATGACAATATGCCAATTGCACACACACACACCCCTCTACACCTACACCTCAATAAGTGCGTGGGCAGTCCTTAAAAGCGTACACCCACCAGTCCTCTACAGGTGCATCCTTTGGATGTTCACTGAGCACGCAAACAGAGCCTGTTTGCCAGCGCCTGACCTGCTGGTGCTCATGCATGACCACCCACAGCATAAACATACACACCTGGTGTGAAATGTAAATTGCATGGGTGTTAACAGCAGATGTACGTACCCACCTGCTCCGCGCCTGGTGCTCGATTTGAGGAACGCGCAGGATGGGCACCACCAGAACTTTGATGCGCGCACATAGGACCTGAGCAAAATGAAGGGGTGAGCGAAGAAGGGAGAGGAGAGAGGCTTGTCAGAGAGGGTGGTTGGTGCAAAATAAGTGGGGAGCGTGTTTGCTTGTACATCAGGTTTGCACTTGTGCACCGTGCGCTTGCGCAGCAACCCCGTGTGGACGCTGAGCATGATTTACAGGTGTATGTGCATCAAGTTCGCGCATTTGCACTGTGCGGGTGATCTGGCACGCGAATCATCTTTTGCCAGGCATCAGCATGCTGAATGTGTCAAGCGTTGAAAGACTGGGAGTCAGCCATAGGTGCACGCACATGCGTTGCGAGTGATGAAGCAGGCAGTGTCCATTCATGACACAGTTAAACAACATGCGGCTAAGGAACGCAGGATCGAGATTGCCCTGATGCAAACAATCAACAAAGACATGCAAAACTTGGGCATGTATAGGGCCCATGAGCAGCATCAATTCATGTGTCTGCAACGCACTGAAGTTGCTCAGGGCGCACTTCTGCACAGGCTAAGTGCAGTACAGGCACACAGCGCTCTGAAATGTGTCAACAGGGGAACCAAATTGATTGGTTTGGAAAGTTAAAAGAGCAGGCGCACAGGAAGGAGAACAGAAGGGGAGGGCATACTGTAGATAGCTATAGGCAACACAGGGTTAGGCATGAGCCTGTAAGCATTGTACAAGGTACGGAATCACTGTCATCACTGGTAGGCACCATCAGGGTATAATTGGTTGGCAAGAGCATTTCCGCAATATTGCTGTGATACATGGGACTGATAGATATAAGACTTGGGAACCCTGGAGGGGTTGGCAATGGCTCACAGACATCACTCACAGGCATGACCCAGCACTGGTAGGCATTGCCATGGACGTAAGTCTACTCATACAGACCACACGTTACGGACATAATGCTTCTCATACACTTCGTGTGGACTTACAGGATGACCACAAACAGCTCCATTACAAGCAGGGCACACGCACATGCACATACACGCACACAAGCAGACGCCCGCACACAGACGCAGGTACACATCCACACATGGAAGTGTCCATCGTACAGGGGCGCGCACATGCGCGCTCTTACACACGCGTACAAAGAGGCACACACACACACAAGCCAGCTGCACATGCCATACCTGGACACACGGAAGGACCACGAGCAGCTCCATGGCAAAGTGGGGCAGCTCAAACATCATGCTGCTGCACTCTGCACCCCACTGCAGGGACGCACGCAGAACAAGAGACCCGTGCGGAACGTGAGTGGGAAAACCGTGAGCTCATGTGCAGCTGGGCAGCGTAATGGCAGCTCAATACCCACAGGGGTGGCACAGACGCTGGGGGGGATGGAGCACTGAGGTGATGTCTACCAAGTCAGCCCCTGCCTGTTGCCAGGCCCTTCTGCCAGGCTCTCAAGGCCAGAAGCAAAGCTGGCGAAAAGCAAAGCGGGCCAGACGCAAAGCGGGCCAAATGTAAAGCGGGCCAAGCAAAGTGGGCCGAAAGCAAAGCGGGCCAGCATGCACAGCACAGGCCTATGAGATCCAGCTCAGGTCTGATATCAGTAGCCTTGTTGCCCGTGAAGGCCAGATATTGAACATCCACACGCACACGTGCGTGTGCGCCCCCACCCTGCCGCGCGCGCGCACACGCACACACACACATTCACACGCACAAACACGCACATGCACGCCCACCCACACTCACACCCATGCACGCACAAACTCACACCCGCACATCCCTACTTACCTTCTGCTCCCAGTTGTTGAGCCAGTAAGGGATGAGGCGCCAGCACACGCTGATCACTGCCTCTCTGGTGACCACCTCTTCACCTGCAGTCCAACCAATACACCCAAAGAGTGCATGCATGTGGGCAGCAGCTAGAGAGAGGGCACACTTCCTATAGAGGGAGCCTGCAGACCTTGCGCGACTTCAGGCATTGCCGGCGTTGTGCAGGCTCCGCTGCCACTTTTTGCAGCCATGTGTGTACGCGCAGTTGTGTCCAGGTGTGCGTGCGTGCGTGTGTGCGTGTGTGCATGCATGAGAGCAAGAACATGCGTCTCCTGTGTATCCATAATTTGCGTCACTTAACCGTCCCTGTTTGGGCCTCTGGAACTGGGTGGTTAGCATCTCAGGTACCCACACACGTGTGGGCATACGCAGGCGCTAGTGAGCAGTCTGCAGGTGCAAGGACAGCTGCTGCAGCAGCCCCGGGCCACCCCCTCATCCTAGCCTGCGCAACGGCTGAGCAAGTGCTTGCTCGAGTCGTTGCCTTGGTTTACGCAGCGGCAAGCACATGAAATATGCACAAGGGTGGCCCCATGGCTGGCTCAGGCACGTGGAATCGATAAGCCAGACGTGTGCTGGAGAGGAAGGCTGTCTTGCGCACCAACGTCATCCCCTTCTCTTGAATTGATGTAGGGAATGTTTTCAATGCCTGCGTGGTCTCCTTTCCCCCCTTACTTCTTGTGCACCAACGTTATCCCCTTCCCTAAACAATGTAAGGAGTGCTTTTAAAACATTACTTATGTGGCCTTCCATTCCTCCCTTTCCTTCTCTCTTGCGCACCTGGGAGTAATCCTTTGAGCCCAATCTCGAGGAGCAGGTTCCGCAGGCCCGCGGCGGAGGTCAGCACAAAAAACCAGATAATGAAGCCCTTGGCCCACCCCCACGCATTCCATCGAAAGTCACATGTGCTGCGTGTGTGTGTGTGAGATCAGGGTTGTGCGCGCACGTGCAAACATGTGCACACATGCCGTTGGGCATGGACAAGGCTGAAGCTTGGCAGGATGGATGGGAGATGCCGGGTCGCATGGGAGCAGCAGGCTAACCACGCGAGTTGGAGTGTGGGCACCATGTGCGTTCGAGCCTCCCTGATGCTTTGCCCATGGCTTCACGGTGGATGGTTGGTGTGGATGATCATACTGGGGTGAGCGAGTGCCAATCAGGTTCTCAGGGATTCCTGAGAGAGGAGGAACCTCCTCCGGCATCAGGACAAGCGCATGCCAAGCTCACTCGCCTCAGGTTAGGGCAAGCGCTTGCCTGCTAGTGACCAGTTACAACTGTCAACCGAGCGTCAACTTGTGTTGCGCAGCACATGTGCGCTCGTGCGCAGGGGGTCCATCCGTGCACACACACACTGCCAGACCCTGGGCTCATTCGTGCTTGCACACGCGCCGCATCACTGTCCGCACACATGCATGCACATGTAAATGGCAGTATGCCCTCTTTGATGCGCATGCGGCTGGTTTGCCCTGCTTGCTCTTGCGCGCACCAGTAGTTGATGTCGCCAGTACCACAAAAGTAGTACACATCACCCCAGGTCTGCACGCATCAAGAGCAAGATGTGGAGGGCATGTGGACTGCCAATGAATTCATGTGTGTGCTCAACACTGTGCAGCAGCAGGCTCCGCAAGGAACAGAGTGATGAAGCGATGCCAATCAGGTTTCATTAGGGCACTCACCTGAAAACTCGGATCCGCTAGCAGGAAAGTCATGAACAAAATACTCCCAATGAAGCCCAGCCAGACCTGCCTCAACTGGCCCCTGGTTATGCTCTGCATGGGAGCCTTGTACACATACAGGAACCAAACAAGCATGGACATAAGCGGCCAGAACGTGGCCCTGCTGAACCATGGAATTTCAGCCACCATGTCTTTGTTTGGATTGAAGTTCATCCTGTACTGGTAGCTCTGGATGAGTGTAAGGAGCTGTGACACCGTGAAGGTACCCACAATCCACGGCAATTCCTTCGTGATCATTTTTGCTACATTCTGTCAAATCAATTCTATTTCGAATCTTACGAACTGTTTCGAGGATCGATCTCAGCAGGGCTACTAAGGCAAGGCCATTGGCAACGCAGCCATGGCCTCCCCATTCATCACGTACAATGCTTCCAGAAAGTTTGAAGTAAACCCAGACGCAGGTGAGGTCCTGTGCTTGCGTTGAGTTGGATGCTTGGACACTTGGCAGCAGCTTCATAAGCTCACTTTGGCCCACTGTGCTCCTCCTTTGCCTCGAATATCGCAGCCAACATGCTTTCCAAGCTCACTGGTCCAGGTAGGGAGTGGGAGCAGCGCCTAGGGCTGTGGCAGGGGCGGTCAAACAAACGGTTGACGGCCTCCAGGAAAGATCCTGGCATCACCTGATCTAGCACAGACCATGCGCTTAGATTAGAGGGGTGATAAATGCAAATCTCGGTCAAGCAATCATATGGCACTTGGGGGAGGAGAGCTGCCTCGATGGTGCACTATTCATTGGTCAAGTCTTGCACTCATGCGATAGAACACGGAAGCAGTCCAAAAGCCGCCTCGCAGGCCTCACTCACACTTCTTTTTTTAAGAGGTTATTTGTATGGACAACTTGTTTAGTGCCTTATTCATGGGCCCCTGCAATGTGCCTGCGCGTGCTGTTTGGCAGTGGCCGTGCTGGCGGTCTGTGGACGGGCGCGCCAAGGGAAAAGCTGGCTGCTGAACCAGGTGCGACTCAGTATACAATCATTGGCATACACTGCCCGCAGCAGTATGATGGTAATCAGCTTTGCAGGGCCCCTGCTGCAGAGAGCTCAGTCTTCTGAGCCAGCAGCATCGCGCAAAGGCAGGGCCTGTGCATGCCCAACGCTTATGTCAGCTCTTCAGCAGAGGCGCAGGTACGAAAATATGCAAATTCCCACATGAACAACCGGGCAGTAGAGGGTGCCGTCTCCCAGCCCCTGCTGGAGTGTTGCCGGCATCCAGAGCGCCCCACTCTCCTTCTGGGGGAGCGCCAGGCCTGCTCTTGCCTCTGGCGGAGCAGACGCAAGCCCAGGGGGTGCACAAGCGTGGTATCCAGTGGTTGTGGTTGTGTAAATAGTTTTTATGGTTTGTTTTGTTTGTTGTTATGGTTGTGGTTGTTGTGGTAGTTGTTGTGGCGGAGGAGCTGCGCGTGAAGCCAAGCCTCATGCTCTTAAGGTCAAGCTGCGGCTTGTATCCCCAGAAGCTCTGCATGTGTCACAAAGGTCCAAGGTATGTGGGCCAAGCCACTTCACACGGGGCCGCAGCGCTCCCTCGCGGCCGCATGCCGGTGCAGGTGTAGCATGTACCCCACTCCCAGACCCGCATCATAACACCATGCAAGTCCAAACGGAGCAGGTGTAGCATGTACCCACTCCCAGACCTGCATCATAACACCATGCAAGTTCAAACGGAGCAATTGTAGCTTGTGCCCCATTCCCAGACCTGCATCATAACACCATGCAAGTCCAAACGAAGCAGGGTCACGGGCCCGGCTCTTGATTTGCAGCGTAGCCTGGGCCTCTGGGATCAGCCAGTGTCGCCGCAGCGCAGCGATATGTTGCAGAGTGTGCCGCTGGGGGCAGACAGGCTGCATGGCTTGCTGCTTTTTGTGGACCCCGGAGTGCACTCAGAATCCCGTGTGCTCAGGAGTCGGGAGTGGGCCCCAGCTGCAGGTGTATGGGTAGGGGCCGGCGCCTGCTAGGCCATCAAAATCTGAGCCCTAATAATAAGAACGCACATGCCTCCATGCCTAGGGTCATGTCTGTGAATCGGAACGAAGTATGACATGCAGAGGACAACAGCTGTAGCAAGGGCAGGCATGTGATGAGGCTCGTGAACCCAGCCAAGCGAGGGCAGAAGAGCTGGCAGGGCCCAAGGGGGTATTGGCGGATACGGGCGCAGAGCAGATGAGACTGGTGCGTCACGCAGGCGCCTCGACCCACTGCTGCCTTTAAGCTTCAAAGCTCTGGCAGGCCGGCGCGTTGGTGCAATCGCGTGCTGGTTTCTGCGCACACGCCCTGCTGTCTGGTGCTGCTGCAGATACTGACAAAACTGGCAGGCAAGGGGGGCGCTGGCTTCCAGGTCGCGAGCTCGCATCGGCCCTGCACCAAGGTGTGCGCTGTGTGTGTGTGTGCGTATGTGTGTGCAGATTTGTATCTGCACGTGTAGGAGGGCCGTGGGCTGCGGACAGTGTGATGCACTACTCGGCTTCGAATGGTCACAAGTGCTTGACTCCTTTTTGCTGGGCCTTAGCAGCTGAGAGCCAGAAGGTCGCAAAGGTGCTGCCCAGGCGCATGCACAGTGGATCGTGGCGGAGGTGCATGCGTGGCCCGACTGTTGAGTGATCAGGAACACAGTGGTGCTGCTCATTCTGACTTCAGTGAGTCACCGCATTGGCACAAGAGGAGCCCAGTTGTTGAGTGAGCAGGAGCACATTGGTGCTGCTTATTGTGATTTCAATAAATCGCAGCATCTGCTCTGATTGAGCAGCCTGTTGGCCATGAGACAGAGCGGTGCTGCTCAGACCATTGAGGGGGCAGATCATGGCACACACACACGCGCGCACACACATCGCAAAGCGGCGGAGCACGAGAACACATGCCTCCATCTTGCGCATGGCGTGCCACAAGAGTATGCCTCAACAGCGCCACAAGAGTATGCCACAAGAGTATGCCTCCATCTTGCGCATGGCGTGCCACAAGAGTATGCCTCAACAGCGTACCTCAACAGCTTGCACTCAGCACACCTCGACAGCTTGCACTCAGTACACCTCAACAGCATGCCTCGACAGCTTGTACTCAGCACACTTCAGCAGCTCGTGCTCAGCATACCGCAGCACCATGCGCACAGCATACCCCAACAGCTTTGCAGAGCAGCTATCAAGGCGGTTACCTGGCAATTGCAGGCACAGACACGCCCTTTGTTTGCCACCACTCCCTCAGCGTGCCGCATGCTCTCAGCACCCTCAGCGTGCCACCACGCTCATGACAGAGGCCATCCCGCTTTCAGCGTGCCACTGCGCTCATAACAGAGGCCATCCCGCTTTCAGCGTGCCACCAGGCGCCGCCTGCTCCTTATGCCATGGTGCTCCTTATGCCACGGTGCTCCTTATGCTCCATGGTGCTCCTTATGCTCCATGGTGCTCCATATGCTCCATGGTGGTATTAAATTGATGCGCACGCAAAGCATGTTGCCTCTGATCCTGACTGCGACACGCATGTGCACGCATGCAAGGCGCTCACGCGCATGCACACCAGCTCACGCAGAAACATGCCCCCATATGTGCCCCGGCTGCATAACAAAATGCTCGCTAGGTCTCACGCACGCGTCCTCCACTTGCACCAAACACACCCCTCGGCCCGCGTTGGACGCGCGCAGGGCCTGTGGTTGTGGGGTCAAGCCATCCCCCGCAAGCTGCCCTCTGGCCAGAAGTACCACCTGGTGAGTCCCATGGGCACCCTCCCATCGTCTTTGCGCTGTTGACCAAAACAAGCAGAGGGCGGAATTGGAGCGATGGGCAAAGGGTGGACGCCCTGCACTGAACAAGAGCCCTGGTTGCTCAGCCCATGGATGCTTTCTTTAAGAAGTTGGTGTCACTGCCAGGGTAGGGCATATGCGTGGGCAACCGGTTGAGGGTTGGGTGATTGCGTGGCGCATACCATGCTTGCTGTGATCAAAGGACCTATTTCTATTGAGAGCCACCTGCGCTTCGGCCTCCAGCAGCCCAGCCCCTGGGCAATGATATCATCCAGAGGTCCCCAAAAGTAGCAGGAGGGTGGTAGTCGCATATCCTCTAGGCTTTGGCACCTGCCAACGCGCCCAAGTACTCTTGAGCGCAAACATGCACCCACACACACTCGTGCATGCATGGGCAGCCTTGCGCGGAGGATGCAGGTGTGCATGCACGCGCATAAGCGGCCTTGTGCGGATGCCGCTGATGCGCACGTGCGAGTATGAGCGGCATTGGTGGTATGGGTGAGGGGGCAGACATTAGCATTTGTGGACACATGATTGGCATGATGCACCCGTTGGGGGCTTCGTCACCATGCCTGGCCTGGGGTGTCGTTCTTGGTGTTTCAAACGGTGTGTCCTGATTTAAGCAGCAGCCAGCTCATGTCGTCACTAGCAGCACGACATGCATCTATTTATATGCCAGCATGTTGGCTGGACGTAAAACGGAAGGACGCTCTGGTTGATGGGCTGGCATTTGTGGACATGTGCAACCTGCCATTGGATTTTTGCCGCAGGTGCTTGTTGATTGTGAGGGCATTGACGCGTTTGGTGAGTGCTTGCATGCATCTCGCCTCCAACCTGCCACACCCTTGCAGCCCTGTACCATCTTTATGGTCGGTACCCTCTTGCATTACATCGAGCAGTGACAGCAAGCAATGACAGCGAGTGATCTGCTAGCTGGACAGCCAGAAGTGACAGCAAGTGATCTGCTAGCTGGACAGCAAGTGATCTGCTGGCAATGACAGCGAGTGATCTGCTAGCAATGACAGCAAGTGATCTGCTAGCTGGACAGCAGGTGCACACGCACCTCACCTCCGGTTGCTTTACCTCGCAGCACTGCGCTTGCACAGCTTTGCACACTATATCCCAGAGCGCTCTCCAGCAAGCGTGCATTTGCACACGCAACACACAGCCACCCATCTGCTCCCGGCAAGTGTGTGGTGACGCAGGCCCTCAGCTCTTACCCACCTCATGTACACACTCATACAATACGCCACGCGGCCGTACGCATGCAGACCAGACGCTGGACTACAGCACACAGGTGTTCTCGCTGGGTGTTCTCCTGTCCTCCATGCTCATCTACAATCAGATGGGGGCCATCGACGAGTCCTCCGTGGACAAGTTGAGCTGCGTGTGCGAGTTTGCGAAACGCATCAAGAGCAAGGCCGGGTCCGCAGGTGAGGCGCCGCGGCTGTGTGCACAGGTAGTGAAGGGATGGAGGGGGCGGGAGGGAGTGGGCATGAGGGGAAGCAGAGGTGCACCTAAAATGGCTGCAGCTCCCGCTCAAACGCCATGGACGCAGCATGCGCCGCTCAGGCCTTAGTCTGTGTTTAATCCCTCTCATAGCGCCTCAACCCTCGGCAAGCTCCCCCTCGATTGCCCCTAGTGAAGGGAGGCACGTCATCCCCAGACCACACAGTGTAACAGAACTGCTGTCCCATCATGCCTCGGTGCTCTGGGAGCTCCCCCTGGGCCGCACCACGTCATTTTGGTGCTGTGAGCTGTTATCGCGCGCAGTGAGCTGTTGCCGCGCGCTGTGAGGTGTTGCCATGCGCCATTCTTTCCTGTCAGGCACACCTTGTCATATTGGCGTTGCGAGTCGCTGACACATGAGTCAAGCTCATGGCGCATGCAGTTCTGTCAGCCACTCCACATCCTACGGGCTGTGCGCTGCTAGCGCGCGCCCTCCCTGATGCTGCATCATCTGAGTATTTGTGAGCGGCAAGCGGCTTGCCCTTGCCCTACTTGTGCTGGCGGCTGCAGATGACCAAGAGCTGCAGGCGCTGTCTCCGTCCTTCCTGTGGCTCCTGCGCGACACGTACTTGACCTTGGATGCTGGCATGGTGCGTTGGGCGTGTGCGTGCAGGCATGATGCGTGGGGCGTTTGTGTGCAACTGCGGGCATGGTGCGCGTTGCTTGTTTGCACTCAGGCATGATGATGGGTGCGCATGGGCCATGTGCTGAGGAGAGCATGCTGGTGCGTGTGTCTGCTTTCTCCCTCGTTCCCAAGGCCACTGCGCGACGTGTGCCTGGCTATGGATGAAGGCACGCTGATGGAGTCGCACGTGCAGTGTACTTTGTGTGCACTGTATGCGTGGTGTGTAGGGTGTGCGCTTGTATGCAAACGTGCATGGTGTGCGTGCGTAAACGGTGCATGGGCCTTCCCTGTGGGTGTGGAAGGTGGATGGGGTTCCTCCGGGTTTGCGTCTACGGTACTCGGGGAAATGTGAATGCAACCTTGCCAGCTGTGTTGGGGCTCAAGAGATGCGTGCTGATGCATGTTTGAGGACTTGGAAGGTGCGTTGTGATGGGTGTGTTTGGGCCGACCAAACGCATGCAGATGTTTGTGCTGCAGCCACCTAAGACGCGCTTGTTGATGCGTGTTTTAGGGCGGATGAGTGTGTTGTTGATGCATGCGTTGGGGCCTATGATAAGTGCATCAGACTCCGTTACTGCTGTCGAACTTGACAGCCACAGCCTAGGAAGTCTGTTGGCTGTGGCCACGAGGCTGGTCCACGGCAAATTTTTAGGGTTGCTGACAACAGTTACCTGACAGTTTACATACATACGCAGCAGATTTGCCAAACTTTGTGCTCATCTGCCAACTTGTATGGGGTGCCCATGTGGTTTCCAGCAACCCTGAAATACGATCTTCAAGAAACAGCATTGCCCTTACCAAAGCTGCCGCGCCGTTTGCCCTTCTGACACCCCTCTCTAGCTGGCACCATGTGCCAAGGCAATGCCATGTGGTAAGGCAACACCCTTTGCCAAGGCAACGCCATAAGGCAATGCCATGTGCCAAGGCAACACCCTTTGCC
>LFIK01003527.1_pt1 | contig 12693 bp, 13 predicted proteins | sample 643401 | NCBI WGS metagenome assembly LFIK01 (sample SAMN03777447, study PRJNA286221) | soda lake metagenome | biome: soda lake; feature: Kulunda steppe; material: water; isolation source: sample T5-Br brine of Lake Tanatar-5 | place: Russia: Kulunda steppe | collected 2010-07 | reverse complement strand
TGGTCGTCGTCTCCAGCGCATCGGAAAACAGCGCGACGCTGCCCGTCACCCACCAGGCGAGGAGCTTGATCGAGAAGACGATGACGGCGACCGCGATGGTCAGCCATGCCATGTTCACGCTGTTGATCATGAAACCGAACGCTCCCCGCGCCGCAATCCCGGCGCGCCTGCGCCTCGCCTCACGCCGCCTCGGCCCCGAAGCTGCGCATCTGTGCCAGCCAGGCCTCGCGCTGCGGCGCGCGCCCCTCGCCTTCGACACGCCCCATCAGCGTCGTGCGCACCGGCTTCACGCCGGCGAATCTGAGAATGTTGCGCTCCAGACTCTTGAGCGAATGCGACAGGAAATACAACCGGTAGACCAGGGCCGGCATGCCCATCGTCACCACCACCCGGGCCGATTTGCCCTTCAGTTTCTGCTGCCAGTGCCCGCCCTCGTCGATCGCCATGACGAAGCCGCCGCAGGAGAGGTGTTCGAGCGCCGATTTCAGGATGGCCGGCATGTCGCCCAGCCAGAGCGGGTAGATGATCACCAGATGATCGGCCTCGCCGACAATGGCCTGCATGCGCAGGACCGCCTCATCCGTCGGCGGCGCCTTCCATTGCGCCTGGTTGCGGATATAGGGCAGGTCCATCGCGGCGGTGTCGATGACATTCGCCACATGCCCCGCCGCTTCGGCGCCCGCGCGATAGGATTCCGCCAGCGCATGGCAGAAATGCCCGCCCTCCGGATCGGGATGCCCCTGGATGATCGCGATGCGTTTCGTCATGACGATACCTCCCCGCCCTCTGCTGCGGCGCGGTATCATACGAAGCATGTCGCGATCCGACAGAGCGGGGAATTGCGGAGAGGATGATGCGCAGAAAATGGTGCGGAGTTTTTGGTGCCCCTGGCCCGAGTCGAACGGGCACTCCTTGCGGAACTCGATTTTGAGTCGAGCGCGTCTACCAATTCCGCCACAGGGGCAACACGATTTCCGGTTAGCACGTCCGCGACCGGCAAATCAACGAATTTCACCCGTCGCGCAACGACCCTTCAGGTTTCGCTTACGAATTTCGCGCAGATCTCGTAAGAGAAGCCTCCGGGCCCCGGGGCGGGCTGCGGAGAAGAAGCTTCGCGCGGCGATTCCGGGCGGCGCGAACGCCACCAGCAAGGGCGGATCATGCTCAGACGTCTGTATTACTGGACCCTGTCACTCGCCGCGCGGCCATGGGCGCCGTGGGGCCTCGGCGCGGTGTCGTTCACGGAGAGCTCGGTCTTTCCGATTCCGCCGGATGCCATGCTGGTGCCGATGGCGCTGGCGCGGCCCGATCGCGCCTTCTTCTATGCGCTGATCACGACACTGACCTCCGTCGCCGGCGGGCTGCTCGGCTATGTCATCGGCGCGCTGCTCTACGAATCGGTCGGGCTCTGGGTGATCGAACTCTACGGGCTGGAGGACAAGGCCGAGAGCTTCCGGATGCTGTTTGCCGAGCACGGCCACTGGACCATCATGATCGCCGGCTTCACGCCGATCCCCTACAAGCTGATCACCATCACTTCCGGCTTTGCGGGCTACGATATCTGGATGTTCATGCTGCTCTCGCTGTTGACGCGGGGCGCGCGCTTCTTTCTGCTGGCGACGCTGCTCTACAATTTCGGCGACTGGATCCGCGATTTCATCGACCGCCATTTCGCCGTTCTGACGACGCTCGTGGCGGCGGTCGGCATTCTCGGCTTCGTTCTCGTGCGCTATCTGTTCTGAAGGCAACGACGTGCAGATCACCAGCCTCCTCGCCATCCACCGCGGCATCGCGCTGGCGATCGCGCTGATCGGCATCGCGACGATCGCCGCAGCGCTCTGGTTCGAGCATGTCGCGGGCCTGCAGCCCTGCCTGCTGTGCCTGTATCAGCGCTGGCCCTACTATGCCGCGATCCCGCTCGCTCTCGCCATTGCGCTCTTCGCGCGCCAGCCCGGCCCCGCCCGCGCCGGACTCGCGCTGATCGGGCTGATCTTTCTCGCCGGAACGGGGCTCGCGCTCTATCACGTCGGCGTCGAGATGGGCATATTCCTCGGCCCCACCGGCTGCGGCGGCGAGGCGGCGGCGCGCGCCAGCGACATGGACGATTTCATGCGCCAGCTCGAAACCGTGCGCGTGATCGACTGCTCGCAGCCCGCCTGGTTCTTCCTCGGCATCACCATGGCCGGCTGGAATGCCTTGATTTCCTTCGCCATCGCGATCATCGCTTTCGCGAGCGCCGCAACTTCATCCGGCAAAGTTGCGTTGACCGACTGAACCAACTCCATTAACCGCGCAAGATCAACAAGGAGCAAGACATGGCCCGCTCACGCAGAACCGAAGAACGCGCTCTCGACAAGGACGAACTCGCCTTCGTCGAAAAGAGCCATCACCCCGCCATCAAGGAACTCGCCGACAAGGATCTCGCCGATCTGATCCGGCAGCTGCGCGATCGCCGCGACAAGGCGCGCGACGTCGCCCACCGCCAGCGTCGCGAGATGCGCGGCAAGGCGGCTCCGGCAGGTGCGAAGGGCGCTTCCGACAATACCGGTACCAAGGAGAAGATGGCGATTCTCGCCGCCGCTCTCAAGCGTGCCAACAAGGAGCGCGATCGCCGGGGCGAAGGCGCTGCCGAAGCCGCGTGAAGCCTGCGTCGCGGGCGGTGTCAGTCGATGCCGCCCGCCGCACGTCGCGTGAAGCGGCGCAGCGCGTCGGATGCAGCCTCGGCGGCCTCGGCGAGGTCGCGCGCCGCCACCGCGAGCGTCTCCATTGCATCGCGGGACGGGCCGGCGGCCAATGCCTGCTCGACGCGCTCCGCCTGCTGCGAAACGCTCGCGAGCCGGTGATCGGCGTCATTGGCTGCGATTTCGAGCGCCGTGCCTGCGACGATCTCCTCGAAACGGGCATCGACATCCGGATCGGTAATGCCGCAATCGCGCAGGCGCATGCAGGCGAGATCGACGAGATGCCGGCACCAGCCCTCGGCGGCATAGCGCCGACAGGTGCAGGACATGCTGACCGCGCCCTGCGCGCCGGCACGCACCGAGACCACCTCGACGCCGCCATGATCATCCGTGATCGTCAGGCTGAGCGGCTGATTTGCCAGATCGTGGGTCGTGAGCATCGAATCACTCCTCATGACGATCGTAACCGTTGACGCGCGTGCTTCAAATATGCAGCCACAAGCGAATATACAGCCGAGAGGATGAACAGCACTTTGACGGCGCCGCCCCGACCCGCGACACCCGATCCGATCGCCCCGGTCTCCGGTACGACCGAGATGCTCTCCGGCGATGATGCCGGCATCGCCCGCGCGGCGGCGCTCCTGCGCGCCGGCGCCTGCGTCGCGCTGCCGACGGAGACGGTCTATGGCCTCGCCGCCGATGCCACGGATGCACGCGCCGTCGCCGGGATCTACGAGGCGAAGGGGCGCCCGCGCTTCAATCCGCTGATCGCCCATTGCGCCGATCTCGACAGCGCCTGCCGCGAGGGCGTGTTCGACGCGCATGCGCGCCGGCTCGCGCAAGCCTTCTGGCCGGGGCCGCTCACCCTGGTCGTGCCGCTGGCCGGAACCGCCCGCGTGAGCGAACTCGCCCGCGCCGGCCTGCCGAGCATCGCCTTGCGCGTACCCGATCATCCGGTGGCGACGGCGCTCCTGCGGGCCGTCGACAGGCCGCTTGCCGCGCCCTCCGCCAACCCGTCGGGCCGGATCAGCCCGACCGAAGCCGTCCATGTCGCACGCGATATGGAGGGCAGGATCGCCGCGATTCTCGATGGCGGCGCGACACGGATCGGGCTCGAATCGACCATCGTCGCCTGTCTCGGCGGGGTGCCGCGCCTGTTGCGGCCCGGGGGCGTGTCGCGCGAGGCGATCGAGGCCGTACTCGGGCTCGCGCTGGCCGATGATTCATCCGCATCCGACGCACCATCCGCGCCCCTCGCCCCGGGCATGCTCACGAGCCATTACGCGCCGCGTGCGCGGGTGCGGCTCGATGCGCAGGCGATCGAGCCCGGCGAGGCGGCGCTGCTATTCGGCAGCGTCCCCCCGCACGGCATGCAGAACGCGGTCGCCGTGCGCAATCTGAGCGAAAACGGCGATCTGCGCGAGGCCGCTGCCAATCTGTTCGGCGCGATGCGCGCCCTCGACGAAACGGGGGCCGCCGGCATCGCCGTGGCCCCCGTTCCCGAACATGGTCTCGGCGAGGCGATCACGGATCGCCTGCGCCGCGCTGCCGCCGATCGCGGCTGAATCAGCATCAGCCGGCGATTTTCGCAGCGATCTCCGCCACATGGCGGCCCTGATAACGGGCACCGTCGAGCTCGACCTGCGAGGGCTGGCGCGAACCGTCGCCGCCGGCGATGGTCGAGGCGCCGTAGGGCGAATTGCCCATGACTTCATCATGCCCCATCTGGGCCGTGAAACTGTAGGGCAGCCCCACGATGATGAAACCGAGATGCAGAAGCACGGTGTGGAAGCTCAGGATGGTCGATTCCTGGCCGCCATGCTGAGTCGCCGTCGAGGTGAAGACCGCGCCGACCTTGCCGACGAGTTTCCCCTGCGCCCAGAGACCGCCGGCCTGGTCGATGAAGTTCTTCATCTGCGCGGTCATGTTGCCGAAGCGGGTGCCGGTGCCGAAGATCACCGCGTCGTAATCGGCCAGCTCCTCCACGGTCGCAATCGGCGCTGCCTGATCGAGCTTGTAGCCGCTCTTCTCGGCGATTTCCTGCGGCACGAGTTCGGGAACGCGCTTGATGGTGACCTCCGCTCCGGCTTCGCGGGCCCCCTCCGCCACGGCGCCGGCCATGGTTTCGATATGGCCATAGGAGGAATAGTAGAGAACGAGAACGCGTGCCATCGGCTGGCTCCTGTGATGAGTGTTCGTTCCTCCTGATTTAAGCTTTCCACATCGCAATAAAATAGCTATCTTCGGAAGACTCTAATTGCATGGATGCAAGAAATGACGCTTCCCCAGCAGATCCCCTGGGATGAATTCCGCCTCGTGCGCATCATTGCCGAAGCGCGCGGCCTCACCGGGGCCGCCGAAGTCCTCGGCGTCAATCACTCGACCGTCTTCCGCCGCCTCGGCCAGCTCGAAGACACCTTGCAGGTCAAGCTGTTCGAGCGTCACCGCACCGGCTATGTCCTCACCACGGCGGGTGAGGAGATGGCGGCTCTGGCCGAGCGCATGGACGAGGATGTCGCCGCCTTCACGCGCCGGCTCGCCGGCCAGTCGATCGCACCGGCGGGGGAGTTGCGGGTCACCACCAACGATTCGCTGCTGGTGCATCTGCTGACGCCGATCTTCGCCGAATTCACCCGCGCCTATCCCGAGATTCGCCTCGACGTGGTGCTCGCCAACCAGGCCCTGAACCTGTCGAAGCGCGATGCGGATGTCGCCATCCGCGCCACCGACAATCCGCCGGAGACGCTGGTCGGGCGCAGGGTCGCGACCATTGCCTGGGCGCTCTATGCGCATCGCGCGGATGTGCCGGACCCTTCTGCGGTCGATCTGATCGATCTGTTCGCGAAGCGCTGGGTTTCGCTCGGGGACAATCTCGCCGGGCTCAAGGTGACGCGCTACATCGCCGAGCACGTCGCCCCCGAGCATATCGTCTACCGGGTGAACACCGTCCTCGGCCTCGCCGAGGCCATCGGCGCGCGGGCCGGGCTCGGTCCCCTACCCTGCTTCATCGCCGAGCAGAACCCCGACCTCGTGCGCCTCGCGCCGCCGCGCGAGGATTTTTCCGCCGGGTTATGGGTGCTCACCCATCCGGATCTGCGCCACGCCGCCCGGGTGCGCGCCTTCCTCGATTTCGTCAACGCCGCCATCGTCGCCCAACGCCCCATGATCGAGGGCCGCGACGACCCCAACGGCACCGTCTGACGGCGCGCACCAGGCGGATTGGGAGATACGCCGTTCATTCAGCGCGCGGTCGGGCCGGCATGCAGGTCAGGTCAGGCCGAGCGCGGCGCGCAGTTCCGGGATGCGTGAGCGGGCGACGGGGACACGGTCCAGGGAGGGGCTGCCGTCGAGGAGGCAGTAGCCGTTATCCTTGCGGCGCTGGAAACCGGAGACGCGCGCGGCATTGACCAGATAGGACCGGTGCACACGCAGGAACTGCGCCGGCAGCCGCTTCTCCGCCTCCGAGATCGACCAGGGACAGAAGACCCGTCCGGAGGCGATATAGACGATGGAATAATGCCCCTCGGCGCGCAGGGCAAAGACCTCGCCCGCCGGCACGAAGAAGGTCGCGCCGTCCTTCTCATAGGGGACACGCACGCAAGCGGCGGATTCTGCGACCGGCGCCGGGCCGTGCGGCTTCTCGATCTGCGGCGGCGGCTGCCCCGCCTCCCCGACAGCTGCGGCGGGCGCCTGCGGAATCGCCTGGCGAAGCGGCTCCCCGGGCGTCGCTTCGTCTATCGCCGCCCCCGCCTCCGCCGGGCTGTCGAGCAGGCTCGCCGCCGTCAGCAGGAAGGCACCGGAGATGACGAATCCGGCAAGGAGCACAATCAGGGCGATCTGGGCATTGGCAAGCGCCGGCGCGTCGAAGGCGGTGCGGCTCACTTCGACGAAATCGGTCCAGTTCATCGCCGAGAAATGCACCACCACCACGCTCGCACCGAAGACGAGCGTCGCGAGCAACGTGTTGCGCCGCGTGCGCCGGCCATAGGCGATGCCGATCGCCGCCGCCCCCATCCCCGCCGCGATCAGACCGACAATGACGAATCCGACCGGCTCATAGACCGGCTGGCAGCCCTCGATGGCGTTGAGGCCGACATAATGCATCGTCACGATACCAGCGCCGAGGATCGCACCGGCAAGCCCCATGCGCGGGCGCGTGCGCGGGCCGAAATGCATCAAGAGCAACGCGATCCCCGCCAGCAGGATCGCGATCAGCGCCGAAGCGGTCGTCGGCAGGATGTCGTAATAGACCGGAACCGGGAAGCGCATCGACAGCATGGCGACGAAATGCATCGACCAGATGCCGCCACCCAGCGCGATTGCCGCCATCACGATCCGCGCCTGGCGCTGGCCCTTCGTCAGGCGCGACAGGCCCTGCGTCAGGGTCAGCCCGGTAAAGGCTGCCATCATCGAGATGGCAACTGACGCCAGCACCAGCCAGGGATCGTATGTATAGAGGATCATCGCGCGTCAGCGTCCTGCCCGAAACCGCCCCGTTCGCAGTCGCGCCGGGCCTCCCTGTTTCGCTTGTCGGTTTGGTTGGCCTTGTTATGCGAAACACTGCACCGCGCGATCGGATCACGTCGGCAGCACGGCGAAGTTACCGGCGGGGCTTGAACGCTGTCAATGCTGCGGCGCATGAATCTCGCTCCCCGGTTGTGCGTTGCAGCATCCGCGAAAGCCCAACCGGGCAAAGGCGATCTGCAAGGCTTCAAAGCGCAGGCGGGGCGTGAAACAATCGCGCGAAACACGCCCTCGTCAAACTCTCCCGGAGCCCCGCCATGCGCCTTTCCGATCAGACCATCGCCTTCTTCGGCCTCGGCTCCATGGGCTATGGCATGGCCGCGACGCTGATCCGCGCCGGCGCCACCGTCTACGGTTTCGACGTGGCGCCGGAGCCCGTCGATAAGCTCGTCGGCGAGGGCGGGCATCGCGCCGGCGTGGCGCAGGCAGGTGCGCGCGCGGATGCGGCGGTGATCGTCGTGCTCAATGCCGCGCAGCTCGAGACGGTGCTGTTCGGCGAGGACGGCATTGCCGCGCATCTGCGCCCCGGTGCCGTGATCATCGCCTGCCCGACCATCGCCCCCGACCAGGCCCGCGATTTCGCCGCGCGCTGCGGGGAACGCGGCCTGCTTTATCTCGACGCGCCGATTTCCGGCGGAGCCGCCAAGGCGGCGCGCGGGGCGCTCTCGGTGATGGCCTCGGGCAGCCCTGACGCCTTTGCTGCGGCAAGGCCCGTTCTCGATGCGGTTGCCGAGACGGTGTTCGATCTCGGCGCCGAACCCGGCGCCGGTTCGGCGATGAAGGCGATCAACCAGATGCTCGCCGGCGTGCATATCGCCGCCATGGCGGAGGCCGTCACCTTCGGCATGACGCAGGGGATCTCCGCGCAGAAGACGCTCGAGGTGATTCCGCAATGCGCGGGCACCTCGTGGATGTTCGAGAATCGCGGGCCCCATATCGTCGCGGGCGATTACACGCCCCATTCCGCCGTCGATATCTGGCCCAAGGATCTCGGCATCGTGCTCGAGATCGCGCGCGGCGCGAAATTCTCCGCACCGCTCACCGCCGCCGCCCTCCAGCAGTTCCTCGCCGCATCCGGCTCCGGACTGGGGCGCGAGGACGATGCCGCATTGGCCAAGGTCTATGCCCGCAATGCGGGGCTGAGCCTGCCGGGCGACGACTGAGCCGGCTTGCCGGCGCCAGGCCGCGGGCGCGCACAATCTGTAAATGAAGCGCCAGATATTTGCGCCATGAAATCGTTTTCGACCGATTCTTTATAAAAAAAGCAATCTTGGCCGTAGAATTTTCTGGAACGAAACTTTCGACTGACTGTTGCCCCTCCGAATACAGATCGACAAGCGTCGACTCTGAAAAAATAGCATCAGGAGGTGCAACATGAAACATCTTATCGCCACATCTGCCATTGCTCTATTGATCAGCATGCCAGCAATTGCGCAGACTTCAACTAATGACGCACAGATGACTTATGAAACGCGGGCCATGGCCACGTTCATCGAAACAGCACATGATGCGGATATTCTTGCCAGCGAGATCATGGATGCGCGCGTCTTTGCCCGCAGTGCAAATGGCACGATGCAGGACTCTGCCGGTACGACCGATATGCGTGCTGCACACATGGTCGATGCCGAAGAGCGCCAGAATCTCGAAGAAATCGGCGATGTCCGTGATGTCCTGATCGACAATGAAGGCACCATTCGCGGTGTCATCGTCGGCATCGGCGGCTTCCTCGGCATCGGCGAACGCGAAGTGGCGCTCGGCCTCGACCAGCTCACCTTCGCACGTGATGCCGATGATCCCGACAGCGTGATGATCCTGGCCCAGGTCGATGCGCAGATGCTCGAAGAAGCACCCGAATTCGACCGCGAAGCCTTCGAGAACCGCATGGCCGGATCGGATTCCATGATGGGCGAGGACCGTGACACGGCCGATGCCGACATGACCGAGCAGCAGATGGCCGAGCGGGACAGGGATCGCGACGAGACGATGCCCGCTTCGCGCGCCGCCCAGGATGCCGGTCAAGAGCAATGGCGTCAGGGCCGCGAGATGTTCACCGCTCCGGACTTCCAGCGCGAGGGTTACAGCCGCGCCGAAGCGACCAGCTTCTCGGTCGACCAGTTGCTCAGCGCCAATGTCTATGACGTGAATGACGACAATGTCGGGAATGTCCAGGACGTCATGGCCGGAGCCAATGACGAGCTGGAATATGTCGTCATCGATGTCGGCGGTTTCCTCGGGCTCGGCGCCCATACCGTGGCGATCGGCCTCGACGAGGTGACCATCCTGCATGACGGCAATGACAGCCTGCGCCTCTATGTGGATGTCAACGAGGACGCCCTGCGCAACATGCCCGAATATCAGGGCTGATACGCTCAGGCATAATCCGTTACCATCAAATGACCGCCGCCCTTCACGGGGCGGCGGTTTTCTGCTTTGCCCAGGGTCAATTGCGAAATCTCAAGGCGCCGGCGCTGCGCCTGGCAGAGGATGGCGCGAGCCAGGAAAGGATAATGTCGTGATGCTCAAGGATCTGATGGTTCACCTCGACGGCAGCGCGGACGATACGCATCGTCTCGGTTTCGCCGAAACGCTGGCCGACCGCTACAAGGCGCATATCGGCGCGTTGTTCGTGAATGCTTATCCCGGCTTCTCGATTTCTGCGGATGCGGCCGGCACCGGCGCCATTGCCATGGCCGAACTGGTCGAGCGCGCCATCACTGACGGCGACCGCACCGAACAGGCGATCCGCAAGAGGCTGGAGGGGTTGCGCTTTCCCCATGATCTGCAGCGCATCGATGCCGTCGATGATCAGGCCGGATACCAGGCCGCGCGGGCGGCCCGCCATGCGGATCTCTTCATCGGCCTGCGCCCGACCGAGGCCGCACCGCGCTGGGTCGGGCTGATCGAGTCCGTCCTGTTCGGCAGCGGACGCTCTGTCCTGCTGGCGGCGCCGGAGCGCGATCCGGGACCGATCAAGACCGTCGTGATCGGTTGGAACGGCAGCCGCGAGGCCGCGCGCGCGGTAGCCGAGGCGATGCCCTTCCTTGAAAAGGCGGCGAAAGTCGTCGTGGTCACTGCCGAGAAGCACCCGGCTGAAGACGCGCTCGACACGCGCATCGCCAGCCATCTCGATCGCCACGGCGTCAAGGTGACCCTGAACGAGCTGCGCTCCGCCGATCCGGGCGAGGCCATCCTCGCGGAAGCCAAGAGCAGCGATGCCGATCTCATCGTGGCCGGCGGCTACGGCCATTCGCGACTGCGCGAATGGGTGCTCGGCGGCGTCACCCGCACCCTGCTCGAACACGCACGCGCACCACTTCTGCTGGCGCATTGAGGCGCATTGAGGCGCCTGAAGACCGGCGCGGGGATTGACGGGCCGCGCCCGCCCCGCCACGTTGAGCGCGCGCTCGCGCTTGCACGCCCGGTGCGGCGCGCGGCGCGGGCGCAAGGGGCGAGACGACGCCGGTCATGACAGCCTTCATCATCGCGAATCTGGCGCCGATCATGTTCGGATCGCTGATCCTGATCATGATTCTGGGCTACCCGATCGCCTTTTCCCTCGCCGCGCTCGGCCTCGCCTATGCGATGCTCGGGATCTGGCTCGGGCTGTTCACGCCCGCCTTTCTGCAAGCGCTGCCCGAGCGGCTTTTCTCGGTTCTGGCCAATGAAACGCTTCTCGCCATCCCGTTCTTCGCCTTCATGGGGCTGGTGCTGGAGCGCTCGCGCATGGCGGAGGATCTGCTCGATACGATCGGGCGGCTGTTCGGGCCGCTGCGCGGGGGGCTCGCCTATGCGGTGATCTTCGTCGGCGCCCTGCTCGCCGCCGCCACCGGGGTGATCGCCGCCGCCGTGATCGCGATGGGGTTGATCTCGCTGCCGGTGATGCTGCGCTACCGTTACGATCCCCGCCTTGCCACCGGGGTGATCGCCGCCTCGGGGACGCTCGCCCAGATCATGCCGCCCTCGCTGGTGCTGATCGTGCTGGCCGACCAGTTGCAGCGCTCGGTGGGAGACATGTATGCCGGTGCGCTCCTGCCCGCGCTGATGCTGGCGGGCTTGTTCGCGGTCTATGTCTTCTGCATCGGCATCGTGCGCCCGCAGATGGTGCCGCCCTTGCCGCCGGAGGCGCGCGAAGACGGCAAGGGGCGCGTCTCGCTCGTGGTGACGCTCGTCATCGCCGGCGTTGCGGGGGCGCTCGCGACATGGCTCCTCGCCCCCCATGTGGCACGCGCGCCGCAGGTCTATGGCGGGGCGATCGGCGCGCTCGTGGCGCTTGCGATCGCGCTCGTGAGCCGGCATCTCCTGCCCGGCCTGATCGCGCCGCTGGCGGAGCGCGTGGTGCTCGCTCTGGTGCCGCCGCTGGCCTTGATCCTCCTCGTGCTGGGCGCGATCTTCGTCGGCATCGCCACCCCCACCGAGGGCGGCGCGCTCGGGGCGCTGGGCGCGATCGGCCTCGCCATGGCCCGCCGCCGGCTCGATATCCCGCTCCTGCGCGAGGCCAGCGAGGGCACGCTTCAGCTGTGCTCTTTCGTGATCTTCATCCTGATCGGCGCGCGCGTCTTCGCCCTGACCTTCTACGGCGTGGACGGGCATGTCTGGGTGAAGGACTGGCTGCTCGCGCTGCCCGGCGGCGAGATCGGTTTTCTCGCCTTCGTCGGCCTGCTGGTCTTTGCGCTGGGTTTCTTTCTCGATTTCTTCGAGATCGTCTTCATCCTGGTGCCGCTGCTCGTCGCGCCGGCCCAGGCTCTGGGCATCGATCTCGTCTTTCTCGGCGTGCTGCTCGCTCTCGCCTTCCAGACCTCGTTCCTGACGCCGCCCTTCGGCTTCGCGCTGTTCTATCTGCGCTCGGTGGTGCCGGCGCAGGACGGGCCGGATCCGCAGACGGGGGAATGGCGGCGCGGGGTGGATACGCTCGCGATCTATCGCGGCGCCTTTCCCTTCGTCCTGATCCAGCTCGCCATGATCGCCATCGTGCTGGCCTTTCCGCAGATGGTGACCCATTACCAGCGCACCGGGCCGGGCCTCTCGGCGGGGGAGGTCGAGCGCCGCCTCGACGATCTGCGGCTACCGGGATTGGAAGATGAAAACGGCTTCGGCCTCGGCGCCCCGGATTTCACGCCGCCCGCCCCACCCTGAAATCAGGGCGGGGCGCAGCGTCATGTGGTCATGAGCAGCCGGCCTGTATGGGAGAGGCTGGCTGCTCTCTCGCTTACGGCTGGACCGGACGACCCTGTTCGTCGCGGATGTCGAGACGATAGCCGCGCTCCTCCTTGTCCCTCGACATATCGTGTTCGAGGGCTTCGGATGAAGCGCGTCCCGTCGGCGAATCCTGCTCGATTTCGACAATGCCGGTCTGCATACCGAGCCCGTGCAGGGTCCAGGTTTCCGACGGATTGTTCGGATTGGGGAAGGAGATCGTCACATCCGCGAGATATTGCCGGATCAGCGCGACTGCCGCTTCCGCAGATTCACGCGGCCCGATCGCCTCCCA
>LFIK01003526.1_pt1 | contig 12695 bp, 18 predicted proteins | sample 643401 | NCBI WGS metagenome assembly LFIK01 (sample SAMN03777447, study PRJNA286221) | soda lake metagenome | biome: soda lake; feature: Kulunda steppe; material: water; isolation source: sample T5-Br brine of Lake Tanatar-5 | place: Russia: Kulunda steppe | collected 2010-07 | reverse complement strand
TGTGCACCCTCATACTTTGCCATGTGCACCTTTGCTACACGCACCACATGCCACACATCCGCCCCTGCAATTGGATCCTCAAGGTTTGTTCCAAAAGCTTCCGCACTAGCCTCCGCATTGGCTGCAGCTGGGGCCTCCGCAGGCGCTGCTTATGAGGCTGCTGCTGCCGCCGCTGCTGCTGCACTCCTGCAGGTGCTGCTGCAAATGGGGCCCCTGCCAGTGCAGTAGCCGCAGGAGCAGGGGGCATCGACGTGGCGGGCCGCATCAAGTGGCTGCTGGCGCAACACCCGGTGCTGCTTTTCATGAAGGTGTGCCCTTTCATGTAGGAGCTGATGCGCGGGGAGGGCTTGTAAATGGCTCTGGGGGGGGTTGGAATGGATGGGGCACGCTGGATGTGTTGCAAAGGCCACACAAGACTACTGACGCAAAGGGATGCCGTCCTGAGGCTGCATATGTATGCCCTGCCATGACCTTGCACATGCCCTGCCATGACCGCCTCAGCGCAAGCAGGGGCTCGTGGACGGGAGCCTGCAATTTGCCGCCAGGGTCTCTACCAGCCCGCACACACACGGCCAGCGCTGTGTGTCCAGCATGCGTGGACCATCCCATTGCTTGGAGGCCCTCGCCCAAGCAGAGGAGCAGCGCTGACAGCAGAGTTCGGGAGCTGTGACCCACAAAAGCAACAGTCCAAAGTGGCAAGCACAGCCTTGGGAACAGCAGGCCCAGGCACAGCCCTACAGGAACAGCAGGCCCAGGCACAGCCCCAGGGACAGCAGGCCTATATTTTTGTGATCACTTACTCCCATCCGACATGGCGCAAACGGCATTTGGCGCGCGTAAAGCATTGGCCTGGCCACTTTTGTGTCAAGCATTGGCTAGGCCACCATCACTCACTACCCATCAGACACGGTGCACGCGGCATTTGGCGCACGTAAAGCATTGGCCAGGCCACCATCACTCACTGCCCATCAGGCACGGTGCATACGGCGTTTGGCGCACGTAAAGCATTGGCCAGGCCCCCTTTGTGTCAAGGGTTGTCCGGGCCAGGTGCCTGACACCATTGTGGCGTGCCCTTCACACCCTTGGCCTGCTGCAAGCTCACGATGGGGCATGCTTGCGGGCTTTGACGCCTCAGTCCTCCAGGGTGTCACAGTCGCTCCCGGCAACCTATACCCAGCACACGCCTGATGGGCGACAGTGCCTGTGGGGCAGTGCCATGAGCAGCAGTGCATGTGCGCGCGCCACAGCTTGCGCATACATGGTGCTGCATGTGTCTGGAACGTGGCAATCAAATGAGGGGCCTGAGCCTGCAGGGCGCGTGAATGAAGCACACGTGAATACTGCAGCCTGCGATGCCGCAACCTGCAGTGCTTACACGGCACAAAGCACAATGGGGTCCAACCTATCCCAACCCTGCCACTCTCAGCATCTTGCAGTCATAGGCTCCGAGGCCCATTCTTGATCCCTGCATCAATGCCATCACGTCTCCCAGTCCTTGACCCATCAACGCATCAACGCATCAGCATTTCCCAGTTCCTGACATGCCAACATTTTCCATGTCTTTGCGCATCAGTGCTTAACGCCAACTTTCTTAGAGCATCAACGCAACAGCCTGCTGCATCAATACCACCCCCCTCTTCTAGTCCTTGGTCCTTCCTGCTTGCTTCCTGGGCGCATTTTTGTCCCTCTGTAGCCTTCCCTCACGGATCCAATTTTGCTTAAGGATGAAGAGACCCGCTGTCTTGCTTTGGGTTTCACCCGGCCTCCCTTCACCACTCTCACTTTCCCTCCCATCACTGTGCACTTGCTCTTGCTGCGCTTCCTGCTGCAGTAGATGCGCAACACCAAATCTTGCCTCTTTCGCTTCTACTGCGGCAGCAGAAGCACATCATTAAACCATCCTTCTACTGCCACTGCTGCTGCGGCACAAGTACATCACCAAACCATCCTTCCACTTCTGCTGCTACTGCAGGGCGTGCCAGACGCACCGCGGTGCGGATTCAGCTCCAAGGTAGTGGATGCGCTGCGCTCACACAATGTAAGTGCGTGCACAGCGGAAGCGCTCGGCACAATTTTGTGTGTCAGATGTACGTTGGATGCATCGCGTTTGTACGATATAAGCATGTGCACGCTTTGGTTTTTGTGTCTTCTGTGTGTTGTGTGTGTACGTCTGTTTATGTGTATGTGCAATATGTCAGCACACATGCACGAAGAAAACACACCTGCATCTGGAAGTGCTTGCACAACAGGAGCGCTTAGAGCACTGGGCAAGTTCACGTGCCTGTCATGCCAACCTGTCACCACCACGCCAATCCCCCGTGATAAGCCCTCCATTGTGGCTGGCTAAGCAAAACTTAATGCACCACTCAAGCGGCTGTTGCACATGAATTTGTGATCCCTTAGTGATCCTTGATGGGGCTTTGTATGGTGCGCATGGCGTGCGGGATATTGAGCGGCGTGTGCTGAGTGTGCACAGCGGTATGCGTGGTTGCGCTGTCCTGGCCCTTCATCACTTGTGCACGATCCTTCACAACCTGCTGCGCCAACCTGGCTATCCACCACCTGTGCATAGTGGCTTGTGTGGCTGTGCAAACCTGGAGGATTGCCACCCAGTGTTTGCAGCACAGAGGCCAGCAAGGAACCCATTGCAGGGCTGCAATGATTTGGCAGTGCGCCATTACAGCCTACAGAGGCCTGTGTGTGCGCGTATGCGTGTGTTGTTTCTTGGGCGCAGGTGGATTTTAAGGGCGTCGACATCCTGGCGGACCAGGAGCTGCGAGATGGTGTCAAGGTCTTCAGCAGCTGGCCCACCTACCCACAGCTCTATGTCAAGGGCGAGCTCGTGGGCGGCTGTGACATTGTGCTGGAGATGCAGGTGAATGCCCCCCTCTATTCCCCTCTTCCCTCCCTCTCTCAGTCAACCCATCTTGTGATTATGCATGCAGCTTTATGCACCAGTGATGTTGTTATGTATTCCATGGCGAGCATAGCTCATGGGCAGCTACTACACTGTGCTCAGGATGCAAGTGATTGGGAAAAACTTCTCTTGAAGGGCAGAGTGCAAATCCTAGAATCGCAGCTGCTGAGATGCAGGCACAGAATACGCAACCCCTGAAAGTACTCCACTGGTGCAGGTGCCGGAGACGCGTGTGCTGGTATTTAGGAGGTGATGCGCACAGCTCCAGCGCATGAAGGCTCAGTTGCTCCTGCTCAGCTGTGGCAGTCTATAATAGCCTGTAGGCAGGCCAGCTGGACCTTCCACATGCAGCGTGTGGGGAACCTGGATGTAACAAGGGAGCCTGCACTCCAGCTGGCCCACCTGACGGTGTCTTCCCTGGCACACTATAGATAAACAGTGTGGGGTTGTGCTTGGGACAAACGGTGTGGGGTTGTGCTTGGGACGAACAGTGTGGGGTTGTGCTTGGCCACTCTGGACAAACAGTGTGGGGTTGCACTGAGCACTCTGGTCGAACAGCACATGCTTGACCTCTCTGGACAAACAGTGTGGGGATGCACTGGGCGCGCATGCCTTGCAAGGCCTATCAAACTAGTGCTCCGCATGCCCTGCACGCGGAGCATTTATGCGCCTGCCCGCGCTTTTGCTTTACACTCCAACCACACAAACGCACGCACGCACGCGCAAGCACGCATGCACATACACGGGACTGACACAACAGTGTACACGCACAGCTAAACTGCGTGCCCCTTAATACGTGCGGGTGCGCAGAAAACCGGGGAGCTGGGTGAGGTGCTGAGGACTGCCCAGGCTCAGAGTGCGCCCTCCACTGCCCCGGCTGCTGCCTCCCCTAGCCAGCTGGCCCCTGCCGCCAATGGCACCAGCTCTGGCGCTGGCGAGAGTTTAGAGGCGCGGCTGAAGGCTCTGGTGCAGCAGCAGCCGGTCATGCTGTTCATGAAGGGCAGCCCAAGCGAGCCGCGGTGTGGGTTCAGTAGAAAGGTGGGCGCCCTGCAGGGAAAGGCGGCTAGGCTGGGGGCTAAGGATTTGAGGCGCTTGCTGTGCATGAGGTGCAGCCCGAGCAAGCAGTGGTGCGAGTCCAGCAGCGAGATTGTTCATTTAGTTGCCCAACACAAAGCGCCACCCCGCCTCTAGATTTCCCGATGTTTGATCCTCCTCATGCATTTTCTTTTGGCTCTGCCTTTATAGCCACTTAACCTCTCCTGCCATCTCCGTTGTGGCTTGCTTCCTTCATTGTCCAGCAATGGATGGAACCTGTGATGTCAAATCACGCACTTGCCACAGGCATGAGCAGAGGGCACATCAGAGCCAGGGAGTCGCCCCTCTGTGGATTTATATACCCATGCAGATCCTTTCAGAGGACCTGCATGGCTTGGACCTCTCATGGGGATCTGCCCTTGAATCTTTATTTTTCCTTCTTAAATTTTCATATTTGTTGCCCTGTTGCTGGCGTGCACGCATTATTGCTGTCTTTTTTCTGTGTCTGGTGAGAGTCAGCTCAAGTGCTGGGCTTGCATAGATGGTGCAACCCCCTCTTGCTGTGCAGGTGGTGGAGGCGCTGCAGGGCATCTCTGTACCCTTTGGCTCTTTTGACATCCTGCAAGACCAAGCAGTGCGGGAGGGCATGAAGGTAGAGCATCTGGCACGCAGTCTCTCTGTGACTCTCTGCAGTGGACGGGTGTTTGACCATGTGCAGACTGCCAAATGAGGTACAGGTATTTCCTTGTTTGGCAGCTGTCTGTCTGCCTGTCTGCTGAGAAGCAGCGGAATTAAGCACATGATGTGTAGGCCTGATGAAAACTGCACCTGCTTATTGACATGCAAATGCCTGAGGAATTGGTCCACTTGCCCTCAGAATAGCTATTTTGGAGATGCTGATCCTGCTTCCTCACCTATCATTGATAGGTCCTTTGGCTAGGCTGCTTGCTGCTGCTGGCCTTTGCTGGAGCTGGTCCTTCATGCCTTGTTTCTACATCGATTACAAAATATTCGAAGTATATCATATCGTATTATATCATACTATATTTATACGTGCTGAGCTCATCACTTTTGTTAGACACGAGCTGGCCGCCAACCAATGCCTGTTCTTACATTGTGTCCAGGCATTCAGTAACTGGCCCACATTCCCCCAGTTGTACGTGAAGGGCGAGCTCATGGGTGGCTGTGACATCGTCTTGCAAATGAAGGTAATTGCTCCAACCCCTTCCTCCCCTTGCTTCCTCCCTCAATCCGCTCGTCCGCGCATACATGAGTGCGCATGGGTTGGCATACCTGCTCATGAATTTGATGTCATGATCATGCCCGCACATCCATCACAACAACTGCACACCTTGTGACTGTAGTGCTCACCCTCTGTACCCAACACAACAAATGCGCACCGCACTCATCACACACATCCGTGATGTCCATGCCTGTGCACCTAATATAGCAAGAAAGGAATATTGTGGCGCATATACACAGCCTTCATGCCTCTCGCTAACATAACAATGCGCAAAAGTCACAGTCAACGCAAACGTGGCGCTGTGCCTTTGCTGAAAGTGTGCTGTGCCCCTGATGAGCGTGCTGTGCCCCTGCTGAGAGCGTGCTGTGCCTCTGCCGAGAGCGTGCTGTGCCCTTGCTGAGAGCGAACTTGCATTCCAACGGCCCTGGTTGCTCATGCTTCACATGTCAGCCTCAAGTCTGTGACACTCAAATGATTGTGGCTGGTCCGGTTGTGGATCCATTTAAAACCTCGACAGTTTTCCATAATGCACGCTGCCTGGTTAACGTCGGTTATGACTTTTGTGCCTCGTAAGAGGGCATGCTGCCTCCGCCTTAATGTGCTGCGTGCTGTGCGCATAGCAGCGCATGTATCAGGGCGCTTCACGCTATGCATGCTTGCTGCAACCGTCAACCAATGTGCGCCTAGCAATAAGCTTGCCTATTCTACACGAGCCACACTTCCTTCTTGCCTTACAACACACATGCCACGCCTTGCATTGCATAAGAGGAATTTGGGTAGTGTGTGCTTGAGAGCATGTGTTTCAACTTCCCAAGCCACACCTACTATGTTCTGTTGTATTCTTTGCAGGAATCTGGTGAGCTCAAGAGCACCATCACGGATATGATGTCCCAGGCATGACCTGCTGCCTCTAGCTGGTTGCCTCGTGGCGATTGAGGAGATTCGGTTGACTTTTTCCTATACACCATTTAAGCAATGCTCCGTGTTTTCTTGCTGGAACCATTTGAACATGGCAGGATGACGACAACCCTGCCGTCTTGATCACAGCTTTTTTTCAGCAGAGAGTTCTCTTTTTGGTGCAGCCACTGGCAGTTTCCTTGTCGAACAAGAATGCAGCTGGTAGGGAGCTTTCCATTTTAGCCTTGTACTACGAGTTGTAGATTACCCAATTTTGATGAGCCGCCAACACTGAAAATGTGCTGCGCTGAGTGATTGTCAATGGGATGCTTGAATAATTCTCAAGTGTCAGCTAGAATTTCTAATCAAAAGAAAGAATGGGCGATCGAGGAAGATGCTGGTAGTGAGTGATAAGCCTATCACTCGATATATCTGGTTTTAAGGGCTGTAAAGCTATATCTGCCAAACGAGGGTAGCCTAGCTGATTGTCTGGCCTGCAACCTGAACCTTATTATAGAATGGCACCAAAATGTACAAGATTGCAAGTTTACAAGATAGGATTTACTGGCGTGAACGATGAAAGGATAAGCTTCTAAAAGTATGATTAAGAAAGGCATGATATTGCTCTCAGGCTAATTATCAGAATTCGCGCGAAGGCATGACTGGGGGGACATTACCAGTTTTCAGGTAGGGGACAGTTAACCCCGTTTAAGTTGGCTTCTACCAAGCCTTTCAGAACATGAAGTTTTATCTCATTCTGGACCAGAAGTGGATAGAATCTGGCAGATTCTGTATTTGCTCTGCCAGCTCAGGAGCATGGTTGCCATCAGAGTAGCAGGCAGGCTATATACCCTTTGAACTGGGGGGAACACCTCATCGGAGTCAAATTTATGATGACACACAACAAGTACAAACACTTGCGAGAGCAAGCAAACAGCACTGCAGATTAAAGCACACACCTTCACAGGAATGCCACAAAACGAGCCTACATGCTACTCTAATTGCCAACCACTGGCAGTGGAGTGGATAGGACACTTGTCTGTGTGTTGATCCTCTTCTCTATTGTTTTACACCTGCCGGCCAGCAGTGTGTCTGCTAGATAGCTTTTTGTCTTCCCTTCTGCTAGTAGTCCACTTCCTTTGGCTGGCAGCGACCAGCCATTAAAACAATAAGCCAAAATTAGAGGCTTTCGATTAGCCTCACTCTGGTAACTCTCGTTGGGACAATCATGAATTTCAATCTAATTAAACCACCCTAAGCTTGACCTGAACTTATTAAAAGTACAACAGCTTACGAGACTGCTACAGTCTTTTAGTTGGGAAGACAGTCTTAAATTATTTATGTGACATAAAGTGCCACTTTGCATATGCAATGCTTGTCTCAATTTAGCCCCATAAGCACCTCACGGACACCATGTCTTGTAAAAAATCAGAGCTCCTTTTAGTGTTTATAGCTTATTTTCTAGCTCTCAAACACAATTGTTTCTGGTAAGGTTTTGCTAGCAAGCCAGAGGCTTCATTTAAGCTGCCCTTGATCAGCGCGTATTGAATTTGATACACTTATGCAGTCCTGATAGTTGAGACTATTCAATTGTCCCTTCCAGTCACTGGTCCAATACGGTATTGCAGTGTCAGACACAACAATGTGCATCTTTCCTCTTTTTATGCTTTTTTAAGCCTGAGGTACAACATAATGTTTCAAACAAGTAAACAGTTTCTACGTTCATTCCATATGCAGCCTTACTGATTGTTTTTTCTTTAAGCCTGTGGTTGCCCTTGATCAGCAGCTACTAGCTGTAGTACAGCTATGTAACCTGACCTTACCTCACCTAATTGACGCTCCTTTTCCCAGTTTGATGGTATGTGTTTGCCTAGTGCTTGCGCCGGCTGTAAACTACACCGTTACTTCACGCCAACGAGGGTATCCTGCTGGTGTAGTCTTGTTCCTTTCCTCATAGAGGGGATGTTGAGAAACAAGGCTGATGCATAAAAAGATGCGCAAAAAGCAAGAGATTCCTTTGCCAGTCATTTTGACTGAGAATACCAATACCATGGCTACAGCAGTTCATGGGCTTGCTTGCTCCTTGAAGAGCATGAATTGCATGATTTGCTTGATAAGGTCCATGATGATAACAGGATTGTCATCTAGCTAGACTTCCATGATGACATGTGCTGGGGCCCACCAGAAAAGAGACCCATAGTGCATATGATGACTGTGCTTTGTTGTGCTTTGAATATGGTCCATGGGAAAGTAATGTCAAGAGAAAACACCAGCTCTTGCTGCCTGCTCTGAGATTGGCGTAGCTTGCAAGCTGCAGAGCCCTATAAAAGCGAAACGTGTCCATGCCCATGGCATCTACACAGCAGCACCTGGCTGCGCTTTCATAACGTTTGTCCTGATAACCTCGTCAAGGCGCGACAGCTGATCCTCGGGCAAGTCATACTCGCGGTCCACGTTGTAAAGCCTGCACAAGGAGCCAGCATCCACAAGAACATCCTCCATTTTCCGAACTCAAACACACAAATTATCTTAAGCCACACCAATTTGTGCCTGGAGCCAGCTTGCCAGTCAGTTTGACCCACAAGAAATGTAGGGCGTTTCACAGAGTGGTACCAGAAAAGGCAGCCGCTCATTTTGTGGCATTTGTCCAGTGCCTCAGGCACCCTGAAGCCTGGTCCACTTCCAGGCACCCTGAAACCTGGTCCACTTCCAGGCACTTGCTCAGGTCAAATTTGTACACGCAGACCACATGAAGCCTGGTCCACTTCCAGGCACTTGCTCAGGTCAAGTTTGAACACGCAGACCACATGAAGCCTGGTCCACTTCCAGGCACTTGCTCAGGTCAAGTTTGAACACGCAGACCACATGGAGATCCGGAAAGTGGCTCAAGAAATGCCCAACCCTCAGTTGGCAGCCGGTGTGAGAGTCAAGGCACAAACCACACCCAAAGCCACCGCAAGCACCTCCTCAGGAGGGCAGCAACGATCTCTCGGCGCCAGGCACAGGAGGCAGAGGCACACTCTGCCTGGACAAGCACAAAAGGCAGCCTGTTTTGGAGCCACACGTGCACTTTCACTGACGCCATGGGGCACATGGGACGGTTGAGGAGAATGGCTTCAGATGGGGGCGGCGCGGGCGCACCCACCTGAACACAGACACGCGGCCAGTCTCGGAGCCGCAAACTACCACCGGGCAGGTAGGGGAGAAGAGGAGGCAGGACAGCTTCACCCCTGCTTTGTGCGTGACCACGGGCTTGACGGTGGACAGGTCAAAGTCCCAGATCTCCAGGCGCCCGCCGCTCGTGGCTGAACCAAACACGGTCGAGTTGGTGGGGCACCACTGCACGTCGTTCACCTGCATGTGTGCCGAAACACGTGTGTGCACGTGTGCGCTTGGATTTGTGGAGGGGCAGCAATGCATGTTCTTCACCTGTGCGTGCTCGGTATGCACGCGTGCGTGTGCGCATGGGCTTGGGCTTGCGCAGGGTCGCATGCAGCAACGTGTCCTGGGCGCTTGGAGGTATGCATTGGGAGCATGCCTAAGCAAGCACGGCACACGTGCATGTGCCAAGCAGTGCACGAGCTCAAGTTGGCAGCGCAGTGCATATGCGCCCAAACAGGCGCAGCATGCACCCTTGCTTGCTGACAGGCGTGCGGGATGCATCCCGCACCCAAAGGCGCTGTGAAGAGGCACACAGGGCCTGACAGGGTAAGATCAGGGCAGGTCGAACACACATCTCGCAGGTGCACCACAGAACAAGATAAGGGCAGGGCTGCACACACACCTCGTAGGTGCACGACTGGAAAGTCAGCAGCGGCTGCTCGCGCCCCTCTTGCCACATCTTCAACGTCCAGTCCGCGCTGCAAGCAAGACACGCGATGATGCAGCATTGCATGCATGCGTCCCATGTCCAGCCAGCCCCGCGCACGGCAAAGCTACACAGTGCTCTGCCATAAGCATAGGTTAGTGCATGTTCATGATTGCGCCCCACACCAGGCTCCAGCACTGGAGGATCGCCCACATGCACTTTGGTGCACCAATTGCACCCCCAGCACTGCGTCTTGCCCGCAGAACCCAAAGCCTGCTTCCCAGGCTTGTCTCATCAACACAAGCTGACGTTAGCCGCCAGATGTTCTACTGATGCAAGAGCTCTGAATACAATTTGAACGGCAGCTAAATTCAGCAGACAGTGGCAATAGAGCTTGTGACATTGCAAGGCCTTAAAATTGAGCTTGTGACGGTGCAAGGCCTTATGATTGGCTTGTGAGGGTGCAAGGCCTTATGATTGGCTTGTGACGGTGCAAGGCCTTATCATCGGCTTGTGACGGTGCAAGGCCTTATGATTGGCTTGTGACGGTGCAAGGCCCAAGGCACCTGAGCCCATGGCTGTAGCGGGCGTATGCTGCTAGCCCTACAGCCCTACAGGTGAGCCCTACAGCCCTACAGGTGAGCCCTACAGCCCTACAGGTGAGCCCTACAGCCCTGCAGGTGAGCCAGTGGGCAGGAGGAGTCTTGCGCCGCAACAAATTCTCAGCTCTCACGCCTGTTTCACGCCAGGTGCTGAACCTTTGCACACAAGCGATCGTGCTGTGCTCGCTCCCCGGCCCGTTGCATGCCCATGCACAGCAGAAACAGTCAACACGAAAAACTCTTCCTGCCAGACTTGTTCAGCAAGAAGGGCACACAAACGGTTGCCAGCGCACACACACAGAGATGCGAACACGCTGCAAGCCACCAGTTGGCTTTTAGGAGGCATGCAAGTTACCTGCACGATATGAACATGTCCTTTCGGAAGGGGCTCCACTGGAGTGAGTACACTGGGCCCATGTGCGCGGCATAGCTCTCCAGATACTGCGCACACAGGCAGGCACAGGCAAGCACAGGCCAGGCATCAAGTGATGGGAAGGCAAGCAGATGGCAAGAGGGGCAGGCAAGCAGACAGGTAGGCAGGCTGGCTGTGCCGAGGGATGAGCAGCCTCAAACCGCTTGCCTCTGCTGTGTGGCTGTTAGCGGAGGAGTGCACCATGCAGCGGCACTCCAAGCACCACAGCCATTGCTCACCGCACGTTCATGGCGTACCACACAGCCATCTCTCACCACACAGCCTTTGCTCTCCACACAGTCACGGCTCACTACACAGTCACGGCTCTCCACACAGCCATTGCTCACAACACAACCATTGCGCACCACACAGTCACGGCTCTCCACACAGTCATGGCGCACAACACAGACATTGCTCACCACACAGTCACGGCTCTCCACACAGTCATGGCGCACAACACAGACATTGCTCACCACACAGTCACGGCTCACCACGCAGCCATTGCTCACCACACAGTCACGGCTTACCACACAGCCGCGGCTCACCACACACCACAGGCACGGCTCACCACAAAGCTACAACATATGCATGAAGCAGCGATCCACAGGCGCGAGTGAGTGCACCCACAGGGCTGATGGGCAAGACCCCCCGCCCACCTGCTCGTTGTAGCTGGTGGAGCAACGGTGCACCCAGCCGTCCTCCGTCCCTACTATGTACACGCGCTCGTCCCTTGCGGAGAAATCAAAGGCCATGCCGCTGGTGAGGCGGCTGATGAAGGCCTCGCCGTCATCAATGCTCTTCTGCTGCGACCCTGCAGGCGTTGCGCATGTCCAGGTGCGCATGCTGGCACGGGTGCTCACAAGAGGATCTGTCACCTGAGTGTGACCCTGGAGGCGCTGCGCACGTGGCACATGTGCGCGCCATGTGCACGCTCGGGTATGCTTTTGTATACGTATGCGTATCTGGGAGCTAACTCGTGGACATGCCTTTCCAGTGCACATGGTGCACAGGTGCGTGATTCAGTGCGAGCACCCAAAATCCTGCACCCCTGCACTTAAGGACCGGCATGTAGTATGCTCCAATTGTCAAATAACATGATGCGCACAAACACACTCTCGCACACACACACCCTCTCTCTCTTTGTCTGACACACACTCACCTGCTGTGTTGCCTGCCTTGGCTCCAGCCTTACCGCCAGGGCCGTGCGTGTTGGATGCCCCTACAGTGCCCCCACCTGCAAGCAACCAAGCCAGGCAAGCAGAGGATGCGGCCTGATGCCTGCAAGCAGCCTGACCATTGAGGCAACCTGAGGCCTCCAAGGCCTGCAAGCAACCAAGCCAGGCAAGCAGCCTAGGCAGCCTTTGCCACGCGAATTGAGCCACCCACTATGGCCATTGGCACATGTGCAGGCACAGGCGGAGCCACCTTATCCTCACCATCAGGAGCCACCTGAATATTTTCACCATCAGGAGCCATCTGAATATCCTCACCATCAGGAGCCACCTGAATATCTTCACCACCAGGAGCCTGCCATGGGTGGATTTGGCCCTGGGCGCTCCGCCCACAAAACCAGTAAGGAAGGCGGCGCTGCCTTGCTGCCTCTTTGACACTTGCCAAGCATCTACTCGGCATGCAGACCTGCCTAAAAGGCGATGGCGCCAGCCCCCTAGCAGACCTTGTAAGCCCTTGCCCGTGGCATGCTTGACAGCAAAAGGGTCAAGCAAGGGCTTCGAGCCTCTTTGCCACCCTTGCGACCTGTGTCAGCCCTTGCACCCCCCCCC
>LFIK01003522.1_pt1 | contig 12706 bp, 10 predicted proteins | sample 643401 | NCBI WGS metagenome assembly LFIK01 (sample SAMN03777447, study PRJNA286221) | soda lake metagenome | biome: soda lake; feature: Kulunda steppe; material: water; isolation source: sample T5-Br brine of Lake Tanatar-5 | place: Russia: Kulunda steppe | collected 2010-07 | reverse complement strand
CGCCGACGTGATCGCCCGCATCTCCGACATGCCCGTCTCACGCCTGCCGGAACTACTCCCGTGGAACTGGACCGCCCCCGAAGCCAGCGTCAAGGCCGCCTGAGCGCGGCTCACGCCGGATGGTTACGTTGCGCGGCGACAGCGCGTCACCAATGGTGAATACCCGCGGCATGCTCTGCTCAAGATCCGACCATTCATGTCGCAAGGTCTGGCGGTAGGTCACCATGACGGTGGTATCGGCCGGGATGCGCTCGGCCTTCACCCCTTCGATCGGGCGCACCTCCACGGCCCCTTCATGAATCGCCAGGATCAGCGCATCCGCCAGAACCCGGAAGTTGCCGAGCCTGTAGAAACGCCGCAGCGCTGCCTGGGCCCGGCCGGTCTTGTCAATCTCCGGGGCGAAAATCGGGTGACGCGTGAGATAGGTCACATCGAGACCGCGTTCCAACAGGAACTCGCAGCAGCCGATGGCCTCGTAATGGCCGACATCGTCGAAGACGACGGCATGCCTGCCCAGGTCGCGGCGTCCGCCGAGGATCAGGTCTTCAGCCTGCAGTATCCTGGCATCCGGATCGACAGCGACGTCGATATGTGGCGCCGCAGTCTGGACGAAGGTTTCGTCCATGTGCATCGCGCCGGAGGCCAGGACGACCGTATCGGGCTGCATCGACATGATTTCCGCGGCCTCGACATAGCTCGACAAGTGAACGTCTACCCCCAGGCGATAGACCTCTCTCTGTTGCCATCTGGTGATATCCCCGATGCCGTGGTTCTTCGGGAAACTGGCGGCCAGGTTGACCTGACCCCCGAGGTCGGGCGCGGCTTCAAAGAGCGATACCCCGTGCCCGGCCAGGGCAAGAACGCGGGCTGCTTCCATCCCGGCCGGCCCTCCGCCAACGACGATGACCGTTCGGGGGCTGCTCGTCCGGGTTATCAGGTGTTCGCCCAGACGTGCCTCGTGGCCCACCACGGGGTTGACGGCACAACTCATGCGGCCCGCGAAAAGCCCGCCGATGCAGCCCTGATTGCAGCCGATACAGGGGCGGACTTCCTCGGCGCGCCCTTCGACCTCCTTCTTGACGAGATGTGCATCGGCAATCGTCGCGCGGACGAGGTTGACCATCTCTGCGTCACCGTCGCGCAACACCTGCTCCGCATCGTCGAGGGTGCCGAAACGTCCGACCACGATACGCGGAACCCGCACGCCATCGCCGATCTCGCGCGCATCTGCAATCTGGTAGCCCGCCGGCTGGTCCAGCCCGGCGTAGCGTTCGACGTGGAAATAATAGTCCCCCTGGGATATGTTGAGAAAATCCAGAAGCCCCGCGCCTTCCAGATGCAGGACGGCAGCGTTTACATCCTTTGAGGAGAGAATGGATCTGTCGCAGCTGGACCCCACGCGCGCGCCGAGCGCGAAGTCTGACGGAACGACATCGCGAATCTCGGTCAGCACTTCCTTCAGGAACCTCATCCGGTTCTCGAGGCTGCCGCCATATGCATCGGTGCGCGTGTTCAGCTTCGGCGACAGGAACTGCGAAAACAGGTAGCCATTGCCGGCCAGGACCTCGGCGCCGTGAAGTCCCGCCTTGGCGAGCCGGCGCGCAGCCGAGCCATATCCGCGGACCAGCTCCGCGATCTGCTTGCCCGACATTTCGATCGGCGGCATCCGGGCATAGCGGCCGGGCAAGGTGGTGACGGACCAGGGCGGGCCGCCGTTGGGCGCGGGCTCGATCCCGCCACCATGCCAGAGTTGGTTGAACAGCTTCATACCGGTCGGCTCAATGGCCTCGACCAGCCTGCTGAGCGAGGGGATGGCGTCGTCGCTCGTCAGTTCGAGCGAAAAGTTCGATGATCGATGAACGGACACGCCTTCAAGGATCGACAGACCGATACCGCCGCGCCCCCGCTCCAGGTGATAATGGATGTGGTCGTCGTTGACCTCGCCCTTCGAAAACAGCGTCGCATGCGCCGTGCGCACCAGACGGTTCGGAACAGTGACCTTCCCGATCCGGATCGGCGACAGGGCGATGTTGTGTTTGCTGGTCATCCCGTCAGGGTCAGATGGAACGGCGCGATGTGATCCCGCCGTCGATCGTCACGATGGTGCCCGACGTGTAGGCGGAGCGCGGCGATGCCAGAAAGGCGAACAGATCCGCCACCTCGCGCACGCTGGCGGGGCGCCCGAGCGGGTACTGCTCCATCAGTTCGGTGTACCTGCTTTCGTCGTCCCAGGCCTCCTTCGCGCGGGTCTTCATGATCTTGACGATCCGATCGGTGGCGACCGGCCCCGGATTGACACCGACTACCCGAATTCCGTCGTCGAGACTCTTGCCGCCAAGGGCGCGGGTGAATCCCATGAGCGCGGCGTTCCCAGTGGAGCCCGCAATGTAACGAAAGTCGGGGTTCTCGCCGCCATTGCCGATATTGTTCAGAATGACGCCACCGCCGGCGGCTTTCATGCGCGTGTAGAAGCTGCGGCACAGGTCGATATAGCCAAACACCTTGACTTCCCAGCCGGCGCGCCACGCGTCGGCGTCGACCTGCCAGAGATCGCCGCCAGGGATGGCGCCGGCATTATTGACCAGCACATCGACATCGCCAGCAGCGTCGCAAATGGATTGTGCCGCGCCGGCCGTGGAAATGTCATGTTCGTGAACGGTGACCGAGACACCATGCGCCGCGCGCAAGCGTTCTGCGTGTGCTCCGAGCCTGTCTGCCGAACGCGCCACGAGATGCAGGCTGCACCCCTCCTGCGCGAACACTTCGGCCAACCCCGCGCCGATCCCCTGCGACGCGCCGGTGATGAGGACCGTCTTCTCGCTCAGCATTAAGTCCATGTCTGCATGAATCCTGTTCTGGAGGTGCTTCGATCCGCGGGCCGACCATGGTCATCCTGCAGCCACGTCGTTCATTGCCTTGCGCGCCCGGACTGTCCGGGCCTGCACCGCCCGCCTGCTGCAATGTCGGGATGGGTGTTGCGGGCACATGATCGAACGCTATCGCGAAAGGTCAACCATGTGAACGCGTCGATCGGCGTGAACCGCATAGGACAACCCTATATGACAAACTAACTGTTGTAAGTTATTGCATACAGGAAATACGGTGCCGAGCAAACGCAGCATGAAGGCAAGGTTGGCGCGCACTCCCGCATAATCGCGCAGCGCCGGGATCCTCCGGCGACTTCGTCGGTTCGGGTTCCGGTGATCAGGTCGCACGCGGTCATCACGGCCGGGCAAGTGCCGGCCAGCCAACGACCCGAGAAAGGCACAGGGAGTGATATCGTGACCGATCCCCACCCGAGCGGCAGACTCCTTCGGTTTGCGCGCCCTGCCGTCGACGAGGTGCGCCACGGCATCGGGTGCCTGACCGAACTGGGTGATGTGCTGGAGCGCGACGGCGTGGAACGCGCGGTGATCATCACCGGACGCTCGCTCGCGGGCAATGCCCCGCTGCTTGCCTCCGTCACGGATGCGATGCGTGGCCGCGTTGCCGGAGTCTTTTCGCAGACACGACGTCACGTCCCGCGCGCCACTGCGATTGCGGCTGCGGACTTCCTCCGGGACAAGCATGCCGATGCGGTGATCAGCTTCGGCGGCAGCACACAAAGCGATACCGCGAAAGGTGCCGTCTGGGCCGTCGCCGGCGACCTCCGGACACCCGACGGATTCGAGCATTTCGCCATGCGTTTTCAGTATCCTTCAGCCCGGATCATACCGGCTATGCCGGGCAAGGCCTTGCCGATCTATGCCCTGCCGACAACACTTTCGGCAGGCGAGTTCACCAGTATCGCCGGGCTGACAGATCCCGAGAGCGGCGAGAAGCAGCTCTTTCAGGACCCGAAGCTTGGAGCCCGGGTCGCGGTGCTTGATCCGACACTGACGCTCGATACGCCCGAGGAACTCTGGCTTTCGTCGGGGGTCAAAGCGATCGACCATTGCGTCGAGGCGTGGTTCTCGACCAGCCACCAGACGATCACCGACGCGCTGGCCGCCGAGGCCTTGGCCATGTTGATGCGGGATCTGCCCGTCACGCGGAACCGGCCGGATGATCTGAACGCCAGGCTGAACTGCCAGATCGCGGCGTGGTGCTCGGTGTTCGGGCTGGCAAATGTCAGCCTGGGCCTGAGCCACGGGCTGGGCCACCAGCTTGGATCACATTGCGATGTCGCGCATGGCCTGACGTCCTGTGCCCTGCTGCCGCCCGTGATCGAGTTCAACAGCGATGTGACGCAGGATCGACGGGAAACGCTTTGCAGGCGGCTACAGGCAAGTCTGGACCCAGCGATATCGGCCGCCGGGTTCAAGGCCGAGATCGAGAGTTTGATCCGGGATCGTCTCGGTCTGCCATGGCGGTTGCGAGATATGGGTGTACCAGAGGCCGAGCTGGAGCGCGTCGCCCTGTCTTCGTTGCGAGATCCCATCGTCGCGACGAATCCGAAACCGATTTCGGATGTGGATCAGGTGCGCTCAGTGCTGGCCGCCGCTTGGTGATCCATGGCAAGCAACCGTTTGATCGCGCCAGTTCCGAACCGAACCCGAGGCATGGCCCGGCAAGCCGAGCCGAGCTGCCTCAGCTTGACCGTCTTTCAACTTCACTATATTGAAGTTGCTTCTCATTATCTGAAACTGCAGAGATCTGCCGAGGAGCCATGAAAACCAAAGGCGAAAGCTACCGAACCGATATTGCTTCGAGCACACCTGACAGCATAACCGTCTTCGGTCGCGATTTTCCGTCCGAGATCCTGGGCAAGCTCAACTTCGGGGACATGGCCTTCCTGGAACTGACATCGCGGATCCCGAACGAGAATGAATCGCGCATGTTCAATGCGATGCTGGTTACTCTGGTTGAGCACGGGCTGACGCCGAGCACCCTCGTGGCTCGACTGACCTACCTTGGGGCGCCGGAATCTCTGCAAGGTGCCGTGGCAGCCGGGCTGAACGGTCTGGGCAACGTCTTCGTCGGCAGCACCGAAGGAGCCGCGCGCATGCTCTATGAGGCCCCCCAACCGGTTCAGGGGGAAGACCTGCACGACGTCGCCACGCAGGTTGTCGTCAGCTTCGAGCAGCAGGAGCGGCAGATACCCGGTATCGGACATCCGTTTCACAAACCGGTTGATCCGCGCGCCCCTCGCCTGATCCAGATCGCGGAGGAAACCGGTTTCGACGGGCGATATCTCAGGCTGATTCAGAAGATCGCGGAGGTTGCGGGCACCCGCAAGGGGCGCGCGCTCCCCGCCAATGCGACCGGCATTCTGGGCGCGCTATGCTGCGAGATGGGGCTCGAGTGGAAGATCTGCCGCGGTCTGGGCGTGATGGCGCGGGCCGTCGGCATCGTCGGCCACCTGCTCGAGGAGGGACGCTCGCCGATCGCTCGCAAGCTTTGGCTGGAAACCGAAGCGCGCGCCACGGAACACCTGCACAGGGGAGAATAGAGATCATGCCCGAGCACGAAGCACTGCGCGGCAAGGTTGTCATCATCAGTGGCGCCGGGCGCGGCATCGGACGCGAAATCGCGCTGGAATGCGCGCGAGGCGGCGCCCATGTGGTGGTGAACGACATCGGCGCGGCACTCGACGGCGGCGGCACCGATACCACCCCAGCCGACGATGTGGTGCAAAAGATCCGGCACGCCGGCGGCACAGCCGTTCCCAGCCACGACTCGGTCGCCGATTGGGACAGCGCCAAGCGCATCATATCCCAGGCACTGGACAGCTTCGGCCGGGTCGATGCCGTGGTGAACAACGCCGGAATCCTGCGCGATCGGTTCTTCTTCAACATGGATCCCGAGGAGTGGAAAGCGGTTATCGACGTTCATCTGAACGGCGCGTTCTTCATGTCCCGCGCCGCTGCCCCGCACATGAAGAAGCAGAACTCCGGCGCCTTCGTCCACATCGTCTCGACCACTGGGCTGATCGGCAATCTGGGTCAGGCGAATTACGGCGCCGCCAAGCTGGGTGTGGCCGCCATGTCCAAATGCATCGCCATGGACATGGCTCGATACAATGTGCGGTCGAACTGCGTGTCCCCCTTCGCGATGAGCCGGATGATCGGCTCGATCCCGTCCGAAACCCCGGAACAACAGGCGCGACTGGACAAGCTGAAGGCGATGGAGCCGGGCAAGATCGCGCCCTTCGTCGCCTATCTGACTTCGGATCTGGCGAGTGACGTGTCGGGCCAGATCTTCGCCGTGCGCGCCAACGAGATCTTTCTGATGAGTCAGAGCCGCCCCCTGCGGTCGATGCATGCCGATGACGGCTGGACGGTGCAGAGCATCGCAGATCGCGCTATTCCGGCAATGCAACCAAGCTTCTACACGCTCGACCGCTCGCAGGATGTCTTTTCATGGGATCCTGTCTGAAGGGCATTGCCGGTCGGCGTGGAACCGTCGCCTCGATGACCGTGTGAACAGGCCCGCTGCACGCGGCGCGAGGTGACGGTGCGAGAGATCGCGAAGGCACCTGCCGGGGGGCCACATCGGCGAACCGCGCGGATGCCCCCGCGCAGGCGACGGCTACCTCGAATAGCAGCGGAGCGCCTCCGTCGTGAAGCCGCGAAAGCCGTTCTCTTTCATGTCTTCACAGGCCAGACGGTAGGTGTTCACACCACCGACGAAAGGCACGAACATGCGCGGTTTTCCCGGCACGTTTGCCCCCGTGTACCAGGAGTCGGCTTTGACGAAGAGGGTCTTGTTGGCCACTTCGGTCACATAGTCGACCCACTCGTTCTCGGCCTCGGCCTGCGCTTCGATGGCGCCCAGATCGTTTAGCTGCATGTAGGTGATCGTATCTGCCACCAGCTCCACATGCTGCTCGATCGACATCACCATGTTGGACTTCACCGACGGGCTGCCCGGCCCGGTTATGACGAACATGTTCGGAAAGCCCGCGACCGCGAAGCCGAGATATGCCGAAGGGCGCTCCTTCCACTTGTCAGCCAGCTTGATCCCGTCGCGTCCGGTAATATCGATACGCGTCAGCGCCCCGGTGATCACGTCGAAGCCCGTCGCGAAGATGATCGCGTCGACCTCGATCTCGCCGCGCGCGGTCACGATGCCGTTCGGCGTAATTCTCTGCACCGGGGTTTCACGCAGGCAGACCAGGTCGACATTGTCGCGATTGAATGTCTCGTAATAGCCGGTATCGATGCAGATGCGCTTGGAGCCGATGGGGTGATCGTAGGGGCACAGCTTTTCCGCGACGTCCTGATCCCGCACCGCTTCCCGGATCTTCGAGCGAACGAAATCGGCGAGCAGCTTGTTGGCCCGTTCGTCGCGCATGAAATCGGTGAAGGCCATCTGGAAGTTGAGGCTGCCTCCGTAGTCCCAAAGCTCTTCGAATTTCTCGAGCGCTTCTTCTTTGGTCAGTTCGAGTACGGACCTTGTGGGCTCGGGCACCCCGGCCACACCGAAGACGTGCCGGCGCGCGCGCTTTCGGTTTTCGGGGTATCTCTGCTTGAAGGCATTGACCTCCGCTTCGGTCAGGGGCCGGTTCCCGGCCGGCAGGGAGAAATTCGGCGAGCGCTGCATGACATGCAGATGCGCGGCTTCCTTCGCCACTTCCGGTATGATCTGAATGCCTGTCGCGCCGGTGCCGAATACCGCGACCCGCTTGCCGGAAAAGTCGACGCCGTCCTCCGGCCAGCGCCCGGAGTGGTACTTCTCTCCTTCGAATTCATCGAGGCCGGGAATATCGGGGAAAAGGGGCACCGACAGATTCCCGGTGGCCATGACGCAGTACCGGCAGGTGATCTCCTCGCCCTGGTCGGTCCGGACCGTCCATGTCTGGCTTTCGGCGTCGTAGGTCTGCGCCACGATGCGGGTCTCGAAGCTGATCAGCGACCTGATCCCGGTCTCGTCCGCGACATGGGCGATGTAGTTGCGAATGTCCGGCTGGAACGAGAATCTGTGACTCCAGTTCCATTGCTGCTGAATCCTGTCGGAGAAGCCGAAGGAGTACTCAAGACTCTCGACGTCGCACCTCGCGCCCGGATACCTGTTCCAGTACCACGTTCCACCGACATCGCGACCGGCCTCGAATCCGCGCACGGAAAGCCCCATCTCGTTTAGCTTGTGCAGGGCATAGACCCCGGCAAAACCCCCACCAATGACAACTGCATCGACGCTGTTCGGAATGTCTCTGTTTGCCAGGTTCATCAGTCCTCACTCCCTCCCCGTGCGCCGGCATTCGGGCGACTGCACGGTGCACAGCGCAGTCACCGGCCGACCATTCCAGCGAACCCACCTGCGCCGGCGAGGCGAGCATGGCTGAATCCTGCAGCAACCCCTAAACCAACAACCGAAACTTAACAATCGTTAGTTACTATAATGGCAAGGTCATCGTACTTCCCTATATCAACCAAACGTTAGTATTGCGCCCTGAAAGGGCGATGTGCAACAGTCCGGATGAACCACTCGTGGAGGCGAGCGGATCCGGCCGGACATCCGCTCGGCGCACCTCGCGCGGCCCTGATCGGAGCGGATGCCTGCCGGCGGCAATGCACACGCCCGTCGAAATGGCTCGGCCGGTGAGGCCCGCTTGTGAAGACAAGGATTTCGGCGCGATGACTGAAAGAACGAGATTGGGTTTCATCGGGCTGGGCCAGATGGGCGGCGCCATGGCGGAGCGTCTGATCCGCGACGAGGTCGAGCTTCATGTCTTCGACACTTCGCCCGAAGCGCTGGAGATGTTCGAAAGCCGCGGCGCCGTGCCGCACGCATCGCCCAGGGATGTGGCCGACGCCGCCGGCATCGTTTTCGCGTGCCTGCCCGATCAGGGTGTGAGCGAGGCTGTCGCGCATGGTGCGAACGGCGTCATTCATGGAGGCGCCATCCGGATCTATGCCGAGATGTCAACGATCGGCAAGAGCTGCATCGAGGGCATCGCGTCGCGCCTGTCACAAGCCGGGATCAGCACGGTGGATGCTCCGATCAGCGGTGGCCCGCCGGCCGCGCGCGAAGGCCGGCTGACCATGCTCGCCTCGGGACCGCAGGATGCGCTTCACGGCGTTTTACCCTGGCTGAACTGCATCGGCCGGCAGACCTATCTTCTTGGAGACCGCGCCGGCCAGGCACAGATCATGAAGGTGGTGAACAACATCGTGATGGCGGCGAATATGATCGTCGCTTCGGAGGGGCTTGTCATGGGGGCCAAGGCAGGGCTTGAGGCAGGCAAGATGATGGAGGTGCTTCAGTCCGGCACCGGACAAAGTGCTTCAGCCGGCATTCTGGCCCGCTCGGCGCTCACCGGCGGGTTTGATTTCGGGGCCCACCTGTCAATCGTTGAGAAGGATGTGAAGCTCGGTCTTCAGGAGGCGGGCGCGCTCGGTGTTCCGGTGGCTGCGATGCGCGCCGCCGGTGAGTTCTGGACCTCGGCCGTGCGCGAAGGCCGTGGCAGCATGGACTTCACGGAGATCATCAAGCTGGTCGAGGAACCGGCCGGCGTCATAGTGCGCGCCGCGAGTTGCTTGAACACCTAGGTTCAAGGACCGCGGTCCCCGTCGTCCCGCAGAAACAGGGAGGGATCGAATGCTCGACCCGGAGATGGCCAGGATTCTCGACGCCTTGAAAGACATGAAGCCGATGGGGGAAATGACTCTGGAGGAGTTGCGGGCGTTCCTCGCCCCCGTCCCGCAGGATCAGCGGCGTCCGATCGGCAGTGTCAGGGACGAAATGACGCCCGACGGCATCCCGGTTCGGATATACACACCGACACGGCAGAGTTCCGACACGCTGAACATCTATATTCACGGCGGCGGCTTCGTGCTCGGCTCCGTCGAGACGCATGACAATGTGGCCCGCGATCTGTGCGAGACGCTCGGCGCGCCCACGGTCTCCATCGAGTACCGGCTGGCACCCGAACATCGGTTCCCCGCGGCCCCGGACGATTGCCTGGCGGGGGTCTGCTGGGCGGCGGACAACGCGGAAACGCTTGGAGCGAGTCCCGATCGCATCATCGTTTCCGGCGACAGCGCCGGCGCCAATCTCGCCACCGTTACCTGTCTGCGTCTGCGCGACGAAGGCGGCCCCGCGATCGCCGGTCAGGTACTGGCCTATCCTGTCACGGACTATCACACGCCGGCCACGCAGTCCTACATCGACAATGCCGTCGGCTATGTCCTGACCCGGGGGGCCATGATCCGCTTCTGGCGCGATTATCTCACGGACGCCGCCGAACGGCGCCATCCCCACGCCGCCCCGCTGAAGGCGCCTGATCTGTCTGACATGCCACCGGCGCTTATACTCACGGCGCAATTCGATCCGTTGCGCGACGAGGGCGAAGCCTATGCCGAACGGTTGCGCGCGGACGGCGTTCCGGTCACCGTCAGACGGTACGAGGGTCTGATCCACGGCTTCCTGCGCATGACGACGGCAAGTCAGCGTGCCGCCGAAAGCCTGGAACATATCCGGGACTGGGTGAAGGGGGTGCGCGACACTGCGCGGGTGCCCGGCGACGTCTGAAGGACTCCATCAGCCTGAGCCGGGACACTGTGACCGGCAACGACTGCCACCCGGGCTCGGCACGGGTCACAGCAGAGCCAGTCAGGGGCGCGGTTCACGCTGACGCCTTGGGGTCGAGGTACTGCTTCAGGCCGACCGACCGATCTGCGAAATACTGCACCTCCAGAAGCAGGCACCCCTTGGGCGACACGAACGGCCCGTGCGGCGTACCGGGCGGGCGGATGACGTAGGCCGGCGCCGACAGCACCTGTTCGTCCTCCTTCATGACCAGCTCGCCCTCGACGAGGTACACCTCTTCCCAATAGGGATGGCTGAACGGCTCGAAGGTTTCCCCGCCGGGCACGAATCTGACGCAGCGGGTTCGAAAGCCGCGGGCCTTTGCTTCCTCGAAATTGCCGCTCAAAAGCGTGGCGCTCACGCCGGACGTTCCCGGCACGGCCTCCCAGCCGGTTTCGGTGCTGACCCTGTACATCTGCTCTCTCCCTGTCGGTCTCATGCTGTGCGTTCTGTCAAAAGCCTGTGGCCCCCTGTCATCCCACGCCGTCGCGCGCCGCATCCAGCGCGCGCAGACCCCAGGCATAGGGGTCGGGCCACATCTGCCGGTCTGGGTCGGCCCCGAGCGCGCGGGCGGCCCGGAGGGCCCAGTTCGGCTCTTCGAGGGCCGGCCGGCCGATAGCCACGATCTCCGCATCGCCGCGTTGCAGAATGTCCTCCGCCTGCTGCGCGGTGATGATCAGCCCCACGGCCATGGTCGCGATCCCGGCGTCCCTCCGCAGACGCGCGGCATAAGGCACCTGATAGCCCGGCGCATACTGACCTGCCGGTGCGTTCTGACCGGCCGAAGTGGCCGACCGGATACCGCCGGAGGAACAGTCGATGACGTCAACGCCGCGCTCGTGCAACGCGCGGGCAAGGATGACACTGTCGTCGAGCGTCCACCCATCTTCGACACCGTCGACGCAGGAGAGCCGGAAGAACAGCGGCCGGTCATCCGGCCATGCCTCGCGAACAGCATCTGCCACGTCGAGCGCAAGCCGCATGCGCCCCGTTGCACTGCCACCAAAGGGGCCGCCTCGCGTGTTCGACACCGGGCTGAGGAATGAATGGATCAGGTAGCCGTGCGCTGCGTGAACCTCGACCACCTCAAACCCGGCGGCGTCCGCCCGTCTTGCGGCACGCGCGAACATCTCGGGCACCTCGTGCACCTCGGCATCGCTCAGCGGACGTGGCGTGTGATACCTGGCCAGTGAACGCTCCGCGCTCACGCCGACCGGTTGCCAGGGCGGCTCGCCCTTCGCGGCATCCGTGTCGTCGAGTGCCCCGAACCCGTCCCAGCCCCGGCGCCGCGCCGCCTTCGGACCGGCATGATGCAGCTGCGCGCCGGCCACGCCCCCCTGTGAGCGGATGAGATCCGTGATCCGGCGCAGCGGCGCGATCTGTTCATCCGACCACAGACCGCAATCGCTGTAGGAGCTGCGCCCGACGGGATCCACGATAAGCCCCTCGGTAAACACCAGCCCGGCACCACCGACGGCAAATTTCCCGAGGTGCTGAAGGTGCCAGTCATTCGCGATCCCATCGTGATCGGCCATGTAGACCTGCATCGGTGACACCGCGACCCGGTTTCGCAACGTCACGCCCCGCAGCGGCAACGGTTCGAACAGCTTCACCTTCGGCACCTGACACTCTCCCAGTTCTGCGTTTCCTCGGGCGTGCCCGCCCTGCCCCGCGACCCCGCATCAGGCTGTTTTCGGTGTTGAAGGACGGCCCCGTGGTGCCGCTCGGCAAACCGACGCCGGGACAGGCACGCTCCGGCGTTGCCGTGAAGCCCCCCATGCGCCCTCTCAGACCCGCATCCGGGCGTCGCGGCGCGGGCGCCAGGCGATCACGGCAGAGTCCGGGTACAGGCGGTGTTGCGCCAAAGCAAGCGAATGTTAGTTTTATCATTCTGCGAACCCGCCCAGCCCGGCGGGACGGCGGCGCAAGCCCGGCCCGCAAAGGCGCGGCAAATGCCAATCCAATCAGGATGTACAAGGTCAGCCATCGCGTCGCATTCGACGACATCACGAAAGGCTATCCGGCACCCACCATAGGATAATCGTATGGCGTGCCCCGCGCCGGACGGTAAACGCCGCCCCATCACCCATGGCCTATTGGCTTGTCCATTCGGCGAAGTTCCAGGGCATCAGGTCGTCGACATCGCTCTGCATGTGCTGGTCGAGGATCTTGCCGAGCGTGGCGGCGATATAGG
>LFIK01003520.1_pt1 | contig 12711 bp, 18 predicted proteins | sample 643401 | NCBI WGS metagenome assembly LFIK01 (sample SAMN03777447, study PRJNA286221) | soda lake metagenome | biome: soda lake; feature: Kulunda steppe; material: water; isolation source: sample T5-Br brine of Lake Tanatar-5 | place: Russia: Kulunda steppe | collected 2010-07 | reverse complement strand
TCGACGGGGCTTCCTTCGGTACCGACGCGTTCGGTCAGGTCACCATCCGTGTCGCCCGGGACTCCCGTCAGCTGTCCGAGTGGGGGAACCGTCTGCGTAACTGTCTTGGGACGATGATCTCCACCGCAAGGCAGGGACGCTCGGTGTTCTTCGCGCTGGAGGACCGCTCCGGTAAGGTTCGCGCCGCCGGTGAGCTGAGCGGCGATGGCGGCGTCTGGTGCCTGGAGGAGCTGTTAGGGTATGGCAATAGCAGCGTCGAAGATGACGTGTGGCGCGGTGTCACCGCAGCGTTGGAAGGCTCCTGATGGGTGTGGAGGTGCGGAAGGTGACCGCTGCGGATCTCTCCCGGCAGCGCGCCCGCGCGGTTGCGGCCGCCGGCCTTGATCCCGAATTCCTCCTGCGCCTCGCTGAGGACGGCGGCGAGGAGGCGGTCGTGTCGTGGCTGGAGGATCACCAGTTCTGGGCGCTCGCTGACGAGTGGAAGTTCTGGGGCTGGCTCGCCGGAGAGCAGACCACCCCGGTGGAGCCGATCCGCTGGTGGCCGTTCCACAGCGCTCCGGCTCATCTGCAACGCTTCGACAACGGCGGGGATGAGGATTGGCTGTTCCACATCCCCGCCAGCTGGTTGGCCGAACCCCTCGCCGCGTGCGAGCAGCACGGCCGGCAGTGGCAGTGGCCCTGTGCCGACTGCGAGGACTCGCGCCGGACCCCGCCCTCCCTCATCCACGGCTGGATCGACTTCGATGTGTTCGCGGTCGCCGGGGCGGAGTTCTACCCGCAGGAGGACGGTTCGGTGGTCTGTATCACCCACCACGCTTGAGCGCCTGCCGGCTGGTGGCGGCGTCTGTGTTGGCCGTCACCATCCAGGCGGACCCCGAGCGAAAGCCTCTCCGTGAGCACGACACCTCCTCCCGGCTGGTATCCGGACCCGCAGAACCCCACTGATCAGCGTTGGTGGGATGGCGGTCAGTGGACCTCCAACCTGGCCAGCCAGCAGCAGCAGGCGCCCCAGCCGCCTCCCCAGCCTGCGGACGCCGGCTGGGAAGGCGCACAGCAGCAGGCCGGCGGCTACCCGCCCCAACAGCCCGCGGACGCCGGTTGGGGCGGCGCACAACCCCAGCAGGCTGGCGGCTACCCGCCCCAAGGGCAGGCAGGCGGATGGGGCGGCGTACAGCAGCAGGCCGGCGGCTACCCGCCCCAGGGCCAGGCAGGCGGATGGGGTGGCGCACAGGCCAGCACAGGTGGCGGCCCGGCTGCCCCCCAAGGATTCGTCGATGCAGTCAAGCTCGGCGTGATGAAGGCCCTCGACTGGTCCGGGAGGGCCTCCCGCAGCGAGTACTGGTACTTCGCTCTTGCGGTGTTCCTCTCCAACCTCGTCCTTGCCTACCTCCCACTCCCGGGGCTCCTCTACTGGGCCCTCTATGTCGCCCTCATGGTGCCAAGCCTCGGCGCCATGGTCCGACGGCTCCATGACACCGGCCGGTCTGGACTCCAGATCCTCTTCGCCTTCATCCCCCTTATCGGGGCCGTCATCCTCATCGTGTTCCTCGTCCAGAAACCCGAACCACAGCCGAACCAGTACGGCTGACCCGGCCGCACAAACCACGCACCCGCCGACGAACGTCGGCGGGTGCGGTTGTCATACCAGGCGGCCCTAGCCGCCCGGCACTTCCTCTACCTCTACCACATCCCAGTCCCCAGCATCATCCGGATAGGTGTGGTCGAGGAACATCATCTGGGGCAGGCCCTCCTCCAACGCCTGCTTGTGCGCGTCCTCGGCGGAAGTGGCACGGATGCGACGGGTAGCGGCAACCTCCTGGGTCAGGGTCACCCAGAACTCTGGCATCTCTCCTCCTCTCAGGCGAGCGTGGGCGTGGCAAGCGTGACACGCACCTGCGCGTCGACGTGCTCCGGGCGGCTGGCGAGCGCGTGTGCGACCACCGCCGTAGCGAACCCGGCCAGCTGCCAGCGGTCACCCAGACGCTCAGCTGCAGCGAACAGCTCCGCCATCGACAGGTCGACACCGTCCGCAGCAGCTTGTCCTGCTTCTGCCCGTGGGTCAGGGTTTCCATCTCGTCTTCCATCGGTTGGACCGCCACCCACCGTGCGCGCCGGCATGTCGGTGCAACCGGCGCAGTGGACCCCAGCGTGCATGCCGCACGCTCAAAGCCCGAAGGAGGACCCCATGGAACGCGTGACACACCGGATCTCAGGCCGTGACGTCGAGGTGCGGGTCGGCACCCGGTGGGTGTCCCGAGACCCGCGCGACAACGGGCGTACCGTCGAGATCCTCGCACTGTTCGACACGCCCGGCGGAATCCGCGCCGAGGTCCGCAACGTCGATACAGGTAGGCGCGGCACGGTACGGTTGCGTGCGTTCGGCTCACGTGCACGGTCCGGGTTCAAGCCGGCTCGGGAGCCGCTGATGGCCGGTGGTGGCCCACGACTCGGCCGGTGAGGGTCGCCCATGTCGGAGGAACGCCAGACCACCCACTATCTCGGTGACAGCTGCCCGGGTGGGCATCATGACGAGGTGGTCGAAGACGGGTTCGGGTCGATGTGGGTCCGCCGTGGCAGCGGATGCGACCTGGATGTGGTGCGCCCCGGGAAGGCGCAGTGCAGCTGCGCGACACCGGGACGGGCACCTTCCAGCTAGACGGCCCGGATCCCGACCGCGTTGTTCGCCGCATGCTCGAGCAGGTCCGCAAGCTCGGTCGTGAACCCGTAGGGCAGCGCCCCAGCCAGTGGGCCGCGCAGCTGCGGGGCGAGCTCGGCGAGCTGGTCCACTAGAAAGACTGGCAGCTCACCTTCGTCGTAGTAGTCGTGGTCGCCGAGCAGGATGCGTGACGTGTCACCCACCAGTTCTGCCAGCGGGTCGGTCGGTGTTTTGAGCTTGAGGCCGCGACGCATCCGGACGAGGTCCAGCTCGTACCAGGACGCGTCGTCGTGCTCGAACGACAGCAGCGCTGGGACCCTGGCAGGGGAGTGTGCGTGCCCTGCGGGGACACCTGCCGCGTCTGCCGCGTGCCAGAGCCGCGGCAGGTAGTGGGTGTCGTCGATCGGCGCGGTGGTGTGGCGGAACCGGAGCCAGCCGGCGAGCCGGGCGGCGTCTGGCCTGCCGGTCTGGGTGTAGGCGCCGACGAGCAGGGCGGCGACCCGTTCGGCGAACCCGTTCGGCAGCCCGATGATGGACCTGTGCAGGTCGGAGGTGTGGGGGACGTTGGTTGCCAGGTGGTAGGACACTGCGGTCACCTTTCGCTGGCCTGAGCGTTCTGCAGCGTCGCGGCCACACACTCGTGCCACCCTGTGTCGCGTGTTCCAGCGGATGCGACTGCCGGGGTTGTCACGTCCGCTCGTGGTGTGGCTGTGTCCCGCCGGGGTGCTCGGCGCTCAGCTGCGCCGTAGGCGAATCAGCGTGCCGCCTGCGCTTCGCTGGCTGCGGCTTCCAGTGTGTCGGCCGCCTCGTCGAACGCGGCGGCTGCCGCCAGTGGCTGCCCTCCCGGCGGAGACGCTGCGCGTTCTGCCGGAACACTGCCACCAGCTGCCCCACGTCAACGTAGGTGGCCTCGCCGACCGCCATGAACGTGAGTGTCGGCGCCCCCTCTTCGACAGTCTCATCAGGCTCGTTCCACGACGACCCTTCCGCCTGGCTGGGCGCCTGGTGGTGTCCGGCAGGTGTCCGGTCCGGCTCGTTGGTGCGCTTCTTTCGTACGCCCATCACGTCACCCCTCGTCGGTGGGCGGTCAGCCGCGGGCGCGGGTCGCCGCCGCGTGAGCGAGCCGGTCTGCCGCCTCGTTGCCCGGATCTCCCGAGTGGCCCTTCACCCATTCGAAGGTGACCTCCCGTTCGGCGACCAGGGTGGCGAGCGGCTCGATGATGTCCCGGTTCTTCACCGGCTTGCCTGCCGCGGTCTTCCACCCACGCTTCCGCCAGCCTTGCACCCAGCGGGTCAGACAGTCGCGGGCGTAGGTCGAGTCGGACACCACCGTGAGTGGCCCGCCGAGCGCGTCGAGGGCGGCGGCGATCGCGGTGAGCTCCATCCGGTTGTTCGTCGTCGCCCCCGGTGTGAACGCCGGGTCGTCGCCCTGCTCGGTGCCGGAGTCGTACCGGTCTGCATCAACCCACCAGCCCCAGCCGCCAGGGCCAGGGTTGCCGAGGGCGGAGCCGTCGGTGTAGACGCGGGTGGGGGAGTCGGACATGTGAGTGGCTTCCGTCGGGGAGAGGGACTGTCCGGCAGCGGCTACGTATGCCACACGCGGCATAGCGAGATGCCGCACCCGGGGAGGTGCGGCACCTGCTCACGGTGGTGAGCTTCCTATCGCTGCCAGACCCCGCCGTGTGCGGACGGTCAGCTGCCCGAACCTGCGAGGGTCGTTGTAGAACAGCTCGAGCCCGCCCGACAGGCCAAGCCGGGCACGGACGTGCCGGCAGCCGTCTGCGTCGGTGCGCACAGTGCCGGTCATCCCCAGTTGCAGATACAGCCGGTCACGTTCGGCCCCGGCCAGGTGCACGGTCAGGTACTTGCCGTGGCGAGAGACGGCGGTGACCGTCCCGCCGACGGCCGCCGGCACGTCACGGTGGGCGTTCCGCCGGCTGGCCCCGTCGGTCCAGACCGTGCCGATGGTCCGGCCGGGGAGCAGGTCGGCGAGCTGCCGGCGGACGACCTCTACCTCTGCAGCTTCCGGCATCCGGCACCCTTCTAACGGTGGCAGCCGGGACGGTGCGTGGCCGGTCGCGGCGGCAACCGGTCAGGCAGCGAGCCGGCCGGGCCACGGCAGCTGTCCGGTCTCGAGCGCGTCGGCGGCGAGCAGGCAGGCGGCCGACAGCGGCAGGGATGCGTCCGCACGTGCGGCGACCTGCCGCAGCGCAGCGGCAGCTGCCGGGCCGTCCGCAGGCAGGCTCACCTGCACTTCTCCGTCGCGGTCGCCGGCCCCATACCGGGTGCCGGCAGGCAGGGTCGCGAATAGCAGCACGTCCGGTTTGCCGGCCCGGGACAGGTCTCGGACCGCTCCGAGGGGGTGGTAGCTGGCCTGGCCGGCACTGATCCCGGCTTCCTCCTCCAGTTCCCGCTCCAGCGCGGTCTGTGATAGCTGTGCGAACCCGACCTCGGTGAGGTCCTCGGTGTCGAAGGAGCCGGCGGCAGTGGTGGTGAGTAGCCCGGCGGCGTACGCCGAGCGGGATGGTTGGCGGGTCAGTAGCAGCCGACCGTCGCCCGTGACCGCGAGGATCGCCCCGCCGAGATGGTTGGACAGGGTGCCGCAGGCGCCGATCGCGGCGACGGCACCGTCCGGGCGGGCGGCGTGCGCGGCCGCGTCCCACACCCCGACGGGTGTGTCGATCGCGTGTGCGGAGAAGTTGGTGACGATCCCGTCGAGGTAGGAAGCGTGCCGGACCAGGACCGCGTCTTCAGTGACGTCCCAAAGTGACAGTTTCGCGCCGTCGAACAGCGTCCGGCCGGCGTGACCGGCCAGCACCGTCGCGGCGGCGGCCGCCGCGACCGACGGCAGTCGGTAATCCGGGGTGGTCGTCCGCACCGGGAGATCGGCGGTCAGCGCACTGGTCAGTTCCGGGTCTATCGCGCAGCGGCCCGCCGGCTCGTCGACCGCCCTCCAGTTGCCCGGGTGCAGCCGGGTCGGGGAAGGCCGTACGGCCGTGTGCCCGGTGGCGGTCAGGTCAAGCTGGTGGCGGGCAGCCCAGGCGCGCAGCTGGGCGGCAGCGGCTGGTGGGAACAGCCCAGCGATGTCGGTGCCGGCGGCAGGGACGGTAGGTACGGGGGTCACGACGGTTCCGGTCGTAGGCAGCGGGTGCTGCCAACGACCGTCCGCGGCCGGGCGGGAGTGCCAAGGGACGGTGACGGGGCCGCCGGCCACCACCGGTGCGGTGATGGCCGGGACGGCTCAACGGTTCCGTGCCGCGACCAGCGCCGGCACGGCGGCCGCGTCGAGCGTCAGCCGCTCGAGCGCCGGGTGGCTGGCCAGGGCACCGACGTGCAGGTAGCCGTCGACGACGGCGATACCGCCGCTGCGTGCCAGCGGCACCACACCGGTCGTGCGGTCGCCATGGCAGCGGGCCACCCCGCCCAACTCGGCCAGGTCGAGCGCGGACGCCGGCTGGCCGGCAACCCGCAGGTCGCCACCCTCACCGACGGTCACGTGTGGGCGGGTGGCCGCGCCACACACAGAGGTCGTCATGGACGACCGATACCACGGTGTGTGTACGCGACAGTGCTGGAGCCCGTCCACAAAGTCGGCATCCACGACCGCCACCGCCGAGGTGACGTCTGCGGTCGTGGAAAGGCATGCCGGCTGCCCTGCCGGTGCGGCGGCCCGGAGCCTCGCCATGGCCTCTCCTGTCTTTGACTGCAGAGGACCGTCGTTGCGGCTGGGCCCCGTGTGATTGCGTTGAGAAGAAGTCGCCGCGCTACCACCCTGCAATGAGGCCGAAAGGGTGGGCCGGAAGCGTGACCGGTGGAGTGACGAACCCACGAACGCGTCGGTAGAACCGTCCGTGTGGAGGGATCCGGACGCCATCGGCGCTCCTGCGCTCGCGAAGAGGCGGGCGCGCCCTTCAGGCAGGTGCCGCTTTGGGTGGCTACGGCGCAGAGCGTAGATGGCCTTTGCTGGGTGTTCTGAGCTGCTCGGAGCCGGTTCGGGTCGTAGGCCATCTTCACGCAAAGCGGCACCTGCCAGATGTTCGGTGACGCGCCCACCGTCGCGGTAGCGCCACGTGAACCCGGGCTAGCCGCCGCCGGCGTCCAGGCCGAGCTCGCCGGCCACCTCCGGGGCGGTGCGCACCACCTCGTCGGTGTGGCCGTCCGGCCCCGCCGCATGATCCGTGCGGTCCGTGCGGCGGCAGGCCACGGTGACGCCGCTTGCGGCGTCGATGGCGGCGCAGGCGGTGTGCTCGAGGACGGTCATCGCGACCAGGGTCTGTAGCGGGCCGCGGTGGTGTCCTCGTCACCGCCGGGGTCGTCGCCGGCGGTGCGCAGCCACTCGGCGGCGTGCGCGTGCGGGCGGCCGGTCACGGTGGCGATCCGGTGCGCCGCGTCGTGGGCGAAGGCGTCGAACAGGGTCCGGGGTGGGTCTTCGTGGACCGTGGTGGGCTCCTCACCTCACCGCCGGGAGGGCGGCTGGCAGCGTAGCAGCGGGGGCGACCGTCCGACCGCGCAGCCGCGGTGCGGTCCACCCCGTTCCGAAGAAGGACGCCACCTCCCGTGTAGTAGCTGGCGTCCCCGGTGGGGTGAGGCCTGGGGCACCGTGATGACGACGCCGACGGGCGCGCCCGCGTCAGCGCGACGGACAGCGTGGAGGTGTCCACAGCCGAGGCCCGTCGCCCTGCCGGACGCTCAGGTCGATACCGCGGAGCAGCGGGTGGAGCTCCCGAAGGGGTCGGAAGTCGCTGGGGTAAGGCGTGTTGCCCTCGTGGATGGGAAACGCGAATCTGCCGTGAACCACACGGTCCGGTGGTAGCTCGAACCAGTCGGTGATCTCTACCCCAAGGTCACGCGGGGGTCGACCTCGCACGCCTGCGCGTCAACCGGCAGGACGACCCTCTCCGCTACTCGACGCTGCTGCGCCACCACCTCGACACAGGCGGCGGCAAGCCCGCCCGTTCACGCCGATCGGCTCACGACCAACGTGGCGTCTACTCGCTACGGCCTGACACGCGCTGGACGACATCCCACCCACCGGCATCGCACCTACGGCATAAGGGGGGGGGGAACTCGTAGTGGGTATCGCCGTCCCTTCAGTCATGATCCCAGTAGCGGGATGTCAAGCCCGAGTGTGCCGCAGGGCAACCCCACGACAGTCGGCTTACCTTGGAGTCGTTGGGGAGAGAGAGGGGCAGGCTGATGCGCCTCGGAGCGCACCCGTCCTGACACGCTCCAGGTGCCCCTGTCCGGAATACACCCCACGGCCAGCAGCGCCTTCGCGTAGCCCGCCGTGGCCCGAGGCCACACCAGGGGCAGCACACGGCGGAGGTGACACTTGCCGCAGCAGTACGCCCAGACCATCAGAAACTGTTGCTTCGGGCCGACACCCCCACCGGAACGCCGCTGGCGGCAGCGGGAGCCAGACCCGCGCGGCAGGACCGCCGGTTGCACGACCCTCCCGCCGCGGCACCATCCCCGGCAGCGCCCCGGACCCGCCTCTGCCTCACAGCACGCGGCCGGGGCCAAGCCTCGCCCAGGTGCTCGGCGCGGCCAAACCTCCGGCGTTTTGCCGGACGTTCGACACGACACGCACTCGCGTGAGCGCCACGCCACGTGCCCAGCCTTATCGCCACGGTAGGACTCGGCGCGCACAACGACGGCGGGGAACACAAGAAGCTGTAGGTTGCGTGTCCTTCACGGCCGCAACACCCAGGAAGTTGTAGGTGCTGGGACGCTTGGGGTGAGACAGGAACCAGCTGAGGTGGGACCGAGCTCGGATGGATCGTGTCCGGGCCGCTGGGGGAAGAGGGGAAGGGCTGACGGGACGCTTGTTCGCGCGGGGTGTCCGGACCACACGCAGAACGCAGCAGGCGCGCGCACGGAGGAGCCGGATCCCCGCCGGAGCCGTGCAGTCTGAACGCCCTCCTGTGCGTAGACCCGCATCAGAGGGCTTTGCGGTCCGAAGCTGACCGACATGGACATCGTTGAGCGCTACGTCGTCGGCAAACATCTCGACCCTGCCCGGTGTGAGGACGTGATCGTCACTACCGACCATCTCGTTGCCGTCATCGACGGCGCGACCGACAAGTCCGGGCGCACCTTCGCCTACGGCGGGCGTCCGGTCACCGGCGGGCGGTTCGCCGCACTGCAGATCGCAGCGACGCTGCGTGAGCTGGAGCCCGGCATCGCCGCTGACGTGGTGGTGGCGAACATCACCGAGCAGCTCGACGCTGCCGTGCGGGCACAGGTTGGTGCGTTGCCTGCCCACGACCGTCCGTGCTCCTCCGCGGTCGTCTACGACGCGTCGAACGCGCAGGTGTGGCGGGTCGGCGACTGCTCGGCACGGATCGACGACGTGGTCCGCATCGGCGCCAAGCGCATCGACACGATCACCTCCGAGTTCCGCGCCGCCTACCTCGCCACCCTCGACGACCACGACCCCGCAACCGACCCGGGCCGCGAGGTGATCCTACCGCTGCTCCGCCGGCAGGCGGCACTCGCCAACCGTCCGGGCGAGTTCGGCTACGGCGTCCTCAACGGCACGCCCGTACCAGAGCAGTTCATCGAGGTCTTCCCGGTGCCGGCGAAAACCCGGGAGGTCGCGCTCGCCTCGGATGGGTATCCGACCCTGCCAGCCACACTTGCCTGCGCTGAGGATGACCTCGCGGCACGCCTGGCTGCAGACCCACTTTGCGTCGCCGAGCTGCGATCGACCAAAGGGCTGACCCCGGGCGCCCGCAGCTTCGACGACCGGGCCTGGGTCCGGCTACGCCCGTGACTCGGACGGGCGCGTGACCTCCACCGTCCCCTGTAGCGCCCCGGACCCGCCTCTACCTCACGGCATGCGGCCGGGGCCGTGCCCGTCTGCCTGCGTGCAGGGCGAACCTCCGGCAGAACGCCAGACGTTCGACACCGGGCGGCCGCACGCCTGACGTATGGCGACCCGCTGAGGAATCCGCTCGGGGAGGAGCAGGGTCCAGCCGCGGCGGGGTCGACGTCGGACGGAACATGTCCGGCCCGCTGGGGAAGCGGCAGGAGCCCGCCGCGGCGGGCGCGGGCGGCCACGATACTGCCGCGCCGCCGGCTGCCACCGTGTCACAACACTACCGAGAACGGTAGGGTCGTGGCACGGGCGGGACGCCACCTCGCGTAAGGTAGACGCCCTCCACCGGACGTCGCGGCGGCCCGCCCCGGTTGCCACGGCCCGTGCCGACCGCACCCTCCGGGACATGGACACCACCGGACCGCTCCACGACCACGCCGTGCTGCTCGAACAGCTCCGCACACACCTGGACGAGCTCACCCGCACCCAGCAGCAGGCGCACAGCCCGGCGGTGGTCGACCGGATCTACCGGTTCTGGCACCAGAGCTTCAAGGTGTTCCGCCTGCAGGATGTGACCGAGCAGATCGCGGACGTGCTCCGCCGCGCCGGCGGGGGTCGTCCGCTCAACCCGTGGTTCGAACAGCTGGTCGCGGCCGGCACCGGCCACGTGTTCTACCCCGAGGACAACGGCCGCTGGTACGAGACCGCATCGCCGGTCGTTCACAGCTTCCTGCACGTCCGCCACCTGCTGGACGTCACGGTCGAGGCTGCCACCACCCTCGAGGAACCGCCCCCGATGCTGCCTTCCGGCTGGGCGACCGTGCTCTGCCTGTACCAGCTGCGCTGACCTGCTCCCGCCGGTCGCGCTGCGTGACCGAACACCGGCTTTCACCGCCACGACCGGTCCAGGACCCGACCCGACCCTACGGTCGGCTCCCCACGGTGGTATGGGTGTCTTGCCGGCCGGTCTGCACGGCAGGGCAAGGGACGCACGTCCGTCGGCCCGGCGCGACCGACGCCGCGGTGTACGTGCCCGATTCGTGGCCGGCACGGCGCCACGGTGTACGGAAACGATCACCGCGTGGTGGATATGGGGTACAGCACCGACCACGGGACGGCAGAGGGGTCCGGATCCAGCGGAGAGGAGAGCGGTGCGAGTACGGATGGGGCAGTCCGGACCGGCAGCACCGACGATCCTCGGCCTCTCCCAACGATCATCGGGGGGGGGGACCCTGCCGGGGCACGCTGGCGTTCCGTTCACACCCGCGCGGCCCGTACCACCTGCGCCCAGGCGGCGGCCCGCTGCCCGTCGAGACCGACGGTCCGGGCGAGCTTGGCCGCGTCACGGTCCTGCACGGGCGCTGGGGCTGTGCGGTTGGTCTTGACCGCGAGGGTGGCCAGGTCGAAGTGCACGTCACCGCGGACCCCGCGCGCGTCGACCAGCACGCAGCCTCCGGCAGCGCCGACCAGGACGTTGCCCGGGTTCGTATCCCCGTGACAGAACCGTGCCGGGCCGCCGCCGAGCTCGTCGAGCAGACGCAGCACCCGGCGACGCTGCGGCCCGCTCGGTGGGCGGCTGTGCCGCGACACGTCCCGCGGTAGTTGTTCGAGCCGGGCCCGCAGCCAGCCGGCCAGCTCCGGCAGCTGCGGTGCCGACACCGGCCGGAGCCCTGCCAGCAGCCGCGCGGCCGCCTCCCGGTCGTGTGCCGACGGTGTGGCGCCGAGCGGGCGGGCGTCCAGCTTCGGGAGAAGGACGAGCCGGTCGGTGGACTCGAGCACGGCGACCCCGCCACCGGCCGCCGCCAGTGCCTCCTGCGCGGCGACCGACGGCGCGTTAGGTGGGAACGGCGCCTTGACCACACGTGGCCCGCCGACGCTGGACGCCGACCACAGCCCGCCGCCGCGCCCTCCGGCGACTGGGGTCAGGTCGCGCAGGCCCCACCGGTCGGCGGCCTCCACCACGGCGTGACGGGTGCTGGCAGCCCAGGTGTCTGCGCCGTCCGAGCCGAGCAGCTCCGCGGCACGCTGCATCCAGATGGGCAGCAGCGCCGGTGCGACGGGGGAGGCCATGCCGTCAGCGTCGGATCACGCCGCCGCCCGCCATCACGACCTCACCCGGGACGAGGTCTGCCGCCGCTACCCGCAGGTGCGCACCCCGCCCAGGCGGACAGCCGCCGGCGGGCTGCCCGCCTGGACGGACGCCGGGCCCGGCGAGGTGTCCCCGTTCGGTTCGAACCCGGCCGCCGCACCGGCCGTGTCGCCCTACGAGCTGGCCGAGCACCTGCCGTCCGCGACCGTGTGGGATGGCGTCGACGACGGGGCCCCTACATCGCCAACAACCATCCCAAGATCTCGCCCGGACCGGATCGCGACTGGCTGCTCACCTACCTGCGCGCCGGTCAGGTAGTCGCAGTCTCCGGGCGGGTCCGTGAAGTGCTGGATCTGGACAGCTCCGCGTGGGCCGTCCCGATCGTGGTCTACACCGGCGGGACATGGATGTGGAACCACGACTGCATCTACTTCCTGGAACGCTACGGGCTGACACCCACCACCGTGTTCGGCGACCACGTGATCGGGACGCCAGACCCCGCCAGGTAGAAGCAGGTTGCGTGGACCGCTACGCCCGGTACGGTCGACCGTGTAGACCCCGGAACCGTCCCTGCATCACCGCACACGGCCGGGGTTCCGCCTTCGTACCGGACCGCTGGGAGGGCTGCGGCGGCCCGCCTCGCTCGGCACGAGCGGTGCCGTCCCCGTGCACATGCGGAAGGTCTAGGTCCCGATGTCCCTCGGGCCCTCGACCTCCTTCCCACCGCACCGTAGTGGGCGCGACCGACCGTCCAGCGGCTGCACCACTCGCAACAGGCGTCCGTCACCGTCGAAAGTGACGCCACCCGGCGGGGTGGCCGCCGTCCACCGACCGCATCGGGAGCCAAACCCGGACCTGCGGTGCCATCACACGCCAGTACAGGCTAGCCGTACCAGGGCAGTCTCGGGTCAGGGTCGGCGTCGAGGTCGAAGGAGAGGAACCTGGCGACTGTCACGACGGTGGGGTGCGGCACCATCGGGTCAGCCGAAACGAGTAACCTCCATGGGCAACGAACGCGGGCACCTGACCGACAACGACCGGAGTCTGCTGGGCGGGCTGGCGTGGTTCATCGCGGGCAACCCCGAAGGGCTCGAGGCGCTCGGTATGCGCCGCGCTGAGCAGCAGGAGTACATCGACGTGGTCGAG
>LFIK01003517.1_pt1 | contig 12716 bp, 13 predicted proteins | sample 643401 | NCBI WGS metagenome assembly LFIK01 (sample SAMN03777447, study PRJNA286221) | soda lake metagenome | biome: soda lake; feature: Kulunda steppe; material: water; isolation source: sample T5-Br brine of Lake Tanatar-5 | place: Russia: Kulunda steppe | collected 2010-07 | reverse complement strand
CGGTTCCCTCCATGAGGGTAGCGGCGTCCGCGACGGTGTCGTGAATCTCGATCACATAAAGCGTCGATTGAAGTCGGTCAGTTCCTCTGTCGTCGGTGACAACAAGGTGCGGGATGTGCTGGTCCAAATGGTTGCCGAACGGCCGATCCGCAATTGATCGCAATGCGGCATTGCTTTCGATTTACATGATACCGTCGAAGATCGAATCTGCAGAAAAACCCCGGAAGGCCAGTTCCGGGGTTTTTTTAATTCATGAGGCATTCATCATATTTTGAAACTGGCGACGCCCCAGCAGGGCGTTCAAACATAAACATAACGGTTCGACGTCAGTCCCTGCTTTGGCCCAATCTCTGCCCGAGATTGCCGAGAAGTTGCTCCATGATCGACATTTCCCGGCCCCGAGTTGGTGTTTCGCGGCCAACCAAATCAACCCGCTCGCCGTCGTCCAAATTCAGACGCTCGACGGCAGATACGAAACCTTGGTCGTCGAATGTCAGAGCGACGACCTTTCGATCAACGATCTGCGGCTGAAAGAATGCCCGCGTTTCCGCCACCTGCCCAATATAGAACCAAGCTTCGTCGTCCTGAAAGGGCGCGGTCGCCGATGGCGTGCCAAGGATAAAGGCCGCATCGTCGCGCGTCGTTTGGCCAACTGAGATCTGGTTAAGCCGCTGATCGTCGATCAAGTTGCCACGCGTTTCGACGATTGGCCCGCAGGAGACCAAAGCGATTGTGACGGCCGCAAAGGCAGCGGTCTTGATAAGATGCGTGTTGAACCCCATAAGTGCAAATCCCTGGGCTGCGATGATCCTGCCGCTGCTCGAAGACGATGGATTGCCGCATCCGTCCCCGGCTGGCACTTCCTGGCCGTCTCGGCACGATTGACGTTTACACGATGTATGGCCATTTGTAGAGGGCTGAGATTTGCGGGTCGAAGCGATGATCGGCCCAATTGATCGGCGCGCCACAGAGAGGCTGTATCTCGTGATATTTGACCGGATTTTCGGACGAACAACACGCCGTGAACGGCAGGAGGCGGCGGCGCGGACCTATGTCGCGCTGGTCGATGCGGCTCGGCGACCTGAATTTTATACCGATGTGGGTATCCCCGATACCATTGACGGCAGATTCGAGCTCGTTGTCCTGCACGCCTTCCTGATCCTCGATCGCCTGCAATGGAGGCCCGAGGTGTCGTCCTCCGAAATATCATCCCATGCCGATGCCGGCGATTCGGTTCACGAGCGGCCGGCACATGGCGGGACGGCCGAGATTTCCGGTGAATCGGTCGTCCCCAAGGACGATGGCGTGGACCAGGAATTTGCTCAGGTGTTGTTCGATTACATGTTCGCCGACATGGACCATAATCTTCGCGAAATGGGTGTCGGCGATATGAGCGTCGGAAAACGCGTTCGAAAAATGGGTGAGGCCTTTTACGGACGTGCCGTTAGCTATCAAAAGGCGTTGGAGACCGATCGACGCGATGACCTGCATGACGCTCTGCGCCGAAACCTGTTTGGCACGCTACCGGCGCCGTCGACCACCGCTGTGGCGATGATGGCCGACTATGTTACCAATGCCCGGCACCACCTTCGCAACCAGCATTCAACCGATATCCGGTCCGCGCAAATCGTATTCCCGCCACCTCCCGAACAAGTGCAACCTTGATGAAGCCTTCGTCGGAGTGTGACATGACGCCGTCCAACACGATCAGCAGCGACAGGAATCCCGAATGGAGCCGTCCCCAGAGGGTCGACCGGCTGCCTCCGGGGGCTCTTGAGAAGTCCATTCAAGCAACGACCGAGGAATGTCTTGCGATTGCCCGCCGTCTGGGGCTGGAAGCCGTGCATCGGCTATCGGCCGACTTGACCGTCAAGTTGACGGCGGCGACCGGCATCATCCGGGTGACGGGATCGTTCGATGCTCGAATTCGCCAGAATTGTGTCGTCACCCTTGACCCATTCGACGCTGAGCTCTCGGAATCGATCGATGTCTCTTTCGCAGCGGTCCCGGCCGATCTGGATGTCGATGTCGTCGATATCGACCCTCTGTCCGAGGATGAGGCGGAACCGCTGGAGGGCAACATCCTGGACCTCGGCGAAATCGTAACGCAGCATGTGTCGTTGGCCTTGGACCCCTACCCAAGAATGCCCGGCGCGGAAATTCCGCCATTGTCGGCGGGCTCGGACGAAGCCCCGAATCCCGCGGAAGAAAAGCCAAATCCCTTTGCTGCGCTTGCCAAACTCAAGAGGCAAAAGGGCTAGGCGTTGAACGCAGTGCCGGATTGTCGCGTCTTGCCCTTGCCGAGTGCCGCAAATTCCTCTAAGAAACGGCCCGCGGCAATCAGCGGGTTCGCCCACTGACTTTGCGTCTGAGCGCCTATTTTCGCGAAAGAGTGTTAGATCATGGCTGTTCCAAAGAAAAAGACCTCCAAATCCCGCCGGGATATGCGCAGATCGCATCTCGGTTTGAAATCCGTCTCTGTGGCCGAATGCCCCAATTGCGGCGAAACCAAGCGCCCTCACCATGTTTGCGCTTCCTGCGGCCACTATGATGGCCGAGAAGTTGTCAGCGCTGTCGCTGAGGCGTGATCCTTCGGCTCGGCGACCCGTATTTGACGGCTAAGCGGTCGGGGACATGTCGGCAGAGACCGAAAACAATAACGATGCACAGTCGGATACGTCACCGTCTCCATCTTCGCTGTTGATCGCCTTGGATGCGATGGGCGGCGATAACGCACCTGAATGCGTAATCGGTGGTGCTGATATCGCGTTGACCCGCTATCCCGATATATCATTTCTGATATTCGGCGACGAGAATCAGCTGCGTCCGCTTTTGGCTTCAAGGCCGGGTTTGGCAGCTGTTTCGTCGATTAGGCACACCGACGAATTTGTGACAAACGACGCGAAACCGTCGGTGGCCCTAAGAAGCGGGCGCCATACAAGCATGCGGCTGGCCATTGACGCCGTCAGCGACGGAGAAGCTTCCTGCGTCGTTTCGGCCGGTAATACCGGTGCTCTGATGGCGATGGCGAAATTCGTCTTGAAAACGCTTCCTGGGATTGGGCGGCCGGCGATCGCTGCCATCATTCCGACTCAGAAATCAGAGACCGTTCTTCTGGACTTGGGCGCGAACATCGAATGCCGGTCCGATCACTTGGTTCAGTTCGCCGTCATGGGTGCGCTGTTCTCGAAGGCCGTTCTCGGAACGCGTACACCCACGATCGGCCTGCTTAATGTCGGCGCCGAAGCCCTCAAGGGGTCCGACGTGGTCCGCGAGGCGGCGGGAATCCTGCAATCCAGCCGCCTGCCGGGTCGATTTGAAGGATTCGTAGAAGGCAACGACATTACAGCCGGCGCTGTCGATGTTGTGGTAACGGATGGGTTCACGGGCAACATCGCGCTCAAGACCGCTGAAGGCACCGCAAAGCTATATGCTGAATGGATGAAGCAGACGTTGCAGTCGTCGCTGATGGCTCGGATCGGTTACCTGTTTGCCCGTAATGCCTTTCGAAAGTTGCGGGTTCGTGCCGACCCGCGCCGCTATAATGGCGCCATGTTCCTTGGCCTGCGCGGGATTTGCGTCAAGAGCCACGGTGGCACGGATGCGACCGGATTTGCGAATGCGATCGGTGTGGCGGCCGATCTCGCCCGCAATGACTTTAACGCAAAGGTTATCGAGGAATTCCAGCACGGCGACTTTGCGGCGATGATGGACGCTAACGAAACCTTGAAGGGCGATGCGGCTGCCACTCCAGGAGAAACCCCGGGAGATTCCTCCGGGCCTACCGTCGGGTCGGCCGATGTCGCAGCGGGATAAAATGGCATGACAGCAACGCGGTCGCGGATTATCGGCGTAGGCAGCTACTTGCCAGAGAAAATACTGACGAATGCAGATTTGACGACCCTTGTCGAAACGTCAGATGATTGGATCGTTCAGCGCACGGGAATTCGGCAGCGTCACATTGCGGCCGAGACCGAAAAGACCTCAGACCTGGCGCTGGCGGCCGCTCGGCAAGCGCTTGATGCTGCTGGACTGACCGGCAATGATCTTGATCTCATCGTGTTGGCCACGGCGACCCCGGATCAGACATTTCCGGCGACAGCGACACGCGTCCAGGCCGCATTAGGAATGAGCCGCGGCATGGCATACGATGTTCAAGCCGTCTGTTCCGGCTTCGTCTATGCTTTGACCCTTGCCGACAATCATATTCGACTTGGTCAAGCCCGCCGCGCCCTTGTCATCGGCGCCGAGACGTTTTCTCGCATTCTGGACTGGGACGATCGGTCGACCTGCGTTCTGTTTGGCGACGGGGCAGGCGCGGTGACTCTGGCGGCCGAAACGGGAACCGGCACCTATGACGACTTCGGCGTTCTGACCACCCACCTGCACTCCGATGGCCGATATCACGATATGCTCTATGTCGATGGCGGGCCATCCTCGACAGGCGAAGCCGGGAAACTCCGGATGCAGGGGCGCGAAGTCTTCAAGCACGCCGTTTCTAAAATGTCCGAAGTGATTGACGAAGCCTTGGCGACAAGCGGGTTTTCGGCTGAGGAAATCAATTGGGTTGTGCCGCATCAGGCCAACCGAAGGATCATCGAGGCGACAACGAAGAAGCTCGGTATTCCCATGAGTCGCGTGATCGTGACTGTCGATCGCCATGCCAACACGTCAGCGGCGTCCATTCCGTTGGCGTTGGCAGAAGGCGTGTCCGACGGCCGAATTCGGCGCGGCGATCTCGTCCTTCTCGAAGCCATGGGGGGCGGATTCACCTGGGCTTCTGCGCTGGTGCGATGGTAGTGACTCAGCCTTGGTGCCTCCAGATAAACACGACACTTTAAGGCATCGCTTCAACTCTTTGTAATTGACGCCTTATTTCGGCCAAGATATCCTACCCTCAATGAGAGGGGTTGGGTATGCCGGAAACATTGACGCGAGCGCAGCTGAGTGAAGCCGTTTACGAGGAGGTTGGGCTGTCTCGCAACGAGTCAGCCGACCTTGTTGAGACGGTGCTTGAAGAGATTTGCCAAGCATTGGAACGCGACGATGTCGTAAAGATATCGTCGTTTGGCAGTTTCTCGGTTCGCCAAAAAGGGTGGCGCGTTGGCCGGAATCCCAAAACCGGCGAGGAAGTTCCGATTTTGCCCCGCCGGGTCCTCGTTTTCCGCGCGAGCCATGTGCTTAAAAACCGTATTAACGCGAACAGAACCGTTGGCGCACTTTCCGGCGGCGATGTTTGAGTGACGGATCACCATGGCAGCGGAGCGACACGATCGGTGGGCGAAAAATGGTAGAGGCGGGTACGGGTCGGCAGGAAAAAATTGGGACGTCGACGGAACGAACCGCTACTGCGCGTCGCAACGATGGCGCACGCGGGGCTCGTAAGTCGCCGACAGCCTATCGGACGATCAGCGAAGTCTCGGAGGAATTGGAAATCCCTCAGCATGTGCTTCGATTCTGGGAAACCAAGTTCTCCCAGGTCAAGCCGCTCAAGCGCGGAGGGGGGCGGCGATATTACCGTCCTGAGGACATAACTTTGCTCCGGCGCATTCAGGCGCTTCTCTACAGCGAAGGCTATACCATAAAGGGCGTTCAGAAACTCCTTCGAGAAGGGCGGGCTGCCGAACGCGCGCAAGCTATCCTCAGCAAGAGCGAAGGCGCCGGCTCCCCACCACCGAACCAGGGCGCCGCCGAAGCTGCTCCGATCGATGAGGGGCAGGGTGAGGGGTCGGACGAATCCGAGCAGACCGGAGACATTCGGTCCACTGTGCAAGGCGACGCTCTTTCTCATCCCGGATCCGAATCGGCGGTTGTTCTGGACAATGATCACAGGGCGGATCTGGACGAGGATGTCCAGGCCCAAGTTCCGGACAGTGCGGACGGCATACAAGGAGCAAGCGCTGGGGATACCGGCATTCAAGATGAGACGTTAGCGACGCACCCGGACACGACGGCCGCAAACGACGAAACACCGGCCAGCACCAGCCCTCAGGCAGGTAGCGCGCAAGAATCCCCGATACTGCCACCTGCCGTAACGGCCGAACTTTCAGCCGTGCTTAGCACACTGCACGAAATTCGTGATCAACTCGTTGCATCCGGGTTGAAGCTGGACACAGGGGACGGTGAGGAAGGCCATGAAGTCGATAGCCGGACCGAGAAGAACTGAGGACACACCTGCGTGCTGACTCTAGATCGAGATTTCACGTGAATTACCGTTGCGTTGCCTGTCTTTCCCTGCTTATAGTCCGCGCACTCGATCGGGATTTTTTGGGTATGCCCGATCCGGAACGGAGCGTAGCGCAGTCTGGTAGCGCACCAGTCTGGGGGACTGGGGGTCGTGGGTTCGAATCCCGCCGCTCCGACCAACGCCAAATCCCCTGCCAGCGGATGACGCTGGATCATTTGGCATCTTTCCACACCCAGATCAGCAAGTCGCTAGGATCGTGGTCATGAATAAGGTTTTCGATACTTTCTTGGAGTCGCTGGCCAACAGTGACCATTTCGACCATCCTTATGACCATTGGATTCTTGGCAATTGTTTGCCGCAGGATGCATGCAGCGACATTCGTGCGTTACCATTTCCTCCGCCCGCGATTGACGATACCGAAGGAAAGCGCGATTCGCATAATGAATCCAGGCAGTTCATAACGCCAAGCGAACGCCGCGACTTCCCTGTGCTCGAAGACCTTTGTGCAACTTTGCAGCACCCGCAATGCATAAAGGCATTGCAGGAAACATGCGGTGCCGAGCTAGAAGGAACGTTTCTGCGTATTGAATACACGCAGGATACCGGCGGGTTCTGGTTGGGCCCGCACACCGATGTCGGCCCAAAGAAGTTCACGATGATGATCTACCTCTCCGATCATCCGGGCTCCGAGAACTGGGGAACCGATGTCCTGGACGCTGACCACAACATCGTAAAAACAGTCTCGTCACCCTTCAATGCCGGTATGATCTTCGTGCCGTCGTCGTATTCCTGGCATGGGTTTCATCGGCGCCATATCGATGGCATACGACGAAGCTTGATCATCAATTACGTAACGACGGAATGGCGAAATCGTCATGAATTGGCCTTTCCCGATCAGACCGTAACAGCCGGCGCCTGACTGCCGATTCAGTAGATGAATCAATCAGATAATCGCCCCTCCTGTTGGGTCGTCACAACAGGCGAAGCGGGTATGAAAAGCCAAGCCCTGGGTTTGGCATCTGCCATCGGTGTTGATTTCGAACACAAATTGGCTGTGATACCGCCACCATGGAAATGGCTTCCTGGTTTTATGACCTGGGGCGTTCTGTCGGCTGTAACGCTGAACGGCGTGAGGCCCGAGCCGCCTTGGCCCGAGGTCTTGATAACCTGTGGTGGTCGGCCGGCAATTATCTCGGTTGCCATCAAGCGCGCCAGCGGCGGCCGGACCTTGACCGTCCATGTTCAGGATCCGCGAATCTCGCCGAGGCATTTCGATCTGGTTGTTCCGCCTGGTCATGATCGATTGTCCGGCTCGAACGTTATTTCCACCCGGGGGGCGGTTCATCTGGTAACCAACGATCGGCTGGAGGCAGCGCGCCAAGCCTTCGCCGATTCGATCGCAGATTTGCCCCGGCCTCTGATTGGCGTCCTGCTTGGCGGGACGAGTAACAGCCATAGCGGCGATGACGAAACCTTTGCAAACCTAGGCGCGAGCCTTGCTGGTGCTCTGAACGCCAGTGGCGGCAGTGCCTGGATTACGCCATCCAGGCGAACACCTGCTTCGGCGCTTAAGGCATTCGAAACGGCTCTCGGCAAATCGCACTATAGGCTATGGTCAGGCCCCGACGCGGCTGGACAGGACGAAAACCCCTATTTTGCCATCTTGGCTGTATCCGACTATCTGCTCGTCACGTCCGACAGTGTTTCGATGGTGACCGAAGCCTGTGCAACCGGCAAACCGGTCTACATCGCAGAGCTGCCAGGCGGCACAAAACGGTTTCGGCGCTTTCATCAGGATATGCAGGACGAAGGCGCGACGAGGCCGTTCGCTGGAATCCTCGATTCCCCATGGTCGTACGAACCGGTCAACGACACCCAAAAGGTTGCAGTCGCTGTTCGAGCACTGATGGACCGTACCCGGAATTGACAGAAGTATCCAAGGTCAGGAGCCGGACAAAAGGCCCAGTGGCGGATGGGGTGGGATTCGAACCCACGGTGGGCTATGAACCCACGCCGGTTTTCAAGACCGGTGCCATAAACCGCTCGGCCACCCATCCATACAGCAGGCGGCAGATGCCGCTTGCGTGTCGCCCGCTTAGCTCGACGCCAGCGTTCTAAACCAGACTAGCCCTTGGCGTCCAGTGCCCGTCGGTCAATTCGATCAACAAGCATTGTTATCCGGCCTGACCTGTGGCAACAGACAGCGTGATGACTCCGATCCGATAGGGCCAAATTTCGATGAACAGAAGAGATATGATCCGCGGATTCGCGTCCATTGCAGCAGGTGCCGCCATTGCGGGGCCGATTGGCTTTACAGGTTTCAGCGCCTTGGCCGACGCATCGTTTGACGCATGGCTCGCAGCGTTTCGACGGGAAGCCGCCGGATCCGGCGTCAGCCAATCAACCTTGGACCGCGCCTTGGATGGATTACGCCCGGTTCAGCGTGTTATCGAATTGGATCGTCGGCAGCCGGAATCGCGAATCACCTTCTCCGATTATCTCAATCAGACCATTTCAGACGCCCGCGTCGCACAGGGGCGGCGCCTCGGTGAGCAACACCACACTTTGCTCGAAGAGGTTTCCGCGGATTTTGGCGTCCAGCCCCGCTTCATCCTGGCCCTTTGGGGGATGGAAAGCAGCTATGGCGCCAATACAGGCGGTTTTTCCGTGATCGCCGCGCTGGCAACGCTGGCCTGGGAAGGTCGCCGAGGCGATTTCTTTCGCGGAGAACTGCTTGCGGCGCTGCGCATTCTTGACGAGGGACACATCACTCCTGGCGCAATGAATGGGTCCTGGGCCGGCGCCATGGGTCAAAGCCAGTTCATGCCGTCGAGCTTTCTGCGCTTTGCGGTCGATTACGACGGCAACGGCCGCCGCGACATTTGGAACAGCGAGGCCGATATTTTCGCATCGGCGGCCAACTATCTCGCCCAATCCGGATGGGATGACAGCATCACCTGGGGACGCCGGGTCACGGTACCGTCGACATTCGACCTGGACCAAGCGGATCTCGAGATCCGAAATCCCCTAAGCCATTGGTCCTCGGTCGGAATCCGGCGCGAGAACGGCAGTCCGCTGCCCGACGCATCACTGGAAGCGTCGCTTGTCGTACCGGAAGGGGTATCAGGACCAGCCTTTCTGGTGTATGAGAATTTCCGAGTTATCATGAAGTGGAATCGTTCCACGTTTTTCGCGACCTCCGTGGGCCTCCTCTCTGACCGAATCGGCCAGTGCCAGGATCATGATGTCGGCCTTCGGTGCGTCTTATAAATTTTCCTGAAACAACGGTTGGTGAAAAGACAATGTCATGTAGCAAAAAGAGGGGCGTAAATGCCCTGTTTATCTCCTCTTGTGCCATGCTACTCGGTCTGACGGGTTGCACATTGTCCAATCCCCCAACAGTAACGGCGGCTGTCCCGGAAGACGGATTAGGTCTCAATATCGGCGAATTCTACTCTCTTGATGGCGTTCGATACTATGGTGACGGCGAATACAGTCATGTGGAGGTTGGGGAGGCATCTTGGTATGGTTCCGATTTTCACGGCAATAAGACCGCCAATGGCGAGATTTATGACCGCCATGCGATGACGGCGGCACATCCAAGCCTTGATCTGCCCAGTATTGCCCGCGTCACCAATCTTAGTAATGACAGGTCGGTCATCGTACGCATCAATGACCGCGGCCCCTATGTGGGCGACCGGGTCATCGACGTTTCCGAGCAGGCGGCGCGCCGGCTTGGATTCGCTGCCGACGGCCTTACGGACGTACGTGTCGAAGTCTTGCCCGAAGAAACGAATCTTGCCGCCCGCATCAGCAATGGCGACAATGATATTCTAGTGGCCAACGCGGGACCGGAGGCCGGATCCGGCAACCAGACCCCTGGCCGTGGAGCGGACACAATGGTCCGCGGCGGTGGTCCCGGATGGGTACAGGCAGCCGCTCTTGCCGGCGATGCCCAAGCGATGGACGCGGTTCGGTCGGGAATGGTTGAACAAACTACCGCCCGCCCATCTGCCTATTTCGTCGAAGCCGGGGCATTTCTTGTCCGCGAGAACGCCGAACGTGCGCTTTCATCGCTAAACGATTCCGATGCGGCGCGAATAACATCCCGCTTGGTCGATGGCACATGGGTCTATCGCCTTCAGATTGGGCCACATGCGTCGGAAAATCATGCCGATGCATCCTTGAGCGCCCTTCACCAAGAAGGCCACACTGATGCCGTTATTATCCGGAATTGATTGAGTTTTACAGTTCGACCCCCCGCTTGACCCCTGGGGGATGGGGGGCGACCCGGTTTGAAGCGATGGTGACGGAATGCGTACCCCTTTCTTCGGCTTTCTGTTCGGTTTGCTGTTCGCCGCATGCCTATCTATAGAGCAGGCGTCGGCACAGAGCATTGATACACAAGCTGAACAAGCGATCCTGATCGACAAGACGACCGGTACGGTATTGTTCGAGAAGAACGCTGACGATCGAATGCCAACGTCGTCCATGAGTAAAGTCATGACGATGTATATGCTGTTTGAGGCGCTGGACGATGGTCGGGTTACCCTGGATGACCATTTCACCGTCAGCGAACGGGCTTGGCGAAAAGGCGGATCGAAGATGTTCGTCGAGGTCGGCGAACAGGTACGGGTTCAGGACCTCGTTCGGGGAATAATCGTTCAATCAGGCAATGACGCTTCTATCGTCGTCGCCGAGGCACTTGCTGGTACCGAAGAGGAATTCGCGCGCCGGATGACTGAGAGGGCACACGAGCTTGGGCTGGACGGAACCAACTTAACCAATTCGACTGGCTGGCCCGATCCAAATCACTATTCTACAGCCCGGGATCTCGCTCACCTTGCAGCAGCACTGATCGACGATTTTCCAAACTACTATAATTATTATTCCGAGACTGAATTCACCTATGCCGATATTCGCCAGTCGAACCGCAACCCCCTGCTGTATCGGAGCATTGGTGCGGACGGGTTGAAGACGGGCCACACATCGGAGGCTGGTTACGGTCTCATGGCTTCGGCCGAACGGAATGGCCGGCGGTTGATACTGGTCGTCAACGGCCTGGAGTCCACTTCCGCACGGTCCGAAGAGAGCGAACGCCTGATCGAATGGGGATTTCGGGAATTCGAGACCGAATTGCTATTCGAAGCCAACGAACCGATCGATGAAGCTTGGGTCTGGCAGGGTGATCCGAGCATGGTGCCACTGGTTGTCAGCGAAGACCTTTACCTGACAAGGCGGCATGGCAGCGATCAGGACATGGAACTGGCCGTTCGGGTCGAGGAGCCCCTTCCGGCACCGATTTCGGCGGGCAGCCATATTGCCGATTTGGTAATCACCATGCCGGGCGTGCCCAATCGGGTCGTGCCGCTGACCGCCGCCACCGACGTGGACCGACGTGGTTTCTTTGGCCGAATCGCGAGTTCGACGGGCTATTTCGTTATGAGCCTCGTGCGATAGCAGGCGTCCATTCAGGATCGATTTTGCCGGATACAATGCCCGACTTTAGAACGTTCATCACCTTCGAAGGCGGCGAGGGCGCCGGTAAGAGCACACAGGCCCGTCTGTTGGCCCAATGGTTGCAGGACCGGGGGCAGGAGGTTGTGTTGACACGCGAGCCCGGCGGGTCTCCCGGCGCCGAGCGAATTCGGTCGGTGATCCTAACGTCAGGCACGAACGCCGAGGCTGATGACGGCTTCGACGGACTGACCGACGCCCTCTTGCATAGCGCGGCGCGCCGGGATCATTGCCTAAAGGTCATTCTACCGGCCCTGCAACGCGGCGCATTCGTCATCTCTGATCGGTTCAGCGACAGTACATTGGCATATCAGGGATATGGACAGGGTGTGCCGATGGATCATTTGACACGCCTCCAAGAATTGAGCGTACCCAAGGATGTCGCGCCGTCCTTGACTTTCTTGCTCGAAATCGCACCGGAAGACGGGCTGGCCAGGGCCCGGATGCGATCCGGAATCGATCCCGATCAACGGGATCGATACGAAAGTGAGATCCTTGGCTTTCATCAAAGGGTCGCAAAGGGATTTGATACCTTAGCCCGCAATTTTCCCAACCGAATTAGCCGTATCGATGCCGGTCAGGACCTTGAGGCCACCCAGGCCACCATCCGAGACGTTGTGCGCGTGCGGTTCGGACTGTCATGAGCGCTGATACGGCCGCATCACACGAACTGATGCCGCCGCACCGCTCCCATCACCTCGTCGGGCACACCCAGGCACTCACCGAGCTGGCCGCAACCCTTCGATCCGGGCGGATGCCGCATGCATGGATGTTTTGCGGTCCGCCTGGCATCGGCAAGGCAACGCTGGCCTATCGGGTCGCCCGCTTTCTTCTTACCAACCCCGACGCGGCATACCAAACCCAATATGGCCCGCCACTTGGCGACGGGTCCGGTTATGAAGGGCGGGGACCGGACCGCGCCCCTGACGGCGAATGGCCGGGGCGATTCGACTGTCCCGCCAGCGCGCCGGCTGCCCGAAAAATCGCGGCCGGGGCCCATCCCGACCTGCTG
>LFIK01003516.1_pt1 | contig 12719 bp, 16 predicted proteins | sample 643401 | NCBI WGS metagenome assembly LFIK01 (sample SAMN03777447, study PRJNA286221) | soda lake metagenome | biome: soda lake; feature: Kulunda steppe; material: water; isolation source: sample T5-Br brine of Lake Tanatar-5 | place: Russia: Kulunda steppe | collected 2010-07 | reverse complement strand
GCAGCCGAACTGTGTGTGTGCGTGATGGGAGCAAAAAGGGTAAAGTATTGAAGACATGATACAGCGTAAGGAGTGATGCAGCTCATGGTCTATGCAGTCGCGTGCCCTTTGTCGCATGGCTTTTGCGCTTTGGGCGAGCTGGGGAGGGTAAGCCCCACGCTCAAACCCGCTTCTCAATAATAGTGTGTGTGTATATCAAATTGATGATCAGTCAACAACAGTGATCATGATCTGGCATGACAGCAACTTGATTTTCAGCTAGAACTGTGAGAGAGTGACCGTGCTGTGCGTTTCACTTTTGCTGTGAGGTTGACAAGGGTGCCGGCAGGCTCCTTAGTAGGTGAAAAGCCCTTGCACAACTTAATCCTAGGACACACACACTCAAAAACTGGCTACTTATCATGCATGGATGGCCTTGCCTCTCAAACCAAGCAATGTACAGGGCCCTCCCAATTTGTTGCTTAGGTACCTGGAGCTGGAACTAAGTAGGCATGTGCTTCGGAACATTGCTCGTTTTCGTTTGAGAGCACATACCCTAAGAGTCAAAAACGGTTGTTTGTTTGTATAATTGTTTGTTTACTTGGTTGTTGGCAAATCCACGATAGGCTCTGTGACAAATGTGACTTGCATGATGTCCAGGACGAAAAGCATGTCCTTTTTTTGTGCCCTTGCTTAGAAGTTAGCTATTTGAGAAGGAGATTCAAAGGACAATTCCCTGATTACATTTTGCTGGTAGGACTAGCATTGGAGACACAGGCGCTTTTTATTTTGACAACATTGGAGCTGAGGATGTGAAATTGTTTCTCTTGAAGCAGACAAACAAATCATTCCTTTTTCTCTCTGAGACTAGGGAAATTTTTTGGAACACTACCTAGCTTGCTTTTATTAGTCTCGGTTGCAGGCCCGTTTGGCTTCAGCTAAGCTGCCCTCATTAGGCAGATACAGCTATGTAACCTAACCTAACCTAACCTACGGATATTTTTTGTCGGGCTGGCAGTGTCCAGCAAGTCCAGCAGTCAACCCATCTGGCTGGTCTAAAGGTCTAAACTTGGGTTGAACCCATTGTAACTTGACTTGCACAACAAAAACACAGGGGTTTACTGAAGTACCTCCGCGCTGCTTGGGGCCGGCAGATGATCCTCAAAGCCTCCAGCAGAAGAAAATGAATTAGGCCTCACATTGTATTCAGCAGAAGAAAATGAATTAGGCTTGTATTCAGCTAAAAGAAACATTATTTATCATCATATGCGTGTATCCTTATTGTTGTTGTTGCTGCTGCTGCGGTGGCGGCTGCTTCGGCTGCTGCGGCTGTTGGTACTCAACCAGCTGCATGACCATGAACTCGATCTGGTCCCGATATAGATTCTTGACATCTTCAAGGTCAGCCCGCAGCTCCTCCAGCGATTCATCACGTTCACCAAGCATTTCTACGGCTGCCGCGTACCTGTCGGCCATGCAGCAGGCATGCACAGTCAAAATGAGGGACCTTGAACACTTTGGTGGTTGGTAATAGGGTGTGCATTGCCTCACCGTCCAACAAACCTGATGTGGTCAAATAAAGCGCTCATCCACTTGGCTTGAGTCACCTTAACAAGACACTTAAGTGGACAATAGGGGGGCAATGCCTGCCTTTGCATTTAGTGTTCCTAAGGGGTCCTCTGCATGTGTGTGTGTGCATGCACATGTGTGTGCTTGCGCATGTTCATAAGCAGAGGTAGTTTGGACAGGGCCACCTCCAGATCTCTCAGTGCTGCAGTTCTAAACGCAGGCACAGTCACCTTCTTCTCAGGTCCTCTATCTCTGAGGCCATGTCTGCCGCCTGCTCTGACTTTTGTGTGGCCTGTACTAATTCTTCTGCTAACCTGCAAACACAGACACAGCGCAGCGACAACAGCAACGCACTGATCAGTAACACGGCGTGCAGCCCTTCATCAGGCAGAAACGGTGCAGCTGTAGGTGCACCACTGACCGCACTTGGCACTCGGAACTCGCTCATGATGCGCCAGGAGGCTAGGGGCCATAGTATTCAGTGCTGCATTGACCCAGCACTTGTGCACGCCTCAACCTGGTTTTTGGAACAGACTGCAAATGCAGGCAAAAGCAAGCTGTGCACACCAACCTGGGACTCCCACCGAGCCTGCTCCGTGAGCCTGCATGCCCCTCTGCAAAGCCTACATGCTTCTCTGCAGAGTCTGCATGCTCCTCTGCAGAGTCTACACGCTCCTCTGCAGAGCCTGCATGCTCCTCTGCCAAGCCTGCGTGCTCCTCTGCAGAGCCTGCATGCTCCTCTGCAGAGCCTGCATGCTCCTCTGCAAAGCCTGCATGCTTCTCTGCAGAGTCTACATGCTTCTCTGCAGAGCCTGCATGCTCCTCTGCAGAGCCTGCATGCTCCTCTGCAGAGCCTGCATGCTCCTCTGCAAAGCCTACATGCTTCTCTGCAGAGCCTACATGCTCCTCTGCAGAGCCTGCATGCTCCTCTGCAGAGCCTGCATGCTTGTCTGTTAAGCCCGCCTGGCCCCGTGCTCACACACAAGCACGCCTGCCGCACCTGCGGCATGCAGAACTCTCCTGACCCTTTTGATACCGGCACGCTTGAGGACATGGACCTGAAGGACTTTGGGAAGCTGTAGGGGATGCAGCGCATGCCCCACACATCTGACAAGCACGCAACAAAACAGGCACTCGTGTGAGAGATGACGTACATGTACATGCACGCATACGTACACAGTGCCCTGCTTACCTGTCTCGAGTTGCTTCTAAGCTCCTTACTTGGGCTTCTAAGCTCTGCACCTCTGCGGCCCGAGTGCGCAACGCAGTGCGCAGACTGTCCTGCAGGCAACGAACACAGCAATGCCATCCAAACACACTCAGAAGGACAACCCCGGCGCTGCTGAACATGTCCATCCTCTGCCTGAAGGCATGCGCATGCGCCTGCCTGCATGTGTGTTTGTGTGTGTGTGTGCGTGTGCGTGTGCTTGCAGCATTCGCATTCAACATTTATCCGTGGACAGCTTGAAAGGGTACCAGCTCTTACTCGTGCGCTGCAACACAGTTGTTTTGTCTGGAGGGATACCCCCAGTACCTAGGGTACGGGCTTTTAAGTGCCCGTGCTAGCCACCACTCCTCAAAGCCCCCTTTCCTCACCAGTCCTTGTTTAAAACGCATGCGGTGATTTCCCTCACGCTGTTCTGTATGCGCTTGGCGCTCGCATTGGAGGCGTTGCTGGAGGCTGGTACCACAGCAGTGCCTTTCCTCCTTCACCTCATGTGCTCATATGCAACCTGCTTGCACCCTGTTTGCAACTTTCTCAGGAGAGACACCGCCTGAACCCTATAGATCATTACATTTATCATCATTGTAACATGTGTGTGCATGGGATGCACGTGTGTGTGTGTGCGTGCGGTACTCTGCCCAATGCAAGCTTTCCCATTGCTGCTCGACATCAAACATGCTGCCCCACGCACGACCACGCCTATCGCTGCCCAGTGCAAGCTAATGCACGCAATGCTGCACACAGCACGGCCTTGCCTGCTGCTGCTGGAGGTTGGACATGCTGCCACTGGCCATGGGCGACAGGCTTGACAGCAGCTCATCTGTGGAGTTCTCACCGGCTGAGGCAGGGACGCCTGCAGGCATGGATGGCAAGCAAACAGCCGCAAGCCAGCGGCCAGATAAACTTTGGAGCTCTGGGAGCACACCATTGAGGGAAGAGCAGGGCAGGTGCAGCGCAGCAGAGACGCCTACGTTCAGGGCAAACTTGCCTGCAAAGGCACAAGTTGCCTGCAGGCAGCAGCGGGGTGGAGCAGGGAGGGACGGCGCGCACCAAAGCACTTCCTGTGGCAGCTAGCACATGCGCGAGGCTGCAAGCATGCTGGCTGCCATGGCCTGCTCATGGGACCACCATGACTCACTGGTGAGGCTGCCACAGTGTACTAACTGCCACGAAGACACTCCAGGCAGTCAGCACAAGCGCGAGGCTGCACGCGTGCTGGCTGCCACGGCTCACCTGCCATGCCCTGCACTTGCCCCATGCCCATCCACAAATCCCAGAAGGAGCCCCAGACCCTTGGGCCACAGGAGTCCCAAACCCTTGGGCCACAAGATCAGAGCCCTGCGCACCCCCCAGTAGATCAAGCGCAGGCTAAGCAGCAGCCCCACCTGTTTGCAAGCTCCCGCTGCCGTGAGCGTCCGCCTCCTCAAAGCCCCCGTTTGCATACACATGGTCAGCTTGCTGCGGCTGCAGCGGCCCTGAGGGCGCTGCTGCTGCCAGCTCTGCAGGCAGGTCCTTCTGCAGCACCCACCTGCAGCGCACGCTCGCACACACACACAACACACCCCTTAGGCGCCGACACATCTGCGCTTGCAGGTGTGCCAAAATGGCCATGCGCACATGCACAATGCGCTCAGGCTTGCAAGCAGCAAGCTGCATCCCTGCCGTGTCTGCTGCATCCCTGCCATGTCTGCTGCATCCCCGCCGTGTCTGCTGGAGGGCCCATTGGTAGCACCCATCTGTGGCGCGCCGCATCCAAGCACAGCATGCAGGGAAGCATGCTCAGCGCTGATGCACAGCGTGCTCAGCACTGGCGCACAGCATCAGAGCGCATCATGCATGAGCATTTACCAGGCACCACAGGCATGAAGGACATCACAGGCATGTAGTATCAGCATGTGCACGCCGGGGGAGGGGGGAGGGGGGAGAGAAAGGGGTGCGGACACCACCCCTTCCCCCCTCCCCCCTACCCCTAGATGCCTAGATCCCTAGATGCGAGCACGGCACATTGCCGGACAAGCGAGCGCTTGCGTGCATCCACCTTGACCATGCCCTCGCCCCCCAGCTCTACTGCCCCCCGCGCTCACTCTTGCCACCAAATCACCACCGCAGACAGAGTCGGCACAAAATCTGCTGTGCCTGCAGGTGCCCTGTGTGCACTGAACATGTGCCAGCAGGTGCATGAGCAAGTCCACACACCAAGGCACCAGCACACGCACACAATGCACCAATATCAAACGCAAACATGCTCATGCACGCCTGCAAACACGCACACGCACACCTGTAGCCAGGAGCAGCCATGGCGGGCGGCTCGCCACCGACTCTAGTTTCCGCGCCGCCGCCTAGTGGCCCAATGGAGGTGAGGCCGCCGCCCTGAACAGCAGGCATGACATACGGGCGTTGATTATTAATCCATTCGTGCGCCGCCTTTATTATTTTAATATCTTTCATATGTAAAGGGTCTGACATCTGCTTCCCGCGCCGCCCCCTTGTGGCCCAATGGAGGTGGGGCCGCCGCCCTGAACAGCAGGCATGACATATGGGCGTTGATTATTAACTTATTCGTGCGCTGCCTTTATTATTCATATGAAAAGGGTCTGACATCTGCTTCCCGTGCCGCCGCCTAGTGGCCCAATGGAGGTGAGGCCGCCGCCCTGAACAGCAGGCATGACATATGGGCGTTGATTATTAATTTATTCATGCGCCGCCTTTATTATTTTAATATTATTCATATGTAAAGGATCTGACATCTGCTTCCCACACCGCCGCCTAGTGGCCCAATGGAGGTGAGGCCTCCGCCCTGAACAGCAGGCATGACTAAGGGACCCAGGAAGGAGTAGGTGGGTCCCCCTTCTTGACCCCACTGTTGAGAGGGGACGGCTGTGCAGGCCTTGTGCAGCTTTGGAGCTGCCTGGGCCCAGAATGGAGGATAGCAGCTGACCGCCTCCACCTTGGCTGCAAGCCTTGACTGCAAGCTCCACCCACGCATGGCGCGACCGTGTGCAGGCGCGACCCACGCATGGTGCGACCCACGCATGGCGCGACCCACGCATGGCGCGACCGTGTGCAGGCGCGCATAGGGGGGGAGTGGATGCGAGCACTGGGCCAGACCTGGAGCACTGTATCAATTGATGATTCACAACGCTCGCGCTGCGCTGGCTTTTGCTGAGGGGCATTGGGCACTGCCTCTCACACACTGCGAGCGCTCCTCATATGCTGTGCACACGGGTACCTCATGCTGTGCACACGGGTACCGCCCCCATCTGCCGTTTCAAGGCCTTAGTTTCTCATCTGCCACGGACACAGTCCCGGCCCCACCTACCCAACGCCATGACAAGGTTCCAATTCTCATCTACCAGGCAGTGAGCATGGCCCTGGCAAACCCAGCGTGCCTGCGTATGCCTAGCCTGCATTCCCCCTCCGGGGTTTCAGCCTCCATGGAGTGCTTCTTGTGAGGCTCCGACACCACACGGGGCACGCCTGCCCTGCTTTGACAACTCCCCTTCCCCCCCCTTCCCCCCTCACCTGTGCCTGCCCCACCAGGGTCTCCAGCTCGCCAATGCGCCGCTCATACTCTTTGCAGATCAGCGCAGCGTCAGCCTCTGCCGCGGTGCGCACGCTGCGCTCGGCTGCCAGCAGGCGTGCTTGCTGCACCTCCATCTACGTGTGCGTGCGTGGGTGCGGGCGCGGAGATTGTTTGGCTTGGTGGCAGGAAAGTCTTGGGGGCCGCAGTGGGGGTGAGATGTGATGCGGGTGCATGTGTCCCAACTTTTGTGTGGCGTCGAGCTGCGGCATGGTTGTTTAACAGCTGGCCCATGCAAATAGGCACAAACATTTGCATGCACACCCATACTCACACGCCCATGGCTCAGACCCTTGTGACTGCTCAGCAGTGACAGGCACCTCTGCTTGGAGTTTACTGTCCTTGCACAAACTCACCTGCTCCAGCTGCTTGCCCAGGATCTGGCAGCGCTCTGTTGCTAGCTGCGTGCCACGCTGGGCTGCCTGCCAGAATCAGGGGCCACAGGTATAGAAATCCGTCAACAGTGCGGCAAGGAAAGCAGAGCAGCAGCTAAGTGGAACAGAGCAGAGATGAGCATGCATCGAAAAGCTGCAAGGAAATCGAGACAACAGTGCAGCCTTAAAGAGAGGGAACTAGCTGGCTGATCAAGAGCACCAACATTTGTACTTCTGATACTGTATACAGAGAAGCAGGCAGTTTTGAGCTCTGGAAATGAGTATAAAAGCACTTCGTCATGGCATGCTGTCCGTAGTATGAATGGCAGCTACGTCCAGAAAGGCTTGAGTCAGCCAGATTCGTAAAATAGTTCAAGAGCATTAGCAGTCCCGCCAAGCAAGCAGGGTGTAGCAAGCGAGCAGGGCACCAGCAAGACCAAAGCTTACTGATGACTCAGATGCAAAAGCCTGCTAATGGGCCCTGTTTGAGGAAGTGGCCCAACAGTGTCCTTTTGGCCTCTGCATCATTACAGACACCATGCATGAAAGCATGCATTACAGACACCATGCATGAAAGCATGCATTACAGACACCATGCATGAAAGCATGCATTACAGACAACATGCATCATAGCAGCCGCCGTGCATCAAAGCAGGCACCATGCATCATAGCTAGGGATGGGTGTATAGGGTCTAATCGAATGCCAAAGAGACGGAAAATAGCTTGAAACGAGGCTCCACAGAGCCTCGTCGAGGCTCTTTCCAAACCCTTATTTACCCATCCCTAATCATAGCAGACGCCATGGGCTGCTTGCCAGCTCCGCTGTCCAGAGCTATAGCATCAATTATATGCAGAGCTACAGCATCAAGTATATGCAGAGCTACAGCATCAAGCATATGCAGAGCTGGCAAGCAAAGAGTGCACAGTGTTTGCATTGATGCAGGGCCAGGGATGCGTTTGGGCCCCACTCCCCACACCCAGATAGTATCAGGCATACGGGGATGCTGGGAATTGAGGAAGGTTGCCTGTGCTGACAGGCGGCCTGTGTGTGACCTCAGGGTTGCAAACAAGCAAAGGCAGGCAACGCGCCTTCTGTGCTTGTAGCCAGGCTTGATCCCCAGCACTCCTTTCATTCCCCAGTCCAGCCTTGTAGACGAGGCTCCACACAAGATGGGGGAGCTGATGGGGGAGCAGTTGCTGTGTGTCACCATTGCAACCCATTGCAAATCCGCATACCATCTCGTTCACTTGCCTCACACCTCGAGCACACAAAGCACATGAGCACCACGAATTGCAGCACGATGCTACGGCCAACGCTGATGAGAGGTAGATGCATGAGCAGCAAGCTTGGTGGAACATCAGGTTACACGGCGCACACACAAATGCGCACACACACACAAACGTGCACACATACACATGACATACACATGAAAAATACAGATATAACAAACAGCGACCAACCCCTTCAGGGCTCTGTCACGTGACCGCGGCTTTGCTCGCACCTGCAGCTGCTCCGCCAGCACCTTGCGCTCCCGCTCCCAGACCTCGCTTGCCTCGCTCAGCGTTCGGGCCTCCGTGCGCGCAGCCGCCAGTGCTGCCTCCAGGCCAGCCAGCTTGGTGCTGATAGCCTGTTGGGTGGCCAATCATGTGCAGCACGAGGTGAGGGAGCTTGGTGCTGATGGCCTATTAGGTGGCCAATATGTGCAGTACGAGGTGAGGGAGCTTGGTGCTGATGGCCTGTTAGGTGGCCAATCGTGTGCAGTACAAGGTGAGGAAGCTTTGCGCTGATTGCCTGCCAGTTGCAGTCATAGACTGAGACTAGCAGACTATGATACATGGTCATGTGCAGCATGAGGAGTTGAGGAGGTTGAGCTCCACGATGGTCAAGACAGGAGTCCTGCAATGCTGCAAGCAGTCCAGATCCAAGCACCGATTGCCATGGACACGACAGAATGTGCTCTACATCAGGCGTAGCTCAACCTGTGGTTGCGCTCGCATTGCCTCAGTGGGTGATGCCCCCATCAAGTTCTGCTGGATGATAACCCCTGGGCAAAGAGGGCGCAAAAGGCAAGAGATGTGGGCAGCCACGTACACACGTTCAACAGTGTGTATCAACACACGCACAAATTCTGACAATGCTTGCCAGGGAACATATGCACGTAGCCGCTCCCCAAGCCACGCGCGCACCTGGGCGCGCTCAGCAGTGTGCCGCTCCCTCTCAACAGCAGCCGCACACCGCGCCTCCGCATCAACGATGCGTGCATTCAGGGTAGCCTCCGCAGCGGTCCAAGCCTCCTGCTGCGCCTCTGCTGCCGCCTGGATCATCAGGAACAGCAGCGGGCGCGCGAGCGCCAACGCAGTTGTGTTAGCAGCAGCACCGCCAGCAGCTGGGAGTGCCGCAAGAACAGCACACATCTGCAGAGCACCTTCCTTTTGTGATGCCAAGCCTCCCAGAGTCACACTGCCTGGGCCATGATCTGCTGCTGTTGAAACATCCATTTCACCTTTTCCCATCGCCTCAAACTGATGCAATTGTGGCTGGCCTGACATTTGGTGGCCTGACACGCTGTCCTTCAAACATGGCCTAACATTTGGTGGCCTGACATGCTGCCTGTCACACATGGCAGACATTTGGTGGCCTGACATGCTGCCTGTCACACATGGCAGACATTTGGTGGCCTGGCACGCTGTCCGTCACACGACACCCCCGCCCGGCCTGTGCCACTCCCCACGTCTGCACCGCCTCCATCACATACAGCCGAGGGCTCTACGCCCCATACTGACCTGCGAATAAGAACCCCCACCCACCCAGCGCCCTTCCCCACACCCGCATCACTTCAATCTGGCACAGCAGCAGCCGCTATGCCCAATCCTGTGCTGCAAATCAGTCCCCCAACCCCCTCCTGGCCTGCGCTGCTCCCCGCACCTGCATCGCCTCAATCTGACGCAACAGCGGCCGGGCCGTGTCAGGCAGCTTGGCGGCTAGGTCCTGGTGCCGCAGCTCTGCCGCCTGGCAGCGCTGCTCCAGGTCCGCCAGGTCCTGCAAGCGGGAACACCCACATATGCACAGCGTATGATGCAGCAGCACTGGGGCAGAGCACAGGCATGGGACAGCCTGTTTCCTGGGCAGGGCAGCGCTGCTCCAGGTCCGCCAGGTCCTGCAAGCGGGAACACACACATATGCACAGCGTATGATGCAGCGGCACTGGGGCAGAGCACAGGCATGGGACAGCCTGTTTCCTGGGCAGGGCAGCGCTGCTCCAGGTCTGCCAAGTCTTGCAAGCGGGAATGATGCAGCGGCACTGCTCCAGGCGTGCCAAGTCCTGCGCGTGAGAACACGTGGCAGCTACACTCCAGGCCTACCAAGTCTTGCACGTGGGAACGCACAAAGCATGCGACGCAGCAGCGTTGGGGCGTAGCGCAGGCGGAGCCAGTCATGGGGCAGCCGGGCCAAGACTGGAGCAGCGCTGCTGGTTGACCGCTTTGTCCTTTACATGGCGACACAGAGCATGCCCGGGCGACAGGCGCGGTGGCTGTGTGTCCTGAAGCGGCATAACTAACACATGCTCGGTCAGGGCATGGTGCAGACTGTGCAAACTTTATAGGCGTCTTGGTGCAGAATGTGCAAGCTTTATAGGGGGCATGGTGCAGAATGTGCAAACTTTCTAGGGGGCATGGTGCAAAAGGTGCAAACTTTATAGGGGGCATGGTGCAGAAGGTGCAAACTTTCTAGGGGGCATGGTGCAAAAGGTGCAAACTTTATAGGGGGCATGGTGCAGAAGGTGCAAACTTTCTAGGGGGCATGGTGCAGAAGATGCAAACTTTATAGAGGGCATGGTGCAGAATGTGCAAACTTTCTAGGGGGCATGGTGCAGAATGTGCAAAGTTAATTGGGGGCATTGTGCAGAGCACGCAAGCAAGCTGAGCAGGGGGCACTGTGCCCAGCAAACAAGAGCAGTAGGGATTGCGGTGCAGGAGCAACGAGTGCAGTGCTGGAGCAACGAACGAGTGCAGCGATTGTGTGCAGAGCAACGCACGAGTGCAGCAATTGTGTGCAGAGCAACGCACGAGTGCAGCGATTGTGTGCAGAGCAACGAACGAGTGCAGCGATTGTGTGCAGAGCAACGAAAGGGGACACAGAGTGATCCCCTTTGCACACCGTATGGCTGCAGGGTGCGCTAACCCGCATGCGGCTGAGACAAGAGCTGTCAAAGGTCTGGAGCGCGATATTCAACCGCGGGTGTTGCACAGCGCACTTGCAAAGCACAGCGCGGCCCCCCCTGGCAATCGCGGGTGGTTGACAAGACTGCCTTGGAGCCTCTGGTGCATCATCATCCCTTTCTGCTGGCCACGAAAGCAGCTGTGCCAATGCGCAACACCTGTAATGGTCTGGCTCAGTTCACAGCGCCTCTTGAAGTCTAAATCAATTCATGGTACCAATTGAGTTGTAGGTACTGCTGTAGGCTTTGACAGTCTGACACGACGGAGGCCCCTGCACCACCTGCATACTCCTGCGCCCCTCGTGCATGCAGCCAAACCAGGCCTGCCCCACATGCCTTCAGCGCCCCCTTATTATGGACGTCACAAACAATGCAGAGCCCTTGCCTCACCTGCTTCAGCATCTCTTCCCGCAGGTTAGCTGCCTGCCGCTGCCGATCCAGGGCCTCCCGCAGATCCACCACCGTCTCGCTGAAAGCCTCACACCTGCGGGGACGCGGCGCCGGACTGCACATGAGTTCACGTGGCGAGCCACAGGCGCTTGCCGTGCATCAACCAGGTCAGCACTGTCATGCAAGAAGCCTGACACCTGCACCTCACAGGCGCACAAGCGCGCAACCACACACATGCACGAACACGTACATGAGCATGCTCACTGCCGTGCATGCGCCCTGCACAGAGGCGTGCACGCGCGTGCCCTGCTGCGATGCCGGCGCACACCTTACGGCCGCAGCCAGCGCACATCATGACGGAGCGTACGCTGCCTGGCCGTGTGCCGCCTGCCAGCGGCGAACTGCACGGCCTCAGGACCCCGGCTGCGCACGCACAGTGCTTGTGTGTGCACGCCGTGCGCCGCGGCATGCGACGTGGCGCGCACGCCAGCACTTTGTGGGTGCGCAGAGCTGCTGGCCGTAGTAGGGGCCACACTGGGCGAGCCAGCCCGCACACTTAGGTGCGCATGCTAGCCTCTGAGCCGAGCCGCATTAACACATCAGGACAGTGCTGGGGAGTGCGTGGCTGTACCAGTGCACATGCCCGCGCAAGCGTGTGTGTGTGCGCGCGTGCGTGCGTGGGTACGCCCTTGTGCATGTCTGCATGTTTGCGCACTTCTGCATGAATGTGTGCTCATCCATTTCAGAGTGTATGTGTGCGTGTGTAACAGGTTGAGGGGGCTTGGCCTCCCCACAGCATGCAGACTCCAAACAGACACCATACAGACACCATACAAACACCATACAGACACCATACAGACACCAAACAGACACCATACAGACACCATACAAACACCATACAGACACCAAACAGACACCATACAGACACCATACAAACACCATACAGACACCATACAGACACCATACAGACACCAAACAGACACCATACAGACACCATACAGACACCATACAGACACCATACAAACACCATACAGACACCGTACAAACACCATACACGCTGCCCGCAGAGAACGCACCGAGCCTCCGCTTCCTTGAGGCGGCGGCTGAGGCCCGAGCTTGCCGCCTCGCGCGCGCGCTCCTCCTGCTTGGACTGCAAGGCAGGCATATTGGCGGTGGAGGCATGGCGGCTTTGTGGTGTGCATGGGCGAGGGAGCAGGCAGGCAGGGCAAGCGTGCACTGTGGCAGGCAGTGCATATGTGTGGATGCGCGTGTGTCCTTGTGTGTGTGTGTGTGCGTGTGTGTGCCCTTATGTGTGTGCGTGTGTGCTTGTGTGTGTGTGTGTGTGCATGTGTGTGCTTGTGTGTGCTTGTGTGTGTGCGTGT
>LFIK01003515.1_pt1 | contig 12721 bp, 18 predicted proteins | sample 643401 | NCBI WGS metagenome assembly LFIK01 (sample SAMN03777447, study PRJNA286221) | soda lake metagenome | biome: soda lake; feature: Kulunda steppe; material: water; isolation source: sample T5-Br brine of Lake Tanatar-5 | place: Russia: Kulunda steppe | collected 2010-07 | reverse complement strand
GTGTGAGAAAGAGAATAAGGAAGGTAGGGGCATGAGTGCGCGTGGGCAAGCGTGAGGCATGTCGGTGTGCCCTCTGCGCCAATTTGTGCCAGCGTGCAGTGAAAATTGTGGCTGCCACGGCATGCAGCTATCATCGTACGCTGCCCAATGACAGCTGCCACTGCTTGTGACCGCCCTTGTGCAAGCATGCTGGCCAATCACTGCCGCACGGCTTTGTGACCGCCCCTGTGCATGCAGTCAGTGTGGAAGTGGAGGCGTGCGACAACTGCGCGGTGCCTGTGGCGAGGCTGACCGGCCCCACCACCTTCAGGTCGCCCTGCGAGGCGGATGGCCAGTATTCCACGGTATTTCTGGACAGCAGCGGCAGCAGGGACGCTTCTGGGCGGGACCTCCTCAGGCGCGAGTGGGGCATAAAAACTGGTAGCCACGCAGGAGGCGACGTGCAGTGCGCCCAGCCAACAGAGGCGCTGGCTGACTTGGTGGCCGGCAGCAACGGGTGAGCAATGCCGCAGGCATCCCAAGCAGTCCTTGCCACACATGCAGACAAGCACGCACCCACACACATGCCCTTACACACACACGCTTACTTCTTATGGCCCAAACACATTCATGGCATCTTAGTGCTCACTTTCAAGGGGTCCCCAAACGATCCCAAGTCAGCACCCAGCAAACATGTCCCGGGATGCTCTGTGGTGGGGGCATTTCCGGGCCAGCGCTCAGTGCGTACTCTGCGCATCTCTCATCTGTCCATCCCTTCCTTCAGTGTGCATTCCTCGTCCACTCAGTGTGCACTCCAAATCCACTCAGTGTGCACTCCCCATCCAGCTGTTTGCCCGCCTGTACCAGGAGCCGCCCCAACACAGGGCGTCTGCGGGGGTGCACCATTTCACCCTCGCGGTGCCCATCACAAGCCCATGCACACAACAGCCTGAAGCCCACGCGCCTGGTGCGTGCGGCTGCAGGGACACTACGCTGAGGTTGGGCCACAGCGTGCTGTCTGGACTGGACGCGGCCACATATTGCATCACCGTCAAGGCCACCAGCTTCTTGGGAGAAGAGTCGGAGGAGGCTGTGCACACGCTGACCAAGCAGGCGCGTCAGGACGCTTTTGGTTCGGTTGTAGAATGGCTGGATCGGCTGGCTTGTGGTTGAGAAGTGTGTGAAGCAATAAGCATGCAGACTACAGAGAGAGGACTGCGGTCATGCATGCGCAGGCCGAGCGGGGTGGTCGTGCGCGGTCATGCACACGCAGGCCAAGCAGGCTGGGGTGCTCAGTCATGCATGCGCTGACCAAGAAAGCAAAAGGAGGGGGCGCTGTGTGCGCGCAAAAAAGGCTTGGGCAAGCAAGGCCAGGTGGGCCTGCTTTTTCCTTGGGGGTGTGGGGTGGGTGGGGGTGGGGTTGCGCGCGTGCGATGCAGGCCAGCGCTATGCCAGGTGGCCCTCGTGGGCCTGGGGCAGCTCAGTGCATGCGCGTCCTGTAATGAGTGTGTGTGAATACCCTGTCACTGGGCAACACGCGCCTGTCCTTGGGAGCGCCTACACAGATCCTGGCTGCTCACGCTGCCCTGCCTGCAACCATGCACCCGCTGGCCCTCCCTTGACGCACTCTGCCGTTGGCCGGGTCCTCTGAGGGAAGATCTCCTTCCCACTGCCATTGGGTGCTCAGGCGCAGATGAAAGTTCTTTGTAAACATTGACGCTCCCCGCAATAGGGGTGCGAAGAGCGCCACGCCTTCCGTCGGGATCTCTACCCATAAAAACACTCCACCTTCCCTTCATGCACTTTGCCTTCCTTCAATGCATTCTGCCTCCCCCCAATGCACTCTGATGTTAACCTGGTGCCTGCTGCCACGCCTGGTGCCTGCTGCCACGCCTACCTGCAACAGGGTGCGGAGAGCGCCACGCCTTCAGTCAGGATCTCGGCTCCGTCAAGGACGACCATTGGTGCTGGAGTGACGCTGTCTGGCTCCGTGGACGCCACCTCTGTGTGCAGTGGCGACATTGTGAGTGTGCCCGTTGTGCCAAGTGCGGGCACAGCAGCATGTGCGTGGCTGAGCCCCCAACACACACAGCTTCCCGCCCTATGATCAAGGTCCGCCCTCTCCAGCGCTTGTGGCATGCACATCTGAGGACACTGTCTGGGGCTTTTGGCGTACACACATCTGTGGCCACCTCTGAGGGCAGTAGCCAGGTAGTCAGTACACCTGTGCTGGGTGTGCGGGCGCGCATCCTGCCCCCAGCACGCACACCCCCCACCCCATGATCTTAATTTACCAAGGCTCACTAACCCAGGTGTGTTGCATTTGCAGAGGAGGCCATCTCTGTGTGTGCTGGGGCAATGTGGCTGTTGCATTTGCAGAGGAGGCCATCTCTGTGTGTGCTGGGGCATTGTGGCTGTTGCATTTATCACGTGGCATCCCCAAAACCATGTGTTGCATTTATCACGTGGCGTCCCAAAAACCATGGAGCGTGTCACACGCCCAGGAAGCCTATCCAAAATCTCGGGCCTTTTTTGCCCAATTCAGGGCCCATAGGCCACGGCGCACAAGGAGGGCGCACCTGCCTTGCCCTCGCATGTGCTCACTGCGGGGCTGCGGTGCTGACTTGGGCTTGGTGCTCCCTGCTGGTCGCTCTGGTAATGGGAACAAGGCAGCACCACTGCCAGCCCCTCCACTGCCGACCCTCCCCACTGCCTCTTTCGTGAGGACCAGGGAGAGCTGCGGCTGCACCTTTTGCGCTCGCGGCCTGGTCACGCCTGTGGTAGAGCTGCGTCTGCACCTTTTGCACTCGCGGCCTGGTCACGCCTGTGGTAGAGCTGCGTCTGCACCTTGCACTCGCGGCCTGGTCATGCCTGTGGTAGAGCTGCGTCTGCACCTTGCACTCGCGGCCTGGTCACGCCTGTGGTAGAGCTGTGGCTGCACCTTGCACTCGCGGCCTGGTCACGCCTGGCATCGTGCTGGCCATGGACCCCATGCAACAGGCGGAGTTCCGATGGAGCTGCGTGTCCGCCAGCAGCGGCTCCTGCCCAGTCCTGAACAACCCAGACTGGCAGCCAAGTGTGTCCCAAGAGCTCAGAGCCTCCGACCTAGTGGGGCGCCTCACACCCGGGAGCTCCCTGAGGTTCCGTCTGAGCACGCGGCTAGCTCCGACGGATGGCAGCTCGACCCCGTCGGTCAACTCGGTGGAGCAGGTGTGGAGCAGCTGGCGACGCACTGCTCCTGCACATTGCTGGGGGCCTGCTGATACATCAGCCCTGCATGTCACAAGACTTGTAGCATGTCAGTCCTGCAAGCCCTGGTAGCTCGATTGTGCGGTCTGCTAGTGCGGCTTTGTGTGCTAGATCTGGACGATGACTTATTGCCTTGGCCGCGCCATGTTGCTGGACGTACCATGCAAGGCCGCTCCACCTTTTTTTGTGACTTTTGTGGCCGTGCAGCGTCGCAGATGGCCTGTCAGCCCCTCGTGTTAGAGCTGTCCACAGAGTTGAAGCTACCGTCCATGGACCCCACTGTCTGCCTCAATGCAGGACGTTGAATTCGGTGGCGACAGTTTGACAGCCAGGTTCTCCGCAGACAGCCCCACAGGTGCCATCTCAAGGGGCATCCTTGAGCCTCTTGTCTTTGATGCCAGCCCAAGCAATGACCCGAGCGACCCAAGCAATGCAGCACAGGCAATGAGGTGTGCTTTTGTGCACGCATGCATTTGCATCTGCATGTGCATTTGGATGTGACTGCACAACCGCAGACAAAGAAAAACCAAGCTTGTATGTTGTGTGCAAGAAGCAGGTAGCATGAAAGGGCAGAGATTCTTGTGAGGATAAGATGGACCGGGGGCCAAACTTTGCACTGGCGCAGGTTCAAGTCCAGGTCATGGTCTGATCTGTGAAGGGTCCACCTTGCAGCACAAAATGTGCTTAACCAAAACTTACAGGTGCATAATTCAGGTACCTGTTCCACAGCAGCAGGTCCTGCCTGTGCACACCACTTAACCTTGCCACTGGAAACTGTGCTGTCTACAGGTACTCATTCCGATGCGGACGCCCAGACGGCATCTCCAATTGTTTTAAGAGTGAGGATGGCTTCTTTTACACAGGGAACATCATTGATGGGGACAAATGGGAATTGGAGGTGGACCAGGTAAGATTTTCATAAATAGGCCTTAAGAGGCAGGTCAGCAAGGGATGCTATTTTAAAACTTGGAAAGGTAGAGACCCTTGTTTCCAGCTTGTCTTCATGTCCAGAGACACTTAATAATCTTCCTGTCATTGAGCTTTATTTACGACGACTGTGAATTTGCCGAAATCCTGCATGACGCAGTTTGTCAATGATGATGAAGGAGACCCTAACAACAACGAGTTCATCATTCAAGTCACTGTCACCAAAGGCTCATCAAGTGCGGGCAACCTGCGAGAGGCAACAACATCAACCACCATTGCGTTGAAGCCACCTGATGTGGTAAGTCCCAATCAGTGAGGACATTGTTTTTTTAGACGTACTATAGTGCTCCAACATTGGGATCATGTACTTCTCTTGAGCTTCAAGACCTGCTTGCACCACCTAAAATAACAAGGAGGACTTATGTATCTGATTGTGACCTCACTGTGTGTACATATTGGGGCTTCCTGTGCAACAGTGTTTTACCACTGGTGTTTTACAACAACTGGTGTTTTACAACAACTCTCTGGTGCACAATAGAGTCTGCATGTGTAGCTTACATGCAACCACATTTTACACAAGCAAGGTGCACTACAGCTTTTAAGCTGCGAAAACATGAGAAAGCAGAAATATAATAGAGCTTACCTCAATTCTCTCTGGTGGCATGCTCAGGGAGGGATCGTTGAAACTTAGCATGCTCTGGTCTGTAGTGGGGCCATAGGTGGTATGTTATCTGTGCTCCTGGACCTTTCCTGAATGCAAGCTGCCAATCATTTAGACTATATAGGCTTTTTCTCGTACTGGGAGGAGTTTCCCCAGTTCCTGGGCCCCGCGGAGCACAGCAATTGCTCATCTAGGCAACACCTTTTGTTGGACTTCCTCATTCGTCATGGGCAATCACCTCTGGTTGTAAACAAGTGTGCATCAGGTCTGGTTTCAGTATAAGTGTGCCTATACAAATTCTCCTTGTGCAGACCTTTGTCAGCACTAGGATTGACCAAGACTGCGGGTCCAGGAGCTGTGGGTCAACGTCCCTGTCAAGCAGCGCAGTAAGTGAGCATCTCACAGATTTGGAGTGTTTTCAGTGCTTTAGGGGCCACAGAGAGCTTGCCTAGCAAATTGCTTGGTGCTCTTGGACCAGTGCTGCTCCAGTGCTGCTCCAGTGCTTTAGGGGCCACAGAGAGCTTGCCTAGCAAATTGCTCGGTGCTCTTGGACCAGAGGTGTAATCAGGGTTGTTGGAAACAGTGTATACACAGTAGATTTGCCAAATTATGCCAATTAGCCATAATATATGGGATATTTGTATGGTAATCAGCGACCCTAGGTGTAATGTACGTGGCTCGTCAAGGTTAATTGGCCAAACAATGGGACGGTTGCTCTCTGCAGCTTGCTCTGGACTTGACATGATTGCTCAAGTCGGTAAAGTGTCCCTTTGTCCTCAGCTGCCTATAGTCCACTTCTATCACTTCCTTCTTTGTGAGGTTAATTTGATATCCCTCACCCACTGATAACCACTGGACTAGAACAGGCAGAGACACTTTCCTACGCGCATTCTGTCCCATGCCTGCCCTGCTACTGCTAAGCCATTGAAGTGCTCTATCATGATTGCAGCTGTCATTCTTTGCGACTATCAACAATGCTGAGGACTTCCGTCAGGAGGATGCCACTTCTTATAGGTCAGTTGGTGTTTGCTGATTAGGTGGAAAATCATATTGGTAGCTTTACCACAGGTTTTCGGAAAGAGCGAGCTCCTGTTTTGTTCAAACACAAGGCTGCAAAACACATGAGTTTGAAGGAATTTCCTGTTTATCACTGGCATGACAGGTGGCTAATGAATGGTCAGCCAGTTCTGCAGAAGCACTTACTATCTTCAAATGGAGAAGATCCAGAGGCAGAGGTGAACTCAGCCACCATAACAATGAGGCCATTTTCCAGGAATGGCGACATCAGTCTCCTTCCCAGGTGAGCCCAGATGTGTGCACAAGGCTTAGTGCTGGCACAGATGAGCAAGTCAACTGCATGAAGGCACAAGTTTTTGATCTCAATTATTCTCCAAAAGATCACAGGTTTGCAGACAAATCAATGGTAGGCTTTTATTTCTACTGCATATCAGACCATTTGTCATGGGGTGTACAAGTTGTTGGGCAAGGAAGGAAGGCACAACAAAACTTATATGTGTGGGTAAAGGAGCTGCTTTGCTGTCTGAGCATCATGGTCAAAAAAAAGTTTCTCATGTAGATGACCTTCGCTCACGCTTTTGCCCAGGGTTGGGACGCTCTCAGTTGCATGCATTGTCACAATCGACCAAGGAGACACTCCAGCCACAGGAACTGCAAGGAGAGACATTGAGCTGGAAGGGTGAGTGCTTTGATTGCTCTGATATCTTAGATGTATGCCACTTGCAGCCTTCAATGCATGGAGTAGTAAGTGAGTGCCCTATTGACACTTGACAAGCTGCATGTTTTGCCTTTGGACTGTGAAGCTTGCCTTTGGACTCTGGGACTTGTTGCTCCTTTTGCACATGCTGTTCTGCACGTGCTTCAGACAACTAAGTCGATGTTGTTCTTTTTTAATGCGTTGGCCTAAGCACGCTGCTCAGGCTAATCATTGCTGCATTGTGGCACGCTCATTGCAGGCCACCTATCTGTGCAAGAAGCGACGGCAACTGCTTGCGCCTACCCATGTACGTGTGCATGTACATAATTGTGGTACACTTAAGCACTGAAAGAGCTTGGTGGCCGAGGAAGCAGGCAAGCTTGCGTATTTTGGCAGACCCTCTCTCTGCCTTTTGCACTGCCATTTCCTACCAGCTTCCCGATATTTCACCCCTCATCCATAATCCTCTCTGTTCCTCGACACACACCAACCCTAAACTTATACAAATCCTGTGCCTTTGTCATCCTGGAAAAGGCCTGGCTGAGTGGCATGTGCATGGAGCCTCATCAAAGATACCACAGCACCCATGGCACAGGCTACAACATGTGCCCTAAGTTCGCAACCGCTTACAGTGGGACAGTGGTTTAACAACTGCAGGCAAGAACTTGCTATACCTGAATTCTCATTCCGCGCGGAAGCAGAAGGATTTTCGTCCCCCAATGAGCTTGCCTATGAGTTTGGATTTGTCTTTACAGACGAGGGCAACGGGCGTGAGGACTTCCAGGTAAGCATCCTTGCAACCCCTTTGCATCTTCGTAAGTGTTTTATAAGTATTTCCCCTTTAACCTCTGCACATCATTAGTTTATGATGGAAGGGGAGTACCCTGTGTTTTTCCAGGTCGAGAGAGCAGCAAACTTGGGCTCATCTGAGACGTTGCAAGCCCAAAACGGTGCTGGAGAGTACACAGTCTACGTTGTTGCGATGGACCGAGGCAGTGGAGGAAGGAGTGAGCCAGCAACAGCACGTTTCACTTTGAATGAAGCACAGGTGAAAGATTGCCCTGATTTCCAGGAGCTCATCCTTCAAAGGCTGGCAGGCATTGACCACAGGAACAACCGGAACACAGGCGATAAACGCCAGGTCTTCCGTGGCATGTCTGAGACAAATGCGGCAGCAGGTGCAAGCCCCCCTCCTTTCTGCGACCCTAATCACCCCAACTTTGGTGGGCCTGGAGGAGGCCAAGGGCGCCGCCGCTTGCAGAACGACCCTGTGACTGAGGAGGGGAAAGTGCTCGAGGGGCTTGAGGAAGTGCTGGCAGCACTGGAGGTATGTCTTTGCAGCAGAGGATGCTGACCTGAGCAACACTCTCAGACCTGCTTTGCTGCACTGTGTTCAAATAAGTAAGGGCACCCAGACAGCACCGCATGTGCAACCAGTTGGGCCGCATATTGTGCATTTCGAGCTGTGGCAATTGTACAAATTGTACCAGTGCCAGCAAAAAGGCAAAATTGTGCTGAGCCTATGTGCTGACCCCTTAACCAGACAAGATGCAAACACAAGACCAGAGGGCTCAACTTTGCCTCAAGCACAATGAGCCAATGAGCAGCTTGTTCCAAACTGAATGCAGGATGCTGGCACAAGCAAAAATTACAAACTCGGCAGCAGGATGCTGGCACCTTATGAGTCCTCAACTCAAATTGCAAACATGGCTGCAGGGCGCTAGCACCGATGATGCACTGGGAGCGCTCAACTCAATCCAGGCCACGTTCCCTCCTGGCACAAGCCCAAATCTTGAGCAGGCCAAGATTTTGGGGAAGGTGAAAAGTTACGCAGCAGTGTAGGCTTGAGGACCGCAACAAGGGGTGGGGCTCTTGGAGCAGAGTGCCATAGCCCATAGCTGAAAGGACTGCTTCTTTTCATGTGCCTTTGGAGGGGTGTATGATTCTCCAAATTTGCGCTTGGTACAGCTCTAACCTCTATTTCATTTGCTAAGCAGTCATGCCAAGGGTCTGGAGCAAACTCATTTGCTTGCAGGCACACGTATCATTGCTTCACAACATTTTCATACTTTGACTCTGGATTTTATGGTGAGCTCTTTCCGTTGCTTTTTGCCATTTCAGATCGCAAATACGGCCTTGGGGACATTAGCTGATGAGGATTTTGATGACATTGGTACAACTACCCTCCGCAATGCGCTTCGGAGTGCTGGCCAGTGAGTGCTTGACCATGACCAGAGCCAACTAGGAACATCATGGTGCAATTGATCCACGTATTGAGCACAAAGAGGAATATTGACAGAGTTTGTAATACGTCAAGTGCTACAACTACCACCTCAACATCATGAGGGAACCGCATTTGCTTTTACGATAGGAATAAAGGTGAACTTATCAACTGTATGCAGAGGAGGATGCTTTTGGCCTCAACATGGCCATTACCCAGCTACAGGCAAAATGCTGGCAGTATGCTGCAACGCAATCCTCCTGCATGCCCTATACTGCTTAAACATACTCCCACAATGTCTCGAGAGTTCTGAATCTCCCTACTCTTGCAGGGCTGCAGAAGTGCTCATCAGGGAATGTGGAACAGAATGCTCAGAAGGTATAGGCTCACGACTGCCGTGTGCTCGCCTCAATCCTTTTGATAAATTCTGCATTGGTGGAGATATCCTTGGTAGCATGCAATAAGCAGAGGCTCAACAGTCCCCCACCTCAGATGCTTACCGAACGCTTGTCAGGAGTGCAAGCCTGCATTGTGGATGTGACTGCCGCTGCACCGCAGAGTTGCTGAGACTGCCTGCATCAAATGTATGAAATTGACACAGCAAACCAGGATTTTCTTGAACAGAGAGAGCAATGCCACATGCATATTGCTGTGTGCTCATTGAGTACTTTGCAGACTTTTCACCTTGGGCCATTGCTATGAGGACCATGGAGACACTAAGACACACGAGTGAGTAATGTTTTGACATGTTACAGAGAATGGCAAGGTTCGATTGGCCTGCACTCATATTTGGCTACAGCTTATGCGCTTTGGACCTCGATAAATAAAATTACAATCATTGGCCCGACGGCAGTGCCCAGCAAAGCCAGAGACTTTTTAATAACTCAATGAAGTTGGCCAACAATTGAGCTGAGCCATCTTACTCTGTTTTGAATGTAACCAGGATCCCTCATTCAAGCCCCTGTCAGCTCCCTGAGCGTTGCAGCCAGTACACGTATCACACAAGGGGTTCTGCGCCACGCCGTTCGTCCGCTCTCTCAAAGCAATGTGACCTTTGAGGTCCCAGTCATGGGCAGGTGAGTGATCTTAGAGGCCCTCTTATTAATGGCCCTGTCAAGCATGGTACTCGGGGCCTTGCCTTAGCAGGTGAGTAGAGTGGAGGCACCCTGCATGCATAAGCAAGGATCCTCGGTTGTGGGGACAGCCTGGCACTTCTCATTGACCAGGATGGTATGGTGAAAGTGCAGTTGGAGGAAACAGGTTCTGAGGACACAGGCTCTGCCCTTCACAAACACATGCTCTAGATACTAAGATGTGGGTCGCACCATGAGCCAGTGGTGGTTGATGGAGCTGTTGGTGGTTGATTACCTGGAAAAACATCATATGTTTCACAATCCAGAAGTGGGCACTGTGGTGATTGAAGGAGCCCCAGCAGCTCACTGCCTGATAAAGGTTGAGGCCTGACACCAGTCAGTGACACCAGTCGTTGACTGGAGTCACTGCTTGCACAGAGCTCACATCACATGGCTTTTGCGCTGTGTTAATGACCAACATGGTCTGCTGAATGATTGCTTTGTGTTATCGATAATCAATCATTGCATTTGCCATTGCATAACGTTTGCGTCTGAAAGCTTGCAATCCCATGGCATTTTCCTCTGCCTTGTGTGAGCCAAAATGGACTCCTTCATTACTGCTGGGCATTGTGCTGTATCCATCCTGTCCAATCAATATGCTACCCTGCCGCACTGCAGGGTTTTCAATGCCTCAGACCCTTCTTCCAGCATGGCGCGAGCAAGCGCGTGGTTTCAGAATGCTGATACATTTGATAACTGGTGCAGCCAGAGCAGCGTTTGCTCTGTACGAGTAAGTTGTCTGCAAGAACATTAGTGGTTGAGGCCTCTGGTTCTCATCAGATGACTGTAGCTGAGAACACCTCCATTGCAAGAGATAAGGGTAGGCTAGACCCTGCTTGCTTCCTGTAGAAGCTGCTAAACACAAGTTACAAGCGCAGCATCCTTGCTGATGCAGGCTGCAGAATAGACCTGCTTCAGTGCCCCTCTGGTGCTACTTGAGTGCTTGCCTTCTAAGCCTGCTTGGCTTGCCGATGTAACTCAAAATCAAAGTCAAGAATCCTCCTCGCAACCATCACCAATATCCAATTCCTGTTCTACCTCTGCAGAACAACATTGCCCTCTTCCTCTCCTACGTAAGGGACTCAGCTGTGTACACTAGGTCTGCTGCAAATTACCCTGATGTCATTTCTGCGCATTTTGCGCCCGCAAATGACCCCCCAGAGGCTGTAACAGGTAAGGGGCGCACCAAAAGTAAGGATAAAAGGAAACAATTAACTCCCATGAACTGATTGCAAAGATCTCAACATGGCTTAGAATTCCGTTGGCATGCTAATTCTGGCACCAGGCTCTGAACAATTGGTCGAGCAAAACGCACCAACAACATTGGTGAGTCAACCTTGGCTGCCCAGCACCTCGCGGCTCCCCATCACTGCATGCACCTCAGGTCCCCATCACTGCATGCACCTCCCCACCACTGCATGCACCCCCATCACTGCATGCACCCCCATCACTGCATGCACCTCCCCATCACTGCATGCACCTCAGGTGTCGTGGAAGTGCAGATGGACTTCAAGGAAGAAGACGAAAGGATCTGCTCAGCCACAACCCAATGCACCATCAGCTTGCTGGTGCCGTTGAACAGTGGTGTTGACTTAGCGGGCAAGTCGCTGGCATGCGTGCGCTTGGCACCGGAGGACCAGGAGTTTACTGTAGCCACCCTGCAAACCGATTTGGAGATCCGAGGCGGCACGCACGTGGCCTGTGAGGTCACAAGGCTTGGGCGCTACGTGGTGTGTGTCGGCCCCATTGTCTGTGGTTGGTCCACAGCTGGTGTGGTGGCTGAATGGCCTGACGGGTGGCAGGTGCAGCAACATTGTCCCCATGCTGAAGGAGGTGCATGGTTCATGAAGGGGGGCTGCAGAGCGCCTGGTGCCGTGACCTAAGGGGGCATAATGGCATTTGGGGTCCTGTTGTGCACAACACAGCGTACAACAGGTTGAGGAGCAGCTTTACGTGCGAAGGATATCTGATCTGGAAACATTCGTGTGCACAGGAAATCGTGAAGACTAGAATGTTCTTTCCAAAGCCATAACCAGCACCTGCAAAGCAAGCTGCAAAGCGCTGGGTACCAGCATTGTCATGGGTTGCGCTTCCTAGCTGTTAGCTGAAGCGTCATCACAGGAAGCATCCACAAATGTTTAAAATGGGGCTCAGTGGGCTTCTGGGCCAAGCTGCAACATGCAGCAGCATTTCCTTGTCTGAAAAAACAAGACGGCGTGGTAAACGGTGCATGTGAGGCCCCACCCCTGAGTTGAAGAATCACTATCCCTACTTGTTTACTGGTGAGGCATGATAGAAATGTGCACACTGCCACAGACAGCCGGCATGAGCATGCATGACCATCAGATGACCAGGTGCAACAATCTGGACTCCTCGAGCAAATTGCTCCAGCTCTTAGCTTGAGAGTGCACGCAAAACCCTCAAAGATGCAGGCGATTGCATCCGCTCCATTTATGTGTTCCCTTTCTGTGCACGCTTCAGCTTCAGTACACACATGCACCCATCAAATGTATGTGTGCATCTATCAATGCAGGTGATGAGCTACACTCTCCCTCCCAGCCCTCCGCCACCTTCTCCGTCCCCGCCTCCTTGTGAGTGTGCTAGAAAGCTGCCTTTACATCCCAGCAGCTCTGTATCTGTGCATGTCTTCCTCTTTTGTGCTTAAATAAGTGCTTTAAAAAGCGAGAAGCGTGGGCATCCTGGTGCAGGCAGAAAACCATCCTGGTGCAGACAGAAAACCATCCTGGTGCAGACAGAAAACCATCCTGGTGCAGACAGAAAACCATCCTGGTGCAGACAGAAAACCATCCTGGTGCAGACAGAAAACCATCCTGGTG
>LFIK01003514.1_pt1 | contig 12722 bp, 5 predicted proteins | sample 643401 | NCBI WGS metagenome assembly LFIK01 (sample SAMN03777447, study PRJNA286221) | soda lake metagenome | biome: soda lake; feature: Kulunda steppe; material: water; isolation source: sample T5-Br brine of Lake Tanatar-5 | place: Russia: Kulunda steppe | collected 2010-07 | reverse complement strand
GACTCGAATTGCCGGAACTTATTTCTTAGCCGGTCAATCTTATACGTTAGATTTGATTTAATTTTCACAACAAGCCTGGCCATGACTCGCTCAAGCTTTTTCTCCCATTCTACATGCTCTTTGGTTTTTGCAGCACTCTGAATTCTACCCTTTACACGGGTTGTTTGGGATTGTGCTAAAATAGGCATCATACTTCCCCATATGAGTGCACCTGCAGGGCCATAAACAAGAAGACCAATCCCTGATCCCAAAAATCCGCCTATAGTGGCAAGACCGATTCGTGTACCTCCATCCATTATTATCAGCTCCATGGCCTGATCGCTTCTAATTCTACCTGAGCTAAAATCGCGGATTACAAAAGCAGTGCTGACACTTAATGCAAAAAGCGGAACATCGGGTTCATACATGTCAGCCCCATAAGACAAGGATCGCTCAGTTACTTGAGAAACCAACTCATCCGAAAACCATCCACAAAAAACACTCGATCTTCTAAATCAGAAGGTATTTGATCTATCAATTCAGAATTAGCAATTACGGGATACTCGTAATTATTAAAATGAGTTCGTATACCGCTATTACTGGATAATGACTTAATCTGAAACTTTTCCCCATCGACTAATATGTCCCAACCGGGTTCATTAGAAGCAGTGGCAAGTTCAACATCATGTCCCTGTAATGCCAATTGACTGGCGACAACATGCTCTGCTACGTAACCTTTTAAATTACTCACAGCACCTGTGTAGCCTGAAGTCGGCATATTGAAAATGAGTTGTGCGAACTCGGAAAAAGATAACTTGTCACTTAGATCTGCAACTCTGCTAAAGTCAGCTGATTTAACAACTTTAGGGTCAATTGCAGCCAAAGAATAAGCAATATCACCGATTGTCAAACCGGTTACCCAAGCTGTTTTCTTCAGCTCCTCATTATCACCATAATTTTTATCTAAGTAAGGCAGCAAACTTTCAAGAGGATGATCCATCCACTCGGATAGTTGCGGATCAATTTCAGGTAAAGGTTGCCTTAATTTTTTTCCTGTAAACTTCCATTGCTGAAGATATTGATTGGATATCATTTCAGGTATTTCTCCAAACTCTTTAATTGAATCGAGTCTGTGAAAACTATTCAAGAATCTTTGAGTATGAGTTCCCATCCGATCTTTATGACTCATACCCTGCAAAGCCAGTAATGAAACCACTCGTATAGCTAAGGCGGAATAGACACTTTTATTTGCTTTTTCGTGAGCCCAATACCCAATTGCAACTGTACCACCAATCATTGTAACAGGGTTTGATAAAACAGAAACAAGGGATACGAGAGCGGGACCGCTTACCAAAGGAATGAAAGCTGAAGCCTGGGCAGCTAATATGTAGGCTGAAAAACCCGCAATATTGACAGCACTTCCAAATGCTGCTAAACCACCGCCAGTAAGTAATACTTTCCGAATCGCTTCATCATTAAACTCTTTGGCCCCGATAGAATCTAAAATCTCTTCCTGCTGTTCTTGGCTCAAATCTGTTAATTTTGAGCGAATATCGTGAACAATTTTTTGCTTTGTTTCCGTACTGATTTCAGCTTCTTCGCTGAAAGCGGCTTGCAGCATTTCATTTAATACCGGAACTACAATATCATCCAGGGTGGTTTTTGGAACTTGATCATTTTCAGCGCTTCGAGGAATAAGATTTTTAATTTTTGTTGTGAAATTCGGTGGATCAAATGCATGAATTGTAGCTGCCGTAATCTCTGTTGCATAACGTTTTAAACTTCGCCGGGATAAACTTATGGCCGGATCTAACATCAAAGCTTTCCGAAGATACATCCAAAGGATCACACGTAAATCATCATCTGTGAACTTCTCTTCATGAAGCCAGTATTGCATTTGCGATTTCACACTTAAAGCATTTCTGGCCAGCTCATTACTACGAACAAAGTCATTACCTGTCTTCTCAGCCAAAAGATCACCAAGATTGTTTAATAGATCTCCGGTTTTACTCTTAACCTGCTTTGAGAGTTTACTGTCTTCAAAAAGAGCTATTAACGTTGCAAGTAAATTCCGATCAGCAGAGCCAATCCCAACAAGAATATCTTCGGATTTAAGGCCTACTCTTACAGTTGAAGTGTTATTCAAGGAGAGACTCATAGAATAAATAATTTATTCATGCAGGTTTTAAGCTTCATTAATACTACATATAAACTCCAATTATTAATGCAACTAGCATCAATAATGTGGGAATCATCAGATAAATTACAATCTTTCGATTTGTTTCCTGATGTTCAATCATTCGCTTAGATAAAATTTTATTATCTTTTTTGGCTTCTTCAATGGTTTTTGTGAATGACTTTTCCAGCTGATTAACATAATTTCCTATCTCTTTAGACAAAGATTCAGTTTTTGTATTTAAAACTGTGACTTTATCCTCCATATCTTTTACTCTGCCAGCAAGTTTCTGATGGGATTCGGTGAGCTCTTTGATTTTAGATCCGTTTTCCTGAACAAAATCATCAAGACGCTTGGTACTATCTTCCACCAATTGGGAAGCTTTATTGATATGCTCTGTAAACTTCTTCCCAAGTTCTTTTGTATTCTCGGCAAATGACTTAACCTCCTTAAGATGTGTGGAGACAGATTCCAATTCTTCGAGGTCCTTATCAAGTCTCTCAAGTACTGTATCAAATTCTTTCTTAGATGCCATAAAAATTAGCTTTTTAGTTTTAGAAGTAAATTTTGTGTTTTTGAATCAATATTAGCTATTAATTTTGTGGCCATTTGTAATTTCAACTTTTCAATAGGTGAAAACTGATATATCCAAAAATCAAAATCTGGTGATTCAAGAAAGCCAGAACTTTGATTTGCGATCTCAATTATAGTTTTTGGATATAAATCCGCATTCCTGAACAAGTATTCAAATATGGTTTTAAAAATAGTCTGTATTTCACCACCATAGTTATCAAGATCTATCTCAAGCAATGCAGCCTCGAAGTCATCCAAAGCTAACTTTGGATTTTCACCGGGAAGGCTTAAACGTAAACCCGCTGCTACAAATAAAAGGCCCGGATTACTTGGATAACTTTCTAAATATCTGAGAGCAATGCCCAGTAGCTTGCCGGCATTTTCTTCATTTTCAGCTTTATTAAATATTTTCTGCAAATCTTCAGGGGAATCTTTATCAGGAAAAACGTTAAACAATTGATTGAACTCTTCGTCCGGGCTTAAATATCTCAACATATTTTTCCGGAATTGATCTGGATCTCCCGATTCCAATGCGTTCACCAGGTTCGATAATGCTCTTCTTCTCTGTGGTTCTATGGTAGCATAAATGTACTCAAGTAGCACAGCACAACATTTTGTTATGAAGTGATTATAATCTCTGCTGTTAACATATGAATAGAAATCCTCTTCAGATTCTATATGATTCCTCAAATCAACACTGTCTTGTTGTGGAATACCATGCCTTCTTATATAGCTATATAGTGTCTGACTATATTTCTCAAATGGTTCTTTTTTGATAATAACATGATATGATCTTGGATGGCTGAACTCAATTGTATAGTCTTTGACAAGTCCGATTAAAGATAATCGATAAATAGCTTTTTCGGTGTTATTGCCTCTGTCCTCAATCGTTATTTCTTTGATCTGGCCATCATCCAATTCACTGTATGATTCATGTAAATCATAATTAAGTATTTCTCTGATAGTTTCGAGCTCTTCTTCAAATCCTTTAAAGCTTAACGTTTGGAAAAAGAGCATTCTATGTACATCCCCTTCATCCTCTCTTGGTAAACTTTCCATCTGACGAATCTCAGAAGCACTTTTCTTTGTACTTAACCGTTCCCGTGCATCATCCATTGAGTCATCTGAGAATATTATGACATTAACAGCATCTTTACGATCTCTACCTGCCCGGCCAGCTTCTTGATAATAGGCTTCCAATGAAGAGGGTATATTGTAATGGATGGTATACCGAATATTCGGTTTATCAATCCCCATGCCAAATGCTTTGGTACTTATCATCAGAGGCACTTTGTCTTCAATAAATTCACTTTGTGCTTTAATTTTATATCTGTCCCAATCACCTGCATCAAATCCCTCAACCTTGCCACCGCTAAACATATGTAAGCGATCATAGTATGTCACTTCTCCACTAGAGAACTGTTCAGTATGTGTGCATCTTGGATAATTCGAGCACCCCCAAAAAGTACCATACCTTCCCTGCCTTTCAACCATTCCCGTATTGCAAACAGGACAGACAGGTGATATTGGTTCATTCTCCTCAACAATTTCATTAAAATTGTAATGATCAGATATTTTTGCACTTAATCTCTTAATTGAAAAATCAGTACCGTTTACATGCGGGCAGAAGATCAATCCTGATAGTGTATCTGATCCGGAAGGTTCAAAAAGCTCATCAGAATCCACATTGAATGTCCAACAAATTTCACCTATAGCTTCTTTGAAGGACTCAAACTTTTCTGAAGAGCTACAATTATAAATTTTAAAATTGAGCTCTGATCTGTCAAAAGATTGAGGTTTAATTTTGGGATCTCCGATACTGTTTTGAACCAATTCAAGCTCGATATCTTTCAAAACAGTTTCTGATGCAGTGGCCGTCAATCCATAAAATATTGGTTGCCGGCCTTCAAATTCGCAATAAGTCCTTAAAGTCTTACTCATCATCAAGTACGAGGTGCGGAAATCATGACCCCATTCAGAAACACAATGTGCCTCATCAATTACTGCGTAAATTACAGGCATTTTTCTCGTAAGCTCCTGTAAGTAACCTCTAAACTCTTTTATCTGCAGCCTTTCCGGACTTACCCAGATATACTGATATTCAGATCTAGCCCACCTTTTTTCTATCTCTTTTCTGCGTTTGGCATCTATATCTGAATTTATATACACACAATGCTCAATCAGCATATTTTTTAAATTCCTGTGCTGATCAAGCATTAAAGCCTTCAAAGGTTCAATAATTATTGAGATACCTGGCTGTAAAAGTGTAGCCATTTGATAACATAATGATTTACCTGAACCAGTAGGCAGTAAACCAATAGTGTCTTGTCCGGATAATGCTCTCTTTATTATTTTTACTTGACCATCCCTAAATGTTTTTTTTCGGAATAATAAGTTTAAATAGCTTTCCAAAACTGACTCGTCAAAGCCCGGATAATCTATAGACCTTACACCTTCAATTTTTGCCACCGGTCTTGTATTGAACTCAGATCGAATGTTAAGTTCAATACCTGTTTCTGATAGTAAATAATTTAAACTCGCTGATTTTCTCAGTCCAGTTTTTTCTAAAACAGATAAATCTAATATCAGATCAAATTGATAACCTTCTAATTCTGCCTCAGTAGCATAGGAGTAATTTCTTATGAATTGGAAACTCTTTCCTTTAAAAAGCTCCTTATTCTTTGAAAATTCTTCGGTTAAAACAATTTGAACATTAATTTCCGGAGCCTTAAAAAAGATGCCGGCCAGTTTATACAAATCTGTTAACTGGCTAAAAAAATCTTCAATTGCAGTTAACGTATAAGCTACATCCCTTTCAATGCAGAGTATCTCCAAACTTTTTGATTGCAGATCTAAATTACCTGACAGAACTGCTTTACATATTGCTATTTGAGCACGGCCAATTGCAATTGGAGTTAGCATAAAATGTAAGGCATCAAATCCTTTATCAGACTCCCAAAAGGGTTTTTCAACAACAGTTTTTGCCCTTTTTAGTGTCTCATCTTTATCTAACTCTTTTCTTAATTGTGCAAGAGACGCGCTATTATAGTCAGCTTCAGATGTGGATATTCTCGCCACTTTCCAGCCAGATTCATAAAGCGCTTCATCTCTGTATTTATCAACGATTTCTTGAGAAAGTTTTGCATGTTGTTTCCCGTCCACCTCGATTATCCATTTTATCCCGGTAGGAGTTTCAATGGCAAAGTCGACTTGTCTGCGATAAAAGTGCTCTTGATTATCGCCAAGCAATATACCATCATCAAATAATCGTTCAGGTTGAGTAAACTGCTTGATATGAAGTGGAAGAGAGTCATAGAAAAGTTTTGCAGGCCTAGACCCCATAAATTCATCAACCTGTTTATTAATTGCTGAACAGCGAGATTCAACTAAAACAGAAGCCGATTCTATTACATTTTTCGAGTCATCAGAAATATGAAACTTATACTCATGTTCATCTGATACTTCTTCAAAATTAAATAATTGACCATAAATCGATCCAATTTCTTTTTCAATATACAAGCTACCGTATGTAGGGAATCCTCTTGATATTATATTGCTTAACACACTAAGAATTTGTCTGTCTTCCTGTTTGCTATCTCGAATATTCAAATCAGCATTTGAAGAAAGGTTGAATCGACACGCAGCTCTCAGTGACTTTTTTTCATCATTTTTAAGCAGATTATTTACTGCTCCCAAAATGTACCCGGCAGAAAGAGAATTCTTGTAATTCACACTGTATAGGTTATCTGGGTTTAGTCATAGAATCGATCACTTATATAACTGTGGACCTCACTAATTGGCATTTCAGATGTAGCAGGCCCACTTCTAACGTAAAAGAGTTCTGAATTATCTTTTTTTAGATAAGCCGGAACCACGCTCTTTTTACAGTCAATACGAACGATTTTTTTTCCTTCAATTTCTTCAAAATTAAACTTAATAAAACGTATGTGCTGCACACCAATTTTATCTTTTATCAGGTTAATTAAGTGTAGACCATATTTGTCATCATTTTCAAAGCTATCCTTCTCAATACCAAATATTTTCCCATCATCTTCAACACCAACCAGTAACGTACCGCCATCTGTATTTAAAAATGCAGCTATTGTTTTAAGAACTGCATGTTCCATTTCTTTATCAATCCTTTCTGCATAAACATGCCAGCGTAATGTTGATTTAAATTCAACATTGTCTGATTCTCCAGCTTTGATAATTTCTTTGGTTGCTATTTTTTCCTCAACCTGGTCGTTGGATTTTTCTTCAAGTAAGTCTGTCATAAACTCATTGATCGAATCTGCTATTAAATTCCGTCGCTCTTCTAGAAAGTCTTCATATCGAGATAGATCCCACAATTCTTCATCCATAGGGATCATAAATCGTTCTAAGTTACCCGGATTATTTTTTTGAACTTTCGGTAAATATTCTATTGGTTTAGAATAAAATATGTCCATATTCCCACTTTTAGTCAGAGGTACTCGATTCGCAATCTCATTGACTCTTTTGCTATCCATTAAGTTTTTACCCGGATCATAGCCTCCCTCATTCGTTAGTATAGTTCTGGGAAAAATATGGTGCCTTTCAATACTATACTTTTGGCCTATTGGTTTGGATAAGATCAATCCATTTGACCAATCCACTCCTCCCTTAGATCTAATGAGAATACTACTCATATTGTAGAAAGGATGACTCACACCTCTTGCATCAAGATTTTGAGCACTAACTCTTGGATCACCTTGATCTTCTTTTAAAACAGCAATTAGATCATCCAGTGGTGTATCCGAGCTCAAGCAACCAAGATCTTTTTCCAGCTTCTGATCCACACTCCCGCCATACCTTGATTGATACAAAGCTGCATACATCCAATACAATAGCTTTCTTAGATTTCTGTCATCCTGAAATTTCAACTCATTCTGAGCTAAATATCCAAGTACCGGTATTAACACATTAAACGTTCTCAGATCATCAGTACTATAGATGAACGCCCGATCTTTCAGCACATTAATCAGATAGTCTAAAAGCACATTTAAGACTTTCCATCCTGCTTTTAAGTCCTCTTCTGTATTATCATGCAGTATTTTGTACTCAGCTCTGCAATTGATCACTGCATTCATCGCCCTTATTAAAAATGTTAGATCAAATTGGAACCCGTGCTTTTCCAGCTCATTTAATTTCTCTTTAAATGCACGCCTTGTATCCGCCCAGTGGCTACACATATGAGCTAATGCAATATCAGCCTCCCCCAGGGGTGTTCCTCCGCTGTTTACTCTGTCAAAAACGGTTAAAGCATGTTTGAGATTAGAATCTTCTTTTACATAAATCAGTGAGTGATCTTTATCAGAAATTGAAGATAAACTTCTAAAATTTTCATTCAACTCATCATATTTATCGAACCTGTCATCAGGTTCCGCTATCTTATTTGTTATCTCTTTGATGTTAATTTTGTTTTTTGAAAAGCAATCCAGCACCCTAACCCATCTGGGATTATTTCCCATCTCCATCTCTTTATAATATCCCAATGCCCGGGTTTCAAGATTATAGTATAAGTTTCTTGGGTCTTTACCACTTTCAATGTCTTTTTCAGAGTAGTATGGGGGGATTTCACCTTTAATTAACAAATATAAGGCTGTGAGCCTCTGCTGACCATCTAACAGCACCTCTACTCTTCCGTCTGGAACAAAGTCAGGCATATTTTTTAATGCCGGTACAGCTTTGGTTTTCCAAAGTAATAGTGAACCAATAGGATACTCTTTTAAAAGCGAATCAATTAAATCTAACGTTTGTTTTTTCTTCCAGGTAAACTCACGCTGAAATTCCGGCAATACTATTTCTTTGTTTTCTATTTTGGTTAATAGTGTAGCTGACGTCTCCATTTTACAGTTGATTTAATTTATTCTTATTAAAAATTTTCTCTAACCCTCCAAAATAGGCTTCAAAATATCCGGGCTTTTTGTGGGGAAGCTGTTGATGCGCTTGCGAACTTCATTTTCTGGATCTGACCACCGATCGCTTAACTGCTCGATTACTTGTTCTTTTTTTGAATCGTTTAGATTCTCAAAACTATCATCACAAAGTGTTGAAATTTCCTTATAAGCTAGTTCATTTATTTCAATGTTTGATCCATTAATCATTTCTTTGAAATAAAGTTCGATTATCAATAATTCTAGTGCATCTCTAATGACAGATTCTTTCAAAGAAATTTTAAAAGATATCATAGTAGAAAGGAAATTTGCCGTATAATTTCTCAAGTCGTCCGGTAAAGGAATCTTCTTTAAATAAGTTCCCTTTATTTTTGGGAATGTTTGTCTCTGATCATAAAATTTTTGTAGCCAATAGTATCTTACTAATCTTGAATTTATTATTGCCTGTAATACGTAATTCGTTTCTTTATCGTGTGGAATTACCATAAATGCAGTGTTAAGTAATGGATATCCTTCCGGGTCTATTCCAGCAACAGGAAATTTTCCAACCTGTGGAATCAATAATTTTTTCTTTGCGAAATGCTTTTCTTTATCCCAACACCCCCCACTTTTTGCTTCTTCATGAAAATAGCAGTAGCGATCATTATAAGTAACAACGAATTCCTTAATATCTCTACCTGTATAACACTTTTTATGATGGATCGTTAAATGACTTTGATCAGAGGATTGAACAACATCATTAGGAAATTTTTTTCTGTTTCTTAACTGCATGCCAAAATTGATAGTAGAAATCTCGCCTAGTTTTTTCTTTAACTCTAGCTTTTTCAAAAGAATTAGAGTTTCTGGATCATATTCTGGATTAATAAGGAAGTCTGCAGTTTCAAATATTTGTCTATCAATAATTGATTTCTTCTTTAGCTCAAGAATGCCTCCATTTAAAAACCCTTCGAAAAAATACACTTTACTATTTTTTCTATTATCACTTTTATCAATTAGAAAAACACCTGTGTCCACGCTAGCCTCGAAAACGCTATCTTTAATTAATAGTACTTTAGATATGTTTGATTCAAGTATTTTCTTTCTTAAAGTTTTAGTATAGTTATTTAATAAAAAATTTGTGGGTGTAATGTATGTTACAACGCCTTTGCTGTTGGACAGATTAATTCCTCTTTCATAAAATAAGTGGTATAAATCTACCTTATATGAAGCGACTTCATATTCATTTCTAATATGTTCTAAATCAACTTGTTCTTTAATTCTCTCTTGTAATAGAACATAAGGAGGATTCCCAATCACCAATTTAAAACCATTTCGAATATCAAACATCCATTCTGGGTTAAAAAACGGGGAGGATGCATTTTGATCATAAGGATCCCAACTTGCTAATTTATCTGCTGCATCATTAGGCCAGCCGGTCTGTTTCAGTTCTTCTGCAATTTCATTCCGCAAACGTTCATCTTCCTGCCGGTATTTATATTTAGTGTCCGTGGTACGGGCACTAAATAGTTTGCTTCGCACCCGTTTCAATTCAGCTTCCAACCTTTTGATCTTATCCGTTTCGTATAAGCTTGTTTGGTTGCTGTTGTCTTTTATATCAATCAGCGTATTCGCAGTCACAAACTTGGTCTCCAGATTAGGCAGCGGACGAATACCAAAATTATCGCTCTTGTCATCACCCACTTTCTGTTCCACGACCAGTGAAATAAAGAAACGTAACTTGGAAATCTGAGTAGCCACCGGCTGTATATCCACACCGTAAATACAGTTCTCAACCAAGAACAGCTTACGGGCATAATCCGGGGCATTCATGCGTTCGTCAAAGGCCTCGTTTATTTCCTGTAATCTCTGCCCACGTTCTTCTTTATCTTCAATTTCAGAAATGGCTCGGTCTGCTTCTTTACTTGCTTTCTCTTTTTGCACTTCTTTCCAAACCTCATTATCCGGGTCCAGTTTTTGCAGGATGTGCACCATCTTCTGTAAAATTCCCATCGGGAACGCCCCTGAACCACAGGCCGGGTCCAGAATAGTGCAATTACTCAAAGCGGTAATGATCTCACGGTGAAGTTCTTTATTTCCTTCAAACGGAACAGTCTCTTCGTAGGAAGTAAGCTGGCGCAATTTTTCATCCAGCTCTTCTTCAGAAACTCCCCAATCCTCAACCGTATTTTCCAGGTAGGCGATCAGGCTTTCGTCGACCATATAGTTTACAATCTCACGCGGTGTATAGAACGAACCTGTTTGCTTGCGTGCAGTGGTTTTCGTTTCCGGGTTGTAACTGGCCAGCAGGTTTTCGAATACCTTACCTAACAGTTCAGGATCAAGGGCCACATCCTCCTCAATCGGAGTATTCTCAGTTATGGTAAACTTGTAAGAATTAAAGATATTCAACAGCCCTTTTACGGCAGCCTCTTTGTATTTTCTATTTTTTAGGCCGTAGTCTTCACTCAAATCAACCTCTTCTTCCACTCCAAAAAAGAGAAAATCAGGCACTATAAGTTTGTGCTCTTTGGGAAGATTGTCGCTGAATCCATCCACCCAAACCCGGTCTTCTTTATCCTCTTTCTCCCCTCTGATATCCAGGCACTCAAACAGACCACCGTTTAAAAAGGGTACCTTGTTGTTAACCAGTTTTAGAAAGGCATCCCGGTCTTTGAAATAGTCTTCATGGCGCATTAAAAAAGTAACCCCATAATTGCTGCTTGGTTTTCGAAATCCACGCTCTCGATTATCGGTGGAAGATGCTTCAATCGGACAATTTAAAGTGGCAAAGAAGAGGTTTTGCAGAATCGCTTTGTAGTAGATACTCTCCTTGTTAGCCTCTTTAAACATTCCGTGCTCATGATGAGGCGTAATTTTCCTAAGGATGTCTTTCTGAAGAGTCCTTAGGTCAAACAGTTCTTCAGGTATCAAACCTTTCTCTTTAATAAACCAAACGAACAATAATCTTGTAAGAAGGCGGATCACATTGGTTGCCCGGTGCTCTTGTAGCATATCGTCCAGTTCTTTGTTCTGCTCATGGGCATCTTCGGCTGTGGGCTCGTCCGGGAAACGAACATGTTTGATGGCCCAGAAATACCAATTAGAAAGATCCTGGTAAAATTTCTTATTGAGTTCGCTGGTATCGAGTACTTCTTTCCAGTACTCGTAGAGACTGTTAAAATTCTCAACCACTTTTGTTCCTGATGTTGGGACCACCAGATCCTTTAAAATTCTGAGATGTCCGGCATGAGGTTTGTCCAGGTCAATATCCCGCAATAGCGAAACCTTTCGAACCTTTTCACCTTCTCTCCACTCTTGCTTATATGCCACACGGTCAGCCAGCATTAAACTGATCTTCTTTCCATAACGGGCTAAAACTAATGCCGGTACTCGCTGTGAAAACCGGTTCAAGGTTCGGTTAATTTCAGTAAGGTTGGAACGAGTGGGGTTAAAACCATCATTCAGATCCACAGCAAAAATCAGAATTCCGGGGTACTCATCATCAGATTGTTCAACATCTTCTAAATCTTCCTGAAGGTCGCTCTTCTCTTGCTCTGCAATTTCCTTTTCAAAATTATCATCATCCAGTAACCCAATGTAGTAGGTGTTATCTATATGACTCCAAACCTCTTTCACTTTCTTACTTTTGATCCCATAAGACTCGAACTGACTTTCCAGATTAACGGGCATCTTAGACTTCGCTTGAAGCTGTAAGCCAATGGTATCCCGAAAAAATGTAAGCGTAGCGTTGAACAGGTCTTCTTGCTTAAAAAGTCTTAAATCCATGGTATGATAATTGTTTATTTAGAAAGTGTGAGCCAGCAGATTAGATCAAAATTATTGGGATCAAAATGATCTTCGGCAAAATCTTCTTTACGTTTATCGCTTTTTCGTTCCTCTTTGGGCTTATCAAACAGATTACCCTTTAAAATGTCTTCGAGACTGTCTTCGGTATCTTTAACCGCATGGTTTTTCAGGAAGCTATCCACCAGATTAGTATAGTAATTCAGTGTTTCTTCTTTCCCGTTCTCTACTTCCGGTGGAACAATCCGTTCGTTTTTCTTGTGCTGTCGCAGAAAGCTTAAAATATCCTGCCGGTT
>LFIK01003513.1_pt1 | contig 12722 bp, 11 predicted proteins | sample 643401 | NCBI WGS metagenome assembly LFIK01 (sample SAMN03777447, study PRJNA286221) | soda lake metagenome | biome: soda lake; feature: Kulunda steppe; material: water; isolation source: sample T5-Br brine of Lake Tanatar-5 | place: Russia: Kulunda steppe | collected 2010-07 | reverse complement strand
TAGATATCAGGTTGGAGCCGAAACGTCTCACAAGTGTGCTGCGGTCGGTACGATTCACACGCGTTGTGCACCTCCGATCTGACCCCGTATCACCGCTCCAGGTGCAGGGTGACGCGGCGGTTCTGGCGGCCCTTCTTCTCGATCTTGCCCAGCCGCACCGGACCGATCTCGCCGGTGCGGGCAACATGGGTGCCGCCGCAGGGCTGCAGATCGACCTGATCGTCGCCCGCCCCGATGCGCACCAGCCGCACGCGGCCCTGCCCTGTTGGCGGCGCCACCGACATGGTCTTGACCATCTCGGGGCGCGCGGCAAGCTCGGCGTCGGTGATCCAGTCCTCGGACACGGGCAGGTCGCGCGCGATCAGCGCGTTGAGCGCGTCGTCCAGCGCGGCCTTGTCGCCCGGCGCGTCGGGCATGTCGAAGTCGAGCCGGCTCTTGTCGGGGCCGATCTGCCCGCCGGTGACCGGCAGCGGGATCACCACCGACAGCAGGTGCAGCGCGGTGTGCATCCGCATCAGCCGGTGCCGGCGGTCCCAGTCCAGATGCTGCACCACCGCAGCGCCCGGCGCGGGCGCCGCCGCGCCGTCCCCCAGCACCAGCACCACCGCGCCGCCCTCGCCCTTGACCGTGTCGCGCACCGCCGCCTCGCCGCCCTCCCAGACCAGCCGCCCGGTATCGCCGGGCTGGCCGCCGCCGGCGGGATAGAACACCGAGGCGTCCAGCACCACGCCGGCGTCGGTGACCTGCGCGACGGTGGCGGGGCTTTCGCGCAGATACGGGTCGGTGCGGTAAAGCGGCGTTGTGGTCATGTCAGCGTCCATCCTCGGGGGCCTGGTCCAGATCGCCCGCATCGGGGCGCGCGGTCTCGCTCAGCGGGTCACCCGGGCGCGGCGCGCGGCTTTCGCGATCGTCCGCGAGTGTCGGCGCCGAGGGCTGCGGCGCGCCCGCGCGCAGCGTTTCGGGGTTGCGCAGCCAGATGTCGCGCTGCGCGAACGGGATCTCGATCCCCGCCTCGCGGAAGCGGCGTGCGATCTCGTGGTGCATGTCCGACCGCACCTTGAGCAGGAAGTTCACGTCGCGCAGGATGCAGCGGACCTCGAACTCCAGCGCATCGGCGCCGAACTCCATGAACACCACCGACGGCGGCGGGTTGAGCGCCACGATCGGCTGCGCCTCGGCGACCTCGCGCAGGATCCTTTCCACCAGCAGCGTGTCCGAGGTGTAGGATACCCCCACCTTCACGATCAGCCGGCCGGTGTTGTTGTACTGCGTCCAGTTGGTGACCGAGGTCGCGATCAGGTCCGAATTGGGCACGATCACGTTGGTCTTGTCGAAGGTCTCGATCACCGTCGAGCGCACCGAGATCGCGCGCACGATGCCCATGGTGCCGCCGACCTCGATCCAGTCGCCCTCGGCGATGGGGCGCTCGACCAGCAGGATGATGCCCGAGATGAAGTTGGACACCACGTTCTGCAGCCCGAAGCCGATGCCCACCGACAGCGCGCCCGCCACCAGCGCCAGCGCCGACAGATCGATCCCGGCGGTCGAAAACGCGATCACCGCGGCGAGGAAGATCCCGACATAGCCGGTGCCCGACACGATCGCCTTCTGCCCGCCGCGGTCCATCCTGGTCTTGGGCAGCACGGTCGAGCCCAGCGCGCCCTGCACCATCCGCGTGATGATGTAGCCGATGGCGAAGATCAGCACGAAGGACAGCAGGTTGGTGGGCGAGATGCGGGTGTCGCCAAGCTGGAACCCCTCGCGCACCGATTGCCAGATCTCCAGCAGTTCGGACACGCGCACGCCCCAGATCAGCGCGAACACCGGCACCGACACCACCGCCAGCCCGAACCCGATCAGCGCCGGGACCAGTGCCTCGGAGGCTGCGGCGCGGTCGCGCACGATGGCGGCATAAAGGTCCGCCACGAACCCCTGCAGCAGCACCAGCAGGCCCAGCAGGCCCAGCGACGCGATGGCGGGAAACAGCAGCGCCTGCGACGCCGAGACATAGCCCACCGCCGCCAGCACCGGCGCGCCCAGCCCCAGCACCATGCCGATGCGCCCGACCACGCCCACCAGCTTGTCGAAGAACGGCGTCTCGCTTGGCGTTGCCGGATCGTCCGTCTCGGCCGCCCGCTCGGCCGCGCCGCGGGCGTGGGTGACCAGAAGCTGCCCGATCCGGAACAGCACCACCCCGGCGAGCACCTTGATCGGAAAGGCCAGCACCGCCTGCGCCGCCTCGGTGATCAGGCGCGGCTCGATCAGCGTGTTGTAGAGCACCTGCAGGCCCAGCAGCAGCCCGGCAAGCTGCGCCATGAAGCGCCCCTCGCGCCGACGCTCGGAGGGCAGGCGCAGCGGCGTATAGGCGTTTTCCGAGCGGGTGAAGACCTGCGCGCCCAGCCAGCGCGCGCCCAGATAGGTGATCCCCGCCAACAGCAGCCCGTGCAGCGCATCCGACACGGTCGGCCCGGGCAGCGACGTGGCGTTGACCGCGAAGGCGAACAGGAACACCCCCAGCGCCGGCACCGCGATCTGCGTCAGCGATGCCAGCAGCGTGATCGCCTGCCGCCCGCTCTGGGTGGTGGTGCCGTCCTGAAGCCGGTTGGTGATCTGCTCGGTGTAGCGAAAGCCGCGCAGCATCAGGAACGCCGCCAGCGCCAGCGCGCCGATGACGATGATCAGGTTGGCGCGCAGCTCCGCCTGCCGCGCCGGATCGGCGAGGTTGGTGCGTCCCTCCTCGATCGCCTCGCCGGTGATCCGGAACAATGCATCCACCGCCGGGATCCAGTTGGCGGGGTTCACCGGCGAGGGCGACAGGCGCATCAGCGCATCGGCGTCGCGTTCGCGCAGGATCCGGTCGATCTGGCGGATCATGCCGTCGGCGCGGCGCCACGCCTCTTCGGCCGCCAGCACCGGGGCCTGCGCGCGGCCCAGCTGTTCGGCCAGCGCGGCGCGGCGGTCGGCGATCTCCTCGGCCTCGAACTGCCCCTCTTCGGGGGGTGGCCCCAGCGCCTCGATCTGCCGGCGCAGCGCCGCGACGCGCTCGCGGTTGGCCTCCTGCACGGACATGAAGCGGTTGCGCTCCTCGACCAGCTCGCCGCGCAGGCTGGTCAGCGCCGGGCTGGGGGTCTCGCGGTTGGCGATCAGCGTCTCGGCCAGCGTGGCTAAGGACTCCCACGCCTCGTAATCGGGGGCGGTAACCTCGGCCTGGCTCTGCGCGGCCGCGCCTTGCGGCACCGCCGCACCCAGCACAAGCCCGATGGCGAACGCAGTCAGGGCTGCTGCCAGATACGGACGCAGGCTCGACAAGATCATGGGGCGCAGACCTCCCGGGTGGTTCAGGGCTCCATCACATCCGGCAGCGATCTGCCGGGCCGGTCCATCCACTCGGGAACCGGCAGGCCCTTTTCACGCAGGAAGTCGGGATTGAACAGCTTCGAGGCGTAGCGCGTGCCGTAATCGCACAGGATCGTGACGATGGTGTGCCCCGGCCCGATCTCGCGCGCCATGCGCATCGCACCGGCCACATTGACCCCGGACGACCCGCCCAGGCACAGCCCTTCGCGCGCCAGCAGGTCGAACACCACCGGCAGCGCCTCGGCGTCGGGGATGCGGGCGCAGAAATCGGGCGTGAAGCCTTCGAGGTTCGCCGTCACGCGCCCCTGCCCGATGCCTTCGGTGATCGAACTGCCCTCGGATTTGAATTCGCCCGTGGTGTAGTAGCTGTAAAGCGCCGCGCCATCGGGGTCGGCAAGCCCCATCCTGACGCCCTTGTGCTGGAGCGTCTGCGCGACGCCTGCGAGCGTGCCGCCCGAGCCCACCGCGCAGATGAAGCCATCGACCCGCCCGCCGGTCTGCTCCCAGATCTCGGGGCCGGTGGTTTCGACATGCGCCTGACGGTTGGCGACGTTGTCGAACTGGTTGGCCCAGACCGCACCGGCGGGCTCGGTCTCGGCCAGCGCGGCGGCCAGCCGGCCCGAATAGCGCACGTAGTTGTTGGGGTTGCGGTAGGGCGCGGCGGGGACCTCGACCAGCTCGGCCCCGGCAAGGCGCAGCATGTCCTTCTTCTCGCGGCTCTGCGTCTCGGGGATCACGATGACGGTGCGAAAGCCCATCGACGCGCCCACCAGCGCCAGCCCGATGCCGGTGTTGCCGGCGGTTCCTTCGACGATGGTGCCCCCCTCGCGCAGCGCACCGCGCGCAACGGCGTCGCGGATGATCCACAGCGCGGCGCGGTCCTTGACCGACTGGCCGGGGTTCAGGAACTCGGCCTTGCCCAGGATCTCGCAGCCGGTGGCGGCGCTGGGGCCGGCAAGGCGGATCAGGGGCGTGTTGCCCACCGCATCGGCGAGATTGGCGCGAATGCTCATGCTGTCACCCTCTTGTCGGAGCGGGCCGGCGCGGTCGCGCCAGCCGCGTTGCGCGCAGTGCGTCAGCCCAGCGACCCGAGCTGCTTGAGGCGGCGCGCATAGACCCACAGCACGAAAGCCGCGGCGAGCTTGGCGATCAGGAACGTCACCCCGTCGACCCCCAGCAGCCCCGGCGGCCCATCGACCGCCGCCACCAGTCCCCAGCCGCCCGCGACCGCCGCCCCCACGAAGGCGATCACGAAGCCCAGCACCGCGGCGCGGTCGCGCAGCAGCAGCAGCACCGCCGCCAGCAGCCCCACCCACACCGACACCCCCGAGGCGATGGACGCCCAGAGCGGCATCTCCTCGAGCACGCCCGAGAACAGCTCGGACAGCATCGGCAGCTCGGCGATGCGCTCGTAGCGCAGCACCAGGTAATCCAGCGCCAGCACCAGATACCACAGCAGCGCCAGCAGCCCCATCAGGGTCAGGTGGAACGGGCGGGGTCGATCGAGGGTCATGCGCGTCTCCGCTGTTTTGCCTAAGACTGCCCGCGCCGGGGGCGGCTGTCCAGCCTGTCGCACTCAGGCAATACCGGCGGGGCACCGCCGATGCAAGCGGGCGGTCTGCGCGGAAATCCGCCGTCGGCTTTGCGTGACCGGGGGCAACGCATTAGCTGACATGCGCGCACCGACCGACGGGTGCAGCCACAGGCAAGACGACGCAACCAAGGAGTTCTTCATGTTTCTGAAACGCCCCCTCACTTCGGCCGCACTGGCAACCGGGATCGCGTTCGGCGCCCTCGCCACCGCTCCCGTGCTGGCGCAGACGGCCACGCCGGGCGCCGAACTCGTGGAACAGGACGGCATGCTCGATGCCTTCATCGACGCCGCGATGAACGTCGCCGAGGTCCGTGACGGCTATCTCGAACAGCTGCAGACCGCCGAGACCGAGGCCGAGCAGACCGAGATCATCGAGATGGCCAACAACGCCATCCTGACCACGGTCGAGGACACGCCCGGCATCACCGTTGACGAATACATCGCCATCGGCGAGGCGGCCGCCGCGGATCCCGAGCTGAACCAGATGCTCAACGACCGCGTCGCCGAAACCATGGGCATGGAGTGATCCAGCCATCACGGCACGCTCGCCACATCCGCGCCGCGCGCGCGGGTGTGGCCGCCCTGCCCCACGGCAGGCACCGTTAGCGCTGACACCGCAAGATTGCGCTAACACCTTGCTTTTGCTTGCAGAGTGCCCTTTTCTGCCGCCCCGCTTGCGGTATACATCGGCCTACGGGGTCGAAAGCAGGAGACGGGCATGACCATCACCATCGGCATCAACGGGTTCGGACGGATCGGACGCTGCACGCTGGCGCATATCGCCGAAAGCGCACGCAACGACGTCGAGGTGGTGCGCATCAACGCCACCGGCCCGATCGAGACCAACGCCCATCTGCTGAAATACGATTCGGTGCATGGCCGCTTTCCCGGCACCGTGCGCGTCAGCGGCGACGGCATCGATCTGGGGCGCGGGCCGATCAAGGTGATGTCCACCTATGACCCGCTCGAGCTGGATTGGGACGGCGTCGACGTGGTGCTCGAATGCACGGGCAAGTTCAACGCCCGCGACAAGGCCGCCGTGCATCTGGGCCGCGGCGCGCAGCGGGTGCTGGTCTCGGCGCCGGCCACCGGCGCCGACAAGACCGTGGTCTACGGCGTCAACCACCGCGCGCTGAGCGCCGAGCATCTGGTGGTGTCGAATGGGTCGTGCACCACGAACTGCCTTGCCCCGCTGGCCAAGGTGCTCAACGACGCGATCGGCATCGACAGCGGCATCATGACCACGGTGCACAGCTACACCGGCGATCAGCCGACGCTGGACCGCCGGCACAAGGACCTGTATCGCGCCCGCGCCGCGGCGATGGCGATGATCCCCACCTCGACCGGCGCGGCCAGGGCGCTGGGCGAGGTGCTGCCCGAGCTTGCCGGCAAGCTTGACGGCACCGCGCTGCGCGTGCCGACCCCCAATGTCAGCGCCGTGGACCTGACGTTTCAGGCGTCCCGGACCGTCACCGTCGAGGATGTCAACGCCGTGGTCGCCGAAGCCGCCGCCGGGCGCATGGGCGCGGTTCTGGCGTATGACCCGGAACCCAAGGTCTCGATCGATTTCAACCACACCACGCACTCGTCGATCTTTGCCCCCGATCAGACCAAGGTCGTGGGCGGGCGCACGGTGCGGGTGCTGGCGTGGTATGACAACGAATGGGGCTTCTCGTGCCGCATGGCAGACGTCGCCGCCGCCATGGGCCGGCTGATCCACTGAGGCCACTCCGCTGACGCCGATCCACTGACACGCGCGGGGCTTCCCGTGCCCGGCGCAACCGGGTAGCGTCCCGCAACGGGGCGCGAAGGGTGGCACCGGGGGGCGGAGGCGCGCAGTCGTGACAAACAGCATCGCCGCGGGGATCGTGCTGGTGGTGGCCGCGACCGTCGCCGCCGATCTGCTCCATTTCGGGTGGGACCTGCACCTGTTCGCGGGCCGCCGGCTGGTGGAGCTGCTCGAGACGCTCGCAATCTGGCGCTGACCGGGGTGATCGCCGACCAGTTCGAGGCCGTCGCGCCATCAGGCGCGGACTCGAAGCCGTCGCGCCATTGGGCGCGGAATCAAGGCCGAAGGCCGCCGCGCATCGCCGGGCCGCCCCCCGGCACGGCGATTTGGCGTCGGCAGGCGCATCGCCTCGATCATGCAAGGACCTGGCCGGAATAAACGGGGGTAGCCCGAACGCCTCGTCGCCGCACCGCGGCCCGTCGCTGCGCTCTCGCGTTGCCCACGCCTGACCGATCCGCGCGCCAGCACGGGGGGCGCGGCGCGCCAAACCCCGCGGCGATCACTCCTCGAACAGCTCGCTCTGTCCCGTGCCATCGCCCGCGTCATCGTCGTCCGTGCCGGTCCCCGGCGGGGGCCGGTTGTCCAGCAGCCCGGCGGCGCGCAGCTCGGCGAGCCCGGGCAGGTCGCGCGCCGATTCGAGCCCGAAATGGTCCAGAAACGCCTCGGTCACGACATAGGTCACGGGGCGGCCCGGAGACATGCGCCGCCGCCCCACGCGGATCCACTCCAGCTCGAGCAACTGGTCCACCGTCCCGCGCGAGACCGCGACGCCGCGGATCTCCTCGATCTCGGCGCGGGTGACGGGCTGGTGATAGGCGATGATCGCCAGCGTCTCGGTCGCCGCGCGCGACAGCTTGCGCGTCTCCACGCGCTGGTCGTGCATCAGCCAGCCCAGATCGGGCGCGGTGCGCAGCGCCCAGGCGTCGCCCACGCGCACCACCGTCACCCCCCGCCCGGCATAGCGGCGGCGCAGAAGCGCCAGCGCCTCGGCCGGATCGCACCCCTGCGGCAGGCGCGCGCGCATCGCATCGAGGCTGAGCGGCACGGCCGAGGCGAACAGCATCGCCTCGATCATCCGCTCCTGCTCGGCCAGCGGCGGGACGGCGAACAGGCCGGGCTCGTCGCTCATGGCCGGGGCCGCACGCGCAGCGGCGCGAAGGTGTCGGCCTGTTGCAGCTCCAGCTGGCCCTGCTTGGCCAGCTCCAGCGTGGCCGCGAAGGTCGACGCCACCGCCGAGCGCTTGCGCGCGGGCGCGCCGCCGCGCCAGCCCTCGGGCAGGAAACGGACCAGCGCGGTCCAGTCAGGCGTGTCGCCCAGCCGCGCGCGCAGGCGTTCCAGCGCCGCCTCGATCGGGTAGATGTCGCGCCGGTCGAAGGCATAGGGGCGGAAATCGTCGCGCGTGCGCAGGCGGGCATAGGCGCGCAGCAGATCGTAAAGCGTGGCGTCGTAGCGCGTCGTGCGCGCGCGGGCGATCGCCTCGGGCGCGCCGCGTTCGAAGAAATCAAGCCCCTTGCGCGGGCGCGCCATCAGCCGCGCCGCCGCCTCGCGCATCGCCTGCAGCCGTTCGAGCTGGAACGCCAGATGCGCGGCCAGATCCTCGGCCGAGCCGTCGGGGTCCTGCGGGTCGGGCGGCAGCAGCAGCCGCGATTTCAGATAGGCCAGCCACGCCGCCATCACCAGGTAATCCGCCGCCAGCTCGATCCGCAGCGCGCGGGCGCGTTCGACGAACTCCAGGTATTGCTCGGCCAGTTGCAGCACCGAGATCCGGCGCAGATCGACCTTCTGCGTGCGCGACAGCGTCAGCAACACGTCCAGCGGGCCTTCGAACCCGTCGATATCGATGACCAGCGCGTCGGCGGCTTGGGGGTCGGGCATGGGCGTGTCCTGCGCGGGGCGGGGGGTGCGGAGAGCCTAGAAAACCCGCCGCGCGCTGTCCACCGCCAGGGTGCAGCGCACGCGCAGGGATCATCGCCAATGCGCGCCGGTGCGCTTGTGCGGATAGGGCAGATTGGTGGACACGCGCCGCCCATACTGCGCCTGCGACAGCACCCGCAGCCCCGCGCGCCGGCCCGCCTGCCAGTCGGCGCCAAGCGCGCGGGTCAGCTGTGCGGGGCCGGTGTGCCACCACGGATAGGGCGCGTCGGTGGTGTCGAGCGCGGCCAGCACATGCTCCAGCGCGCGCGCGACCACCGGATGGCGCGGCGCGGCGGCGATAAAGTTGTTGGCGACGGTGCCGAAGCCGGCTTCGATCACCAGCACGGCCTCGGCATCGGTCAGCCACGGCGTCACGGGCAGGCGCGGGTATTCGTCCAGATCGGCGTAGACCCCGCCCTCGACCGCCAGCCAGGCCAGGCGGAACAGATCGGCCCTGAGCGCGGGATGCCCCAGCGCCCGGAACCGCGCGGCAAGCGCCGGCGGGTGGTGCGCGCGCAGCCAGCTTTCGGCGGTGCCGTCGTCGAACCGGGTCTGGGCGAGGTGAGGGTGCAGCGCCGCCCAGCGGTCCTGCGCGCGGGCGATGGCGGGGCTCGCGGCGCCCTCCCAGTAATGCGCAATCCGCGGTGGGATCGGGCCGCGCGCCGGCGGTTCCGGCGTGGCGGTGACCCCTGCCAGCAGCCGCGCCGCGCGGGCGGGCGACAGTGCCTGCCCCGCGTGCCCGGCATCCGCCACGAGCAGGTCGCGCATGTCCGCGGGCGGCGGCGCGCCCAGCTGCGCGGACTTGAGCTGCCGGAACCGCTCGAGCGCGGCTGCTGCGGCGGCGGGGTCCTGGCGCAGGAACTCGGCGCGGGCGGTCAGCAGCCACAGCGGCATCCGGTCGGGGAACCGCGCGCGCACCGGATCCAGCAGCGCCAGCGCGCGTCGCACATCGCCGCTGCCCAGCGCCAGATCCGCCTTGGCCAGCGCCAGATCGGCGCGGCTCGGCGCGTCCTGCGGCGCCGCACGTCGCAACGCGGCCTGCGCCGCCACCGGGCGTCCGGCAAGCGCCAGCGCCTCGGCCCGCAGCCGTGCCGTGGCGGCGGTGGCAGGCGCGCGCGCAACGCAGCCCGCGGCGCGCCCGGGACACCCGAAGCGCAGCGCGGCGCGGGCGGCGATTTCGGCCGCACCCTGTGGCGCGGGGTCGAGGCTGCGCCAATCCTGCACCGCCTCGGCCAGCCGGCGCGCAAGATGCGCGAGCCCGGCGTGGTCCGCATGCACCCGACACGCCGCCTGCGCATGCGCAAGCAGCCCCGCATCCGGGGTCTGCGCGCGCAGCCACAGCGCGTGATCCGCCGCCGCCCAGCCCCAGGGCGCGCCCGTGTCCAGCCGCGCGCGCAATCCCGCCAGCGCCGCGTCCGCGTCGCCGCGCTCCAGCGCCAGCCGCGCCTCGGCGCGCGCCACGGCTGCGTCGCTCGCGCCTTCGCGCCAACGCGCCAGCACCCAGGGAAGCCGTGTGAAATCACGCTCGGCCAGCAGCAGCGCGAAGGCCTCCGACCAGAGCGCCGCGCCGCCCTGCGCCTGCGCGAGATGGGCGCCAAGCGCCGCCGCCCCGTCGCGCCGGTAGATCAGCCGCGCCTGCAGCGCCAGCATGTCCGGCTCCAGATCGCGCGCCGCGGCGTCGAAATCCCCCGCCTCGATCGCCAGCGCCGCGCGGCGGGCGATGTCGGCGCGCGCGGTGTCCGAGCGCGGATCGATCTCCGCCAGCGCCGCCCGCGCCCGCGCGGGCTCGCCCCAGTGCAACCACCCCTCGGCCACGGCCGCGCGGCGGCGGTTGGCCGCGCGCACCCGCGCCTCGAGTTCCGCCAGCGCAGCGTCGCGCCCCGCCGGGTCCGCCAGCCGCACCGCCAGCAGGCCCGCGTCGATCGATCCCGGCCAGCGCCGCGCGGCGGCCTGCGCGGCCTCGGCCCCCGGCAACCGCGCGCGCGCCAGAACGCGCAGCATCGCCAGCGTCGCCTCATAGCCGTCGGCGCGCATGACAGCACCGCCCGGCGCGCCGTCCCACACCGCGCGCGCAAGCGCCATCGCCTCATCCCGTGCAGACCGCCTCATGCGCGCGCCATACCACGCGCCCACACGCTTGGCGATTGATCTTGGCGGATGCGCTGGCTAGCGTCAGCCCATCCAACCAAGGCAGCCCCCATGTTCCAGAGCTTCACCGCCACCACCCGCCCCGAAGACGGCCCGCCGCGGCTTGCCGCGCTGCGCGAGGCGCTGGCGCGCGCGGGGCTCGACGGCTGGCTGTGCCCGCGCGCCGACGCGCATCAGGGCGAATACGTCGCCGCGCGCGACGAGCGGCTCGCCTGGCTCACCGGGTTCACCGGCTCGGCGGGGTTCGCCATCGTGCTGCCCGACCGCGCCGGGCTGTTCGTCGATGGCCGCTACCGCGTGCAGGCGCGGCTGCAATGCGCGCCCGATTTCACCCCCGTGCCCTGGCCCGACACCAAGCCCGCCGACTGGCTGCGCGACGCCTGCCCCAACGGCGCGGTGATCGGCTTCGACCCGTGGCTGCACACGCCCGCCGAGATCACGAGGCTCGAAACCGCGCTCGCCGGGAGCGGCGTGACGCTGCAGCGCGCCGCGAACCCGATCGACGCGCTCTGGACCGACCAGCCCGCCCCCCCGCGCAGCCCGGTCGAGCGCCACCCCGAGGCGATGGCCGGCGACAGACTTGCCGCAAAATGCACCCGCATCGCCGAGACGTTGCGCACGGACGGCCAGCGCGCAGCGGTGCTCAGCCTGCCCGACAGCATCGCGTGGCTGCTGAACATCCGCGGGCGCGACCTGCCGCGGCTGCCGGTGGTGCAGGCGTTCGCCATCATCCATGACGGCGCCAGCGTGACGCTCTTCGTGGACGAAGCCCGCCTGCCGCCCGAGGTGCTCACGCAGTTCGGCGGCATCGTCACCCCCCGCCCCCCCGAGGCGCTCGAACCCGCGCTGCGCACGCTTGACGGGCCGGTGCGGCTGGACCGCGACACCGCGCCGCTGCGCATCGCCGACATCCTGACCGAGGCCGGAATCGCCATCAGCCCCGGCGCCGACCCGTGCCTGCTGCCCAAAGCCTGCAAGACCGAGGCCGAGCTTGCCGGCGCGCGCGCCGCGCATCACCGCGACGGCGCGGCGGTGACGCGTTTCCTGTGCTGGCTCGACACCGCGATCACCGCGGGCACACCGCTCACCGAAATCGACCTCGTCCGCCGGCTTGAAGCGGAACGCCGCGCCACCGGCGCGCTCGAGGACATCGCCTTCGACACCATCGCGGGCGCCGGCCCGCACGGCGCGATCGTGCATTACCGCGTGACCGATGCCAGCAACCGCGCGCTGCGCACGGGCGAGCTGATGCTGATCGATTCGGGCGGGCAGTATCGCGACGGGACCACCGACATCACCCGCACCATCGCCGTGGGCCCGCCCGGCGTGGCCGAGGCCGAGGCCTTCACCGCCGTGCTGCAAGGGCTGATCGCGCTGTCGCGCACCCGCTTCCCGCGCGGCCTCAACGGCGCACATCTTGACGCGCTGGCGCGCGCGCCGCTGTGGCGCACGGGGCGCGACTTCGACCACGGAACGGGCCACGGGGTGGGGTCGTTCCTGTCGGTGCATGAAGGCCCGCAGCGGCTGTCGCGCGCCGGCACCACCAAGCTGCAGGCGGGCATGATCGTGTCGATCGAACCCGGCTACTACCGCGACGAGGCCTTCGGCATCCGGATCGAGAACCTCGTCGCCGTCCGAGAAGGGGCCCGCCCCGACGGCGGCGACGCCCGCGACTGGCTCGAGTTCGAAACGCTCACCCTTGCCCCCATCGACCGCCGCCTGATCCGCACCGAACTGATGTCAGCCGACGAACGCGCCTGGGTCGATGCCTATCACGCCCGCGTGGCCGAGGCGCTTGGCCCCGCGCTTGACCCTGCCACGCGCGACTGGCTGGACGTCGCCACCGCCCCGCTCTGAGCCGCCCCCGCGCGCCGCCCGGGCGGAGCGGGGCGGGCGGGTGGGCGCTCCGGCCGGGCGGCG
>LFIK01003512.1_pt1 | contig 12726 bp, 10 predicted proteins | sample 643401 | NCBI WGS metagenome assembly LFIK01 (sample SAMN03777447, study PRJNA286221) | soda lake metagenome | biome: soda lake; feature: Kulunda steppe; material: water; isolation source: sample T5-Br brine of Lake Tanatar-5 | place: Russia: Kulunda steppe | collected 2010-07 | reverse complement strand
CTGCATTCCCAACATATAGGTAAGGTTTACCACCGGAGCATTGGAATGGTATATGTAGGCTGCACGCCATACTTTTGTGCTAGTTCAATCACATCCGTTAGAGATGCTTCTTCTCCCAAGTCTATGCCCAGATCTTTGTAATGGATGCCACCTTGCACAAACAGCACGTCAATCCCTGCGTTGTTCGCGCCCATCACGTCATGCGCCATGGAGTCTCCAATCGCCAAGACGCGGCTACGATCGACAGGTTTTCCATCATACAGCTCCTGAATAACTTCCATGCAGAACTCATAGAAGACTGGTTCTGGTTTACCTGTGCGGGTGACCGTACCCCCTGCCTTCTCATAGAGTTCGGCATAAAATCCTGGCATCTTGGCCAGTTCCTTGCCGTATTGGGCGACCATGTCTGGATTCGTGCACAGCATTTCCATGTTCTTCTCTGCGCATTTAAGCACCAGTTTTTCCATCTGGTCATCTTCCATCGGTATGATTTCCTCACCAACCGCAATGGCATCTGCACCTTGGGAGACCACCAGAGTGACGTCCTGCATCTCGGCTTCACTCACGCCTCTCATGCCTAGCTCAAAGAGACTCTGGTGCCCCCTCCATTGCCATGTCATGTGCACTACATTTTCGAGCTCTTCGCTGCATTCCTTGTCCACTGATTCGGATGGATGTGCATCCCTTCCGTCTCCTGCATGCTTGGATCTCTCTGCATGCTTGGCCTTTTGCTGCTCCATCTTCCTCTTGTTCAGCCATCGGTGGGACACTTCTCCGCTGGTGACCACTCCATCCAGCAGTTCTGCATCGCATCCCATCTTCTTCAATCCTTGGAGTGCCACTGTTGCGCTCCTGGAGCTGTTGCTGGCCAACACCAGCTTGTTGTCTCGACCTGGAACCTCCTGGAACCGACGTGCAGCGTCCCAGGCGGCGCTGTGCACGTTCTTCCCATCGTGCAAGACGCCAAGTTGGTCCAAAAGCAGCACGTCGTATCGGTGCAGGAGCTCGCGCAGTCCAGACACCGGCATCACCGACGCTTTGGGCGCAGCCATGGCGGAACTGTCGGCTGGATGTGAGAATTGTGTTGTGTCTGCTGCCCCAATGGAAGATGTACAATCCACAAAATATTAAAGACGGGGCAAGATGCATCCTGCACAATGCAGAGTAGAGGTGCATGGTTGAATTGCACTAGTGCAGATGGGTGGGACAAGGAGAGGCATGGAGAAGTTGGAGAGCAGATGGCCAAGGCACGAAGCTCGTGGGTGCGAAGGACAGAGAAAAGGCATTGAACGAAAAACAATGCATCTGCAGGGGTTCCTCATGAGTTACATATGTACAACGCAGGAAAACAAGTCGGAGCAAACGGTGGGTTGCTTGCCATTGAACGCAAGTGCAGGAGGTGTGGATCAAACAGGATGGGGCCAACGACTGCTCCCCAAGGGCTTGCGTTCCGTATCCAACCACTTCTCGTACATGTGTGCCAGGCTAAAGTCATCGTCCCATTCGAACTCCAGGTCCCCAATGATGACCGTGTCCCCATTCTTGATCCCTCTTTTTTGAAGCTCTTGTGACAACCCCGAAACATCCAGCACTTTCTGGAACCGCTTCACCGATTCAAAGTACTGCCAGTTGGTCATCTGCACGAAACGTTCCAATCCCTCGCCGTGGATGATCCAAGTGCGCTCGTGCAGCATTTCCTCGATGGCAAAGTCTTCGTAGTCCTGCTTTCCGTGACCGTAGTTGCTGCCGCCAAGCTTCCCTGTGGGTGGTATGACGGACTGCAGGTCTTCCTCAGGCAGCTCCTTCATGATCTCTCTGACCTTGCGCACCACGTTCACCACTCCCTCTCCGGTAGCTGTGCTGAGAGGAAACACGGGCAGACCACACTTCTCGAATTCCGCCTTGAGAGTTTCCCAGTTCTCTTGGGCTTTGGGGAGGTCCATCTTGTTAAAGCCAATGACGGTTGGCTTGCTCCCAAACCTGGGACTGAAGAGAGAAAGTTCATTCACGATGGCATGGTAATCTCCCAGGGGGTCCTTGCTGCTTCCATCCACCATGTGCAGCAATATCCTGCACCTTTCACAGTGGCGCAGGAATTCCTTCCCGAGTCCCACCCCATCGTGCGCTCCTTCCAACAGCCCGGGCACGTCCGCGAACACCACCGATTCGAAGTCTTGCTCGCACACGCCCAGGTTGGGCGTGAGAGTGGTGAAAGGGTAGTTGGCAATTTTAGGTTTGGCATTGGACACGACGCTGAGTAGGGTGCTTTTCCCTGCGTTGGGGCATCCGACGATGCCCACATCTGCCACCAGTTTCAGTTCCAACTCCAGCCAGAGTTCCTGCCCTGCTTCTCCTTTCTCGGCGAGTTGCGGCGTCTTGTTTTTGCTGCTTTTGAAGGATGCGTTCCCACGTCCTCCTCTTCCCCCTTTGGCAATGACGGCTTGGTCTCCATGTTTGACCAATTCTGCCAGCACTTCCATGGTCTCTGCGTCTTTGATGACGGTGCCTGGCGGCACTTTGACGTGCATATCGCTGGCTGCTCTGCCTTCGCACTTGGAGCCTTGTCCATGTCCGCCGGGTTTGGCACGGAAGTGGATTTGTTTGCGAAAGGTGCGCAAGGAATTCAAGGAACCGTCGGCCACGATCCACACGTGTCCACCACGTCCACCGCTTCCACCTGCAGGTCCGCCATGCGCCACGAACTTCTCTCGACGGAAGGCCACGCATCCGTTTCCGCCATCGCCACCACGCACGAGGATCTTCGCCGTGTCGAAGTATCGCATCTCCGCCGGCATGGAACGTCCGCGAGGCGACTCCGCCGACCCCTCCGCGCCCGCCGCCGCGGAGGCGCCCCGCACCCGTGGTGTGCCACGTGGACCTATCCCATGGTGCCACGTGGCACCGGATCGCACCAGGGCTCCCCTCGCGACACGTGGAAGGCGCACGAGCACCGCCATCGTCGAGCGCACCACGACACGTGTCGGACGTCTCGTTTCAGGTCTCAACTCCACGACACGTTCTCCACGTGAAACCACACACGCCTGGTGGAGAGGTGCACGTGCACGACACGTCCTTGACGTGCCGTAATGGGCAAGGATGGCACTCCACGTGAAACAGAGATGCGAGGGCGGCGTGGGACGCTCCTCAAAAAAGTCGCGTGGACGATGCTCGCGGGAATGGGACGCTCATTGCGCGCCGTGGTGCGGACACGTTCCCGCGCACGTGCCCGTGGAAACTGCTTGCCATTCTTGTTCGATGAAAACAAGCATGGGAGTGAACCAAGGCTCCAATGTCAACTCAACCGCGGTGCATGCATGCGTTGCGGTGCACGTTGCAAGTAGGCGAAGATCATACGATGAGGATCTACACAACGAGCAACGTAATGCCCAACGTTCAAGAAACGCTCGGTGCGATGCTGCGTCACAAGAGAAAGAACACGAAACAGCACGAGATACAGTGCACGTCATCGAGAACTACTTGTGCATCGCATTTTCTCAACGGATTGGATACCTTGCCTTGATGGCTGCTCTTCAAGCCAATGGCATCGATCATTACTCTTGCAAATGGCACTACCACAAGACCCTCCACATTTGTAGTCCTAGCAATGTGTTGCGATCTGTCGCATTTGCCACCGGCTTTGCAACGCATACGCATGCGCACCGACTCAATTGAACTTGTTTTGCAAAAAGCCATTGCTACTTGCAACCGTGATCTACGAAGGACCAACACCAAGAATGCACCGTTTCTTGTTTTCTCTACCCTCCGTTTACTTGCATGATGTCAAAAGTACATCGCATTTCGCTGCATGATTGCTACGCACCGTTTCCGCGCAGCATGCTCGGTTTATTGCACCTTCATTTGCCTCGATCATCTTGTGCAATGTTCGTACTCGACATCTAACCTTTCATTCATTGTTCGTTTCTTTCAAACCATGCGTTTTGTTTGGCCACTTCAGCTTCGTGCATTCCGTCGGTACATTCGCCTTGTGTACCGAAGTCTACCTATTCCGCTAGTCTCAAGCTTCTCTCGCAACCATCCACTTTCAAGCAATCTTCTCCATGCGGTAGGATATGGTGCTCCTTTAACTTTTCTCGACATCAATGCAACAACCAAACGCATGCCTTAATTGCATGTTGAGTGGTCATCGACAAGCAAAATTGACCATTAATCAAGTCTTCAACTACACCTATTATTGATTGGGAGACAAAATTCCTCCCAACGTCGCGACCAATGTAGGAAGGAGAATTTTGCCCAAGTCAACGCGTGATAAGTTCATAGGTCAATGGTGCAACTATACATCTATAGCAGCAAATGAACGAAACGACTCGAAGTGTATGGTATCAAGTATTTTTGAATTTAACCCACAAACAACCACCCAATTGCCAAGAAAATCTAAATGAGTAAGGAAATTACAACAACGTGGAAGCTACATCCTAGTAAAGTGGAAGTTGCCACCAAATTCGTACGTTGGAGAGAGGCCAAGAAATTACGATTTACATGAAGAAATTGCCATGCACAAGTTGCAATTGCCTGCGTATCAATGTACCTAACATGCCTTGAATCCTTCAGGTCAGGCAAAATTGAAAGGACACGATCTGTAGTCTGCCCAGTAGAGAAGTTGCTCTGACAGATGTGCTGACTGTGAAGTCCAGCATAAGCTTCGTTTTATCGCTGTATCATGGCAATCTAGTCAGGCTGAAGTACAGAGGGAGATGTTTCCCCCAGCCCGTAAAGCTGGTTCACAGGAAGGCATGAGGCTACAACAGAACCACAAAAGGCTGAATCACCTTGCTTGACGTAGCACAGAGCTGCGCCCATGAGCGATTCCATTTTAAAAAATGTGGTTTCAGGAAAAAATACCATACCGATTTATTGTGCGACCGCTGGTACGAACGCTTTAATTGTTCTGTGGAACCTGAACAACAGAGCAGACACACAGTATCAGTGCAATTGCGGAGTCGATCTTGCATCAATTTCCACACGTTGAAACAAGGAAGCCTCAGACAAATTTCAACCCTTGTGATGGGCTTTCTTTCCTCGCTTTTTGACAAGACCATGTGCTCTTCCTCTTTGGCTCGGGAATTGGACAACACGCAGCCAGTGCTGCAGTCCTCTTCTCCCAAGAGGTGAAATGATCCAGAGGAACAACAACCTGTCAAGATTGTTGGGATGCGTCAGGGATAGGCATACCCCATCAACCAAACATGGTTTCAAAGCATTTTTTCCACTCATCTTCCGCTTTCGTTACGTGGTTTTCGGCTGGAGCTGTGTTTGCTGGCTCAAGGAGAGCTTCATCTTGCGTTTGTGCTGGTGATTCTGTGGTAGTGGGCCTCTTTTCTGTTGCATCGGATGATTGCTGGTGTCCTTGTCGTGTCCTCTTTTTCCAGTTCAGCTTGACAGCACATCTTGGACATGCTTTGAGCTTGACAAGAGCAGACTTTCTCTCCTTTTGTTCCCTGTAGGCAAAGTTGACTTCGTAGGTGCCCAAGGCTTCCTTCGCGTCGCACGAGAGGTTACCGCACGTGGTTTCTCCTTTGCCGGACTTGACTTCTTTCGCTGTCCTCCATCTCAATCCACACTTTCCTTGCCGGTATTGGGAGAGGTCTGCGACGCAGTATTCCTTGTACAATTGCTCGTCGTATCGTTTCACCAATCGCTTCTCCCATGCCTTTGCTGCGTCGCTTCCTCCTTCCTCTTCGTCCTCTGGCACAAATTGATAGGCACGTCGCAAGATGTCCTTGTCGGTGGCCTGCAGTTTCGTCTTGTCCACGTTGGGATGCGCCTTGGAGGACATGGCGTGCCACCAGGTGGACGAAGGTTGGTTGAAAGCATACGGATGTGGTCCATCAATCTTGCAGAGATGGTGTGCATGGATGGCATCCCAAAACAAACATTGAAGCCAATTCTGCGAGGTTGCTGCACAAGCTGGGCGTAAAACAATGTGGTGAAAGAGAAGGATGGTGCACAGGACGGATGTTTGGACTCAGACGATGCCAAACATTCTTGCGAATCTATCGTGCGAAAGGGAAGCGTTGCACTGCCATACCTTAGACAATGAACGGTGCTGCAGTTGGTATTGTGCTCGAAAAACCCACGTTTTCTGCAAGGAATGCAGCTTCTTTCCACGAGGCAACCACGGGAGTTGGTGGAGGCCAGCATGATGGCAGCGTCATTGAAAACGAAGATAGCATACGTGTTCCAGGAGCAAACAAGGCTTAGCCAATGATGCGCTCCTTGTCTTCCTGCAGGGGCTTTCATCCAGCATTGATCTGTAGGCACCGCTTCCAAACGAGGTTTCCGAGAGCAAGTTGCAAGCGCCGCGGCCTCGCATCCGCTGGTCATTGCCTTCGCATCAACTCCTCTGCGGGAGGTCTCCAGGGGCACCTATGCAAGTTTGCGCGGTGCGGTGGTGTGGGTCCTACGTCCTATCCTTTGGGGTGCGCACGTTTGGGAGAACGACCTTCTTTACTTTTCAAGTTCCACGCTCACGTGTACAGGACTCCACGCGTCAGGTGGTAGTCCGTGTCCTGTTGCACCACCAGCGCATTGTATTACATACCACTCCTACCCCAGACCACGAGGGACAAGGAGAAGGTGAACATGACCATGAGGCCTGCCCATCCCACCTCTTGGATGGGTGCTGTGCCGATGAGTTCCGCCGCTTGTGCGCTCTGGACCGCCGTCAAGGTGGCCAAGGAGGCCACGCCTCCCAGCACGGCTGGTTTGGCGCCCACCTGCTGCTCGAAACACGTCCGCTGGCACGTCAGCACGCCTCTCTCTTCGCCTGCACCTCCCATCCTCGTTCGGATTCGATCCTGCGCCGTTTTCGCTTCGTTCGCCGCCGTTTTCGCACGCACCTGCCTGGCCATGCGCTTGGCCTGCACACGTGGCCGCTGGTTGGCTTGCACCTGCTTCTGGGACGTGACGCGGATGCTGCGAAGAGACGCCATGGCGCACGACATCTTCGGTGCGTCGACGTCGAACAAACTGCGGCGAAGCGGCCACCGACCACCGCCCAAACCCCTCCCAGCGTCTGAAACCCTCCCCGAATGCCTCTGGTTGCCATACGTGGGAGGAGGGATTCGGGGCGATGGGTTAAGGAGGGGAGATAAGCGCCAATACGGTCGGGAAATGGATTCCCTTCATCGCAGAGAGAGGCAATGACACAGGAGGAAAGGATAGGGGGGTCTGGATCCCCCACCGTTTTGAAGTTTACGGTCGGTTAACTTCGGGGAGGGAAATCCTTCCCCCAACCTCGTGCCATCCCCACTGGAGCCTTATCCACCCTTGGAAGACCGCGAAAGGACCGAGAAAAGACCGTACAGGGACCGGTCTCTCTACATCGATCGGAGGGCGAATCCCCGTTTAGACCCGAGTCGTTGATCGGAGAGAAAGGAAGCGTTGATCGGAAGACCGTTCCCTTTCGATCCCTTCCCCGGATATCTCGATCGTGCATCGAGATCTTCTTCCTCTTCGTATCGATGCAAGACGGTGATCGTATCGATTGGGGGTGTCGCTTCGTAACGCCATTTGAAACGACAGGAGAAAGTTCTGCAAGAAAGCCAACAGGACGAGCTTCGCCATCGCCAAAGCGAGCAACGCGCGCTCCAAGCGATTGAAACGGGACGATTGGATCCTTGTGCATCGTAGGAAGGTGGAAGGAGGACGTGGCGGACGGTTGGAAGGAACAGAGGTCGTTTGCCAAGTCAGCTCGAAGCAGTGGGAGATTGAGCTCATCCATGCCTGCACCCACAGCAGGTGAAGGAAAGGTTGAACTGGACTGAAAGTTCGAGTCAAAAGACCTTTGTCTGGTTCCTGGATATGGGAGATGGAGGGAACATGCCCGTCTGGGCTCTGGTGGTGGTTGGAGTGGTATCCGCAGCGGCAGCAGCTATTGTGACCGCCTGGTTCTTTCGCTGCAGCCGTAGGAAGACTGCAGTATCAGTGATGCCAAATGGATCCAGGAAAAGACCTCCCAGATTGATATCCAGGAGCACCGAAGCGGTCAACGACATGCTCCTCGAGGTGCTGGGCAGTGTCAAGGACAAAATGGGACTACGGACAGCTATCAAACAGAAAGATGCAACGCGTGTGGGATGGACGTCGAACGAAACGACGCCAAACACGACAGCACGATCCACCAATCCCAGTCCAAAAAGCTTCAGTTCTGCGTGCAAAATGCACGGATGCATTCCTGACCTGGAAGAAGGTGAAACATGGGCTGTTCCATGCAGCGCTGCAACAACACCTGACTCGTTCCGCAGCGGAATCGAAGGGTCTGACAATGGAACCACCACGAAGGAGTCTGGGGTAACTGTCAGCATTCGCCTACAGGAGGATGGATCAGTCAACACCCTGATTAGCGGATCGACAGAGGTTCAACCTGACAGCTTGACGGAGGCTCAAGAGCAACAAAGCAGTCTGACACTGCAGCGATGCCTACCAAGCAGTCCGTGCAGTAGTAGGTACCGTTCCCCAGAACTCGTGCATGGTTACAGCAATGAAGTCCCCCAGGAGCCTGCAATCGAATTAGGAAATGAGCAACTTTTGCCAGAGGAACTAAATATCGGCAGATTGATTGGTACAGGTGGAATCGCCAGTGTGTTCGTTGGATGGTACAGGGGAACAGAAGTCGCTGTAAAAGTGCTGCATGAGACTGAGCAGAACTCTGAAACATCGTACAAAGCCTTTTGCTCGGAGGTAGAGGTTTTGCAAAGGCTAAGGCATCCAAACATCATCAAATTGTGTGGAGCAAAGCTTCAGCCTCCGGATGTCTACATTGTGGAAGAACTTGCAGAGAAAGGTTCCTTGCATTCCTTGCTGCACAACCATTTGCAGAAACCCGAGTATGGCACATATCTGCAGATTGCAGTAGAAGTCGCCGATGCCATGCAATACTGCCACCAACTTGTGCCACCTGTCGTGCACAGAGATCTTAAGACCCAAAACATTCTGATCACTGCCTCAGGTCAGGTAAAAATTGCTGATTTTGGTATTGCAAAAGTCAAACAATCTACTTTTCTGGACACAAAGCACCTTAATGCAGGGACTGTTGCCTACATGGCTCCGGAGCTCTTCACAGGAGAACTGATAGACGAAAAAATCGATGTATACAGCTTTGGCGTGATTCTATGGGAGTGTTGGACAGGCCAAATGCCGTGGTTTGAGGCAGATACCCCAATGCACATAGTAGCAATGGTGGGAATGCACAAGAAAAGACTCAAAATCCCTGACGACATGCCTCGATCTTTAGCAACGCTAGTACGAAGCTGTTGGAGATTTGACCCGCGCGAAAGGCCAAGTTTTGCCGAAATATCAGAGCTGCTGGAGCGAATTTTAAAAAAGCACAGCATGGGAGTGCCTTTATCCCCATAAAAACTTCTAGCACTCTGGAGGTTCTTCAGCAACGGTCGCGGGGTCAAGCCTCTGTGTCGTTGGCGGTGAATGCAGAAGGGGGGGTCTTGCGGACTCTTCGCAGACAGTGCCGAAGCGCGCAGAATTTATTGAATGTGTCCTGTCAATAATATAGTTCAACTCCTTTTGAGTGGTGAAGGAAATATCAAACGGTCGATACAACCAGCATTCATGTAGGTTGCCAGCGAACAAAACGGTCTTCAGCATCATACCAGACGGTGGAGGCATTGTGCTGCATAGTGTCCCCCAGGTACCTTCCAGGCTGTTGATCATCAATGCTGGAAGCAATCAGTGTTGGAGAGGACCTGTTGGACAGGCGGCCATCCTTCTCACTTGCTACTGGAAGGTCCACCGTGTGTGGTTGCTCTGAATGTGGGTAGGGGGGCGACTTTGGAGTCCTTGCCTCATAAAAGGGCGGGGGAGACTTTTCTGCATCCTTGAGCAATGCCGGTGACGCGATCGCATCTGCGTTGAACCGTCCTGGGCCAATGATGACTTTGCTCTTGCTCAACTCCCGCCTCTCTCCTGATCGATTGGCTATCTGCTTGGCTCGCAGTGCGGCTTCTTCTTCTGCTATTTGCAACCTGTGGGCACACGATTTACACACTTGGGGCCCTCTAAGCATACCGGTGCGCCTTGCAAAGTACTCCTGAGATTCCCCGTGTAGATCCCCCAAGCAATCCTTGCAGCATTGTGAACCACAAGATTGGCAGGTCTTCATCTTCCGCTGAACAGTAAAGGAGCGTGCGCAACAACGGCATCTATTCTTTGCGGATCCTTCATCAAGTCTGTGCACAACAACAGCGGCTGTAAAGCTTGAACCACAGGAGACCTGAAGGACCCTCCGTCCCTGCAACACTGCGGCAGGGGTATAGACGTTTGCCGTGTTGCCCAAGCCCAGCCGCCCTTCTTTGCCGCATCCCCACATCCATAGAGCACCACCTGGTTCGCTCGAAGAGTCACGGCCGTATTCTGTATCCACGGTACCAGATTCTACCGGGGGTGGTAAGCGAGGAGTGGAGTTCCCTGGCGTCACTCGGCGTCGTACTGCTGGTGCAATCTTCGCTTTTCCGTCTGGATCAGAAGTACTCATCTCTGCTTCGTTTCCATTTTTGCCAGGCATTTTCTCCCATTCTGCAGACAGGCCCTCAATTTTTTCTCCAGAAATGCTCTTTCCCCCGGATCCCCATTGCTTACCAGACGGCAGCACGATTGCAGCATTGTGATGAGGCCCACAAGCCAATTGCAGCACACGCATACTTCGGAGCCGGTTTATCTCCTTTGGCACCAACATTTTCCCACATATTTTTGCCCCTTGACCCAGGCATCCGAGTGATCCATCCCCCCAGCTAAACACTTTCCTGACCGGACTACATACTGCCGCGCATGTATGTCTTTCCCCGCATCCAACGTGAGCGACCACCTGGCCTCGCAAAGCCTGGACTTGTAGGGGAACCCACGCTCTTTCCTTGTTCCCATGTCCCAACTGCCCATACGCTCCATCGCCGAAGGTGTACAGGACGCCCTGCTCCCAGGTTACGCCATGTGTTGAGCGTACCTCTGTGCCCTGCATATTCCCCTCTTTTGACCCCTCTTCCCTTTCCCTTTTACCTTCTTGGAGAGACGTGTGTGCTTGCCGGACTTGCATGAGAAATGCCTGTTGCAGCCTTCTCCTCAAGCCGCGCAAATCGCCTCCTTCAAGTTCGGCCCCACTGCCGGTTGTGCTTTCTGTGTCAGGATCTCCCACCTTTCGTGTGCTTGGACGGTCGATGACCACGGCGGTGTGCCAAGCTCCACAGGAAACAGCCCTTGCCTTCATTCCTTTGAGGCTTTCCACTGGTTGTGGCAATGTTCTTGACTTATTGTCCCCATGACCCAAGGCCCCAAAGATGCCTTCTCCCCATGTGTACAGTGTTGCGTCCTCGGTGATGGCGGCCACATGGAAGGACCCCAGGCTCACTTTGCTCACCCGTGCATGGGGTGAGAGTGGCGTGCGTAATGGTGTCCATCCTTCCAGCATGGCGGAGATGCCATTCCAGACGTGCAGAGCCCCTCTGGTATCCGTGGCAGCAGCTGCTCGGTATGCGCAGTACGCTGCGGCTGCGGCTGCTCCTCCCAGTGCTGCCCTTCGAGGACGCGCACCAGGCAATCTGGCCAGGGCATGGGCTCTTCCCCGTGCATCGGCCAGCAAGGCCGCACCCTCACCACAGGCTACGTGTCTAGCATCCACTCCTTTGAGTCCACCCACGGGTCTTGCTGCTGCGCTTCCATCTCCACCAAAGGCCACCAGATCTCCCAGGATTCTGGCGGTGGTCTCTGTTTCCGTCTCATCGGCGCTTTTGGCATCTTTTTCCTTCCATTTTTGGACCAGTGCGTGGAGTCCTAGGCTCCAGATGGCGCATTCACCTTCGTCTCGAAAGACCACTCGAAAGGCATCTCTACCTTCGACGTCGTCCTGAAGCACAATGGTGCAGGCTCGATTTCGATTCCGATTCTGCCAAGGTTTGTCTCCTCCCATCCACACTTCCTTCACGTGCACGACCATCACGCCTCTGGTCCGTTTCTGCTTCCTCGAGTAGTACAGCAGCTTCTGTTCGTCCGCACTCAACCGCAGCACGACGGCCTTGCTCCTCCCACGTCGTCCGCGTTTCCACACGCTGGCTCCGCGCTGCATGGCCGTCAGGGCGTCCCTCGCACCCGTGCGCGTCCGACGGTGCTTCGTGCCGCCTTCGGACGCTCCGTCCATCCCTAAGACGCCTTCCTGTGCGCCGCACGTGCGCGCCTCTGCGATCGCGACGACGCGATTGTGATGGACATCGTCGTCCATCGCTTCGATGCGACCGCCCGACGCACCTCCCCGAAAACCACCCGAAAAAAGAAACGGCAGGGGAATTTCGAGGCGCGATCGTCAGGAACGGAGGGAGGAGAAAAGGAGGCGAGAAAAAGGGGACGGGATCCGAACGGATACGGATGTGGCGCCTCTGCCAACGCCTCTCGCCCATATCGGTATCCGTTCGGATTGCGAGGGGTCCGTTTCGGACGGATGTGGGGGCCTCGGAGGAGGAGCACGTCGCAGTGAACTCCCAGGTTTGGGAGGGAAGGAGAGGGAAGGACCCGAAGTTAAGCGAGGGGTTAAGCGAACGTGGCACCAGACGTGGGCCTCGTCGCACCGTGTCGCGCGCGTTTTGCGCTTCGACGTCGGCGATGGCGGGACTGGACGGACACGTGCGGCGTTCCGGGAAGTTCTGGAGCGTGGTGGTGCAATGGGTGCGTGCCTGGAACGCGAAGGAAGGGGAAGCAGGGACCGCGAGG
>LFIK01003511.1_pt1 | contig 12730 bp, 6 predicted proteins | sample 643401 | NCBI WGS metagenome assembly LFIK01 (sample SAMN03777447, study PRJNA286221) | soda lake metagenome | biome: soda lake; feature: Kulunda steppe; material: water; isolation source: sample T5-Br brine of Lake Tanatar-5 | place: Russia: Kulunda steppe | collected 2010-07 | reverse complement strand
GAGCCGGTCACGTCCACCGCCACGATCAGATCCACCCGGTCCTGCAGCAGGTCGTAGGGCAGCGGGTTGGAGGCACCGCCGTCCACCAGCAGCTGCTGGTCGCGTACCACGGGCGAGAACAGGCCGGGCACCGCCATGCTGGCCTTCAGGGCCTGGAACAGGTCGCCTTCGCTCAGCACCACGCTCTCGCCGGTCCAGTAGTCGGTGGCTACCACTTCCAGCGGAATCCGCAGGTCGTCGAAGCTGCGCGCATCGATACGCGTGGCCAGGAAGTCCAGGAACCCGCGCGGGTCGATGATGCCACCGTTGTCGAAGTCGAAGCTGATCAGCATGCGCAGGGTCAGGTCGGCGCCCGGGCGCATGAGCCGCGACAGCAGGTCCAGCCGCGAGCCGCCGAAGTCGTCGAAGATGTCGTGGATCTCGTCCGCGCTCAGCCCGGCCGCATAGAGCGCACCGATCACGGCGCCGATGCTGGTGCCGGTGATGCGGTGCGGGGTCACGCCCAGCTCGTCGAACACGCCCAGCATGCCGATGTGAGCCAGGCCGCCGGCACCGCCGGAGCCCAGCGCCAGCCCCACCGTGGCTGCTGATGTGGCGTCCTTCGGAGCATCTGCCGAGGCATCCGCACTTTCGGCCGCAGCCTGGGTGCCGGCCAGCAGCAACGCCAGGGCAAGCAGCATGAGAGAGGCAAGGCGTTTCATGAAGTAGCGGACTCCCGGGTGCAAGGGCGCCGTCAGACCGGCATGCCTCGGACAGTCTACTCCGCCAGCGGGTTCCACAGTGTGAACATGGGACGAAGCACGCTGCAGGCGTGGCAGGATCCGCACCCGCAGGGCGATGAAGGGGCCTGGCACCCCCGGACATTCCGGGCGTGCCAGGCGGTGGATCAGAAGCGTGCGCCGAACTGCAGGCCGTAGATGCGCGGCTCCAGCAGGAACACGTTGGTGAAGTTGGCAGAGCTGTAATCCGTGAAGTAGGCGCCGGTGATGTGGTCATCGTTGCGCAGGTTCTTCACGAAGGCTTCCGCGTACCAGCGATCATCCGGCCCCCGCAGGCGGGCGGCGGCGTTGATCTGAGTCCAGGAACTGATCTTGTCCTGCCGGCTGTTGTAGATCCGGTAGTAGAAGTCGTCCTGCCAGTAAAGGTCCACCCGCGGGGTCAGCTCCCAGCCGTTGGCCAGCGGAATGCTGTACTCGGCCCCCAGCTTCACCGACCACTTGGGCGTGTTGACCAGGCGGTTGCCCTTCAGGTCCACCGGCACACCCAGCGGCACCTGCACCAGCCCGGGCAGGTTGGCCAGCGGCTGGCCGAAGTTCGGGTCCGTGTCATCCAGTTCGATGGGCGCGGACTCGAACACGGTGGCACATTCCAGACCATTGCCGCACATGGACGGATCGAAGGTCACGCCGGAACCCGGTGCGGGCGCAATGAACACGTCGGCACTGGTGTTCTTCAGGCTGATCCAGTCAGGATTGCCGTTGGTGGGATCGGCCGGGTTCAGGCTTTCGCCGCCGGTGATCTTTGTATCCAGGTAGCTGACGAAGGCATCCAGCCGCAGCCGATCGGTGGCGAACCAGGACAGCTCGAACTCCACGCCCTGGATTTCGGCGTCGATGTTCTCGTTGACCGAGGTACGGTCGATGATCTTGGTGGTCTGCAGGCCATCGTAGTCATAGAAGAAGTAGCTGAAGTTCAGCTGCATGGCGCCGTCCAGCAGGGTGTTCTTGGCGCCGATCTCTATGGCGTTGATGTACTCCGGATCGAAGGTTTCCTCGAACGCGCCGGTGAACGACGGCGGGTTGATGCCGCCGGACTTGTAGGACCGCGACACGGTCAGGTGCAACAGGGTGTCGTTGGTGAAGCCCAGGTCCAGGTTGTGCTCGATGCCGAACTTGCCGGTGAACTCGTTCCAGGACTCGGAGAACGGCCGATAGGGCGGTACCGGGTTGTTGTCGCCCACACCGAAGCCGTGGAACAGGCGGTCGGTGATGCCAGCGGGCGAGACGAACGGCGCCAGCCCGTCGTTCAGGAAGGCGCGATTGGAGATGCCCGGGATGTGGGGCCGGTCCAGATCGTTGAGCAGGGTCTGGCGGTCCGCCACTTTCTTCTCTTCCCAGGTGTAGCGCAGGCCCGCCGTCAGACGGGTATCCGGCGTCACGTCGTAGTACAGCTCGCCGAACATGGCCCAGGTTTCCAGCTCGAACTTCTGGGTGTCGCTGCGGAAGAACGAGATGGGGGCATCGAAGCCATCCGGGCCCGGTGCGAACTGGGTGGTGGCCAGACTGGCCAGGGTGTTGGCGCGCACGTCGTAGATGACGTCCTTGTTCTCGTGGGACATGTAGAAGCTGCCCAGCAGGAAGTCCCACGGGGAGTCGACCCAGTCGGACAGCAGCCGCGCTTCCAGCGTCCAGGTCTCGGCGTCGAAGGCCGAGGTGTCGAGTGCCAGCGGGCGGTCGACGCCGGAAACGCGCGGGTCGCTGGGCGTGGTCATGATGCCGTCGGCGTCGGTGAAGCCCAGACCGGTGGTACCCGGCGGCAGGTTGAACAGCGCGTCGAAGCTGACGTCCGGATTGAAGGTTTCAGAGGGCACGTTCCAGGCGTAGTCGGTCTCGCTCAGGAACTCGGCTGTCTGATAGGACCCGCTGACCACCAGTTCGTAGTTGTCGAAGCTGTGACTGAGCTCCAGGTTGACGATGTCCTCGTCGAACTTGTAGCGCGGGTCCACCGGAGTGGCGACCTTGCGCAGGTCATCCGGACGGACCGTGCCACCATACATGTTGGTGAACGGCGGCTGATAGGTGAAGCCGGAACCCAGATCCGGCGTCAGGAACCCCAGAATGCCGCCCAGCTGGGCCTGGGAATTGATGATGCCGAAGCTCTCCAGGTCCTGATCGGGCAGGCAGCCCAGACTGAACGGAAAGTTGGCCTCGTCGGTGGCGCAGGTCTGGTTGGAGGTGCGCATGCGCGTGTCGTTCTCGCGGAAGCGCTGCCAGAAGAAGTTCAGGTCGGTGCGGTCGCTCAGCTCCCAGCTGGCTGCCAGCCGCGCTGCCCACAGTTCGCGGTCGTCAATGTCGTTGCCGGTGAAGGTGTTCTCCACGAAGCCGTCGCGCTCCCGGTACACGCCCGACAGGCGCACCGCGAAGGTATCGCTGACCGGCAGGTTGACCATGCCCTTCACCAGCCGGGTCTGGAAATTGCCGATCTCGACGTCGATGGAGCCTTCCATGCCGTCGGTGTGGGCGCGGGCGGGAATGATGTTGACCGCGCCGCCGGTGGTGTTGCGGCCATACAGCGTGCCCTGGGGCCCGCGCAGGATCTCGATGCGCTCCACGTCGAAGAATTCCGACTCGAAGATCGAGGAGTTCTGCAGATAGGCGCCGTTGAAGTGCACCCCCACGCCCCCGTCGCCGGAAGCGGCCACCACGTTGTTGCCGATACCGCGGATGGACAGGCTGTTGCTGCTGAAGTTGCCCTGGGTGAAATGCAGGTTGGGGACCGAGAACTGCACGTCGGTCATCTGGGTGATGTTCATGGCGTCGAGCATGGACTGATCGAACGCCGATACCGCGACCGCGGTATCCTGCAGGGTGGTTTCGCGCTTGGTGGCCGTGACCACGATCTGGTCGATGATGCCGCGCTGCTGCGGTTGCTGGGTCTGCTGCGCCAGTGCCACCTGGGCAGGCGTAACCGCCAGGCACAGCGCACCAAGCGCGCCGGCTCGGGCACTTGCAGGTCTGAGCTTCATGATTGTACTTCCCCTCTGGGTGTTGTTGCGGGTACTTGTATTCCGGAGTCTGTATGCGGGCGCCGATGATCGGCGGCCGTCGCTCCTTTGGTGAACGCACCCTTCTGTTTATTCTCTCCGGGAATTTACGGTCCCCGGTTTGTGCCGCAAAAAGCATATCGCGTGCATGCATTGTTATAATTTCATGCGGCTCGCGAAAAATAGCCCAGCGGCGGCAACCAGACAAGCCCGGCGTTACCGTTGGCGCTGGCAAGGCCGGAGACCGTTCCAGTATGCTGCCGCTCCCTGTCCCTGGTCGGACCTGCAAACATGCTGGTGGCCCGCGAACATGCCCCCCCAACCGCGACCTGGCGGCAGCTGCTGCGCGATGCGGTGCGCGATCCGCACACTCTGCTGAGGCGGCTGGCACTGGACGATTCGCCCCTGAGTGCCCGGCTGGACGCCGCTCCGGAATTTCAGGTGCGGGTGCCGGAGCCCTACCTGGCCTGCATGCGCCCCGGAGACCCGGACGACCCGCTGCTGCGCCAGGTGCTGGCGCTGGCCGACGAGCTGCAGCCCAGTCCCGGCTTCGTTGCCGACCCACTGCAGGAGGGCGACCACAATCCGGTGCCGGGCCTGCTGCACAAGTACCCGGGGCGCGCACTGCTGCTGGCCGCCGGCGGTTGCGCGGTCCACTGCCGCTACTGCTTTCGCCGCCACTTCCCCTACCAGGACAACAATCCGGGGCGCGCCGGGCTGGAGCAGGCGCTGGCGTACCTGCGCGCCGACCCGGACATCTTCGAGATCATCCTGTCCGGCGGTGATCCGCTGATGCTGGATGATGCAGCCCTGACCGAGCTGGTCACGCGGCTGGCCGCCATTCCCCAGCTGCGTCGGCTGCGCATTCATACCCGCTTCCCGGTGGTGATTCCCCAGCGGGTGACCGACGCGCTGATCACGCTGCTGCGTGAAACCCGCCTGCGGCCGGTGCTGGTGCTGCACATCAACCATGCCAACGAACTGTCACCGGAGCTGATCCGGGCGCTGCAGGCCCTGGGCGACGCCCGCATTCCGGTCCTGAACCAGACGGTGCTGTTGCGGGGCGTGAACGATTCGCTGTCGGCCCTGTCCGAACTGGGCGAGCGCTGCTTCGACCATGGTGTTCAACCCTACTACCTGCACCTGCTGGACCGGGTGGCGGGCACTGCCCACTTCGAGGTTCCCGAGCCGGAAGCCCTGCGGCTCTACAGCGCGCTGGCGGGCAGTCAGCCCGGCTATCTGGTGCCACGGCTGGTGCGCGAGGTCCCCGGCATGCCGGGCAAGCAGCCACTGGCACCAAAGTGGTAGGCTTGGGAGTTGTCGACGACGGAACGGAACCTCCGGCGACGTATCTCATGCAGCAGGCCAGGAAGGACGCGCTGCATGCCGACGGCTGATGCCAAAGAGCAGCATGACCTGGCCCAATCCTGCGCGAGTACTGATCGCGACCACCGACCCAGCGCGTGCGCAGGCTCTGCGTGCCTGGCTGGAGCGGCTGGAACTGCGGGTGGCGTCCGAGCAGGTGGCAGACATGGATGCGCTGACCACCGCGCTGGCACGTTCCCGCTGGGATCTGCTGCTGTGCTGCCATGATGCCGACAGCCCCCTTGCACCCAATCGGGTACTGAATCTGTTCCGCGGCACTTCCGATGGCGTGGCGCTGCTGCTGGAGCAGGAAGCGGAGCTGACGCTGCTGGCCGAAGGGCTGCGGGCCGGAGCCCACGACGTGTTGCTGCCGGGCGAAGATGACCGACTGCTGCCGGTGCTGCGGCGCGAGTTCGAGCGACTGGAGCTGGCCCGTGCCGGCCAGCAGCAGGCGCGGCAGCTGCAAGTGCAGGCCGAACGCATCGGCGAACTGGAGCGAGCACTGCAGGCCCGGCCGCCGGTGCCTCAGCGCGAGTCCCTGGCCGTGCCGGACAGCAAGCCTGCGGCCCCGGCCGCGCCCCAGTCCCGCGATGCAGACGCCAGCGCGCCGGAGATCCTGCAGCTGCTGGCCGACCATATTCATGACAATACGCTGGTGCTGCTGTTCCAGCCCACGGTGTGCCTGCGCGGCGATGAACGGGAACACTACGAGGTCTACCTGCGCATGCCCGGCCGCGACGGTCATCTGCTGGCACCGGATGCCTTCATGCACCTGGCAGAACAGGCGGGCATGGGTGGCCGGATCGACCGCTGGGTGGTCCTGCATGCGCTCCGGCGCCTGGCCAGCCACCGGGAGCAGCGTCCGGATGCCTGCCTGACCATCAATCTGACCCACGCCGCCTACACGGATCCGCGCTTCCTGCCGTGGCTGAAGCTGGCGCTGCAGGCTGCGCACTTTCCGAAGGAGGCGGTGATCCTGCAGATTGCCGAGCCACTGGCGGCACAGGAGCAGGAGCGCGCGGCCATCTTCACCCGCGCGCTGTCGCAGCTGAACTGCATGGTCAGCCTGTCCCACTTCGGCACGTCAGAGGACCCGTTCAGGACCCTGAACGCCCTGCACATCGACTACGTCAAGCTCGCCGGCCAGTTCGTGCTGGAACACATCCAGAACGACGCCGGCCGCCTGGCACTGCAGTCATTGCTGCGCCAGCTGCAGTCGGACGGCTTCCGCACGGTGGTGCCCATGGTGTCCGACGTGAGCATTCTGGCGCGGCTGTTCCAGGCTGGCGCCACCCACGTGCAGGGCAACTACTTTGCCGAGCCCGGCCGCGAGATGGACTACGAGTTCTACACCCGGGTCGGTCTGGTCTGAGCCGCGGCGGTCGCCTGCTCGTCGGGACCGGGCAGCCCCGCCCGCAGGTCGGAATCGGTGAAGCCCAGCAGATAGAGAATGGCATCCAGGCCCAGTGCCGACAGGGACTGTTCCGCCGACTCGCGCACCAGCGGCTTGGCCCGGAAGGCAATGCCCAGCCCGGCAATGGACAGCATGGGCAGGTCATTGGCACCGTCGCCCACCGCAATCACCTGGTCCAGCGACAGGCCCTCGCTGGCGGCGATCTGGCGCAGCAGTTCCGCCTTGCGGGCGCCATCGACCACGGTGCCCACCACCCGACCGGTGACGGCGCCATCGGCAATCTCCAGCTCGTTGGCGAACACATAGTCGATGCCCAGCCGCTGCTGCAGGTGGCGCCCGAAATACTGGAAGCCACCGGACAGGATGGCGGTCTTGTAGCCCAGCTGCCGCAGGCTGGCAATCAGCTGCTCGGCGCCTTCGGTAATGGGCAGCTCGGCCGCCACCTGCTCCAGCACGGAGGCATCCAGCCCCTTCAGCAGCGCGACCCGCTCGCGGAAGCTCTGGGTGAAGTCCAGCTCGCCGCGCATGGCGCGCTCGGTGATGGCGGCCACCTGGTCACCGACGCCGGCCAGGCGTGCCAGTTCGTCGATCACTTCGGTCTCGATCAGGGTCGAGTCCATGTCGAAGCAGATCAGGCGCCGATTGCGGCGGTAGACGTTGTCCAGCTGGAAGGCGATGTCGATGCCCAGCTCGCCGGATGCGGCCAGGAACTCGGCGCGGATGGCCTGCTGATCCGGCAGCGAGCCGCGCAGGGCCAGCTCGACGCTGGCGCGGGTGCGGCTGTCGGGGCTGTCTTCGCTCAGGCCGCCGGACAGCCGCCGCATGGCATCGATGCGCAGCCCGTGGGCGGCGACGATACGGGTGACCCGGGCCAGATGCTGGGCGGTCAGGCGCCGGGCCAGCAGGGTAACGATATAGCGATCACGCGACTGGCGCGCCACCCACTCGTCCCAGCGTTCGGGCTCGATGGGCTCGAAGTGCACCTGCACGCCCAGCTCGTGGGCACGGTAGAGCAGATCCTTCAGGATCGGAGCGCCGTCACCGTCGCGCGGCAGGGCCAGCACCATGCCGAATGCGGCCTGCTCGTGAATGACCGCATGGCCCAGGTCGCGAATCTCCACCTGGTGACTGGCCAGCACCGCCGTCAGTGACGCAGCCAGGTCGAGCCGGTCACCGCCGGTGACGGAAACGAGTAGCAGATCCTGATTCAAGCCGGTTCGCCCATTCGAGTTCGGTACAATGGCTGCCAGGCCACGCGGCGCACAGCCCTGCTGCCCGCCCGTGTGACGCGCCAGCCCGCAATGGAGTCAAGCACTTGTTACAACGCGTTCGCATCGCCCGGTTCTGCCAGGAACATGGCTGGCTCCCCCTGACGCTGCTTGCGGTGCTGCTGATCGGAGCGCCCCTGGCCGCCACCTTTGCCTGGATCGACAGTCAGCAGCGCGATGCCGAAAACGCCCGCTATGGTACCACCATCGCCACCCAGCTGGCCTCTGCCGCCCAGGAGCCCATGCTGGCGGAAGACCGGGTATCGCTGAGCCTGCTGGTGCGCCGTGCCGGCGCCCATCCGCGGGTGGCCAGCAGTGCGGTCTATGGCGCCGACGACCAGCTGGTGGTGGCCAGCGACCGCAGTCGCACCAGCCCGCGCCAGCGCCAGGCCGGCAGCGATGTCTACCAGTCTCCGATCCGGCTGGACGGCGACCTGATCGGCCACAGCCGCATCGTGCTGGATCCGGCCCCGTCCAGTCTGCCGGCACCCCTGCTGGTCGCCTTTCTGGGCGGCGCCCTGCTGCTGGCGGTGATCACCCGCATCCTGCACCAGCATCTGCATGCCCGACTGGCGCCGGTACGCGCCCACTACGAGGCGCAGCTGGGACGCACTGCAGACAGCGACCACCACCTGGCAGCACTGCTGGAACTGACCCGGCCGCCGCCGAAACCGGCAGCGGAGCCCACAGCACAGGACGATGGCGACACGGTGCGCCAGAGCGCCACCACCTATGGGCTGGTGGTGAACATCTTCAATCAGCTGTCGTTGCCGGTGGATGCCCGGCGGGCGGCGCTGGACGCCTGTCTGTCCGGGCTGGAGCCCCTGTGCCGGCGCTACGGAGCGCGTGCCGAGCGCCTGCGTCAGACCGGCATCCTGGTGCGGCTGGACCAGGTGCCCAGTGACCATCCGGCGGCCGACGACGACGCCCTGGCCGCCATTCACGCGGCACTGGAAGCTCAGCAGGCCCTGCAGGCCTGCAATCAGCAGCGGCGCGCCGACGGCGAACCCGAACTGGTGCTGCGGCTGGGGCTGGAAGCGCTGCAACCGGACCCGGAGAGTGGCGATGTCTCTGCCAGTGTGGCCCGCGGCATCACCCTGAGCGCACTGGCCCGGGACATGGGCGTGGCCATCACCGACCAGGTGCTGCATGCCTGCCATGCACCGGAAAAGCTCGACTACGTGACCCTGAAGTCGGCGGCCCTGCGGGCGCTGGGCAGTTCCAGTCAGGCCTGGCTGGTGAAGGGGCTGGCGGGCCACCAGAGGGACGCCGGCAGCAGCGCCCGCAACTGACCCGGGCTACTGCAAGGGGCGCGTCCGCCACGCCGGCGCCCCCGCTGCTGGCGCTGCTCAGCCTTCCACTTCCACCCGATCGACGCGCTGGAATCCCCGCGGCAGCAGATTGCCGCGACGGGCGCGCTGCCCCCGGTAGGCCTCCAGATCCGGGCCCTTCATGCGCAGATAGCGCTGGCCGGCATGGACGATCAGCGACTGGCCTTCGCTCAGCGCAGTCAGGGCCAGCAGCTGCTCCTGGCCGCTGTCCAGGCTGGCCTTCGGGATGTTGATGATCTTGTTGCCCTTGCCGCGCGCCAGTTCCGGCAGTTCCGACACCGGGAACACCAGCAGTCGGCCGGCGCTGGTCAGCGCCGCCAGCAGGTCCGTGTCCGGATTCGCGATCACCGACGGTGGCACCACCTGGGCGCCCTTCGGCAGGGTCAGCAGCGCCTTGCCGGCGCGGTTCTTGCCGATCAGGTCGGCCATGCGGGCGACGAAGCCGTAACCGGCGCTGGAGCCCAGCAGCACGCGCATGTCCGGGTCGCCGATCAGTACGCCGGCAAAACCGGCCCCGGACGGTGGACTGAGCCGGCCGGTGAGGGGTTCGCCGTTGCCGCGGGCAGACGGCAGCGTGTGGGCCGCCAGCGCATAGGCACGGCCGGTGGTATCGATGAACACGGCAGCCTGGTTGCTGCGACCCCGGGCCTGGGCCAGGAAGGCATCGCCGGAGCGATAGGACAGCTCGCGCGCGTCCACGTCGTGACCCTTGGCGGCACGCACCCAGCCCTTCTCGGACAGCACCACGGTCACCGGCTCAGTGGGCAGCAGCTCGTCCTCGGCAAAGGCCTGTGATTCGGCTACCGCCTCCACCAGCGGCGAGCGGCGGGCATCGCCATACTGCTCGGCGTCCTGGCTGATCTCGTCCACCAGCAGCTGGCGGAACTTCTGCGGCGAGGTGAGCGCCGATTCCAGCTCGGCCTTTTCCGCTCGCAGGGCTTCCTGCTCGGTCTGGATGCGGATCTCTTCCAGCTTCGCCAGCTGGCGCAGGCGCAGGTCCAGGATGGCGTTGGCCTGCACCTCGGTCAGCTCGAACCGTTCCATGAGTGCCTGGCGCGGCTTGTCCGCCTCGCGGATGATGCAGATCACCTCGTCCACGTTCAGGTAGGCGATCTGCAGGGCATCCAGCACGTGCAGGCGCTCGTCGATACGATCCAGCCGGTACTGCAGCCGGCGGCGCACGGTCTCGCGGCGGAACTGCAGCCATTCCACCAGCAGGCTGCGCAGGCCGCGCACTCCCGGACGGCCGTCCAGGCCGATCACGTTCAGATTGACCCGAAAATTGCGCTGCAGGTCGGTGGTGGCAAACAGGTGTGCCATCAACCGGTCGCAGTCGACCCGGTTGGAGCGCGGCACGATGACGATGCGGGTCGGGTTCTCGTGGTCGGACTCGTCGCGCAGGTCCACCACCATGGGCAGCTTCTTGGCCTGCATCTGGCTGGCAATCTGCTCCAGGATCCGGGCCGGCGAGGCCTGGTGCGGCAGCGCGGTGACGACGATATCGCCCTGCTCGCGCCGCCAGACTGCGCGCGCGCGGATGCTGCCGCGGCCGGTCTCGTACAGCGCCCGCAGCTCTGCGCGCGGGGTGATCACCTCTGCCTCGGTGGGGTAGTCGGGGCCCTGGATGTGCTCCATCAGGGCGTCGATGTCGGCCTCCGGATCTTCCAGCAGGCGAATGCAGGCAGCGGCCACTTCACGGGCGTTGTGGGGCGGAATGTCGGTGGCCATGCCCACCGCAATGCCGGTACTGCCGTTCAACAGCGCCACCGGCAGCCGCGCCGGCAGTACCCGGGGTTCGTCCAGGGTGCCGTCGAAGTTGGGTTGCCAGTCCACCGTGCCCTGCCCCAGCTCGGTCAGCAGCAGCTCGGCAAAGCGTGCCAGCCGGGCTTCGGTATAGCGCATGGCGGCAAAGGACTTGGGATCGTCCGGGGCGCCCCAGTTGCCCTGACCGTCCACCAGCGGGTAGCGGTAGGAGAACGGCTGCGCCATCAGCACCATGGCCTCGTAGCAGGCGCTGTCGCCGTGGGGGTGGAACTTGCCCAGTACGTCGCCGATGGTGCGCGCCGACTTGGCGTACTTGGCGGCCGCATTCAGCCCCAGCTCGGACATGGCGTAGACGATGCGCCGCTGGACCGGCTTCATGCCGTCGCCGATGTGCGGCAGGGCGCGATCGTTGATGACGTACATGGCGTAGTCCAGGTACGCCTTTTCGGTGTACTGGCGCAGCGGCATCTGTTCGATGCCGTTGCTGTCGGCTCCGGTTTCGATCTCAGACATGCAATCCTTCCCAGCACGGCGGCATGGCGCCGCCTGTCAGTTCAGACGTCCAGGTCGGCCTGGTCACCCTTCCGCTCCAGCCACTCGCGGCGGTCGGCGGACCGCTTGCGCGCCAGCAGCATGTCCATGAGCTCGCGGGTGGCGGCCGCCTCGTCCACGGTCAGTTGCACCAGCCGCCGGGTATCGGGTGCCATGGTGGTTTCCCGCAGCTGCATGGGGCTCATTTCGCCCAGACCCTTGAAGCGCTGCACGTTGACCTTGCCACGCTTGTTGTCGGCGGCGATCTGGTCCAGCCGGCCCTGCTTCTCCTCGTCGTCCAGGGCGTAGTAGACCTCCTTGCCGACGTCGATCCGGTACAGCGGCGGCATGGCCACGAACACCCGGCCCGCCTCCACCAGCGCCGGGAAGTGGCGCACGAACAGGGCGCACAGCAGGGTGGCAATGTGCAGGCCGTCAGAGTCCGCGTCCGCCAGGATGCAGATCTTGCCGTAGCGCAGCCCCTCCAGGTTGCTGGAGCCCGGATCCACCCCCAGCGCCACCGCAATGTCGTGCACTTCCTGGCTGGCCAGGATCTGGCCTGCATCCACTTCCCAGGTATTCAGGATCTTGCCGCGCAGCGGCATGATGGCCTGGAACTCGCGGTCGCGTGCCTGCTTGGCCGAACCACCGGCGGAATCCCCTTCCACCAGAAACAGCTCCGAGCGGCTGACATCGCCGCCGGCGCAGTCGGCCAGCTTGCCCGGCAGCGCCGGGCCCGCGGTGATGCGCTTGCGCGCCACCTTGCGCGCCGCCTGCACCCGCTTCTGGGCCGTGCTGATGGCAATCTCGGCAATGCGCTCGGCCTCGGCCGTGTGCTGGTTCAGCCACAGGCTGAAGGCATCACGCGCCACGCCGGAGATGAATGCAGCCGACTGCCGTGACGACAGCCGCTCCTTGGTCTGGCCCGAGAACTGGGGATCGTGCAGCTTGGCAGAGAGCACATAGGCGCAACGGTCCCAGAGGTCGTCCGCGGTCAGCTTGAGCCCGCGCGGCAGCAGGTTGCGCAGCTCGCAGAACTCGCGCAGCGCCTCGGTCAGGCCGCTGCGCAGGCCGTTGACGTGGGTGCCGCCCTGCAGGGTGGGGATCAGGTTGACGTAGCTTTCGGTGAGCAGGTCGCCGGCGTCCGGCAGCCACTGGACCGCCCATTCCACCGCCTCTTCGTTGCCCTCGCTGCGGTGGCAGAACGGCTCGGCAGGAACGCACTCCCAGTCACGGGTGGCCTGCTGCAGGTAGTCGCGCAGGCCGTCCTCGTAGTACCAGGTGACCTCTACCG
>LFIK01003509.1_pt1 | contig 12734 bp, 14 predicted proteins | sample 643401 | NCBI WGS metagenome assembly LFIK01 (sample SAMN03777447, study PRJNA286221) | soda lake metagenome | biome: soda lake; feature: Kulunda steppe; material: water; isolation source: sample T5-Br brine of Lake Tanatar-5 | place: Russia: Kulunda steppe | collected 2010-07 | reverse complement strand
GTGCCTGCGTGCATGTACGTGTGAATGTGATCCTGACCTGCAATGCTTCCTTATTTGGGTCCCTGCTTTGTGCCAAGCTCCCTTGCTTTCAGCAGGCATCCCACTGGCAAGAGTGATCAAGATGTATGGATTCCTTTTTGGTGGCAAGCAAGCGCGGCTCCACAGAACGCGTGTGCCTGCTTGCCCGACCAGCCATTTTTGGCGCGTGGAGTGCTTGCCTACTTCCGTAGTACACAAGATGTCATGGTCACCATTGCAAGCACTCTCGCAAGCCTTTCTCTCGCTCTCTTTGTGCCTAGAGCTCCCTTTGTATTCCTTATGCCAGGCCAGCCCAACCACCCTCCGGAATGCTTCTCCATGCTTATGTGCAAGGCGCTGCCTGTCCATGTAATGGGCGGCCCAAGGGCAATGCATGCATAGGAGCACATACATGCACACACAAGCAAGAGCGGGCATGCATGTTATGCTGAGCACACCCAACTGCACACCTCTACACCCTCTTTTTTGTGTCACACAGCCACCGCCTACACACGCGCGCATCCCCAGTGCTCCCTGTGTGTGTGCACACACCCACACGCACACGCACACGCACACGCACACGCACACGCACACATACACGCATACACACGCATACAGGGAGGAGGAGGTCACGCCTAAGGGATGGCGTCGCGCACATGCACACGCACACGCACATGCACACGCACATGCATACACACGCATACACGCACACATACAGGGAGGAGGAGGTCACACCTAAGGGATGGCGTCGTGGGCCCATGCTTGACGTGGCACCCGGCATCCGCGACCCTGCTTTCCTGCTTGACCAGCTGGAGCACGGCATGGACGTGCTGGCCGCGCGTTCAGCAGTGGGCCGTGGCGCACTGCCAGGCAAAAGCGCGCTCAGGGGCGCGGCCCACGCAGATGCGCCCACAGACAGCACGCACGCACTCAGTGCTGCAGCTGGCCCTTCACAGGGCCCGCCAGGGGCTGCGTCGGAGGATGGGGTGGGTGGCATGTACGGGGCTACTCCAGACGCTGCTGCTGCTGCTGCTGCTGGGGCCACAGGACAGATTTGGATGGGTCCAGCCCATGCAGCAGGTGCTGCTGAAGGGCCAGCTGCGGCGGCTGCGCCCCCCCTGCCGCCCATTCTCACCATGCCTGCCGCCGCTTCAACGCTGGCGGCAGCGCCGGCAGCGACAGCACCACCGCCACTGCAGCCCCCCCAGCCGCTGCCACAGCCGCCGCTTACCTCAGCCGAGCAGTGCCCCACGCTTCAAGGAGCCCCTGGCCTGACTGGGTTCAGCCCCTGGCACCTGCTGCTGACCCCAAAGCCTGCGGCGCCTGAGGGCGCCACGCAGGTGGGCTCTGTGCCAGATGCTGCTCAGCTTGTGCCCCTCGTGGTGGGCCACAAGCCGGCCCCAAGTGCTGGTCCTGTTTTAGATATTGCTTTCCCACCTGCTTGCAGAGTCGCACATACCACAACATTAACGTGCCAGCCAGCCAGCATATGCAAGTGCACTTGCGCCACCGCAGGATGATGCGTCCATATTTTGCAAGCAGTACCTGCCCACGGCAGCCCTGCTCTTGCGACAAAGCACCACACATTCCACAAAAGTGTGCTACCACAGTGTGCCTTGCCGACAGCAGCCCCCAGGTCAGCAGCTCCCTCTAGCTGCTGCACAGCGCTTGTCGCTCCAGCCTTTGCATTCTTGCACAGGACACCGTGCGTCCCCCTAACAGCAGCAGCCCCACACCTGCCCTGCGCGGGCACGGCTTTCAAACCAACTGCGCAGGTTGTGGTGCAGGCACCGCCCCCTCTGCTGTGCGCGCCCCTGGACATACTACCCCCCGGATGGGCAAACCATGCGCCCCCGTTGTCCATGCTCCACCCCTCCGCTTCACCGCGTGAGCAGCAGCAGCAGCAGCAGCCGCAGCAGGATGCCCTGCCGGCAGGGGCCCAAGAGCCGTGTGCGCCGTCCCCACAGCCAACATTACCTGCAACAGCAGCAATGTCATCACAGCAGCAGCAGGACCACCGCCACCACCACCACCACCAGCAGCAGGAGCAGATGGTGCAAAAGTCTGTTGGAGAGAGTGACGTGTCGGCCGCAGGGGGGGGGGAGGGCATGAAACGGGCCGCCAGGGGTGTGGGCTGGGCACCACCCAGCGGGCTCCATGCGCAGGTAGGCTTTACTGTGAAAAGTGATAGGTCTGCACTCTTGCCAATCACAGCTGCAAGCACGAGCGCACACACACACACACACATGTCCGTGCATGTGCACGAACACACACACACACACATGCACACACACACATGCACACACACATCAGCCCAAGTCCACACTGTCACTGACAAACAGTGCCCCTCCCATCCCTCGTGGCTCACTGGCTACCCTGCCAAGTGTCTTGAGGGGCTCACTGGTTATCAAGTGCAAGCATCCCATCCCTCTCCCCAGAAACAAGGCCTGCGCAGTGAGCATACCTGCGGCATGCACGCCCTGTGCTCATGGGGCAGTAGACCTGGGCCCTCACAGACCAAGCCACTGTGCATCTCCTGGACCTCAGATTGTGTCCCTTATTATTGGCATGAACCTTTTGCCCTCTTCGTGTTTTTTTATCGTACCTATCAATCTCCCTCTACGCCCGTGAGTGCCTCCTGCCCTCAGACCCAGGCCCAAATAATCTGGTAGCCCCTCTCGTTTGCATGCATCTCCTGGACATGCACTTCCTGCCATTGCAGCCCAGAGGTGCACATCATGGCGAGCAAGCTTCCCCTGCCTGCGTGCTCTCCTCTGAAACTGCCCTGCGCCCTCACCTGAGGCAGCATGACTGTGCCTGGGCAGAGATTGCTGGGTGTGGCCAGGCCCCCTCTGCACAAGTGTTGGCGGATCCTCCTCATTTTTGATTCCCCTCCCTTTTTTTGGTGTGCTCATTCCACGTGGGCCTTTTGGGCGCCATCGTTCAACACGCAGCAGCCTGCCATCTTGCAGGATGCACCCACTTCCTTGCTGCCTTTGTGCAACAAGGGCGCAATCAAGCCTGCAGGGTTGTCTGTGCAGCCCCGCGGAGCGTTGCAGACGCAGGTTCCTTGCACGGACATGCCTGCAGGAGCCCTGGCTGGACTGGGACAACATGGTGGAGGAGGTGGGAGAGACGGAGGGCGGCCCCCCCGCGGGCCTCCCGCCACCAGCAGCGCCCCGCGCTCTGGCGCGCAGTGGTGGCATAGAGGCCAAGGAGGGTCGGGGGGGCAGCGGTAGCAACGGGGGCAGGCTACCTGCCGCAGCTGCAGGGGCTCCTGTGCGGCAAACTGCCCGGGGCAGAGTTGAGGGCGGCACCACACGGGCTGGACAGTGCAGGGACGGGGCGCCTCCCGCTGCGCCCAATGGCGGCAGGAGCACAGCAGGAGTGGGGCGGGGGGTGAACAAGAAGGTGGCCAAGCTCAAGAAGACGCTGGGGCTGTGAGGCGCTGCCTCTGGAGAGGCACGCGCAGTCAGCGGATGGGGATCCACCTCTCACCGACTGACATTGTATTCCTGTATTCCGTTCAGGGCTCATCTTATTTGCTAGTGAGACCTGTGTGATCTGCTGGAGGGCATCTGCATCTGCTCCTCCTCGATGTAATGTCACATGAGGCCAAACTTGCCTTATTCTGTCGGGCCGTTTTCTCTGCACGCCCCCAGCAGCAGGATGTTTAATCCTGCGATATTTGGCGTGGTGCCATGTAGGCAATATGTGTTGCAGACTTCAAAACTCTTTCAGCATTGTAGTTCTAGAGGCTTGAAGGTGACAATTTTAAGTACTGCTGCATGTTGGTCTTCTGCTTCCTGTTGCTTGCTGCTCGCATGTTCGTGTTTTATCAATCTTGTCAAAGTGGTTTCAATTGGGGGGCACTAATGCTATCAAAGCTGCCTAAATTGGGGGCTTTGTGCCCGTAAAATTTAAGGGTGACAGCATCGTGAAAATTATTTCCATAATTGTGTACATGCTAAGTTAAGTTACAATGGGTTTAGAGCTTCAGCCAGATGGGTTGACTGCTGGGCTTGCTGGACACTGCCAGCCCGACAAAAAATATCCATAGTCTCAGAGAGAAAAAGGAATGATTTGTATGTCTGCATCAAGAGAAACAATTTCACATCCTCAGCTCCAATGATCTCAAAATAAAAGGCGCCTGTGTCTCCAATGTAAGTCCTACCAGCAATATCAGCAAATTGATCTTCTAATCTTCTTCTTGAATAGCACATTTCTAAGCAAGGGTGCAAAAAAAGGACATGCTTTTCATCCTGGACATCATGCAAGTCACATTTGTCACAGAGCCAATTGTGGATTTGCCAACAACTGGTTTCAACTCATAGGGTATGGGCTCTCAAACGAAAGCGAGCAATGTTCCGAAGCACATGCCTACTTAGTTCCAGCTCCAGGTACATAGGCAACAAATGGGGAGGGCCCCATACAGTGCTTGGTTTGAGGGGCAAGGCCATCCATGCATGATAAGTAGCCAGTTTTTGAGCGTGTGTCCTAGGATCTGCACCATCCAACTCCCTCCATACTGCTCGCAAGTGCTCACTCACTGGATTTGGCAAATCCACCACAAAGTCATGTAGGGGGAGGGGAGTTGCAGCCTTAATGCAATTGGCATATGTATCTGCTGCATGTAGATCCACACATGACTCTATGAACTTCGCAGTCCAACACTTTCTGTAGGTAGCTCGTAGAGCAAAATCCGCATACACAATCTTCGTGAGCAAGCCACTATTCCTGCTAAGCAGAGAGTTGAAAAAGTTGGCAGCAGCGCGGAGCCAATAAAACTGCAGAGGCTCCTGGCCACACTCTCGCAACACAGCCCAGTTAGGCAAGGACCTTTTTACACCAAGCACACCTTTGAGAAAAGCACAGATGCGCAGTACATGCTAACACACACAACTAGCAAAACAGTCAACTTGAAGTTACAATGGGTTCATACCTTTCCAGCCAGATGGGTTGACTGCTGGGCTTGCTGGGCACTGCCAGCCAGACCAAGAATGTCTATAGTCTCAGAAAGGAAAAGAAGTGTTTGAGCGTCCGCTTCTAGAGAAACAATTTCACATCCTCAGCACTGATGTTGTCAAAGTTAAAAGCTTCAGTGTCGCCAATGTGAATTCTATCAGCCCCAGTGAAATCAGCAAATTGTTCTGCGAATTTCCTTCTCAAATAGCATATTTCCATGAACGGGCATATAAAAAGGACATGTTGTTTGTTGTCTTGTGCATTATGCAAGTCACATTTGTCACAGTGCCCATGGTAGGCTTGAATATCCAGTCTCAAAGAAAAAAGAGAAATAGGAAAGACTACTAGTCTCATAGTATGCCAACAGAAAAACCCCCATTTGCGAGAGTCAAGGAAGAGGTTAACATCTGGTGCGAGCACCAGGCAATACCCACCATAAGACCAGTAATAAATCGATAATGGGGTCAGGAGGGTTCTGAAAAGAGCCATGTGCTCATTCTATGCTACTTTTCAACCTTCAAGTTGTTTGTTCCAAAATGAATTGCTAGTTGTAAGATTCATGTAAGCAGTCTTTTCCAATAATTTTAGTAGTCTAAGTTTGTATATGCTAGCATCTCCGAGTCTGTGGTGCTTGCTCGTGTGCCACAGTGAGCTGTTAGTTAGTCATTAACGTTTTGTAGCAAAGCAAGGATGTTTCCAGTGGTAGGGTGGGTATTTTTCTGCAGTATGGGCTTTGTAAAAGTATGGGAGTACTCCCACTAGTGTCTGATTCACTGATCATGGTTATAACCAAGCTTAATTAAGCTTTGTTCAAAAGTTTAAAATGCGTGCTTACTATGCAACGTAGGATATAAGAGCTATTTCCGTGTGTGAGATATCCCTATTTAGCTATATACAGTAGTATAGGTACAAGTATAGTACTACTAGTGTCTGTGGTTCCATGAGTGCACTCTGCCCATGGTGAAGTTATGCCATTCAGTTTTACTTTTTAATGGTATTGTTCATCACAAACCCACCAAATTCGAATCCATCTACCGTTGTGACTTTAAATTTATTATTCAAACAAATTATGTACATTTGATCTACAGCTGGCAGACTTGCGCTGTCTGAGTGCATGGCACTTTCAAATTCAAAGGAGCGGGCGACGTCTCAACACTTCAAAATATGTGCTTTTAACAACTTAACATAAGTCACATAATGAATTTAAAAAACGTGCACCCTCCAGAACTGTCGTTCGAATTTCGTATTTGAACCTCGGAGAAGGTCCGTGCGTGGTCTTTCTGAATTTAGAACTCCAAATTTAACCTTGCTAAGACAATACATTGTTCCTCCAAACCGAAGGCGTTAAATAGATCAGTCTTTATATCGACTATTCACATCCCTTTTACTCAATCATCTAGACCACTTGCCAAGCCACGAGAAAATGTTGCTCAAAGCTCAGTCCCGCCTCATGGCTGCCCAGGCGCAGAGGGGCTCAGCTCTCCTGGCGCCTGCCGTGCCATCCGCGGCCATGCGTTCCACTCCCGTAACCACCAACTCCAGCTCAAACAGTAACAGCCGGTTCGGCAGCATGCTGGTCCGGGCAGCACCCGCAGAGACCAAGGCTATTGGCAAGGCGCAGCACGTCAAAGTCGAAGACGGTCCCGCCATCATGGACGACATTGACTGCGTCATTTTCGATTGTGACGGTGGGTACAGTGTATAGGGGGTTGGCAAGTGCTCGGGGATAGGTGTGAGTTCCTGTGCTTGCGTGCCCTGCCAGAAGGAATGAGGGGACCTCGGAGGTGAGGACCGCACGCCCCCCAAGGTCTTGCACTCTAATGCCGGACTTAATGCACTCCTCTCGCGCTCGCTTTTGCTATGCAGCATCTGTTTCCTTGTGGTTGCCTGCAGGCAACTGAGCGCATATGCGCACCCAATTTCCCATCACCTCGGCCAGGGCTTGTTTAAGCATGCCCCGAATTCCTTGCGTGCGTGCACCCGTAAGGGGCCGACTCAGACAGCGCGTGCTGCACCCCCTGACAGCTTAAGTGGACGAGTGCCCTGGGCTGGGCTTGCATGCTGGCAGGGACAGGCTGCTTGAGAGCTGATGTGTACTCTCTCCCTCCTTGACGTACATGCCCAGCTTGCCCCAACCCTGCGCAGGTGTGCTGTGGAGGGGCTTTACTACCATCCAAAACTCTCCGGAGGTGAGCAGTTGCTTGCGACCGTGTCTTCACGCGAGTACCTGCACAATAGCTCCTGGTGGTGGCGCTTGTAAGGAATCAAGTGCCCACTCTGCTGTGCACATGCCTGGTATGAGCAGACGCTGAAGGCCCTCCGCGCTCGTGGAAAGAAACTCCTGTTTGTGACCAACAATGCCGGCAAGAGCCGGAAGGGCTACGTGAAGCGCTTTACCAGTGTGGGCCTGGATGTTAAGGCTGACGAGGTGAGCGCATGCCAGCTGCAAATTTTAGCCGCACCAGCTTCAGAGTGTGCTCAAAATGGCCACACTTTGAGCGGCAAGTGTGGTCATACTTGCAATCCACACTGAAATCAGCAAGCAAGCAAGTGGTCAGGAACATCAGTGGTTTGGACAAGATGCTTGTCCACCTCGCCTCATGTTAGATACCTAACTTGCACACTACTTGACCTCCTGTCCTTGGCCTTACCTGTCCACACTCTTCTGAATTATTTCCTGACAGAGGAGTGTGAGTAATCGGAAGTCCTTTCCTTGCGCGGACGAGGATCGCCATGCCTGCATTGGTGTGCAGTACAGTATAACGCAAGTGCCCTTGCCTGCACGTTCACTCTCAAGCCATAGCCTGTCACCTTTTCTTGCCTCCTGTATTCCAGATTGTGCCTGCCTCCTACGCCGCCGCTGCGTACTTGGAATCCATCAACTTCAAGGCCACTGGCAAGAAGGTCCTGTGCCTTGCCAATCAAGGTGTTGAGGAGGTCAGTGCTGCACAAGCCGTGGCATGTTGCATCCAAGCTTACAGCGAGGTCATGTGATTCCATTTGCTTTGAAGTGCATTGAAGTGTGGCAGGGCAGCAAATGATGCGTGGGAAGGCTGCCTAAGGTCAAACAGGGGGGTGGGCAATTTATTGGCAGGAGCCCCCAAGGAAGGCAACCACAGCCACACTTTGGCAGCCAACTTTGTTGAGTACATGGTATTGGTATTATCTCTTATTACAGGAGCTCCAAGAGCACGGCATCCCATACCTCGGAGGCGAGGGCTGGAAGGAGCCCCTGCTGGACTCTGCTGGTGAGCTGCTTGCCTGGCTACAGAGGTGGTATGCATGGCGCTGAAAGAACAAGAAGGGAAGCCCCTGTATTACGCTTATTGCTATATTTCCTGGTTGCGCAAGTGGAAGCGCAGGGAGGTCAACCACATCAAATAATGTTATGCACTGTACCGGCAACTTCTTACTGGGCCCAAATCATTGTCTGCCAGCATGCTCTACGCTTGCAAGTGCAATGTTCAAAACTTTCAGGGGCATCTTAATACACGCCTGTCCCACCCCTGCCCAAGACGAGGCCTGCACATGCATTGCTTTGCGTCTTCTCTGTATTGTTGCACTGTTGGCCGTGCAGGGAAGAGCAGGTGGGGATGCGCGCGTGCCATAGAGCAGGCATTGATTGTCTCAGTTCGCATGATGCCAAGGGTATGCCCGCTCACATCCCTCACTTGCAAGCCCCTCTTTTTGAGGCAGTGCGACAGCCTGCTGCTCTTGCACACCAACCGCCCGCGCTCATCCTCAACCTCTGATCCCCCCCTGTGAGCGCCACTGCCATGCTGGCTATCCTGTGCACTGACTCTGCACATCTGGCCTCATTTGCCCTTCAGACAAAATCAAGGACTTGGTGATTGATGAGGACATTGGCGCTGTGGTGGTGGGCTTCGACGGCCTCTTGACATACAGCAGAATAGTGAGTGCCGTCTGTGTGTGTGGAGTATTGTGGATGCTGGACAACACGCATGCGAACATGGAGAGACGCAAGGGCGAGCATGGGATGGTGGCAGTGCTTTACTGGTGGACTTAGCCTTTACTAAGGCAGGATGGTGCACAGTAGCCCACTAGAAAGAGAGGGGTCACATGCCCGTGCAAGTCCGTTTTGGCAGCAACCATGTCCTACATGCGGCGTGCTCATCAAGCAAGGGAGGTCAACCTATTCTGTAGTTGTCATGTTGTTGACCAGGCTAAGTATCATGTTGCAGGGCCTTTATTGTGGCACTTCACAGCAAAAGTTTTTTGGTGTTCTGTGCTTGCATGATCTCCTGCAAGTGTGCATCACTTCTCATGCTCAAATGCATTATGCTCTTGGGCGTGGTTCCACCACCTCAGCCCCCATGCACATTTGCTGTGAAGCAGCCATCATGCCAATTACAGCATGCATCGTTGCACATCCGCAGCCTGCAGGAGCGCGTACGCCTCCATTCTGACATGTCTGTGCGGTCGGTTGCCTGCGCACATGTGCTTGCGCGCACAGGTGTACGCATCTTGCTGCCTGCGCGAGCTGCCAGGCTGCTTGTTTGTGGTCACCAATGTGGACCCCAATGACAACCTCGGGCAGCCCACCAAGGCTCCCTTCGACCAGGTGTGCGCTTGGGATGGTGGGGTATGCAAAATTCCCATGGACCAGCAGGGGGGGCCGAGCCATTGCGGGGCTGCGCCAGTCCTGTGGGGCGCTCTCAAATGCGCTTGGTGCAGGTGGCACACAGGCGTCCCAAAGCAAAGGCTGCACTGGGCTTGGGAGTCAAGAGCTCAGAGGATGTATTCTTTATTTAAAGAGATTATTTTACTCAGCTTTAGCCCAGCAGCTTGCTTTCTTTTCTCCACCCTGCGCATGTGGGCACTGCATGCAGCACGCACACACACACACACAGTGGGGTGGCACTGGTGGCTCGAATGTATGGCAGGCAGCGGGAGTGCAGTGCCCTGGGCCTTCAGGTCCACACAGGCTCACGCGTCCCTGGCCCCTCTGCTGTGCTCCGTGTGTGACTGCAGACCCTCCGCCGCATGATGCCCGTGACCGGCACCATGGTGCAGTCCATTGCCCACCCGGTGGGCAAGGAACCGGTAAGTGATCTCCCCTCTGCAGCAGCAGGTGCCGATGCGCGTGTTGGAGCGACTGGCACTGTGTGCTCCTCTCCCGACCTGTCTGCGTGGCTCTTGCCTGTGCGCGGTGGTGGCCTTGCTCGCTCGTGTTGGAGGAACACTGTTGGTGATAGGGTGCCCCCCTGTAGCGCACATGCTCCTGCTGCGCTGTGGGCATGCAGTGTGGTGGTGCTCCGTGGTGCTGCTGCAGCAGGCAGAAGGCGTGCAACACACTTGGCTCTTGTGCGCTTTCCTGCGAGCCCTGCGTGCAGCTGTGCCCGCCATGCTTGCTGCTCACACTGCCGGGCACTGCTACAGGGCCTGCCTGCTCTGGTGCAGACAGCGCCAGCCCCCCTCGCCACCTGCAGCGTACCCTCCCCTTCCTTGCTTGCCCAGTGGTGTGTGGAAAGCAGTCTTCCTGCCCACCAGCTTTCCTTTCCTCTGCCCGCCCTTTAATTGTTCCTACACGCGCGAAAAAAGGGAGCGCCCTAGTGCTGGCTGGCCCGCCCCAACTCTCGCCCCTGCGCACCAAAGAGCGCCAAATATCAAGGGTGCTGATTCATTGCTTCTGGCTGCTTCGAGCAGGTCATTGCCGGCAAGGGCGGCTCCTGGCTGTTCCCCTTCCTCATGGCCAAGTACAACCTGGACCCCAAGCGCACGGCCATGGTGGTGAGGACCATTCCGCCGGGCATGCACTCGCCAAACACATGTCATGCATCAAGAGCAAGAAAAGCTACAGCCATCACTTTTCACTCTTCTTCGCTTGCTTGACCGACCCTCACAGTTGGAGTACTGCAGGTGCTGTGTTGAAGGTGCAAATAATGGCAGTGCCATGTTTTCCGCTGCCTGTTACCCTCCTCCCATTATTGCGCCCTCATGCATGACTCGGCCAAGCAGGGATCAGTGACAGCACATGCGCCTGGCTGGTGCATGCAGGGTGATCGCTTGGACACCGACATCGTGCTTGGCGCTGAGGGCGGCCTGAAGACCATCATGCCTTTGACCGGCGTCACCACCCTCGAGGAGTTGAATGACGCCATCAAGGTCCGCTTATCATTACACTGCCTTGTGTTTTATGTGTTGCAGTTGGTTCATCTTATATTCCTTGGAGGGCGACATGCAGTTGCACGTGCCCCTTTGTCTGTACACAGTGTTCAATTCTGTAGCTGCCCCAGCATGCGGCTTCCACCGAAAAAATGTCAAAATGCGCGATAGCGGGATTTTTCTTTGATCACGCCCACCACTGTTGCTGTCCATTGCAGTAAATTCTGCAACATGACTGGAACCTACATCCGTGCTCTCACTTGCATCTCACAGAACTCCACATGCACGTCCCATGTCTAGGCTAGGCCGCCATGTCAGCAATACTGACCTTCAATGGCGCGCACAGAGCAATGCTTCCTTGCCCCGCTTCAGGAGTGCTGCCAGTCAATGGCAGGGTGCAAGGTGCTGACTCCTCGCCTTGCCTCGCCTACATTGCACAGGTCGCCGACCAACCTGGCGCCCTGCCCATTCCTGACTACGTCATCCCAACTGTGGCCACCCTTGCAGGCTTGCCGTGAGCGCATAGTAGCTTGTAATGCCCTTGCCAAGGGGCTGTGATGAGCTGTTTCTTTAACACCTCATCATGCTGCAGTGGTGCTTCTTGCTGGACGCAAGCTGCTGCTTTCTTCTCTTTGTTGGGCCCTGCATGCGAGAACACCTCAAGTGGGGAGCCCCATTGGAGCCCCCACTGAGCTCCTGATCATGCCGCCTTTTCATCTGCTTTTGTGCCACACACGCCTGCACGGGCCAGGCACACATAGCTTAGGCTGTGCTGACCCCTGAGGGCAAGAGGCAGGCTGCAGCAAGAAGTAACCCCCTCAGAGCACCTGCTCCACGAGGAAGTTGCTGCACAGATAGGCGAACACAAGCTGGGTTGTCTTCCTCTTATCAGAGCTGGTTTCTTATACCTCAAAATGCTGTACTTTGAGTGCTCAAATGCAGTTATATATCTTCATGTGGTGGTACTTGTTTACCATAACGCTTGCACCCCATAGGTGGGACCTTATCATTTTAGCACTCGTCTGAACTCAAGTTTACAAGTTTAAGTTTGACCTTCAGCCAGGTAGTTTGACTGTTCAGGTTGCTTGTGAACACCAGCCATACAGAAAACATCCATAACAAGTTAACAAGTTTAAGAAAACATCCTTAAGCTCTGAGATAAAATGTCTCTGGGGAAAAAAAATGTCTCTGAACTCAGGAATCGATTTGCCATGGCTGACATAAGGCGCTGTCTATCATGTGCGCGTGTTGAATGAATCAGGGGCATTGCCGAGTCATTGGTTCCGAGAGTGGTCAAGGCAGCCTATCTTTGTACCCTATAATGGAGGTATCATGATTGAGTCCGGTCAGCAATCCGGATTTTTTTGGATGGGGTGAAGGAGGGGGAGAGCCAGAAAGAAAAGCCATGAGGGCCTGTGTTCTTGCCTTAAAGGGTTTACAAGGCCCTTGTTTACTTACCCGGGGTCACAAGTTAAGTTACAAGAATAAGGCTTGAGCATTCTCCCCACCTTCAAACCAATCAGGAGAGGTCTGCTGGCTTGTCTGCCCGCAACCCTCCTGATCCTCACTGACCCCCCCTTTTCTTTTCTGGTGAAGGGGCTTTTCTTCCCAAGTGGCCCCTTTTC
>LFIK01003508.1_pt1 | contig 12735 bp, 12 predicted proteins | sample 643401 | NCBI WGS metagenome assembly LFIK01 (sample SAMN03777447, study PRJNA286221) | soda lake metagenome | biome: soda lake; feature: Kulunda steppe; material: water; isolation source: sample T5-Br brine of Lake Tanatar-5 | place: Russia: Kulunda steppe | collected 2010-07 | reverse complement strand
CTGTTCACCGGTTTCCTCATCCAGCGTGCCGGTGGGTTCGTCCGCCAGCAGCACACGGGGTTCATGGATCAGCGCCCGGGCGATGGCCACGCGCTGTTGTTCGCCGCCGGAAAGCTGCTCGGGAAAGCTGTCGCCACGATCTGCCAGACCCACCTGGCCCAGGAGTTCCAGCGCCCGTGCACGCGCCTCCCTGCCGCCTCGGCCCAGGAGTTCCCGCGGCAGCATCAGGTTCTCCAGCACCGTGAGCGTGGGTATGAGATTGAAGAACTGGAACACGAAGCCGATGTGACGGCGGCGGAACAGGGTGCGCTCCCGTTCACCCAGGCGATCCACCCGGGCGTCACCGACAAGCACCTCACCGGAATCCGGGCTGTCCATGCCGCTGATCAGGTTGAGCAGCGTGGACTTGCCGGAACCGCTGCGGCCCACCAGCGCCAGCCGCTGCCCCTCCGGCACGTCCAGGCTGAAATCCCGCAGCACCACGCGGTCGCCCCCGGCTTCCCGGTAAACCTTGTTCAGGCCACGCAACCGGATCATGTAAGTGCCGTCGATTCCTTGCCGCAGCGGGCACAGCGGTAGAGCGTCACCAGCTTGCCCTGCTTGACGTCAAAGCGTGATTCCCCGTCGGCCTTCCACTTGTGCAGCCCATGCCGGCACAGGGTCTTGCCCTCCGATTTGCGCTTCCGGTCCGGTTTCCGGAATGGCACCACATCGCCCATAATGCCCTCTTTGCCGCCAGATTCGATATCCAGCATGTCCACCCGTGTCGTCACATTCTACCGCTTCGTCCGCCTCCACGACCTCAACGCGCTGCAACAGTCGATCCGTGCCCGCTGCCTGGCCCTGGGGCTCAAGGGCACGGTGCTGCTGGCCGCGGAAGGCATCAACAGCACCCTGACCGGCGCCCGGCAGCCCCTGGAGAGCTTTATCGACTGGCTGCGGGAGGACAGCCGCTTCGCCCCCATCAGGCCGCGCTGGTCGGAGACCGCCAGGGCGCCGTTTCGCAAACTGCGGGTGCGGCTGAAACGGGAAATCGTGACCCTGGGGCGCCCGGACCTGGACCCGGCACAGACCACCGGCAGGCACGTGTCACCGGCGGACTGGGACGCGCTGCTGCAGGACCCGAAAACCCTGGTGATAGACACGCGCAACCGCTACGAGGTTTCCGTGGGACGCTTTCGCGGGGCGGTGAGCCCGGACACGGACAGCTTTCGGCGCTTCCCGGAGTGGGTGCGGGAGCAACTGGATCCGCAACGACACACGCGTGTCGCCATGTACTGCACCGGCGGCATCCGCTGCGAGAAAGCCACGGCCTATATGCTGGAACAGGGCTTCCCGGAGGTATTCCAGCTGGACGGCGGGATTCTGCGCTACCTGGAGGAGGTGCCGCCGGAGCAAAGCCAGTGGGAGGGGGAGTGCTTCGTGTTCGATGATCGGGTGACACTGGCCCACGGCAACCGGGACGGATCACATGCGCTCTGCCTGGGCTGCGGGGAACCACTGCAGGCAGGGGATGACAACCACCCGCATTACGAGCCTGGCTTGTGCTGCCCGCGCTGCCATCACCACCTAACCCCCGAACGCCGCGCCCGGTTGGCGGAAAGGCGTCGCCAGGGGCACGGCCTAGGGTAGGCTGGTAAACGCCTCGCGTTTGCCGGCACCCAACCACCGGGCGGGATCCAGCGCATCGATGGTTCCAGACCCTACTTTCGCGCTTCGCGCGATGATGGCAACCGCTGCGCGGTTACCACCCTACGCCTGCCGTAGGGTGCACAAATCAATAGGCCAGCCCGGATACGGCATCCGGCGTGGCGACCGGTCGGGTTGCCGGTTCACACGGTCCGGGAGGGTTGCTCCTCGCGGGCGGCACGGACCAGGTCGCGGGGCAGCGAGAACACCACTTTTTCCTCGCGGCCCTGAATCTCCTGCGGCGGCTCCGCGCCCCAGGCCGTGAGCTGCTGAATCACGTCACGCACCAGTTCTTCCGGCGCCGAGGCGCCGGCGGTGAGACCGATACGTTCCACGCCGTCCAGCCACTGCCGCTGCAGCATGCTGGCATCGTCCACCAGGTAGGAGGCGATGCCCATGCGCTCCGCCAGCTCCTGCAGGCGACGGGAATTGGAACTGTTTCGGGCGCCGACCACCAGCACCAGGTCCACTTCCGTTGCCATGGCCTTCACCGCATCCTGCCGGTTCTGGGTGGCATAGCAGATATCGTCCTTGCGCGGCCCCTGGATGGACGGAAAGCGCTGCCTGAGCGCATCGATTACCCGGGCCGTGTCATCCATGGACAGCGTGGTCTGGCTGACATGAGCCAGGTTGTCCGGGTTGCGCACCTCTAGCCGTTCCACGTCTTCGGTGGTCTCTACCAGGTAGATGGCACCGCGTTCCGCGCCGCGCCCCACATACTGACCAATGGTGCCCTCCACTTCGGGATGGCCGGCATGGCCGATGAGGACGACCTCGCGGCCCTCCCGGGCGTGTTTCTCCACCTCCAGGTGCACCTTGGTGACCAGCGGGCAGGTGGCGTCGAAGACGCGCAAACCCCTGCGATCCGCCTCGGCACGCACGGCCTGGGACACGCCATGGGCACTGAAGATGACGGTGGCACCGTCCGGCACCTCGTCCAGTTCCTCGACGAACACCGCGCCCTTGGCGCGCAGATCGTCGACCACGTAGCGGTTGTGGACCACTTCATGGCGCACATGGATCGGCGCGCCGAACAGTTCCAGGGCCCGTTCAACGATGGTGATGGCGCGGTCCACGCCGGCGCAGAAACCACGTGGATTGGCAAGCAGGATGCGGGGCATGAGGTTCCTCGCAGTGGAAGTCTGGCGTACATTCACGATGCGGACACAGGCCGCACTATTGCAGTGATGACCGCAGCGGGCCATCCGCGTTCAACGCTCCTGGCGCTTATCCAGCACAAAGGCGTGAAACAGGATCATCCCGACCCCGACAGTAATGGCCATATCCGCCACGTTGAAGATCGGGTAATGCCAGCGATCGTAGTACACGTGGATGAAATCGATCACGTGCCCGTGGATCAGCCGATCCACCAGGTTGCCCAGCGCACCGCCGAGCAATAGTGAAAGGCTCCACGTCATCCAGCGCTCGCTGGGTGGAAGCCGGCGCAGCCAGGCCACCAGGAACAGGCTGATGGCCACGGCGAAACCGCTGAACAGCCAGCGCTGCCAACCGGAGGCGTCACCCAGGAAGCTGAACGCGGCGCCGGGGTTATAGCTCAGGGTCAGGTTCAGCACCGGCAGCAGCGGCACAGGCACCATGTAGTCCAGGCCGCGTTCCGCCAGGATCTTGGTGACCTGGTCCAGCATCAGCACGGTGAGCGCGATGGCCGGCCACGGCACCGCGATCCAGCGTTCCACCTGTCCCTTGTTCACCTGTCCGGCTCCGTCCGTTTCCGCCATATTCCGCGCGGCCTCCTCAGGCCACCTGCCGTTGCTCGCCGCCGGCGGTGATGTTCTCGACGCAGCGACCGCACAGGTCCGGATGCTCTGCGTGGGTACCCACGTCTTCACGCCGGTGCCAGCAACGCGGGCACTTGGCATGGTTGGAGCGCAGCGCGGCGATCGCCACGGTCTCACCGCCTTCCAGTTCCGTCACCGCTGCGTCCGCCGGCCGGCCATCCGCCGCATGCAGGCGAGCCGCCGAGGTGATGAGCAGGAAGCGCAACTCGTCGCCGAGGCGGCCCAGCTTCTCCAGCAGTGCCGGCGAGCAGTAGAGATCCACCTCGGCTTCCAGCGAGCCGCCCAGGTCACCCGCCGCCCGGAGCTTTTCCAGCTCCCGCATCACGGCTTCGCGTACCGCGATCACCTGATCCCAGAAGGCGCGGTCAAATTCCGCGCCGGCTTCCAGCGCGAACAGTCCCTGGTACCACTCGGCCGCGAACACGGAGCCGTCGCGCTCACCGGGCATGTGTTCCCAGATCTCGTCGGCGGTGAAGCTGAGGATGGGCGCCAGCCAGCGCACCAGCGCTTCGACGATGTGGTACATGGCCGTCTGACAGGAGCGCCGGGCCAGGCTGTCCGCCGGCGTGGTGTACTGGCGGTCCTTGATGACGTCCAGGTACAGGCTGCCCATGTCCACCGCGCAGAAATTGTGAATCCGATGGTAGATGCGGTGGAACTCGTAGGCGTCGTAGGCACGGCAGACATCCTGCTGCACCTGCCAGGCGCGATCCACGGCCCAGCGGTCGAAGGGCAGCATGTCCTCCGGCGCCACCATGTGGCGGGCCGGATCAAAACCGTTCAGATTGGCCAGCAGGAAGCGCGCCGTATTGCGCATGCGGCGGTAAGCATCAGCGGTGCGGCTGAGAATGTCGTCCGACACCGCCATTTCGCCGCTGTAGTCGGTGGAGGCCACCCACAGGCGCAGCACGTCCCCCCCCAGCTTGTTCATCACTTCCTGCGGCGCCACCACGTTGCCCAGCGACTTGGACATCTTGTGGCCCTTGGCGTCCACCGTGAAACCATGGGTGAGCACACCCCGGTAGGGTGCGCCGCCGCGGATGGCCGCCGAGGTCAGCAGGGAGGACTGGAACCAGCCGCGGTGCTGATCCGAGCCCTCCAGGTAAAGATCCGCCGGCACCCGCAGCCGCGGGTCGGATTCCAGCACGGTCATGTGCGTGGTACCGGAATCGAACCAGACATCGAGGATGTCATTGACCTTCTCGTAGTGTTCCGCTTCGTCGCCCAGCAGGTCCGCCGCTTCCAGGTCGGACCAGGCGTCGATGCCGTCCTGCTCCATCCGCTGAGCCACCTGCTCGATCAGTTCCTGGGTGCGCGGATGGGGCTCGCCGCTGCGCTTGTCGACGAACAGCGCGATGGGCACACCCCAGACGCGCTGACGGGAAATGCACCAGTCCGGCCGGTTGCGCACCATGCCGTCGATCCGCGCCTGGCCCCAGGCCGGGGTGAACGTCACCTGCTGGATGGACCTGAGCGCGGTATCACGCAGCCCGTGCTGTTCCAGGTTGATGAACCACTGTGGCGTGGCCCGGAAGATGATGGGGGACTTGTGCCGCCAGCAGCAAGGATAGCTGTGGTGGTAGTTTTCATGGGCCAGCAGCATGCCCCGCTCGCCCAGCAGGGCGGGGATGGTCTTGTTGGCCTTGCGTACGAACTGCCCTTCCACGAACGGGGTGCCCGGCAGGAAGTGACCATCGCCACCCACCGGGTTTTCCACTTCAAGCCCGTAACGCTGGCCGACGATGTAGTCGTCCTGACCGTGCCCGGGGGCCGTGTGTACCGCGCCGGTCCCGGTCTCCGTGGTCACATGCTCGCCCAGGATCACCGGCACCTGGCGTGCGTCAAGGAACGGGTGCTGCAGGCGCAGGTGTTCGAGCTTCTCCCCAGTGACGCAGGCCAGTTCCGCCTGCTCGGTGAGCCCGTATCGGGCGAGAGCAGACTGATCAAGCCCCTCCACCAGTACAAGCACTTCGTCGCCTGCATCACCGGAGGCACGCAGCACGCGGTACCCTAGTTCCGGGTGCAGGGTGACCGCACGACTGGCGGGCAGCGTCCAGGGCGTAGTGGTCCAGATGGGAACGGATACGCGCAGCCCGTCCAGTTCACCCGCATCCACGCCGATACGGGCGGCGAAATCCGCCGGGTCCACCACCGGGTAGCGCACGTCGACCGCCGGCGAGGTCTGATCGTGGTATTCCACCTCTGCCTCGGCCAGGGCCGAGCGGCAGTCGGTGCACCAGTGCACCGGTTTGAAGCCGCGGGTCAGGTGGCCGTTGGCATGAATCCGGCCAAGGGCGCGCAGGATGTTGGCTTCGGTGACCGGATTCATGGTCAGGTAGGGCTCATCCCAGTCCCCGAACACCCCCAGGCGCTTGAAGTCCTCCCGCTGCCCGTCAATCTGTTTCCGGGCAAAACGCCGGCAGGCGTCGCGGAATTCACGCTCGCTCACCTTCTCGCCCGGTTTGCCGATTTCCTGTTCCAGCTTTTGCTCGATAGGCAGGCCGTGGCAGTCCCAGCCCGGCACATAGGGCGCATCAAAGCCGTCCAGGGTACGCGACTTGACGATGATATCCTTGATGATCTTGTTGACCGCGTGGCCGATGTGAATATCACCGTTCGCATACGGGGGGCCGTCGTGCAGGATGAAGGTGTCGCGGCCGGCCCGCGCACGGCGAATCTGACCGTAGATGTCCTCCCGGTACCAGCGCTCCAGCCGCTCCGGCTCGCGCTTGGCCAGGTTGGCACGCATGGGGAAATCGGTCTTGGGTAGATTCAGGGTGTGCTTATAGTCGCTCACGGTCGCCGTCTGCCTGCGTTAGCTGCACTGAGTCATGCGATGAACGCCCCGGTCAGGGCCAAAAGGGATTGGTCCTGCCAAAGCCCCCCAGCTTAACAGAACTTGCGCTCTGACTGGATATTCAATCACCTGCACGCGTGGAACCAGGCGCGGGCATTATCCACATCGACCGCGATCTGGCGCTGTAGCTGTTCCAGTTCCGGATAATGCTCCTGGCCTCGCAGCCAGTGAAGAAAGCGCACGGTCAGGCGCCGCCCGTAGAGATCTCCGCTCCAGTCCAGCAGGTGTACCTCGCACAAGGGCCGCTTGCCGTTCACCGTGGGCCGCGTCCCCACGCTGGCCACCGCCGGCAGCGGCGCACCCTCGTTGATGGCCGCCTCCACCACGGCAACGCCGTCCATCGGCGGGCGGTGATGGATGGCGATATTCGCGGTAGGGCACCCCAGTTCCCGGCCGATGCGGTCACCATGAATCACCCGCCCTGAAAGACTGTAGGGCTCGCCGAGCAGCGCCTCGGCCAACTCCAGGTCGCCGCGCTCCAATGCCTCACGAACACGGGTGCTGCTCACCCGTTCCCCAGTCAGGCTCACCGTGGGCGTGTCATCCAGGGCAAACCCGTACCGCTCCGCGGCGGCCTGCAACAGCGCATGATCACCCCGCCGCTGGCGGCCAAAACGAAAATCATCGCCCACCAGCAGGTAGCGGACTCCCAGACGCCCGATCAGCAGTTCGTCGACGAAGGCATCCGGCTCCATCCCTGCCAGTTCCCGGTTGAAATGCAGACAGACAAAGCGATCCACTCCGGCCTCGGCCAGCAGCCGCGTCTTGTCGCGCAGCGATGACAGCCGGCTAGGCGCCTGTTGCGGCGCGAAGAATTCGCGCGGGTGAGGCTCGAAACTGATCACCGTTGCCGGCAGCCCGTCCCGGTCAGCGCGTGCGCGGAGGCGTTCAAGCATGGCGCGATGCCCCAGGTGCACCCCATCGAAGTTGCCGATGGTGGCAACGCATCCCCGGTGCTCGGGCCGCAAATTGTGAATGCCGCGAATCAGTTGCATCGCTCAGTCCGTGTTCGTGGTGAAGCATGCACCCGTCAATGGGCAGCCTCACGCAGGTGTCGGGGGCGCAGGCCGGCGAGCAAGAGCACGCCGAGGTAGACCAGGCCTGCGATGCCCAGCCAGCCGCTCAGCGCCAGGACACGCTGCCAAAGGCCTGCTTCCAGCCAACGGTCGAGATCGGCCACGCCGACCAGCAGTACCGCGGCCATGGTAGCGGTTGCCAGCCCGACCTGCAGCCAGAGCCGTCCCCAGCCCGCCAGCGGCCGGTAGACGCCGCTGGTTTTCAGGCCGCGGAACAGCAGCGCCGCATTGATGGTGGCGGCCAGGCCGGTGGCGAACGCCAGCCCGGCATGCCCGTAAGCCGTCTCGCGCAGGGTGAGAACCACGGTAACGCTCATCACCATGTTGCAGACCATGCTGAGGGCGGCGATCTTCACCGGGGTCACCATATCCTGGCGGGCAAAATAACCGGGCGAAAGCACCTTGACCAGCATGAACCCCAGCAGGCCGAGAGAGTACGCAACCAGGCTCAGGGAGGCGGCGCGGGCATCATCATGGCTGAACGCACCGTACTGGAACAGCGTGGCCAGGATGGGCCCGGCCATCACCGCCAGTCCCACGGCGGCGGGGATTGCGATTAAAACCGCCCAGCGCAGCGCCCAGTCCAGGATTCGGGAAAAGCGCTCCGGCGCGCTGGCGGCGTACTCGCTGGACAGGCGCGGCAGGATCACCGTCCCAAGAGCCACGCCGAACACGCCTAGGGGGAACTCCACAAGCCGGTCAGAATAATACAGCCAACTGATGGATCCGGCGATGAGGAACGAGGCCAGGATGGTATCCAGCAGGAGATTGATCTGCGCCACGGAGGAACCGAAGATCGCCGGCAGCATGAGCCGCATGATGCGCCGCACAGCCGAATCCCGCCAGCCCCAGCGCGGCCAGGTCAACATCCCCAGCTTGTGCAGGAACGGCAGCATGAATGCCAACTGCACCACGCCGGCGATGAACACCCCCACTGCCAACGCCATCACCGGCCGCTCGAACGCTGGAGCCCACCACCAGGCACTGGCAATCAGAATAAGATTCAGCAGCACCGGCGCAAAGGCTGGCGCCCCGAAGCGCCCGTAGGTGTTCAGCACGCCCTGCGCCGCCGCCACCAGCGAGATGAACAGCAGGTAGGGGAAGGTGATGCGCACCATGTCCACGGTCAGGGCGAACTGCTCCGGGTTACCCCGGAACCCCGGCGCGAACACCAGCACCAGGTATTCGGCCGCCACGATGGCAACCACGGTGAGCACCAGCAGGATAATCAGCAGCGTGCCGGTGGCACGGGACACCAGCCGGCGGACGGCAGGCTCGGTTTCGGTGGTCTTTGTTGCCGACAGTACCGGCACGAAGGCCTGGGAAAACGCCCCTTCGGCGAACAGGCGGCGCATGAAATTCGGGATCTTGAAGGCCACGAAAAAAGCGTCGGTGGACGCGCTGGAGCCAAACACCGTGGCGATCACCACGTCGCGCACCAGGCCCAGCACCCGCGACAGCATGGTCAACACGCCGAACACAGCCGTGGACTTGAGCAGACTCATCCCCTGCGCACTCCCTGCATGGTTCGCGCACCCCAATCAAAGAAGCGGATGATACCCCAAGGAAGCGCTCACCGACGATGCGGGGTACCGGATGTGCCGACCCCACCTTGATGGTTGACACGGCAGCACAAAATCGGGATATTACGTGCCCTTTCCGGAACCCGAATACTTACGTCAGGAGTTGAGCCTTGGCTAATTCCCCATCCGCACGGAAACGTGCCCGTCAGGCTGAGAAGCGGCGCCAGCACAACAAGTCCCGCCGCTCCATGATGCGCACGCAGATCAAGAACGTGATCAAGGCCATCGAAGCGGGTGATCAGCAGCAGGCGCAGGCTGCCTTCGCTGCTGCAGTGCCCGTGATTGACCGCGCGGCGAACAAGGGCCTGATTCATCAGAACAAGGCCGCTCGCCACAAGAGCCGACTGAACGACCGCATCCGCCAGATGGCCTGAGGCCGTTTCGGCAGTTGCATCATCACCGCCGACCCAGATACGGGTTGGCGGTTTTCTTGTGGCCGGATGGAAAATGGCTAGCGTCGCGCAACCCGCCGTCACGGCAGGTTCACGGGATAATCAGGTCAATACCAGGTTGTCCCGGTGAATCAATTCGGGCTCGTCCACGTAGCCCAGCAGTTCCTCAATGCGATCGCTGGGGTTTCCGATGATACGACGCGCTTCGCGGGCATCGTAATTGACCAGGCCGCGGCCCACTTCGCTGCCGTCCGGCGCCAGACAGGTCACGATTTCACCGCGCCGGAACCCGCCCTCCACGCGGGTGACGCCCACGGGCAGCAGACTTCGCCCGGACGTTCTCAACACCCGCACCGCGCCGTCATCCAGCCAAAGCCGCCCGCGGGACTGGAGTTGACTTGCAAGCCACTGCTTGCGCGCGGCCAGCACCGCCTGGGATGGTTTCAACAGGGTGCCGACCGACTCCCCGGCCGCCAGCCGTTGCAGCACATCCGGCTCACGCCCGGACGCGATGATGGTCGCCGCCCCCGAGCGCGCCGCGCGGGCCGCCGCCCGCACCTTGGACAACATGCCGCCCCGCCCCAGTGCGCCACCGGTGCCGCCGCCGCAGAGCGCTTCAAGCTCCGGGTCGCCCGCCTCCCCTTCGTCAATCAGGGTGGCATCGGGGTTGCTGCGGGGATCCGCGCTGAACAGACCCTGCTGGTCGGTCAGGATAACCAGCAGATCCGCTTCCACCAGGTTCGCCACCAGCGCCGCCAGCGTGTCGTTGTCAGTAAGCCGTATCTCGTCAGTAGCCACCGTGTCGTTCTCGTTGACCACCGGCACCACACCGAAATCCAGCAGGGTGCGCAGCGTGCTGCGCGCATTCAGATAGCGTCGCCGATCGCTGAGGTCATCATGGGTCAGCAGCACCTGCGCCGTATGCATGCCGAAGCGCTGGAACTCCGCCTCATAGGCATGCACCAGGCCCATCTGGCCCACGGCGGCGGCGGCCTGCAGCTTGTAGAGTTCATTCGGGCGCCGCACCCAACCCAGTCGGTTCACGCCCTCGGCCACCGCGCCGGAGGACACCAGCGTGATGTGACGGCCCTTGGCGCGCAGCGACGCCAATTGATCCACCCAGCCGGCAATCCTCTGCTGATCCAGCCCCCGGCCATCATTCGTGACCAATGCGCTGCCGACCTTGACCACCCACTTGCCGGCGCGCCCCAGGCGCTTTCGCTCCTTGCTCATTCCGAACCCTGTTCCTGCGCGGCTTGCGCCGCCTCTTCCTCCCGGCGTTCCTCGAGCCAGCTCATGATGCGTCCGCACAAGGCCTGCGAGCCCTCACCCGACAACGCCGAGATGCCGTACACCGGCCCGGTCCATTCCAGGCGCTTGACGATGTCCGCGACCCAGGCCTCCCGGTCCTCCGGTGCGAGCTGGTCCAGCTTGTTCACCACCAGCCAGCGCTCCCGCGCCGCCAGCTCCGGACTGAAACCCTGGAGCTCACGGAACAGCGATTGCACGTCCTCCACCGGATCCCGATCGGGCTCCGAGGGCATGGCGTCCACCAGGTGCAGCAGCAGCCGGGTTCGCGACAAGTGCTTGAGGAAGCGCACACCGAGACCCGCGCCTTCCGCCGCGCCCTCGATCAAACCGGGAATATCGGCCACCACGAAACTGCGGTGGGCCTCGACACGAACCACACCCAGGTTGGGATAGAGCGTTGTGAACGGATAGTCGGCCACACGCGGGCGGGCTGCCGAAACGGCACGGATGAAGGTGGACTTGCCAGCATTGGGCATTCCCAACAGGCCGACATCGGCCAACACTTTCAACTCCAGCCGCAAACCTCGCTGTTCGCCCGTCCGGCCCAATGTGGTGCGACGCGGCGCGCGGTTGGTGGAACTCTTGAAATGGATATTGCCGAGCCCGCCACGGCCACCCCGCGCCACGGCCAGTCGTTGGCCATGTTCGGTGAGGTCCCCCAACTGCTCCCCCGTGTCCTCGTCCACCACGATGGTGCCGATGGGAACCCGGATGATCACATCCTCACCGCTCTTGCCGGTTTTCTGCCGCCCCATGCCGTTCTCGCCGCGCTGTGCGCGGAAGCGGCGCACATGCCGGAAATCGGCCAGCGTGTTCAAGCCTTCATCGGCCTCCAGGTAAACACTGCCACCATGGCCACCATCGCCGCCATCCGGTCCGCCGAACGGCACGAACTTCTCCCGACGGAAACTCGCGGAGCCATTGCCGCCGTCGCCGGCCTGCACCTGGATAGAGACTTCATCAACGAATTTCATGGCGTCAGCCTGTCAGGACCATTCGCGGGGCGCCCGTGGGCACGGGCCGCGATCATTGTGCATAAAAAAACCCCGTGCGGCGACGGGGTTTTTCAGGGACACCCGGGTCGGGAATCAGTTCGTCCGCACGCTCACGTATTTGCGGTTGCGCGGCCCCTTGCGCTCGAACACCACCTGACCTTCGGCGGTCGCGAAGATGGTGTGGTCGCGGCCCAGCCCGGTGCCCTCGCCGGCGTGGAAATGCGTGCCACGCTGGCGAACAAGAATGTTTCCGGGAACAACGTGCTGGCCACCGAAGCGTTTCACGCCAAGGCGTTTACTTTCGGAATCGCGGCCGTTGCGCGTGCTACCGCCTGCCTTTTTGTGTGCCATGTTGTCAGCTCCTGTCGTTAGCCAGCCTGGATGCCGGTGATCTTCACCTCGGTGAAGAACTGGCGATGGCCCTTGGTGCGCTTGTAGTTGTGGCGACGCTTGAACTTGATGATCTCCACCTTCTTGTCCTTGGCGGTACGGATCACCTCGGCCTGCACCTTGCCACCTTCCAGCAACGGAGCACCAATCTTGGCCTGATCACCATCGGACACCATCAGCACCTGATCGAACTCAACGGAGCTTCCGTCCTCGGCATCCAGCTTTTCCACTCTGAGGATGTCACCCTCGGAGACGCGATACTGCTTGCCTCCGGTCTTGATAACGGCGTACATATTCGAGAAATCTCCGTCGCTAGGTCGCCATGCGAATCCGGTCATGAAGGCGCGAGATTCTATCCCCTCCCCCGCCATAGGTCAAACGCCGGTGGCGGCATACGGGCTCGCGGCAGGGCGCGCCCGTTCTTGACACCCTTTCGGGGCAACCATAGCATCCGTGCATCCCTTGCGGCTCCGCTGGTTGAGGCATGACAGTTGACGATATTCGGGCGCCCGTTGCCCAGGACATGCAGGCCGTCAATCGGCTGATCCAGGATCGGCTGCGCTCGGACGTTGTCCTGATCAACCAGCTCGGCAGCTATATCATCAATAGCGGCGGCAAGCGGCTGCGCCCGCTGCAGGTGCTG
>LFIK01003506.1_pt1 | contig 12737 bp, 12 predicted proteins | sample 643401 | NCBI WGS metagenome assembly LFIK01 (sample SAMN03777447, study PRJNA286221) | soda lake metagenome | biome: soda lake; feature: Kulunda steppe; material: water; isolation source: sample T5-Br brine of Lake Tanatar-5 | place: Russia: Kulunda steppe | collected 2010-07 | reverse complement strand
TAAAGATGGGTTTCGAGTCAGAAAAAACCGAAAATCCGCAATAAAATGGTTAACATTAGCATCGGCGTATGGTCATGTGATGGCTAAGAATGTACTGGACGCTCTCCGGGAAGAAGGTGATAGATCCTCAGCTGGCACTCTCCACCACCGGTTCGATTCGCTAGCGAATGCGTGGCATGAAGTCGAGCAATGGAGCCGGTTTTCCAATAACGAACGGCCGCATCAGTCTTTGGGCTATGCGGCACCCAGTGCACACCCGGCATTAACGTTATAAGGTGTGCAGAAACCCGAGGGTCATTACATCATTCCAAACGAGCACTTGCGGCAAAACCCTATCTTGCGACATATAACTAACCCGTGACACGTGCCAGATAACTTCTAGCTTCTTGAACTGAAACAACGTCGGCATACTTCGCATCGAGATCTGACAAAGCTTGCTCGTGGGCACCTGCCCAACGGTCGGCTACTGCCTCTCTAACAACTATTGGCCGAAATCCATACTGAATCGCGTCGACGGCGGTAGCACGCACACAACCACTGGTCGAACACCCGGTAATTATAAGTGTGTCAATATTTCGCGATGTCAGACGACTCAATAAATCCGTCCCAAAAAATGCGGAAGCGTATTTCTTGATGATTACACTATCGTCGCCTTTTTGGTTGAGTCGTTTATCAATCTCGACACCATCGCTGCCAAATCTCAAGTCTTCTTGACCACCCACCTTTGAAAGCCATTTACCAGCATCGGCAAAGTCTGGCTCAGAATAAGCAATTGCAGTATAAAACACTGGCCCGCGAAAGCCGACTGATGCGTCAAGCAGTTCATTAGTAGCTGCAATGGCAGAGGAAACATTGCTACCTAACGTTCTCGCAGGGTCAGTAAATGCCACCGTAAAGTCAACTATCACCAAAGCCGGAGAGCTTCCAAACCCAACTCTCCGGCCCCACGTCTCAGAAATATTTTCTGTCATAAATCACGGTACTCCACGCATTGGAAATGCATTACTGATCCGGAGAGCAGAGCTCAACCTCATTGCCCAATCCGTGTCGGCTCGCCCTATCGACAACCAACCGAGCGACACTAAGATCCTGTAAAGCCAATCCAGTACTATCAAAGACCGTAATGTCGTCCACTTTGACGCGGCCTTTGACGGACTCAGCAACAAGTGACCCTACATTGCCAGCCAAGTCCTGCTCCCGCATCCCCCATTCGGTGACAGCGTGCTGGCACTCACCGACATTTGAGGCCTGAGTCCAGTCATCTACAAATACCCGAGCGACGTGCAACAGCGATGGGTCCAGTTCCTGCTTCCCCGCAGTGTCAGAACCCATCGCATTAATGTGAGCCCCTGCCTTTACAGCCTCCAGGTCCACAAACGCCTGTTTTGCCGGCGTGATAGTTGTGAGCACGTCTGCCGCCTTTACAGCGTCAGCGACCGACCCAATGGTGATATCTTGAATACCTAGGAGTTTTGCTCTCTCGCCGAGTCGCCGAGCGCTCTCCACAGTGCGTGAGGCGATAATTAGTTTCTTGATGGGCCGCACAGCCAGTATCGCCTCAATCTGAAAAACCGCTTGTGCTCCAGCACCCACGATGCCCATGACCGAGGAGTTAGCCCTGGAAAGCAGATCCGTCGCCAGCCCCGCAACGGCTGCTGTCCGCATAGCTGTTAAATAATTAGAACTGACCAAAGCCAGCGGTTGTCCTGTTTTCGGGTTGAGCAGAACAGTGGCGGATTGATGATTCGATAGACCTCTAATAGTATTCTCGGTCCAATACCCACCGGTCTTCAGCCCTAAAATGTTACCAGAACTGCATGCTCCGCTCTTCACGCTGAATATTGCACTACGCTCTTCAATCTGTTCGCGCACGAGAGGAAATGCAAGTGCGCGTTTCGAGTCGATGGCCCGAAACATTTCTGTCATCGCATCAATTGCATCTGACATATTGAGCAGTTGGCGCGCAACCGCCTCGGAAATAACAATCATTAATACTTCCTAATGTTTAATTTACGGCGCATTAAATATTGCCGTGACTTCGCCTAACAAGAAGTTGGGCCAAATCTGATTGCGGCGCCATCAGCTCTTCCATTATTGAATAATGGTTATGACCATCGAGGACCCAACATCCCTCCAAGGCATTGACTTGACTCGCATAATTGACAGATTGGCTAATCCAAGACCGGGACTCCGCGCCCCCAACGACAACGTCCACAGGCATACTCAGACTAACGGCAGATAAACTCGGGCTCAGCCCTATAGCACTATCATAGGTCAGCCCAATTATTTCGTTAACACTAACTTCCAACACAGGCCGAAGGTCATAGAGGCCACTAATCAAAACGGCGTGATCTATTCCAAGGCCGTCAGTCTTGATTTTCTGGCTTAAAACATCAGCCATCACGATAAGGTGTGCACCTGCGGAATGACCAGAAGCAACAACACGTTGCTTCCCATTTGCAACCCTAGATGTAAGCCAGTCAAAAAAGAGGTCAATTTCGCTTACGATTTTCTCTACCGAGACCGCTGGACAGAGGTCATAGTTGATCACAATGGTGGTAATCCCCTTTGGGACAAGTGCGGCTGCGATAAAGCTGTAATCAGACTTATCGCGCCCGCGCCAGTAACCACCATGAACAAACACATGAACTGGCGCGTCTTTCTGTGCTGCTGAGAAGATATCGCAGGTCATTAAACGAGAATCGCCATACAAAATATCGAGTTCAGCGCTAAATTGCGCACGAGCCGCAACACTGGCCTCAGTCGCTCTTACTAAATATGGCTCAACATCACCAACAGCGACCCGCGGATTGAACTCATATTCCAGTATTGAGTAAGCGTTCATAGCACCATAACGTAGGCAAGATAGTTAACTGAGCTGTAGTACACCGCCTACATAACCTCCATAAGCTGGTTCCAAAGGTCCTTTCTTACAGTCTGGTAGGTGGGCGTAGCACGAATTTCTTCGGCTTTTTGAGCGCGTGGTCGCGGAATATCCACGGAGATCACCGCTTTTATCTGACCAGGCCTAGGCGACATTAAAACGATTTTGTCCGCGAGATAAACCGCCTCATCAACAGAATGAGTCACGAACACAACGGTTTTCTTCAGCTCTTCTATAAGTCTCAAAATTTCATTTTGTAAAATTTCGCGTGTCAAAGCATCCAGCGCACCAAAAGGCTCGTCGAGCAGCAAGATATCAGGCTCGATTGCAAGCGCTCTCGCTATACCAACGCGTTGCTGCATCCCGCCAGATAGCTGCCGCGGGTAAGCATCAACAAACTCCGATAGACCAACTTTTGCCAGCGCTTGCTCGGATTTCAAAGCGCACTCTTTCTTGGGAATCTTTTTTGGTTCTAGCGCAAACATGATATTCTGTTTCGCAGTCATCCACGGCAGCAATCCGTACTGCTGGAAAACAAAGCCTCTATCAAAACCAACCCCGTTGATTGGATCACCATCGATAAAAATTTGGCCATCAGACTCCGTCTCCAAACCTTGTATAATCCTGAGCAGAGTCGTTTTTCCACACCCGCTCGGACCAACAATGGCGACAACCTCACCTTCAGAGACATCCATGGAAACCTTATCTAAGGCGAGAACGCCACCGTTTCCTAAATCTCCGAAAACTTTACTGAGTTCGCTTACTTGTAGTTTCGACATGATTTTTTATTGAACTGCTTATAAAAATAGGGAGTGTGAGCTTGAAACCGAAGCTCGGCCTGGCGCCCACACACCCATAATGAGTGAGCCTTTAATTAGTGTACTCACCTATCTCGGCAAGCACCTCTTCGAGAATGCTAGTATCAAGAACTTGCTCGACGGGATGAACGGCATCTTGCATACCACCATCTAGATTTAATTCCTGCATATACTGAGCTTGCTCAGCGGAAACACGGCCGTCGGGATTCCAAATTCCATTTTTATAAAAGTCATAAAACGCAACCAGCTCATCATCGCTGTAGTCGAAATAATTCCGAGCCACATCCAGAGCTTCGTCACGATTTTCAAACACCCACCTCGTAGCCAACAGTTCGGCACGAATAAACCGCTTTACGACGTCAGGGTTTTCCTCCAAGAAATCGACACGCACGTCCCATGGCGTCATTACGTAATTCGGCAAAGTACCAGGGACGTCAAACTTAACATCAATCGTTGGCTCGGCCATGGCGCGCGGATTAAAACCCGCTACCGTCGCATCGATTACTCCAGTAGATATCGCGTTGCGACGGGAGCTTGAGCCTGAAAGAGAAACCCACGTTACGTCACTAATCTGTTCAGGAGTCATTCCGTGCGCCTGCATCATGGCCACCAGAACGACGTGCGGGAGAGTTCCTGGTCCGCTAATCCCCAAGCGTTTGCCTTGAAGGTCGCCAATAGTTTCAATACCGGAATCGGGATTCACAAAGAATGAGTAATGAAGACCAGTATGCACACCACCGATGGTGATGAGGTCAGCCCCTTTGTCGATAGCGGATAGGGTTTCCGGCATTCCTGTTTGAACTAGATCCAAATTACCTGAAATCATCGCACGCACCGGTATAGAGCTATCTGCAATATGCTCTAAGTTGACAGTAAGCCCTTCTGCCTCATAGAAACCTTTTTCTTGAGCAACAAACTGAGTCAGGTTCAAAAACATAACTTCAGGCATACCAACTCGGATCGTGTCGGTTGCCGCTGACATCCCTGAGAATAAAGCTGCTGCCAGTGCAGCCCCACCAATTAAGCTTTTTCTGAAATAATGGTTCATGGTTTCATCTCCTTCTGTTACAAAAGCACACGTATTGAAAAATTTATGTCCGCTTCCATGCCTCAAGTTTGTATTCGGTTAACTGCACTAAATACGTCAGTACAATTCCCATCAAGCCAAGAACAATGACGGGGACAAACGCCTTTGATGTTTGAAAACTATTGGAATAATTGATTATTAGACCACCCAGGCCAGCAATAGCAGTTAGGAATTCAGCTACAACCATCGCTATAATCCCTCTACCGACTGCTAATCGAATACCGCTTGCCACAAATGGTAAAGCACTTGGCACAACTATCTTAGAGAAGATCGAGTAACGGCTTGCGTTGAATGCAACGCCAATATCTATGTAGTGGTTATCAACATTCTTAACGCCAGCCATCGTACTAATGATTATCGGGAAAATCGCAAATAGCACGACGATAATCACCTTAGCTTCAAACCCTATGCCTACCCAGAGCATAATAAACGGGATCAGAGCAATGATAGGCATGGCATATAAAGCATTGACGTACGGATCAAGTATTTTCTCGACGACTTTGCTCACACCCATCAGAACACCGATGGCAATCCCCACGACAAACGAGATCAAAAACCCGGTTCCAAAACTCGTAAAGCTCTCATGGAAAGACTTGAGTAACTCACCACTTAACAACATCTCCCATCCCGCAACCGAAATCGAGCTCGGCCGCGGTACCAGCAACGGGTTAGCGTTCATTGCTGCTAGCTCCCACCCACCAACAACAACCAGCGCAGTAATAATTTGGATAGATCGGGACTGGAGGCGTGAAAGCTCTGTTCTATCGCGAAAATCTAGCATCGCCTAAATCTCCAAGGTGAGCGCAACTTTCAGTCTTTGTGTCGCACAATCCAAAAAAAACAAATCTTTTACTGTATTGGCAGCCGTCGTCATTACCTGATTCACCTTACTTTTTTGTTATACAGTCTGTCTGTCTGACAACATAGCAGCCCATATTGGTCGCTGCAACATCAACAACCCGGCATAATAAACTTAGGGCGATTTAATTTAGGCCTGAAAGTTTAGACATTGAGCCATCGGAGGAGTTATGCAGATACGAAGGGTCACGGCACCAGTTCGCCAACAGGTAGAGGATGCAATCCGCCACGAAATTCTAGAAGGCCAACTCCTGTCTGGCCAAAGACTCATAGAGAGAGAGTTGTGCGACAAACTCGGGGTAAGCCGTCCGTTGATACGCGAGGTGCTCCGCCAACTTGAGGCTGAGAGATTAGTAACAAGCGAACGGCATGGAGGCATGCGCGTCGCAAGCATTGGTATCGAGGAAGCAAGGCAACTGTATGACGTCAGAAGTTTGCTCGAACCGTTCGCCGCGAGTCAGTTTGTCATCAATGCAACGGAAGAAGAGCATCAACTTCTGAAAAAAATGGCCGAGCAAATCGAGGAGGCAGTCCGTTCGGAAAAATGTGTATTAGCCATTCAGATGAAGAATAAATTTTACCGCATTCTTGTTGCAGGCAGCGGGCACAGCGTTCTAGAGCAGACAGCGCGAGGTCTTCAAAACCGGGTGCAATTGCTGCGTGGTATATCTATGTCGGAGCCGGGGAGACTGAAACACACCGCAGGCGAAATTCGATTGATCGCAGATGCCATTTCTAACGGTAATGCAGCCGAGGCGAAAAAGGCTTGCAAGGACCACCTCGAGCGGGCTCGCGCTATCACTCTCGAGGCATTAGCTCGTAGAGGACACGAGACAGTCAATCTCGCAATTGCAAATGACTAAGGATATCAGATACCTAAAAAATCGACGGTCTTATACGCCTCGTAGGCACTCAACAAAGCAGGTCGCGCGAACGCCCTAACTTAGTGGGCTTGCGCCTCGGTGCATGACGCTCACCGTACATACTGATTCTAAAACCCCGCTGCCCGAATTTTGCTCATGCTCAGCTTCGCCATCTGCGACCTTTCAGCCACTTAACAGCTATAACGGATCGCCCCGCCCCTACGTCGGACACCATCCAGCCGGTCAGCAGGCACGGTCCGGATTTGTCCCGGGCCAACAACGCTGCCCGGTATTGATGTCAGCTTGTTGCATTTCGACGCGTCATCACGATTCACTCGCGTTCGTCTTACCAACTCGCACTTGACGCCTTATTGGCGCCTTTTCGTCGTCGCTCACCACCAAGGCTCTTAACCCCAGCCGCACGACGTAGTCGAGGACCCCGTCCTGCAACCCGATCCCGGGAGGCCACCCTCCCATCTCCTGTATAGCACCGCCAAAAAGGCGTTCGTGGGGCACCATTGTCATAGCAGTTGCCTCGGCCGCTCATGCTGGCGATCAGCACATGGCGACGGCCCAGATCTCAGTGCTGCCAAACATAGTAAACACTACCACGGTCGGTTTGCATGATTACTCCCCTACGGCTGGCTGCGTCGGGCGATGGCTGCTTTGAGCGCCTCACAGGCAAATTGCGCATCAATTCGCTGACCGCGCGCCCAGCCAGCCACCCTGCGGGCTCAAAGATCGCTGACCACCGCTAGGCACAACCAGCCCTGCGTGGTGCGCGTAAACTGCCTCGGCGCTCTGGGACGCAGCCCAGAAAGGCATATTGCCGAGCGACGCGGGGACTGAACCGATGCTGGTGGATAACGGCGTGCTTCAATCCAGCTTCTGAGCAAATTGGCGGTTGAGCCGGGCATTCTCCTTGCGCAGCTCACGCTCTCGATCACTCAAGCGTCGGTCATACGCCGCCTTTGCTCGTCACTGGATAGATATACACGGCATACAAACACAGGCCACGGGGCGCTGCTGCAACACCAATTCGCTCGGCCAGCGAGAGCGCGTCGGCTCGATACTCTGGACTGTAGCAAACGCATTTTTGCCCCGACATCACCTTCACCGTCGTTGCCATGGTTCACCTCCAGTTTACTAAGTTACTGTGGTGTCCACTGCAAGTGGGTAAGATCATAATGCCGTAACCGCGGTCCTGGTTAGGGCACTAACATAGTGCTTTTTTCGTATCCGTGCTCCATAAAGCAGCAGATGAAAAATGAGTATGCAAAGCGCATCAGTAACCTGAGCCCAAAGCGCACTTTTCCTGTCCTGGTCTGAATCTTGCAACCGGCATGAGGGTCCGCAGAGTTTGCGCAACTAACGCGAGCAAAGTTTATGTAAGTTTCATTCCAGTGGCTTGACATAACAACGTTTGCCACTTAGAAATGAGATATGTGATCACAAGCAACTAGCAGTCTCGTTATGATAAGACCGGAAACAGCGAGCCCAATAGAATTTACGAGCGTGGCCGATATCGCTTACAAAAGAATTCGGTCATGGATTCTTGGAAGTGAGCTTCGACCGGGGGGGCGTGTGACAATCAGATCGCTCGCAGAGTGGCTCGGTACGAGCACAACACCCGTGAGAGAAGCTTTGAAACGCTTGCAAGCAGAGAATTTGATCGTCTCTATATCGCGACGAGAATTTGCGGTAATGAAGCTTTCGCATGATCAGGTTGAGGAGATATTTCAGATCCGCCTGCGGTTGGAGCAGCTTGCTGCCGAATGGGCGATTCAGCGTGTAAGCATCGATTCAGTTGAGCATTTAGAAGGGCTGCTCCGAGAAATGGAACAGCCAACAGTAACGCCACAGCAATGGCGTGTATTGAATCGTCACTTCCACGGCGACTTTTATGCGTTAAGTGATAGCGAATACTTGGTCGATCTAATCGAGTCTGCTTGGGAACGTACTGAGGCCTACCTTGCTATTTATTCTGTCAATGTGGGGAGCTTTTCCGAGGCGAACGAGCAGCACAGGTCTATACTTGAAAGCATCCGGTTAAGAGATTTAAGCGGGCTGCAAGAAAAAATTCATAAGCACATGCTTTATACCTGTGCGGCGGTTTGCAGTGCATTGTCGTGAAGCTGGCACCAATCCCAGGCTATCTTTTTTAATACGGGAGAGAAGAAGATGTTCGAAGAGTTAAATGTTGCTGAATATCATCGGCGGCTTATTGCTGGAGAGATGACATGTCAGCAGTTAGTCGATTGGTACCTGGCACGTATAGAAGAATTTGATAAGGGCGACGGCGGAATAAATTCTGTTCTAACTGTAAACCCGAGCGCACGTGATGAGGCTTTACAGGCGGACAAAATGCTTCCGGAACTTAACGGCAATTTACCTGCACTTTTTGGTGTTCCTTTCCTTTCGAAAGATCAATGTATGACAGCCGGCCTTCGTACAACCTTCGGCTCAATTGCATTCTCAGACCATGTGCCTGATGTCGACGCGACCGTTATTGCGCAGATTCGTCAGGCTGGCGGAATATTGCTTGGTAAGAGCACGATGTGCGATTTGGCAGCAGGCTGGTTTTCTTCATCTTCTATGTCGGGACATACATCGAGCCCATATGATTTACTGCGGGACTCTGGTGGCTCGTCAGCTGGGTCCGGCGCCGCTGTGGCGGCAAATCTATGTATGGTTGCAGTGGGTGAAGACACGGGTGGATCGATACGCATACCTGCTTCCTTCAACAACTGTTATGGGTTGAGGGTTACAACTGGACTGATTCCGCGGACCGGTGTCTCACCACTTGTTCATTTTCAGGACACGCCGGGACCAATGGCACGAAACGTATCAGATCTCGTCCGGCTGCTTGATGTGATGGTTAATTATGATGAGCAGGATGAGTTTACAACCATCAATGCGTCCCGCTTAGATCGGTCTCCGTACAAATATGAAGAATTACCGACGCAGGAAAGAAATTGGCGGATTGGCGTAGTTTCGAATGCCTTCGGTAACGATACTAATCCAGAATGTGCAGCAGTAAATAACGTCGTCCGAAATGCGATCCAAGTAGCTAAAGATATAGGTACGGATGTGACCGATGACCTGCATATCGAAAATCTGGCCGGCTGGATTGCCAAAACCTCTGTTTACACAAAGGTTTCGCCGTCAGACATCTCAAAATTCCTACGGCAATTAGATAGCACGTCAGTTAACGATTTCTCCGAAATCTATGAAACAGGCCAGTTTCATCCCGAAAATGACCTTTTCGACGAGATAGCTAGTGCACCGGCAGATCCAGATAACGATCCAGAATACTTGCAGGGTCGATTAGCGCAAGAGGCTTTTAAAAGGGTAGTTCTCAGGTTGTTTGCGCAATCCGCGGTGGATGTCCTTGTTTTTCCAACCGTGCAGGTGCTTGCACCGTCTCATGAGGACCTAGGAAATGGTCGGTATACATGCCTATCTTTCCCAACAAACACCGTTATTGCTTCCCAAGCGGGTCTACCGGCGTTAAGTCTTCCTGCCGGCTTCACTGAGGAAGGCCTTCCGGTTGGATTGGAAGTAGTCGGGCGCCCTTTAGATGAAAAAACCGTGCTTGGCTTTGCGAAACATCTTGAGGGTGCTTTGTCAGCTCGCAAGGCTCCGTCCATGAGTAGGGGTAAAAATTGATGTCTGCAAAAAGGGTAATAGACATTAACGCAGACCTCGGGGAAGGTTTCGGCGTATACCGGTACGGCGCGGATGAGTTGATTATGCCGCATATCACCTCAGCTAATGTAGCGGCTGGATTTCATGCCAGTGACCCATGCACGTTGTATAAGGCAGTAGAAGGCGTGGTTGCCGCTCGCGTAAAAGTTGGCGCACATATTGGGTACCCAGATAGGCTCGGGTTTGGACGGCGACATATTCAAATTTCGCCACAAGAGGCCTATGCGTACACGATTTATCAGTTGGGCGCTGTGTATGGGTTCGCAAAATCAATGGATGTCGAACTTTCGCACGTAAAGCTGCATGGAGCCATGTATATGGATGCCTGCGCCACTCCCGAGTTGGCCGAAGCAACTGTCAAAGCCGTTAAGGATTTCGATGAAGGTTTGGTTATGTATACATTGCCAAGCTCGTTTGTGGAAAGTGAGTCAAAGCGTCAGGGGGTTGACGTTTGGACTGAATTTTTTGCTGACAGGCCATACTCAGATGGTTCGGTGAGGATGTTCAACTGGAAATTATCGGAAATAGGAACACCGGAAGATGCGGCAACGCGGACTCTTCGGTTTCTTAAAACAGATAATGGCAGGGACATCAGGACAGTATGTGTCCATAGCGATACCCCGAACGCTCCCGAAATCATTCGAGCGGTACGCAACGAGTTGGACAAACATTTTCTTATTAAGTGATAGCGGCGTACTAAAATAACTGGAGGGATAATGATGAAACACACAACTAATCCATCACAAGTCGATGAATATCATGCTCGACCCGTACCGTTAGCAGACAGACTCGGATTTGGGCAACCAGCCTGGGTTTGGTCGGGGTTTGGTATTGCTTTTATTTGTGCAGTCATAGGTGGGTCGATACAACAGGGGCTGGGTACCTGGGGGGCGATTAACGCAATAATTCTTGGGAATGCGATACTGTTCGTTTATGCGTCTGCGCTAGGCTACGCCTCTGGTCGTTGGGGGCTTAATTTTCCACTTACGGTGCGTGCTACTTTTGGTAGGTTGGGAGCGGTGCTGCCTATCATCATCTTGGCGTCACTGGTTACGGGTTGGTACAGCTTTCACACGTGGCTGACCGCTGATATTTTAAGAGTTGCATTTGATATTCAGTCATCCAACATTGTTGCCTTTATTGCCGTGCTGGTTGGAGCTACTTACGCCGCACCGGTTATCTTCGGAATTCAATCGATGGCATTGGTTAGGAAAATCGCGGTCCCTGCGATGATCCTTTTCGTAATCTACTACACCGTCGTCAAAGTCGTTCCAGCGGGCTCTGCTATATTTGAGCGGACGGGAGATGGCAGTATTACATTCTGGGCAGGAGTTGGCATGGCATGGGCCACCTTTGCGGTGAGCGGCACGATGACGGGTGACATCGTTCGTTATGTCAAAACTGGTCGCCAAGCGGTAGGTGTTACAGCTGTTGCATTTCTGTTTAGTAACGCCCCGTTTATGATAATGGGTGCGATTTTTGCTGCAGCAATCAACGATCCTACGATTCCGTACTTTTTGGATGCTGATGGTCCTCTGATACTCATTTCGCTTGCCGTAATAGCTATTTTGAGTACTTGGTCGACCGCTGACGCATGTCTGTATAACGCCTCAATTGGTTTTTCAAACGGGATTGGTCCACTGAATTGGCAGCGCGCGGGTATGTTAGCGACTGTCCTAGGGATTGGTCTTGCAGCCAGCGGCGTTGTGGGGAACGTGGTAAATATTCTTATTTTAATCGGTGTTGTAGTACCTCCCATAGGTGCTGCCATCATTATCGATTACTTCATATTGCGCGGTAACAGGGGGTTTGGATTATCACGTCCTAGCTCAGTAAACTGGGCGGCAATTATAGGTGCGGTAGCTGGTATCGGCATGGGCCTTATAGCCCGTGAGGTCTGGCCTCAAATGATATTTGGCGTTCCTGGTATGGTCACAACTGCAATTGTTTACCTGCTTTTGGCGCGAATTTTTAAGGGTTCACTAGGAGCAGAGGCTCCCACTGAACAAACCGACGCTCAGGCAGAATAGTCTTTAATTGGTGATCACGATGTCAGTCGCTGTGTATTGTTTTCCAATACCAGTGGCTGGCGTTGGTACGAACCCAGTTTGCTAGAAACTCGATAGCTTCCTAAAGTATTTGTTCCCATGTCTGTTGGAGACAGGTCTCCTCTCCTAATCTGCGTAGTTGTGGAGGGCATTGCTTCATCGCTGCGGCTATCGTGCATATCGAAATTTTCGCTTAAATATGATCAGAAGTTAAAAATCGTTCACGTCGTGCGCGGTGCTAAATATAAGCTGTTGATTACTTGAAGGTTAAAGAACTGAGCGGAAAAATCCTGACATTTTTTAGTGCACAGATGTTACACAAAAGACATTTACAAGCTTTCAAAGTGTTGAATTTATTAATTATATTTTTGCGCAACGATTGAGTGGGAATGACCGGAATTTTTTTACAGGGTTCTTATGGTTTTGTAAATTTTAAAGCCATGATATTGCCGGTGCCGGGGTCAATTACCT
>LFIK01003505.1_pt1 | contig 12741 bp, 8 predicted proteins | sample 643401 | NCBI WGS metagenome assembly LFIK01 (sample SAMN03777447, study PRJNA286221) | soda lake metagenome | biome: soda lake; feature: Kulunda steppe; material: water; isolation source: sample T5-Br brine of Lake Tanatar-5 | place: Russia: Kulunda steppe | collected 2010-07 | reverse complement strand
GGCGGCGAGGAGATCGCCTGCGACGCGGTGGCGATGTCGGGCGGCTGGTCGCCGGTGGTGCATCTTTGGTCCCATGCGGGCGGCAAGCTCGCCTGGGATGCGGCGCAGGCGCTGTTTCGCCCCGATCACGGGCGCCCGCCGGCCGGCCATGACGGGGCGGGCTTCGTGATCGCGGCAGGCAGCGCCAATGGCGCATTGCAGCCGCAGGACTGCATTGCCGATGCCCATGCAGCCGGGGCGCGCGCCGCCCGCGAGACGGGCCATGCAGCGGCCGAAACCCGCGCGCCCACGGCGCACGCCGAGGCCGAGGCGCCGCTCGAGCCGGTCTGGATCATGCCGGCGCGCGCGCCGGTCGAGCTGCGCGAGAAGATGTGGCTCGACTTTCAGAACGACGTGAAGGTCTCCGACATTCAGCTCGCAGCGCGCGAGGGCTTTCGCAGCGTCGAGCACGCCAAGCGCTACACAACCCTCGGCATGGCCACCGATCAGGGCAAGCTGAGCAATATCAACGGCCTCGCCGTTCTTGCTGATGCGCGGGGCGAAGCGATCCCGCAGGTGGGCACGACGACATTCCGCCCGCCCTACACGCCGATCTCCTTCGGCTCGGTTGCCGGCGAGGCCCGCGGTGCCACATTTCAGCCGATCCGCCGCACCCCCATCCATGACTGGCACGAGCAGGAGGGCGCGCGCTTCGAGCCGGTCGGCCATTGGCGCCGCCCCTACTGCTATCCGCGCGCCGGCGAGGACAGCTCTGCCGCCGTCAAGCGCGAGGTGCGCAACACCCGCGCGCGCCTCGGCCTGCTCGATGCCTCGACGCTAGGAAAGATCCTCGTTCGTGGCCCCGATGCCGGGCGGCTTGTGGACATGCTCTACACCGGCAGGATGAGCACCCTGAAGCCGGGCAAGTGCCGCTACGGGCTGATGTGCAACGAGGACGGCTTCCTGATGGATGACGGCGTCGCGGCGCGGCTGTCGGATGACAGCTTCCTGCTGCACACGACCTCGGGCGGGGCCGAACATGTGCATGGCTGGATCGAGGACTGGCTGCAATGCGAGTGGTGGGACTGGCGGGTGCACGCCGTCAACCTGACCGAGCAGTTCGCGCAGATCGCGGTGGTCGGGCCGAATGCGCGCACGGCGCTCGAGGAGCTGGGCGGCCTGGATGTCTCCGACGCGGCGCTGCCCTTCATGGGCTGGACCGAGGGTACACTCGGCGGTTTTGATGCCCGTGTCTATCGCATCTCGTTTTCGGGCGCGCTGTCTTACGAGATCGCCGTGCCTGCCGCGCAGGGGCGCGCGCTGTGGGACCGTTTGCTCGATGTCGGCGCGCCGCTCGGGGTGATGCCCTACGGCACCGAGGCGCTGCACGTGATGCGCGCGGAGGCCGGCTTCATCATGATCGGCGACGAGACCGACGGCACCGTCACGCCGCGCGATCTGGGTCTCGACTGGGCGATCTCGGGCAAGAAGGACGATTTTCTCGGCAAGCGCGGCATGGCGCGCGCTCACCTCACCGATCCGGAGCGGTGGACGCTCGTCGGGCTCGAGACACTGCAGGGGCAGGTCCTGCCCGAGGGCGCGTATGCCGTGGCCGCGGGCCGCAACGCCAACGGCCAGCGCAACACCGAGGGGCGGGTCACGTCGAGCTATCACTCCCCGACGCTGCGGCGCGGCATCGCCATGGGGCTCGTGCGGCGCGGGCCGGAGCGGATGGGCGAGGTGATCGATTTCGCCACAACGAAGGGCACCACGATCAGGGCGCGGATCGTGACCCCGGATTTCCTGAACCGCGCGGCGGAGGCGGGCGATGACTGAGGGCGCAGGGCTGGCGCGGATCACGCGCGCCGGGCCGCAGGGGATGATCACCCTGCGCGGGAATCTCGCGGATCCGGCGATCGACGCCGCCATCAAGGCCGCGATCGGTGCGGGCCTTCCGGTCCGGCGCGGTGTCGCGACCGGGGGTCACGGCCTCGCGGCCTGGATGGCGCCGGATGAGGCGCTGCTCCTGGTGGAACACGCGGCGGCGCGCGCTGTCGCGACGCGGCTCGAGTCCGCCTGCGGCGAAAGCTTCGTGACCGCTGTCGATGTGTCGGATGCCCGCGCGCTGTTTCATGTCGAGGGTGACGCGGCGCACGCCGTGCTCGCCAAGCTCTGCCCCGTCGATACCGCGCGCCTGTCGCCCGGCGAGATCCGGCGCACCCGCTGCGCGCAGGTGGCCGCCGCGCTGTGGCGCAGCGATGCGCAGGCGTTCCGGCTGATCTGTTTCCGGTCGGTGGCGGCGTATGTTCACGACCTTCTGACGACAGCGGCGCGCGCGGGCGGCGAGGTCGGCCGTTTCTGAGCGACGATTCCGTTTGAGCCGCACCCCGCCGGGCTGTAATCGCTTTGCGGCAGCAGTCCGGAGGCAGGGGCGTGAGTTATTTCGAGGCCGTGATCCTGGGCATTGTCCAGGGCGTTTTCATGTTCCTGCCGGTGAGTTCCACGGCGCATCTCGTGCTGGCCCAGCACATGATGATCCGCGCGGGCTCGGACCTGCCGCCGCCCGAGAGCCCGGAGATGATCCTTTTCGATCTCGTGGTCCATGTCGGCACACTGGTCTCGATCGCGATCATCTTCTGGGCCAGCCTGTCGGCGCTGATGCGCGCCTCGGCGGGCGAGGCGATGCGCATGGCGCGGCATGCGCCGGGCGGGCGGCCATTCTTGTGGTTGCTGCTGATGGGGGTGATCACCGTCGGGATCACCGGGGTGCTGGGACTCGCCCTGCGGCGCTATTTCGAGGTCGTGTTCGCCGCGCCGCAGATGATCGCCATCACGCTTTCGGTCACGGCGGTGCTGCTCTTCGTCACCGACCGGCTCGGCCGTCGGCCGCTCGGCGTGAAGGATATTGGCCCGCGAATCGCCATCGTGATCGGGCTTGCGCAGGTGCTCGCGCTGATCCCCGGCATCAGCCGCTCGGGGATGACCATCATCGCGGGGCTGTTCGCCGGCCTCAAGCGCCGCTGGGCGGCCGAATACAGCTTCATCGTCGCGATCCCGACGATTCTCGCGGCGAGCCTCGTGCAGAGTCGCGACGTGCTAATGGGCGACGGCCTCGGCGGGGTCGGGCTCGGCCCGCTTCTGGTGGGCTTCGCGGTCGCGGCAGCGGTGGGAACGCTGGCGCTCAAGCTGGTGCTCGTGCTGCTGTTTCGCGCGCAGCTCAAGGTCTTTTCGGTCTATCTCCTGGTGCTCGCCGGCGGCGTCGCGATGGGATTTCTCGACGACATCATGTATGTGCCCGCACCCTGAGCCCGCCCGAAAAACGCCGCGTCACGCGCCAATATATTGACGCCGGATCACCTGATGCCGCAATATTCGGTGTCACCACCGAGGCGCCGGGCTTATCCACAGAATATCCAGATTGATCGGCGCGCGCGCTTTGGCCATACCCGGTCGCAAGCACCCCGGGGCAGGAGACGATGCGTTGAACGAGCAGTCCACACCGCGTCCGAGCGCCGGCGCGCCGGCAGACGAGGCGACCGAAACCCTGCCGAGCAATCTCGAGGCCGAGCAGCAGCTTCTCGGCGCGATCCTGACCAACAACGACGTCTATGACCGCGTCGCCGCGATCCTGCGGCCGGGGCATTTCTACGACCCGGTCCATGCACGGATATTCGAGATCGCGGTGGCGCGGATCCAGAAGAACGCGCTCGCCTCGCCGGTGACGCTCAAGGCCTTCATGGAGGGCGATGAGGGGCTCGAACAGCTCGGCGGGCCGGCCTATCTCGCCCGGATCGCGGGCGCGGCGATTTCGGCCTATGCCGCGCGCGACTACGCGCAGATGATTCACGATCTGTCGGTGCGCCGCGATCTGATCGCGCTGGGGCGCGAAATCACCGAGCGCGCCGGGCGCATGGAGATCGACAGCGAACCCAGCGACCAGATCGTCAATGCCGAGCAGCGCCTCTACCAGCTTGCCGAGCAGGGTGTCGCCGAGCGCGGTTTTCAGTCCTTTCTCAAGGCGGTGACGGACGCTGTTAATGTCGCCAACGCGGCCTATCAGCGCGATGGCGGGCTCGCCGGGGTGGCGACCGGGCTCGACGATCTCGACGCCAAGCTCGGCGGGCTGCACCCTTCGGACCTGCTGATCCTCGCCGGGCGTCCCTCCATGGGCAAGACCTCGCTGGCCACCAACATCGCCTTCAACATCGCCCGCGCCCACCGGCACGGCACCCGCCCGGACGGCACCGAAGGCACCGTCAATGGCGGCGTGGTCGGCTTTTTCAGCCTCGAGATGTCTGCCGAACAGCTCGCCGCGCGGATCCTGTCGGAAGCCGCCGAGGTCCCGTCCGAGCAGATCCGGCGCGGCGACATGACCGAGGCGGAGTTTCGCCGCTTCGTCGAGGCCGCCAAGCAGCTCGAGAACTGCCCGCTCTACATCGACGACACTCCTGCCCTGCCGGTCAACCAGATCGCCGCGCGCGCGCGCCGCCTGAAGCGCACGCACGGGCTCGACGTGGTCGTGGTGGACTATCTGCAGCTCCTGCGCGCCGCCTCCGTGAAGGACAGCCGCGTCAACGAGGTCTCCGAGATCACCCAGGGTCTCAAGGCGATCGCCAAGGAGCTCGACATCCCCGTGGTCGCCCTGTCGCAGCTTTCGCGCCAGGTCGAGAATCGCGAGGACAAGCGCCCGCAACTGTCGGATCTGCGCGAGTCGGGGTCGATCGAGCAGGACGCCGATGTGGTGATGTTCGTCTTTCGAGAGGAATATTACCGCGAGCGCGAAAAGCCCGGCGACCACGACCTTGACGCGATGGCCAAGTGGCAGGAGATCATGGAGCAGGTCCATGGCAAGGCCGAAGTCATCATCGGCAAGCAGCGGCACGGCCCCATCGGCAGCGTCGAACTCGCCTTCGAGGGCCGGTTCACGCGCTTTTCCAACCTCGCGCGCCCCTGGCAGCAGGGCCCGGGCGACGGGTTCTGAGGCGCTCGGGCGCTTTGGCCTTGACCTGCCCGGCGGCACTGTCAAAACCGCGGCATGGGCAGGGCGACACTCACCATCGATCTCGACGCGCTCGTTGCAAACTGGCGCGCGCTCGACCGGCTCTCGGCGCAGGGGGTGCAGACGGCCGCTACGGTCAAGGCCGATGGCTACGGGCTCGGTATCGGGCCGGTCGCGCGCAGCCTCGCCGGTGCCGGCGCACGGTATTTCTTCGTCGCACTCGCCGAGGAGGGCGCGACGCTGCGCGGGGTGCTCGGGCCGGGGCCGGAGATCTACGTCTATTCCGGGCACATGCCCGGCGACGCCGAGGCGATCGCGGGCGCGGGGCTCGTGCCGATGCTCAACTCCGTCGAGCAGCTCACCCGGCATTTCGAATCGCTGCCCGATCATCCCTTCGGCGTGCAGCTCGACAGCGGCATGAACCGGCTGGGCATGGAGCCCGCGGAATGGGCCGCCGTCGCCGAGCTCGTGCTCGGCCGCGCGCCGGAGATGCTGCAAAGCCATCTCGCCTGCGCAGACGATCCCGACAGCCCGATGAACCCCCAGCAGCGCAGCACTTTCAAGCAGATCACCGAGGGCATGCAGGTGCCGCGCTCACTCGCGGCGACGGGCGGCACGCTGCTGGGGCGCGGGTATCAGTTCGACATGACGCGGCCGGGGATCGGGCTCTATGGCGGCGCGCCATTCACGCGCGCGCGCCCGGTGGTGCATCTGTCGATCCCGGTGATCCAGGTGCGCGACGTCGAGCCGGGTGAGAGCGTGGGCTATGGCTGCACATGGACGGCGCGCGCACCGGCGCGCATCGCGACACTGGCGGCAGGCTATGCCGACGGCATCCTGCGCCTGATCGGCAACCGGGCGCAGGTCTATTGCGGCGCCACCCCCTGCCCGCTCGCGGGACGGGTCTCGATGGATCTTCTCACCGTCGATGTGACCCATCTCGACACCGTGCCCGACAGCCTGGAGCTGCTCGGCGACAACCAGGGGATCGACGTCATTGCCGAGGCGGCGGAAACGATCGGCTACGAAATCCTGACATCCCTTGGCGATCGCTACAGCCGGCATTATGTCGGCGGCGGCGGCTGACGCAGGCCGCCACGACAGTCGCGGCACCGCGCGAGGGGCTGGCAATCGCCGGCGTTTCGCTGTATTGCCGCAGCGCAGCACTCAAGGCAGGACCTCATGGATCTTCGCAATATCGCGATCATCGCGCATGTCGATCACGGCAAGACGACGCTGGTCGACGAACTCCTCAAGCAGTCGGGCGCGTTTCGCGACAATCAGGACGTCGCCGAGCGGGCGATGGATTCCAACGCGATCGAGCGCGAGCGTGGCATCACGATCCTCGCCAAGGCGACGAGCGTGGAGTGGGGCGATGTGCGCATCAACATCGTGGACACGCCGGGCCATGCCGATTTCGGCGGCGAGGTAGAGCGCATTCTGTCGATGGTGGACGGTGTGGTGCTGCTGGTGGACGCGGCCGAGGGGCCGATGCCGCAGACCAAGTTCGTCACCGCCAAGGCGCTCGCGCTGGGGCTGCGGCCGATCGTGGTGCTCAACAAGGTCGACAAGCCCGCCGCCGAGCCCGACCGCGCGCTCGACGAGGTGTTCGACATGTTCGTGGGGCTCGGCGCCGAGGATGCGCAGCTCGACTTTCCGGTGCTCTACGCCTCGGGCCTCGCGGGCTGGGCGGATGACAGCATCGATGGACCGCGCGCGGACATGTCGGCGCTGTTCGACCTGGTGATCACGCATGTGCCGGCACCGGAACAGCTCGCGCGGCGCGACGCGCCCTTCGCGATGCTCGCCACGACGCTTTCGGCGGACCCGTTTCTGGGTCGGCTGCTGACGGGGCGCGTAGAATCGGGCTCCGTTAGCGCAGGCGACACGCTCAAGGCGCTCTCGCGCGAGGGCGACCGGCTCGAACAGTTCCGCGTCTCGAAGGTGCAGGCCTTCCGTGGCCTCGGTTACCAGCCGATCGAGCGCGCCGAGGCGGGCGATATCGTTACCCTGTCGGGGATGAGCAAGGCCAACGTGGCCGACACGCTCTGCGCACCCTCCGTCGAGGCGCCCTTGCCGGCCCAGCCGATCGACCCGCCGACGATCTCGGTGACCTTCGGCATCAATGACAGCCCGCTCGCCGGGCGCGACGGCAAGAAGGTGCAGTCGCGGGTGATCCGCGAGCGGCTGATGCGCGAGGCCGAATCGAACGTCGCGATAAAGGTGAGCGACACGCCGGGCGGCGAGGCGTTCGAGGTCGCCGGGCGCGGCGAACTTCAGATGGGCGTGCTCATCGAGAACATGCGCCGCGAGGGGTTCGAGCTGTCGATATCGCGCCCGCGGGTGCTCACGCGCGAGGAGAACGGCGTCACGATGGAGCCGGTGCAGGAGGTGACCATCGATGTCGATGACGACTATACCGGCCCCGTCGTCGAGAAGCTGACCGGACCGCGCAAGGGCGAGCTTGCCGAAATGCGCCCGGTGGGCACCGGAAAGACGCGGATCGTCGCCCATGTCCCGGCGCGCGGGCTGATCGGTTATCTTGGCGAGTTTCTCACCGACACGCGCGGAACCGGGGTGATGACGACGCTGTTTCACGGCTGGACGCCGCACAAGGGGCCGATCCCGGGGCGCCGGGCGGGGGTGCTCGTCTCGATGGAGGCGGGCGCCTCGGTGGCCTTCGCGCTGTTCAATCTCGAGGAGCGCGGGCGCATGTTCATCGGCGCGCAGGAGCAGGTCTATGAGGGCATGATCATTGGCGAGCATGCGCGCGAGAACGACCTCGACGTGAACCCGCTCAAGGGCAAGAAGCTCACCAATGTGCGCGCCTCCGGCAAGGACGACGCGGTGGTGCTCACGCCGCCATCGCGGCCGACACTCGAGGAAGCGATCAGCTATATCGACGATGACGAGCTTGTGGAGGTCACGCCGAAAGCGATCCGCCTGCGCAAACGCTTCCTCGATCCGCACGAGCGCAAGCGGGCCGCCCGGCAGGCGGGCTGAGGGCTCCCGCACGTCTTCGCCCCGCAAGCGGGGCTCATCCCGTTGGGCCGGGCCGCGCTTGCGCGCGGCCGTCAAAGCCGGGCAGCTTGACATTCCCCCGCAGCGCGGCCTTCGTGGCGGCCTGACGAGAACGGGATCGACGCATGACCAGCAGCGGGACATCGGAGGCGAGCGGGGCGAGCTATCTGGTGATCGTCGCGGTCAGCCTGTGTCACCTGCTCAACGACGTGATGCAGTCGCTGCTCGCGGCAATCTACCCGTTGCTGCAGGCGGAATTCGCGCTCGATTTCTGGCAGATCGGTTTGATCACGCTGGCCTTTCAGGCCACGGCCTCGCTCTTTCAGCCGCTGATCGGGCTCTACACGGATCGCCACCCGATTCCGCAATCCCTGCCTTTCGGGATGGGGTCTACGATGGCGGGCCTCGGGGTGCTGGCTTATGCCGACGGCTACGCGATGCTGCTGGCGGGCGCGATGCTGATCGGAGTCGGCTCCGCGGTATTTCACCCCGAAGCGTCGCGGGTTGCGCGCCTGGCCTCGGGCGGTCGCTTCGGCACGGCGCAATCGCTGTTTCAGGTGGGCGGCAATTTCGGCCAGGCGATCGGGCCGCTCCTCGCGGCGTTCATCGTGGTGCCCTTCGGGCGGCCGAGCGTGGCATGGTTCGCGCTCGCAGCCCTTGTCGGCATGATCATTCTGCAGCAGGTCGGCGCGTGGTACGGGCGCATGCGCAAGGCGGGGCGCGGCCCGGCAACGACGGCGCCGGAACTGCGGCTGCCGCGACGGCGCGTTGCGGTAGCAATCGCGATCCTCGCCTTCCTCGTGCTGTCCAAGAACGCCTATACGGCGCTGTTCACGAGCTATTACACCTTCTTCCTGATCGAACGGTTCGAGCTGACCACGCAGCAATCGCAGGTGATGCTGTTCGTGTTTCTCGGTGCGGCGGCGCTCGGTGTCGTGATCGGGGGGCCGATCGGGGACCGGGTCGGCACGCTGACCGTGATCTGGATCTCGATCCTCGGGGTGCTGCCCTTCACCCTGCTGCTGCCGCATGTCGGGCTGGTGGCGACCGGGGTGCTGTCGGTGGTGATCGGGGTGATCCTCGCCTCGGCCTTCCCGGCGATCGTGGTCTTCGCGCAGGAGCTGGTGCCGGGGCGCGTCGGAATGATCGCGGGGATCTTCTTCGGGCTGGCCTTCGGGCTGGGCGGGATATCGGCGGCGGTGCTCGGCGTGCTCGCCGATGCGCGCGGGATCGAATGGATCTTCGCTGCCTGCAGCCTGCTGCCCGCGCTCGGGGTGCTGGCGGTGTTCCTGCCGCGCCGCGCAGAGCTTCAGGGGCGGTTCTGACTCAGCCTGTCTCCTCGACGATGACGAGATCGCGCTCCGCCGCGCCCTTCGCGTGGCTCAGCGCCTCCTGATAGGCGGGCGACTCGTAGCAGGCGACCGCATCCTCGAAGCTCGGGAACCGCGCCACGACGTTGCGCGCCCGGTCGCGCCCCTCGAGCTGTTTGTAACGTCCGCCCCGCGCCAGAAAGACACCGCCATAGGCGGTGATCGCACCCGTGGCGAGTTCGGCATAACGGCCGTAAGCCTCGGCATCGGTCACCTCGACATGGGCAATCCAGAGTGCGCTCATCTCATCCTCCGATCAGGGTTTCGACGGCCTGTACGGCCGCCTTGGCGTTTTCGGGATTCGGGCCGCCGGCCTGGGCCATGTCGGGGCGCCCGCCCCCGCCCTTGCCGCCGAGCGCCTGCGCGGCCGCCCGCACGATATCCACGGCCGAGAACCGCGCGGTCAGGTCGTCGGTCACCCCGGCGGCCACGGCGGCCTTGCCGCCGGTATCGGCCACGGCGAGCACCACGCCCGAGCCGATCTCGGCCTTCATCTCGTCGATCAGCGCGGGCAGATCCTTGCCGCTGACCCCGTTGAGCAAACGCGGGGCAAACGCGATTCCGGCGATCTCGCGGGTTTCGAGGCCGCCGCCCCCGCCGCCGCCCATGGCGAGCTGGCGCTTGAGCTGGGCGACCTCGTTGGACAACTGGCGCCGCTCGGCGATGAGCGCCTCGAGCCGGGTCTCGGCCTCGCCCGGATGGGTGCGCAGCGCCTCCGCCACGGCGGCGACCCGCTCGGCCTGCGCGCCCAGATGCGCGAGCGCCTCGTCGCCGGTGAGCGCTTCGATCCGGCGCACGCCGGCAGAGGAGGCGCTGTCGGCGGTGATGGTGAAAAGGCCGATCTCGCCGGTCCGGGTGACATGCGTGCCGCCGCACAGCTCGATCGAGTAGGTTTCGCCGTCGCCGCCCTTGCCGGAGCCCGGCGCATGGCCCATCGAGACGACGCGCACCTCCTCGCCGTATTTCTCGCCAAAGAGGGCGAGCGCGCCGAGCGCCTCGGCGGCGTCCGGGCTCATCACGCGGGTCTCGACGTGGGTATTCGCGCGGATATGGGCGTTCACCTCATGGGTTACGGCCCGAAGCTCATCCCGCGACAGCGCCGCGCCATGGCTGAAATCGAAGCGCAGCCGGTCGGGCGCGTTAAGGCTGCCGCGCTGGGCGACGTGATCGCCGAGCTGCCGGCGCAGCGCCTCGTGCAGCAGATGTGTCGCCGAGTGGTTCGCCCGGATCATCCCACGCCGTGCGCTGTCGACCGATAGCCGCGCCCCTTGCCCCGGTTCGAGCCGTCCGCTCTCGACGCTGGCGAAATGGATGAAGACGCCCTGCGCCTTTTTCGTGTCGGTGATGCGGGCGCGGCCGGTCTCCGTTTCGAGGGTGCCGGTATCGCCCACCTGCCCGCCCGCCTCGGCGTAGAACGGGGTCTGGTTGACGACGATCTGGATCTCGCCCCCGGCTTCGGCACCTTCGTGCGCGGCACCCTCCGCGACAAGGGCGATGATTTGCCCTTCGGCACGCTCGGTATCGTAGCCGAGAAATTCTGTGGGGCCGTGCTCCTCCGCGAGATCGAACCAGATCGCGGCCTCGCGCGTCTCGCCCGAACCCGACCAGGCTGCGCGGGCCTTGGCCTTCTGCTCCGCCATGGCGGCGTCGAAGCCGGCAATATCCACGCTGCGACCCCGCTCGCGCAGGGCATCCTGTGTCAGATCGAGCGGAAAGCCGTAGGTGTCGTAGAGCTTGAACGCCGTCTCGCCGGGCAGCGGCGCCCCTTCGGCAAGGCGGGCGGTGGCGTCGTCGAGCATCCGAAGCCCGCGCTCGAGGGTGGTGCGAAAGCGCGTCTCCTCGAGCTTGAGGGTCTCGGTGATGACGGCCTCGGCGCGAGTGAGCTCGCCGTAGTGGCCGCCCATTTTCTGCACGAGGACCCGCACGAGCTTGTGCATCAGCGGCTCGCGGGTTCCGAGCTGGTGGGCATGGCGCATGGCGCGGCGCATGATCCGGCGCAGGACATAGCCGCGCCCCTCGTTCGACGGCATCACCCCGTCCGCGATCAGGAACGCCGTCGCGCGCAGATGGTCCGAGATCACCCGGTGATGGATGCGACCGGGGCCGTCAGGGTCGGTGTTCGACTCCTGTGCGGAAGCCTCGATGAGGCTGCGCATCAGGTCGGTGTCGTAATTGTCGTGTTTGCCCTGCAGGAGCGCACCGATGCGTTCGAGGCCCATGCCCGTGTCGATCGACGGGCGGGGCAGATCGACGCGCGAGCCGTCCGCGAACTGCTCGTACTGCATGAAGACGAGGTTCCAGATCTCGACGAAGCGATCACCGTCCTCGTCGGCGCTGCCCGGCGGACCGCCGGGAATGTGATCGCCGTGATCGTAGAAGATTTCCGAACAGGGGCCGCAGGGACCGGTCGGCCCCATCGACCAGAAATTGTCGGCGCTGTCGATGCGCAGGATGCGCTCGTCGGGCAGGCCGGCGACCTTCTTCCAGATCGCGGCGGCCTCGTCGTCGGTATGAAACACCGTCACCAGGAGCCGCGAGGGGTCGAGCCCGAATTCACGCGTCGCCAGCTCCCAGGCATGGGGGATCGCAGCCTCCTTGAAATAGTCCCCGAAGCTGAAATTGCCCAGCATCTCGAAGAAGGTATGGTGGCGCGCGGTATAGCCGACATTGTCGAGATCGTTGTGCTTGCCGCCGGCGCGGACGCATTTCTGGCTGGTGGCGGCGCGCGGGTTCTCGCGATGCTCGACGCCGGTGAAGGCGTTCTTGAACTGCACCATGCCCGAATTGACGAACATCAGGGTCGGGTCGTTGCGCGGCACGAGCGGCGAACTCGGTACGATCTCGTGATCGTGCCGCCGGAAATAGTCGAGAAAGGTCGCGCGAATATCGTTGAGGCTGGGCATCGGACTCCCTGGCGGGGCGGTTGGGGCTCGGGCCCGTTTAGCCGCGCGCGGCGGGGCTGTCCACCGCGTTGCCGCCCCCGCTCAGCCCTCCTCGACGACGTCCTCGCCCGGAGGTGTATGCAGATCGAGGCCGTTGGCCGCGCGGATCTTCTCCTCGATCTCGGCGGCGATGCCGGGGTTGGACTTGAGGAAGGTCTTGGCATTTTCCCGCCCCTGGCCGATACGCTCGTCGCCATAGGAATACCAGGAGCCCGACTTCTCGACGACGCCCGCCTTGACCCCGAGATCGATCATCTCGCCAGTCTTGGAAATGCCTTGCCCATACATGATGTCGAACTCGACCTGCTTGAAGGGCGGCGCAACCTTGTTCTTGACGACCTTCACGCGGGTCTGGTTGCCGACGATCTCGTCGCGGTCCTTGATCGAGCCGATGCGGCGGATATCGAGCCGCACCGAGGCGTAGAACTTG
>LFIK01003504.1_pt1 | contig 12743 bp, 8 predicted proteins | sample 643401 | NCBI WGS metagenome assembly LFIK01 (sample SAMN03777447, study PRJNA286221) | soda lake metagenome | biome: soda lake; feature: Kulunda steppe; material: water; isolation source: sample T5-Br brine of Lake Tanatar-5 | place: Russia: Kulunda steppe | collected 2010-07 | reverse complement strand
AACCACCGCAGGATACACGTGGCTGGTGGGGGTTGAGTTCAGGTTGTAGGTGGGTTTGGTGCAAGGAATGGATGGTAGAAAAGAAGAAAACTGAAATAATGAGCTGTTGCACGAATGGGTTGAAAAGTGTGACCCCGAAGACGAGTGGACAAAACCATGCAGAGTTACTACAGGAGTATACTTTTAAATATAATTAAGGCATTATTCTTCTCTTTAAAAATTTGAATTTTTCAATAAATCTGAAAAAAATCCTTTAGTTTTATAATTACTATAACTGTTACCAGTAACTAGCCCACGATCTAAAAACATATTCATTTCTTCACATGCAGTTTCTGGTATTAAAGCACAATTGTGACAAGCAGATAAGTTAAGAGACTCCGGCCCCTGCCCCTCTATTTCGCTACATACTGGATCTGCCGAACACCAGGAAGATTTTTTAAATGCACTTTCTAATATTGGTTCAAATTTACCGGGTTCGCCCATGCTTACTAAACCTCCCATTGAACCATCAGAATCTCCAGATGCAGTATAAATTAATATTCCTGCCATATTCTTCTCACCTTGATCATTAATATACAAGCGCTCCCTTAATGCTGCTGTACTATACCCACAATAATAAACAAGTTCATTTATAAGCAAATGAGATAAAGTATGTATCATTACAAATCTTGGTGTTAACAATTCTTTTTCAGTATCGTAGAAAAAAGAGTCAATATAATTTTTATTCATCAACTCTACTCGATGTTGTACATCTTCACGCTTTTCCCATTTTTCAATTTTATCATTTCTTAACCTAAGAAAAACTCCTTCCCCAGTAAATTCAGTACCAGGAACCCATTTTGAGTTAAACTCTTTCCATAATTGTTTTCTCCGATAGGGGTATCTAATATTATCATTCCCATGAGGATATTTTCTATCAAAACCAGTCATTACTCTCGTCTCAATTAATTTCTTTACCAATTTGACATCACTAAAGTACTCCCCCACAAAGCCTTTGTAATCGTGTAAACTTGTATCCTCAACAACAATTTCATCCGTCCTAGTTGATTGCTTAATAACCTTATACTCATAATATCGATATGCATGTTCTTCAGGATCTGGCTCTGAAGATGTGGTGTTATCATCATCCAAATCAGAAAATTGCTTTATTGCTGATTCTATGTCTTCTTGGGAAAGATTTTCAAACTTCTTTTTCTTATTAGGATAGCTTCTTTCGATAATGTCTAACAAATATTCTACTGTTATCTCATTACCGAACTTTATATTTGACTCTAATGCTGGCTCTTCCTTAAAAATATCCACTAATTCATCAACCTTGGAGTATCCAAAAGGCATCAATAATGAACTTTTTATACTCGGAAAATATACATTTGATGCATTAAGCAGACTTGTATTAATAGGTCTATCGCACTTTACAGTATTCTTAGTTCCTGCCCAAGGTTTACAACCATTGCAATTTCTACCCAATTCCTTACTCAAAGTAGTTTCTGCATGATCTTCAGTTGTTCTTGTTGTACCAGCTAATGTATTATTTTTACCGCATTTACATGTTACCTTTATTGCTGCTAAGTTGCTCCCACCTCTCGACTTGTATTTTAAACTTCCATCTTTTTCACATAATTTTTTTCCGTCTTTAATAACACATTCTCCATCTGAACTCTCAACCCACTCCTGCCACGGAAAATCATCGATATGGCCATTGTCACATAACACTATAAAACGCACCTGCTGCCAAATACTATAATGTTTTTTTTCTAACCCACAATTAGGACATTTAATTCTTGGATCAACTGTTGTCAAATTAAACTTTTTGAGCGCGCCACATCCTTGACAGATATGATAAGTTGGGAATCTAAATGCTGGTATTCTAATTCCTGAATTTATCGTCCCAGTGTATCCACCCGGTCCAAATTTATCTCTATAATCTGGTGGAAATCTGTAATGATCTAATCCAAGTGATTTTATTAGACGCTTATCTCTACGGGATTTATACTCTTCAATATCAAAATTTTTACCATTCACATCCTGAAACCAGTAATCTAAACTTGAAACAATATTAGAAACTCCTTCTCTATTAGTTATTATTGCTCCAACTCCAAAAGGAGTAATTAACTGTGCTCGACGTATTGGTGTTTCTTCATTTTTCATAATGTCAAATAGTTTAATTATTTACTCGTAGCTGATATAAATAACCGGCATTCTTGATCAACATTTCTCATTGAATTGGGAACCGATTCAGAAATATTCTTCCATTCATCCTTCACATAACTTCCAGCAGCATACATTAAACCTGGTTCGCTTGCTTTCGTTTTCCACTCTATCCGGTCAGAATTCCTCCATTTATCTTGGTATTTTTCAAATTTCTCGATTAGAGTATTATAATTATCGCTGTTCACAACACTAACCCTTTCCTTAAGAATAGATTTTAAATCTTCCAGTAAATCCTCAGGATACGGATCAGGACTTTCAATTCCATTTTGTCTAACATAAGCAACCATTATGCCGAATAATCCTTTTTCTAATACTTGGGGTGAAAAGGGTGTTACACTTGTCGGTTCAACTTGGGTATAGATCTTTTCATGATATGTCCGAAATTTTTCAAAATGAGATCTATCTCTTGGTTTACTCGGTGAATACAAAGTAACTACTAACCCCGGTTTCTCTTTGGGTTTTCTACCAACGCGACCTGAAACCTGAATGTACTGTGAACTGGTCTTTGGTTGGCCAACTATACCCAAGACACCTAATCTATCTACATCAACTCCAACTTCAATAATATTGGACGCCAAACATACGTCAATTGGATATGATTTTTTCTGACTATCATCTTTTACAGTTTCCAACTGATCAAGTGCTTTGTAAACCTCTTTTGAACTTGCCCTTCCAGTTAACTCCAAAACATTCCATAAACTTCTTATTTGACCCCAATTCAGATTTCTTTTTCCTTTTATATTTTTTAAATGTTCAGGAATATCCGACTTGAACAAAGTATATGCTCCCCCCAGTTCACGAAGACTATTATAGAATAATAGAAGGGTCCACCATGGATCTTTATACTCATCTTTGTCCAAGAATTTCGAGGCTTGTGCTAATGCCGAAAAAGTTCTTACTTGTGCAGTTTGCATAGACCCCAAAGATGGCGCATGGATTCCAACATACTTCTTACCTAGAACAACATCGCCAGTTTCCTCATCCTTCAAGTATCTTGCAAAAAATGCATCCCCCATTTCCAATTCTGGGTGTGGAAATAATGAACTATTTTTTCTTGCAAAAAGATTTTTTATCTGATCACTATATCGCCTAATTGTTGCTGTTGAGCAAACTATCTTAGGCTTAATTCCTTCTTTTGTTGTGCAGAGATTTTCTATTAAGGCTTCATACAAACCAACCATTGATCCCAATGGACCAGAAATAAGGTGTAATTCATCCTGAATAATCAATTGTGGTGGAGAAATATCTTCATCGCCAAATAATTTTTTAGAATTTGGCTCCCACGCCAACCTCGCAAATTTATCAACAGTCCCAATTATAAATGTGGGTGAATTATCATAAATCTCTTCATCAATTGTATAAATTCGTAATTCATCTTTATACAAACATTTTGGATCGGGACATGCTAGTTTAACATTATCACCAATTTGTTTATACCCTAATACAGGATATGTTTCATTGAATTTATCATCCATTGGTCCCATTTTTGCTCCGCACCAAGGGCATTCGGTTAATAAAAAAGGATTTTCAGGTGCCCTTGGACCTCTCTCTTTTAACTTATCTAAAGCTTTTCTCGCTTGAGATCTTTTATTATTTGTTGTCGATCCTCCAACCCAAATCCCAATCGAAAAAGGATGACCTTCTTTAATCTTTTCATTGTACACATAATTCATCGCACAAATTAAACGAGAAGCTCTTTGAAATTGCTGAGCTGTTAATAATCGAAGAGTATACCTCATAATTACATTTACTCCCTTGTCATCAGGATCATTTATGATCCTATAAAACATTGAGACTGCTGCTAATCCCAAATAAGCTTCAGTTTTACCACCACCTGTCGGGAACCATATTAATTCCACATTATCGTGAAAAGGATCATCTTCCTTTAACGTAGAACTCAAAGACATCAGAATAAAAGCGATCTGGAAAGGTCGCCATTTCCCTAAACCTTCACCAAGGTTTTCTGGATCTAAAGAAGGAAATTCCTCAAACTTTATCCTACCATCCTCAAAATATGGGGGTCTATGCTCTCTCCTAATCTGTTGCATTAAAATTGAGTAATTTGCTAAACGAAAGGCCTGAGCTGCTATTTCATCATTTTCAAGCAGCTTAATACCCTGCTCCATCCTTTTTATTGATTCTTCACACTTTTCAAGATTATGTTCAGCAGCCTCTCGATATTTTTCTATAGTCCTAATCTTTGCTTTTTTATTTTCAATCCATTCCCTATAGTTTTCGACGAGTTTTTTAAGCTGCATGATGGAATTTTTTCTTCCCCCAATTTCAGCCAAAGTAGCCATTTCAATTTCAATTTGATCACCATTCAGATCTTCAACATTTGGTGTATATAATGGCTCTTCATATTCTGGAAAGTGTGTCCCAAAAACTTTACAAACTCTCTCATTTACCTCCCAATCAGCAGCACATCCATGACCAACTGCTAATGTTGGCTTCTCATTGAATAAAAGCTGTAAAGACTGATCTTCTAAGTTTCTAATATGAGATTTTGACTCAGGATAAGAACATAGAAAACCTGCATTATTAAAACTTATCTCTAGATGACTCTGAAATAAAATATTATCAATAGTACTCTGATTTGATTTATTCCTATTCACCAAAGCAGCAGTACATATAAGTTCTTCTTTAGAATAATTTCGAAATCTAAGTATAAGTTGTAATTGAATATCTCCGGCACCACTATTGAATGTTGGCTCCGGCTTTCTCTCAAAGCTACTTTCTTTGCTATCTATTTTCGAAAAATCTATTTCCCATTCTGTAATTAATGGCTTTCTTAACCACCAGCTATACTCCTTCTTTCCCTTACCATTTGGATAATCTTGATTCTTAATTTTCTTTTCTTTGTACCTACCTCCGGTCGCCTTGAATGTCATTGACAAATCATCATCCTTTTTGACAAGAAAACTTACAGCCATACTACTTTGCTGAAAAGCATTTACAGTTGAAATATCGAAATCATAATCATCAGCTTCAGGCTTTCCTATTTTATTAGTTCTTAAACTTCCTTCATCATTAGAAGAATTTTCATCTTCTGTTAATAAATCAGATGAGTCTTCTTTAGTATCAATGCTGTTCTCAGTTTGTTGTGGGTATAGTAATCCGACACCGTAAACATCTGTTGGAAAGGAAGTTAGTATTTCTTCACCATTCTCACTTTGAAGTCTTGGCTTAAAAATTTCATCATAAGAGAGAGAGATTTTCTGATCAGTTTTAATTGTATTAAATTTGGACTCTTTAAAAGGACCAACTAGTTCTTCCTTTAAAGTCTTTAGAATTACATCATCGCGATTCTGTTTATGTGGTCTCTCCATAAATAAATATTTATTTTTAATTATTGTTATAACACAAATAAGTCATCTCTGGCTCTACTGCAACCAACATAAAACAAGTTTAACTCTTCTGGACTGTCGGTTTTCTCACCTTTTCTAAGAATAATAGAATCTGCCTCAAGCCCCTTAAAAGATTGTACAGTACCGATGTATACTGTACTTTTAGTAAATGAATTTAATTCACTGCAAACATTTATTTCTTCTTCGAGTAACTCTTTTCTAACCCTTCCCAGAAAAGTGTCATCGTACACACTCAAAATTGCTACTTTACGTTTAATACTTTCTTTATTCAATTTTTTAATAATCTGCTTTGTTAAGTTTATTTTTTGCTCAATTGATTTACATTCAATCAATTGAGCACCTTTAGAACCGTAGATATTTGTCCTTAAATAAGTGTTATACCCAGGGTCTAATTTTATATATTCTTCATAAAATTCACCAATTTGTTGGATATTCCGACAATTTTTGGTGAGAACATAGTTAGACGAACTTGAGTCTAGATATTTTTCAAATTGTTCAGGTGTTATAAAAAATTGTTTTTGCTGATAAAGATTAAAAATTGACTGGTTGGTAAAATCACCAAATAAAATCCAGCGCCCTTTCTGAAGTCCATTAATTAGCAGTCTATCTATAATTTCGAGATAGGGTGGTTTTAATAAATCCTGTGCTTCATCAATAATAATCTGATCATATTTATTTAGAGAATCTTTTAAAGCCTCAGATTTTAAGACAGTGTTAGGAAGAGTAAATTCCCAAAAATAATTACTACCTACCTCTGATTCTTCAGTTATATTAAAATCATTTTCCAAACTGATAAGTAATTTATCAATATTATAAATATCAACATTATGAAATCCTTTTGTTTCTTTCCTTAACCATTCACATAAACCCCGGTTGTAACATAAGAGTAAAACCTTTCGACCTATATTGGAAGATCTTTTAGCAGCTTCTATTGCTAGAAATGTTTTACCAGTGCCAGCAGAACCTTTAAAAAAAACGCGTTTATTCTCTCGCATATGATCCAAGGCCTCAAACTGTTCCTCAGTAAATTCTCTGATCTCTTTGTCCTTTTCATATGTGCGAGAGCCTGATGCTTCAGAAATTTCAAACTCAGGTCGAAGTATATTTAAAACCTCTTCAATCCTATCTTCTGTTAACTTATAATCTCCTTTGTTTTTACTTTTTTCTACTACGTGCTCTTTAGCACATTGAAAACTATATTTCAAGGATCTATAAAAGTTTCGAAATCCACCCTTATCAATTACTTCCCATGGTTGCCAAGATGGGGAATCGTATATAAATTTACACCTTGGAAATATTACAATATGCCACCATGGTATTTTTTCAAATTCTTTGTTTTTATCGATAAGATAATCCCGAAGAGAAAAACTTGTGCCTTTTACTTGTTTAAATGGACTTTTCTCAGGCTTTTTTTTATTCCCAAAATACCATTGTCTGTTTTTACAGACTATTCTTTGATGGGATTTTACTTCAGCACAAAGAATGCCATAATTGGGATTAATAATTAAGAAGTCCACCTCTCCACTAATATTCGTTTGGTGATGTGCAACATCTAATGAATGCAGAACAAGCCATTCATTAAACCTTCTATCATAAGAAAATTTTTTGAATATCTGCTTTTCACCAGGCGGTGCTGAAGCAGGTATAGTGGGAGGAATTAATCTCATTTTTTTAGATATAGCTAAAAACTTGATGTGTTAAAACCCGATCAATTTCACCAAACTGATGTCTGGAAGTAATTGGATATAAAGTCATTTTAGTCTTATCGTCATTCTCCAAATAAACATCTATCGGTTTTGTGGTATCATCCAATTTTATATCACCTTGTATAAGTTCTTTTTTGATTTCTTTTTTAAGCATTTCTGTGATATGAAAGCCCATTTTTTTATGACACTTCTTAATCACTTCTGCAGAAGTGGCAATTTTTTCAAAATCGTCTTTGGTATTTACATAATCCAGAATCGCTTTTAGGTCACTATCCTCCCCAGGTCTAATAATGCTATATGATGCCCAATTCTTAACATTATAATCTCTCGCATTTTGAGCACCCTTTGCCTTAAGCTGTGACACTACACTTGAAACACCGATTATCCGTATTTTTTCAGATAGTAAATCTTTCCAGCGTTTTTGATCACTTACAGATGTAATATATTTTTCGCCAAATTTTTTACGTGATAATTTCTTTTTTAACTCATCTGATGAAAACCCCCTATACAAATACCACATACCATTTCGAATAGAACTAGTTGGTAATTCAACTAAATCATATTTAGCATCTTCATCCTTTTTAAGTACTTCCAATTCATAGTTCGGTGTATTGGGCACTAAAACAGCATACTGATCGTCTTGAAGAGTAAGAATTGAAGAATCTATCTTCCCTTTGTTTCGACCTGCATCTTCTAACTCATTTAATCTTGATTTTATTAGTTCACGATCTATAGTATCGTCTATAGAATAATCGAATTCTAATTGATCTGTATCCCAATTATTTTCTGATTCAAATTCTGGCTTAGCCCCTTTTAAACTGGGTATTTCAGGAAACATTTCTGTAATATTGAAATTAGTAAAATCCCAATCATACATTAAACAGAATACATTTTTGGTAGGCGGAAATGACAATAATTCACTATACCATTCAGGCTTGCCTAAACAAACTATTGCATCATAGAATATTTTGAAGTCTAGCCGATCACAAGATTTGATATTTACATTGATATTTTTTTTATCAAAAAAATCAATAATCTTATTTTCATAACTTTCATTTTTATGTAAGAGGCAAACTGTTTTATACTCATTTGATATTTCACAAATTTTTTTTTCAAAATGATGCTCAGTCACGTCAAATACCTTTAATAACTGAAGACGTAAATCTTCCAAATGCTCTTTTTCAAAATCATTTAATCTATTAAACAATTTTTCTGCCCTATCATTTAATCCAATAAATTCTTGAGCCGGCAATGGTTCAGTCCTTCCTAGATATAAGACATTCTTACATAGCTGAAAAAAAGCCCGTCCTGAATTAGTCAAATTTTTAAGTTGGAAATCCCTTTTGGTATAAATAGAATTCGCAATCTTTTTATAAGTAGTGTCTTCAACAGAAACCCTATTTATTACTAAATTTCCATATTGATCATAAGTTTTCTGTATAACTGATTCTTTTTGATCCATACTTATTTTTAAAATTTAAATCCAGATAGCTCAACTCCACTTGGCAGTTTGTATTCCTGTAGAATTTGAAATTTAATATCTGATAAACTAACCATGCGATCGGTAACAAACTGTCTTTTAGCTTCTTCTTTCTGGGCATCAAATGAATCAACTAATACTATTTTAAGTTTAGATTCGGTCATATTCGCTCCTTTTTGGTATGCACGGGCAGAATCAAATAGTGTCAAGTCATTGACTACATCTTGTCTCACTTCTCTTACCCTAGTTTCTGAGACGATGTATTTTTTTATGTGATTACCCCCTTGCGATCCCGTAATCCCTAACAAATCTACAAATCTACCCGAACTTTTATCTTTATGTAGTTGAATCTGTTCTTCAAACTCAGCCGTTAATTTTCTTTTCATCCCCCATAATTCTAATCGTATTGGATTGACAGAATCCAAATATTCCATCTGTTCAATATTGTAAAAACTTTCAACGAAACTTTTTACTTTTTTATCAAAATTCTGAAACTGAACGTTATCTTGGTGACCTTCATGAACCTTAAGAACATTTCTCCCATAACAACCGAAATTTATATCCCCACAATATATCTTGAGCCCTTCACTTGTATTTTTTAATGTCCCTTCGTATCGCTTATTATTCCAGATATAAGTTGCTGATAATTCACCTCCATTACTTCTAACTTTTTCTAATATATAGTTTGAATATTCTTCAATTTTTTTTTCGAATTCTCTTTTAATCTTAATTTGATAATAACCAATTGTGAGTAAAGGCAATATGCCTTTAGAATAAGGAGCAAAAATAAATATTAAACTGTTATTAAATTCATTACTTGCTAGCGTACCACCTAGATTATAAAAGTAACTTCTCCAACTCGGTAATTTTCCACTCTTAGAATATTTAATTCTTGTTAAATCCATAAGTCTCCCCACAATATTTTTTAGCCTTTTTTACTATTAAATATTTTTGATACAATTTTAGAGATTCTTTTAGCCAACAAAGGAGGCACTGCATTCCCAACCTGTATATATTGAGAAGTTCTCGGTCCACAGAAGAAATAATTATCTGGAAAAGTTTGAATTCTTGCAGCTTCACGAACCGTTAAACTTCTGCATTGTCTAGGGTCGTAATGAATGTAGTAGTGTCCATCTTTTGAAATATGGCTGGTTATCGTCTTCGATGGTTTTTTCTGAAGTTGTACCCTGAAACGATCCGCAAATTTCTTGGTCTTAATTGATTCTTTGACATTTTTATGGTCAGGTAACAAATCTTCAGGAAAATCTTCAAGCTTTGGAGACCTATTGTAAACTTGTGCAAAAGATGCTGCAAACAGGTAGCGATGTAAATCGCTACCCATGTGTCCGCGTGATTTGTGATTACAGGCCCCACCGATTCTGGGATCATGAAACCAATCCGTTTCATATTCCAAGGGAACATAATCTGCCCGTTGTTCTACAAATTCAGCACCTGAGTTTTTATGAGGGTTTGTCAGATTTTTCACCGTCTTATTAACAAGTCTTGCAACTTCATTATCCATTGACTCCATAACTCCATTCAGGGTTATTTCTTCAACCTTTTTACCCCAGTTTTCCCAAACGTTTTTTTGTCTTGAAAGTCCACTTCTCAATCTTGGCAAATCATCTATAACAGCTTTTAAAGGCACAGAAGGTTTCTTATCCAAAATTCCAAGCCTGCTATGTAAAAAATCTTCTCTAATACCCAGTAAAATCACCCGGTGCCGTGTTTGTGGTATTCCATATTCTTCACACCGGATAACAAAATCTTTAGGCTCAAACTCGGGATCATCAAAAAGATTGTTTCGAGGCTCTTTAACCAGTGAAAAAATTCTGTATCCAGGCTCTTTCAAATCCTCCATAATTTTCTCAAAAATGGAATTGGATTTTGATCTTGCTGAAAGCAATCCCTTAACATTTTCCATGACAAAAACAGCAGGACGGTGAGCCTCAATAATTCGAAGATATTGCTTGTACAAATCCACCCTGTCATCTTCATCTGCATCTAATATTGTTCTCTGATTTCTTGACCTCCCAACGATTGAGTATGCCTGACAGGGTGGGCCTCCCAGTAATATCCAGTCTTCTTCACCTTCCAGCGCTTCTTCTATCCATTCATCAACCAAATCCGGATCAACAGAATCATCATCAAAGCCAAGTTTAGCTTGCTTTGCTTCCTTCTTAGCAGACTCAACTTTCTCTTGAAACTTTTCTAAGCCAAATAATTCATCTTTGCTTAAATCACCACGTAATACCTGATAATATTCTTCGGGCACTTCATCCGGATGAAACTGACGATAAAAACTTCGAAATGTAAGCGTTTCATGTGCATAATTTTCCATTTCAATGGACAGTACAGTTTTAAAAATTCTTTCTCTATCATCGTTAAATAAAGAACTGAATCCTTCACCCAGACCTCCGGGGCCTGCAAATATGTCGATCACAGGTATACTCATCTGCTGTTTTCTAAAACCTCAACAATTCTGATTAAAGTCTTTTCTTTCTTTTCCGGCTTCAACTCACATTCCCAAATGACTATAACATTCCAGCCTAAATCCTTAAGCTGTCTAACATGCTTTTCATCTCTTTGTCTATTACCAAACAGTTTATTTTTCCACCACTCGATTCTGGTTTTAGGAATTTTAAAGTCTTCACAACCTTCATGAGCATGCCAGAAGCAACCGTGTACAAAGATAACAGAATTATACTTTGGTAAAACTAAATCCGGCTTACCGGGTAAATCTTTAACATGCAGGCGGTAGCGAAATCCATTGGTATGAAGAAACTTTCGAACCATCATTTCAGGCTTGGTATCTTTAGCCTGAATCTGGCTCATGTTGTAACTGCGCGTTTCCGGTTCGTGTACGTCTGCCATATCAATAATCCCCCATCCCACGAATTACATTCCTTATACCACCACGTGGATTTTCCACATCGCCTTTGTACCTGGGAATTATATGGATATGGGTGTGAAATACGGTTTGCCCGGCAGCTTCATTCATGTTAAAGCCGATGTTGAATCCGTCTGGTTGGTATTTCTTTTCCAAGATCGTTTTCACGCGCTCCACCATAATTTGGCAGGCAGTTTTTTCTTTATCGGTCATTTCAAAAAAATTGGCTGATTTCCGCTTGGGAATCACCAGCGCATGACCTTCAGTAACCGGGAATTTATCGTAAATGCTATAAACCGTAACGAGTTCAGAAACCAATTCAGCATCCGGTGACGGATTTTCAAAAATGCCCTCTTTCCCATTGTCTACCTGTGTAAAATGTTGGTATTCGTAGATTTCACAAAAATCATTTTTAAAGAATGTTCTGTAAGGCAATTTTACATTGCACTGATAGGTAGGAACTTTGTGAACATAATGTGTTCGGTAGCCAGTTCTTTTCAAATCCCGGCGAACTGTAAAATAGGCTTTCCCAGTTGGCTTCAACAACTCACTAATTGACATCAACACTTCAGCCTGCTCCTCCGGAAGCAGCACGTTTAGCACATACTGACAGATAATGGTATCAAACTTTTGCTCCGGATAATCGGGTGCATAATGAGGGTCGTAATTGGTACAGTTTATATTTTTTGATTTCAAAAACTCAGCATCTTTTCCATAACCTGAGCCAAAATCCAACACCTCACCTTTTAGCACTCCCATATTGTAGAGCTTGCGGGTTGGATAGGAAACTTTCTCCCTTTCTTTTGCGGTAAAGTGTGAGTTAGGATTTCCTTTCATTACAAATTGAACTCCTCAAAACCGCGGGTTTCGATTAAATACCGGCTTTTTTCTTTCAACGAGTGAAATGCCGGGTTCTCCCAATTTGAATTATCGAAATCCTGACGGGTAATCAGATTTATATTCAGCTCTTTTTCAAAACCGTTTTGTTCAGTTTCACGAAGAAACTGCCAGTAAAAGATAATTCGGTCTTTCCGCTTATCCAGAAGTTCAAGCGATGGGATTTTGTCTCTCTTGCGATTGTTCACTTT
>LFIK01003503.1_pt1 | contig 12743 bp, 8 predicted proteins | sample 643401 | NCBI WGS metagenome assembly LFIK01 (sample SAMN03777447, study PRJNA286221) | soda lake metagenome | biome: soda lake; feature: Kulunda steppe; material: water; isolation source: sample T5-Br brine of Lake Tanatar-5 | place: Russia: Kulunda steppe | collected 2010-07 | reverse complement strand
TTTCCAAGCCGCGGGCGAAGCACCGCGGCGGCCTCAGGCATACGTAACCTATCCACACATCTTGGTCACACTCCGGATGGCCCTGCGCCCTGACGCCGCGAGAATTCCACGGAAACGAAGGATCAAGTTTTTGACGCCCTCCGGGAGAGGTCCGGGACCTGGGCTCCGCGGGACGGTGGATGGATATTCCCCGGATAATGGACGGACCGGCACCCTGAGACTCCGTCTGAAAACTGTGTCACAAGTACAGCAATTTAAAGTCCAGCATTCAAATGTATGTTATGTCCACGAATGCGGAACACGCTGAGATGACAATCGCGAAGCTTCTGGTCGAAGCTTCAGCCCGGAACCAACGCTGCTTGGAACCCAAGTTATATGAACCGAAATCCATATTTTTAATCTTTATTATCCATGAACTCCGCAATGCGCTGAAGTGCCTTACAAAGTTCCGGTCAAAGCTCCTGCACGGAACCTATGCTGCTTGAAACGCATGCAATATGAACCTTTCAAAAACAATTCTTAATCCTTGGAATACGGGATGTGCTGAAGTGCAATCGCAAAGCTTCCGGCCGGTTGAAGGTTGAGCCTATGTTATATGAACTATAAACAATGACTGAAATTCTTCGATATTTTCAAGGTAACATCGATCCTTTGTCCCAAAGTTGCATCCGCGCTGGATCAGCGACACTGACAGTGTGCCACTCAAACCCCTGTAACTAAATGTCCCTATTTCCAGTTATGGGACTTCAAGTTTGCCAGCATGCTGCTTAAGAGACCTGTCTTTGAGGCAAGCTTGAGCACACATGCACCTGCAGCTGCTTCAGAAACCTGTCTATGATCATTGACTCATGAGGCCCGCGGCTTGGCAGCTGCGTCTAGTTTGCAGGACCACCCTATTTACCCATCCTTACTTATCCGGCTTAAAAGCTAAAAATATTTTTTTTTGCTGAATTTTTTACACTCTCGTTATTGACTCCTTGAGCAAGTTAGACTGGCTCATGTGCAATACGTTTGTTCATGCCCTTTGCAGGAGAAGTCTTTTTGTATTGTAGCTTACCTTTCTCAATTGCTGAACTCTGTGCTTGTTGTTATCCTCGTGAACGCCCGCCCAAACGCAAGGTCCTCCGACACGGGCGAGCGCATTGATGAGGCTGATATTCAGGGGCTAAGGTAGGCATTATAGGTCAAACCACAAGTGCAGCACACTGCTTGAAAGTGCTGCGCTTGTCTAAAGCCTACGAGATATTCTGAAATAGTGTGTTCCTCCTTAAACATCTAAAACTTTGAAGTGTGTTAAGTAGTTTGACTTCTTTTTTCAGGTACATCATTTTGGGTGGCTCATTTGACGACTTCTCCTCTGGTAACTTAGCATCTCTTTGGCTGGGTGCTGGTTTGCTTCTGACAGCCTTGAGTCTGTCCCTGAGCCCTTTGTTGCTGTGGTTGTACTGCCTCTTGCAAGCAGCCTTGCCTGGCATGTGGCATGGGTATTGGGCTCACTACCCGTGACGGATCTAGCAATGTCTATCTTTTCCTCGTTGCTCCATGCTTGCAGGTTGGTATGAGTATGTAGGACAGAGTTTCATGATTCTGTTGTTTATTCAGCTGCTGATTCCTTTTATAAATATATTAATCGACTTTGCCATCAAGTGGATAAAGCGTGGGCTTGTGCGTTGTAATGAGGACGCTACTCAGGTGCGCTGCATATGCTCATTAAATCTGTTGTCCCCCAGGGAATAAGGCTTGTAGCATATTGCAGTTGAGCAAGTTTACAAAGAGGCACGTTTGGTCCCAAATAAGAACCCAACTTCTTGAATCTGAACATTTAATCACTGACATTCAATGCAAATAAGAATATCATTTGCCTGCATTTACAAAATGTGACAGTCATTGACTCATGGTCATGGTCCGGACTTATTTGAGCAACATTCTTGTGATTGTGTTATGCTGCAGTTGGAGTTCGATGACGCCTACAACTATCCTGAATTTTTGCTGCAACAACGTGTGGCTGACCTGATGTTAAATGTAAGTATAGCTCTCAGCATGTCCATCCGTCTGCTTGGTGCAACTTAATCCTTCTGCTGAACAAACAGTGTTCAGACTCCTGTCTTAGCTTCTTTTGTGCACTGTATTTTATTTTAATGGACTTGTCATTTGCATCTCAAGTGTGCTTATCCAAACACTATTATGGCATAAGTACGCCTTTGCATGTTGTAATAATGCAATATTCCGAGTTATGTGCTTAAGGAAATGTCTTTGTTGCAAATGAGGGACCAATAAGGCAATCCCCAGCTTGAGTTATAATGTGCCCTGCTGCCTAACAATCCCAGACTAAAATCTACCGTTAAGCTCCTAGGGATCTTGCGACCTGATAATTCCATCACCCGCTCGCAACTTATTAGTAAAAAACATCTTTCAAGGTGCTCGTAAAGTATCTCAGTTCAGTTCCTGCCCCTCCTAGCCTCCCCAAATCGACCAGCGTGCCTCATTGGGACGGGAGGCACTTTTCTTTGTGGGTTGGACCAAGCAGAAGTGCACAAGGGGCAACAGGAATTGTGAATCTGGCTGATGCCCGGCTGGGTGGTGCTGCTAACGCACCATTGCTGCCAGACATATCCTGCACTACATTAGCCAGTGGGCAGTCTCAGGCTGGGGGGCTGGATCATCTTCATTCCCCAGGAAGGTGCCATGGGAGTATTATACTTCTGTCCATGCATGGTGGTCATGCTTACATACATGCAAGCTTGCAAGAGCACACATGTGTGCTGTCCATAGGAGCAGCACAGGCCTAGAGGGGGTTGAGCGGGATAGCCCTGAAATGCGGAATTTGAAGAGGGGGAATGAGAGCATTGTCTGAGTGAGCATGTTGCACCTCAGAAGGTAAGCACATGACACATAGTTCGCTAAAAATGGCTCAAATGCTGAGGCCTCGCAACCCTGTAATACTCACAAATGAACTAATGTAGATAAAACAATTGTTAATGTTGGAGGACCTCTCAAGATTTAGAAGTTGCAAGATCAAGAAGCCAATCGTTGGTTTGAAAGTATGTCATTATCAATTCACCATTAAGGAAAGGCAGAACACCTGGGTATACCATTGTTATTTTTTAAACTTCTAGATGTCGTAATTAGGGCCTTAAGAGCCACATGTCACTGGTGAATCCCCTGACACATTAGGATCATGTCATGCTGGATGAATGGTTCATAAACGTCCAATACCATGAGAATATAGAATTCACTCTACCAGCGCATTGCATAATTGCATTGCAGTCTATAACGTGACACGACATCTGTCGTATGTTGCAGAACTTCTTCCTGTATAATGCTTTCGTGAATGAAGCATGCTTGTTTTGCTCACATGTGCACGTAAATCCTTGGGGAAAGCTTGACACAAATTGCAAGGGTGGTATGCATTAAGAATTGACTGGTGTTTCCATCTCGAGCCGGCCCCGTCAAATCACCCAAATTGTTCCTTAGGCTTTACACTGAGACGTCTGGCCCCTTTCCAGGCTACTTGCAGGCATTTGACGCTACAAGCTCCCTTGGCAAATGTACTGTCGGTAATTGTGCACTCCACAGGTGTCTGTAGCAATGCTTTTCTACAGTGGCATGCCTCTCTGTAGCGCTGTAGTCATCATAGTGTTTGCCATCACAAACCTTATTGACCGCTGGGCAGTGGTTTCCCTGATGAAAGTCACCCGCTATAGCTCTGAGCTCCCGCGTCTCATTCTGGGTGAGCCTTCATTTGAACAATATTATTTTGTTTACCATGTCCTGCTTCTGTTGGAAATGCTGTTGTTGCTGTGCTACCCATGCTCTTATCCTCATGCTCTTTCATGAGCATGGCTTAGGTTAAGTGAAGTCGTGCACGAGGAGGTTGACTTTGAATCATAAGAGCTGTAGCACTTTGATGTACTTTTCAGTACTTACCTCTTATTCATTACAGTTGTCTGCAAGTTTATATTTTGAATTGTTACTGTATCCTGCGGGAAGTGAGGTGTTCAGGCAGGTAGCATTGCACCACATTTGCAGCTTGAAGGAATTCTGATCGTTTTCCTTTCCAACCCCTGCCTTTCCGTGTCCCACTTCTACAACATTTGCAGGCCTTCTTCCAATAGCTTTGTTCCTTCACTGCTGTTTTGGTCTTTGGATGCACACATACTTTATGATTGGGAAGTATGATAGTGATGCCACAGCACTATTTATCCAAATTGGAGCAGGTAGGGCCAAGGTCAGGCCCCTTGAGGAGGGCGCACTAAAGCTTTATAGGGTAGCGGCTGTTGGCTTGCCTCCATGAAGGGCGGTACTGCATGCTGAGAACGACCTTTGAATTCTGGCATCTTATTAGCATCACAAATGTGGCTTTGGGGCGCATCCAAGGCCAGAAGGCTGCAAAACGTGTTGTTAATACCATGGTAGATCAGTCAAGGTATCCATAATCATTTCTTAAGCGCGCTTCAGCATCTTTCCAAAAGGGGTGAGTAAAGCTCCCAGGTCTTTAATGATTATGAGGGCGCCCATTACAGATGCGCTGTCCATAGAGCTAAAGAATTCTGTCCATCAAGCTAGGAAATAACAAAGGTGCCCCCGTTGTATGGTATTTTCTGCGTTTGCCACCTGCGCACAGGCCAATCCAGGAAAAGCAAGATTGACAACAGTGACCATTTTGGGTACTACTTGGATGGGCATGCTGTACTCTCTCGCATATCTCAGCCAAATGGATTTGGCCTTCTACTGTTAGTCTTCATCATGTTCATTTATCTCACTTACAGGTATGAGCACTAACAACCTTATCATAAATCTCCAGGTTTATGTTGAGTTGTTCGTCTTGTTTTGCTGACCTGCACAGGTGTATCTGCAATGGACATTTGATAAATTTGAAAGATCTGCTGCCAGTTTGCTTCTAACAGCCCTAGCATTTTACTCTGAAAGCATTCCTATGCCTTTGTTTGAGGCATAGACCATAATCATAATTCATCCAGTTGTTACCAATCAACATCGGCACAGGTACCTCCTCGCTGGTTGGCTCAACCCTTTGATACGGCTGTGGTTACATGGCATCGAGCAGGATGCACAAGAGAACCCAGTGCAAGAAGGTAGTCATGCGCTGGCTTCAGAAGAATATGCATTCCTCTTGTACAAAGGATTAACTCTCTGGTTGCCTTCCCCTCATGAGGTGTTGATGCAGTACTCACAGGTCCACAAGGTGCACAGTTGGGTATCATTATGCCATCCGTACAGCATATAAGTTACAATGTGCCAGTACAAGTCAGAACATGCCAATCATTTGTGGCAGCTCGTGGTAAGGCCACAGTCGCACGCAAGAGTTTTCATGATTCATGCAAAACAATTTGGTAATATGGGCAAATATTTTCAGAGGGGTGATTGTGGGTATGATTTTAGCATGCTCCCAGGGCATGGTCTCCCTGACGCGCAGTTTTCAAGCTTAGTGTTAGATGGTAGCCCTGCTTGACAGCTTTTCACAGCACCTGAGTTTGAAAACTGCGCGTCAGGGAGACCATGCCTAATGGGCCGCGGCGTGAACCCTACTTCTCACAGCCAGATGTCCACACCAGATCAGCCACTACACCAAATTACATGCTTTTTGGTGTTTTGGTGCTCTTGTAATGAATTAACATCATTGCAAAAGAATTGGATTGAATCCATTCAGTAATTGGTGAGATGTGCATTTTGGGTCGTTTCCCTTAAAAAAATTCAGCAAAAGGGGTGCCAAAATGGATCAAAATCCGACCCCCTCCAAACCTCAGTTTCAACATCCAATATCAATTTGCAACATATTACAAGTATGTTGATGGTGTTTTGGGGGTAGAAAGACATGTGGTTGGGTCGTGTTGAGGGCATACGTGGGCTGTTTATGCCAAATTAGGCCAAAAATAGAGGCTGAGCACCCACCCAGGCCACAAGGGTCGTCCATTTCACCCCAAATTTTACCAGTAGCCTAGTTATATGATATTTTTACAGTTTGCATCAAAAAAGGAGCATGCCCGGACTTTTGGTCAGACAGCCCCCTCTGGGAAATTCCAAAAGTTCGAATGTTGTCATGGGAACTTCATCAAACGACCATCTGAATAGAATGCCCCTTAAACAGTTCTTTTGTTTGAAACCAGCGTATCTTCATGCATTTACAATACCTCAGAATGGGGAGGCATAGACAGGAAGACCTCACCGTAAAGGGCAGATAGGGCCAGGCCAAGATGCCCCAGCCCATGCCAATGTGCCAAGAGGGTGTGCAAGCCTGTGGCCAGGCTTCCCATCCTGCCCAGGGGCCCAACTCAGTCTGCGTTTCCCATTGCTGAAGCATGGCAAAGAGATAGCTAACGCAGGCCGCAGTACAGGGCAAACCCCTATTCTGAAGCAGCAATTAGCTATGGGCGTGGGCATGGGTAGTAGCAGTACACAGGTGTACAATGAGAGCTACAAACCACTGCATTTGTAAGAAAATAAATAACTAAGGTGTAATGCCCAGCGACAAAGGCACACAAAGGGAAGCCTAGCCAGAGAAATTGTGCATGTCGACATTTAAGAGACAACCTGCTGGACGAAAAGACGGGAGTGGGTCTGCAAGAGAACCTGCGCGTGTGTGAGTACATAGATGAGTTGCCTGGTAGCGTGTACATGCTGCATGTTAAAGAGTGCTGGTGGGTTGTTGCACGTTCACATGCGTGTGCACCTTTCCCCAACTTGCTGCATACCTACAGCCTCAAGCAGCTCCACCATGTAGCACATTGTATGGCAGGCTGTATATACATGTATATACCGTACTGTGAGGCTGCAATCAGTGCTGGTTAGTAAGATCAATGAAAACCCTAAATTTCCACTTGTTGAGATCATAGTTTCATGGAACTTGCTGGCGAGAATGTGGGCATGAATGATACAATTATTAGAGGTCATAAGGTTAACAGAGAAAGCGTTCTTCAACTAGGTTGCACAGGTATGGGCGTTTCCAAGGATATTTGAAAAATGAATTATGTAATACAGGTGTGACCGCATTTTTTTGTCATTTGGATTTAAAAAACATTCTGAGTGTGACCGCGGCCTAAGAGAAGGACCATAATTATAGCTGATAACCAAATCAGAACCAGCCTTAGATCTCAGACAAATTATGGTGTGGTGGGATGTCTGCCATGCACCTGGTAGTCTGCACATTCCTCCTTGCTCCAGCTCCGGCCTCTGTACCACCTGCAGCAGACCGTATCCCCGGCTCCCAATCTTAAATGGTGGCATTTTAGTGTACTTAATTCTACCAAGTTTGTGCGCTGCATGAGCAACAAAGGTTAAAAAATGTTGTAGCCATTCAACGACGCAACTGCCTGAATCTCAACTCGCTTGTATTCACTCACTGCTTCTTAGGGCCTTACATAGAAATCAAAATTACACAAATACTTCAACTGCAAAGCTAATGGAAATAAAGTAACGGCATAAAACTTGATTTACTCGCAGGTATGAAAAATAGTAAAGCGTACCGCATCCTAAGGAAAGTCATGGCTATGCCAGGCCCCAGCATTCCAGGTAAGCTCTTACACTTGTTGAAAAAAAAGAAAGACTGTGCAGGGGTTTATTAAGTGGGTCGTGTGCATTGCTAATGTTTTATAAACGACGTTGTGTAGATACGTATGCATTTAAGTCTTTACGTGCTGTGTACTACGGAGGATGTGCTGTTTTGCAATGAGCTTCCTTGTTTCCTGAACATCTGGAGCTTAAGATATTTGACATTGTTTGTTAATGCTTCCTGAAATTAAATCACACCAATGCATTGGGTCATATTGTATCCCAAATTATAATGCACCAAGGCTGTGTCATTTGCCTGTTTTGGATTTGCAATGTGCAAATGATTCAGTAAAATTCGAAATATGCTGAATGAGTTGATCGTGTGCCTGTGAGCTTGGAGAGCTGGCAGAGGAGGGGGAGGCACTTACTCCCCGCCACGCCAGCTGACCCCCCCCCTCCCTCCCCCCTGACCTACGTATATACATCTAACAACAATGCTTAAGGCTATGTTGCTAATGTGGGTGGTGCAAAACGGAGCAAAACAGGTGCATCGCAGTGCCCATTTAGTGGAGGGTCTTTAATCCATGAATTGATGTTTTACATACGGCAAATAATTTGGTGAAATACAAATTCACAAATGATTTGTAATGTGCAAATGACACAACCCTGCAACGCACCCACAATTGAACTCCCTTACTGAGCAGGCATGCCCCCTTGCCCAGAGAGTGATGATGATGAGATGACATTTGAGGAGGCTTTGTTGTCTGAGAAGCTTCAGGGTATACCAACTTATAGAATGCCTTTCCATCCAAGGTATGGCCTCGAGACAATAACCGAGACTTTAATTTGTAAACAGCATTTGGCAAACTTTTCCATTTTGCCTTCCTTGAAGCCTGACACAAAGTTAATTGTCACCTCCCAACCTTGAAAATGAACATGCTGTTGATTCAGTATTGAATCACCATCTGTTATGCCTAGGGTTGCTGAAACAGTATATATATGCAGTAGGTTTACCAAATTCTGTGCCAATTTGCCAGAATGTACGAGGTATTCGTATAGTATTCAGCAGCTCTGGTTATTCCCCATATCCTATGTCAAGCTTCTGCAATTTTGAGCAAAAGCAAAGAAAGACACAACTGGTGGTGCTGAATAGCATCTTGGTCTTGATATATTGGAGTGCCAGACGATGTCGGACAGGTCTGGTAGAAAGGATAGACAGATAGTCTGTATATTATCACAGCATACTACGGAGGCAGACAGAGTGTTTGCAGAGCAATCACATTACCAATTCTGTCAGCAATCACAAGCAAATGAGTGCAGAATTCATTCCATAACTTAAAATTTACAACATGCAGGTATGCAGATGTGTTCAGCGGCCTCCTTCACGGAGCTATTTGGTTCAAGATGCTGGGACCATACCGCTACACCAGGCTGGTGAGCAGAAGCATGATTTTGGACCTTGATTTGCCTTAAACTGAAAAGAGCGTTGGTTCGAGGAAGGAAGCGCTGTGAAAATGACTAGATTGCTAGCCTAATTAAATGTTCACAAAAAGAAACCACAATCGCCTTTTGGAGCAGGTGCCTAAAAAAGAAGTGGAGCTGCTCTCTGTGTACCAAGTTACCGTGAAAACATCACACAAAGCAAGAGCTGGGACGGACTCTGACATCTTAATCTCTCTGCAGGGTGAAATGGACGGCAGGGTAAGCCAGGATTGAGAAGAATGCTAGCCTTTGGCTTAGAAGCCTAAAAGTATGCATTGCTCTTCTTTCATCAGAATCCGGAGCACGCAAGCTGTATCTATATTCTAGTCCAAGTAGTCATGTTGTTGCTTGTGAATGCATTTATCAGCTATCATCTGAAATGTTTGAAAGCACACACCCAAACAGCACGACGGAGTATAGAAGTGAGACTGCCTTGTCAGTGCCTGTATTGCTTGTTCAAGCCTGAAGTCTGACTGCAGAACTGGGAGAAACATGTGTGTACAAGCTCTGTCAAGCACGTTCATGACTCAAGGAGCCATTGCACTTATGTTATTCTTATGTTTTCTTGCTTTGCTCAAAAGTTCCTCCACCAAAGCACACTAGCGCTTGACTTGCTGAATTCATCTTTTTATAATTGATCCCGCAGTTTGTGGCTTCTGGGCCTCAAAGCCTTGATCAGCAGACTATAAACAACTTTGAGAGAGGATCTGTGGACAAATTTGACCTAAAAACCCGAGATGTTGGGAATATAACATACATCGAGGTATGCAATAGCCTTATTGCTCCCTTCAAAATCAGATTCTGTGTGGCTGCATATATCAAACACATCTTGCACACTTGCACCAAATGCATGTCTACACTGAGTCCTTGCGCTTATTGATTGAGTAGGAAGATGGGCCTTCTAATAATTGTGGACTGCAAATTGTGCATGCATGTAGGTAAGGTAGGCAGTGAGGTTGTTCGAACTATATCTAAAGCATGAGGTTAGGCCTACTTTTGAAAATTGAACTGTACAATGTACAACAAGAGAGTGTCCTTGGTACCCTTGTTCTCCACTAGATGATGAGCAACGGCAGGGGCTTCGGAGCCGCTTGGCACCTTGAAAGTGTGACTGTATTAGACACTCTTCGAGGTGATTGCCAAAATCTTGTAGAAGTTGACTGTGACTGACACTTTTTGAGTTGTTCATAATGTTTGCTAGTGCATGCAGTGAACGCATCGCATAGACAATTAAGCTGCATGTTCTCATCGTTAAAAATACAGCACATCTCTGATTGAGACACTCCTTATTTTTGCAAACATTAGTGCTGGTATGCCTGCACAGGGCCTGAAGCTCTGCAACCCTTGTCATGGATTGAATTGCACGTGCCCATGCGCCCATGAGCCCCCGGAAAAAATGCCAACCTTTCCATGATGTCTCTCTTTGAATTCAGGCAAAACATACCATTTCCCTTGCAACCGATGGTTGGATCCCCAACACCCAGACAGTCTTGTCCAGAAGCTGTATCCTTCAAACACCCTTTTGAACCCACTTAAGGTGGGTGACTGGTAAAGAGCTTTTAACCAACCAAGCAAATTCACTTCAGAGTTCACAGGAACTTGGGATGTATGATGCAAAAACTCTGTTTGTCGCGTATTACTAAGTTGTTATTTCAACCTTGTGACCCTTTTGCTTGCCCCCTCGCAGTCTGCTGGTACTGATGCTGGAAATTTGGGGGGTCAAGGCAAAGCAGAGACTGTCATCGAATTTGTAGACGCCACAGGCGCAGCTAGGGATATGGAGCAAGCCCAACGGAAGAAGAAGCTGGTGCGTGCTTTTCCAACAATGCTGCAGAGTACTAGATAATGTGATGATGGTGGCAGGCGAACATTTGTCTTGCTCCAGTCTTTGCGTCACAGGCATGCTTAGCTCCAGTCATTGTGTCACAGTCATGCCTGCCACGGTGTGTCTCATATACACTCCCTACCTTGTGGCATTTTCTACTCTCAGACTCGGACCAAGCTTGGCTGGCGAGTTTCCCCAACTCTGATATTAGATGCCGGTGAAGCCTCTTTGGATGACAATTGTCAAGATTTGAAGGAACGGGGCCTTGGACCCAAGCTGGCTACGTACATCGCCAACATGGCGCAAAGAATGGAGGTATAGCTTGTTGCTGCAGATGCGTACCAGCCGATGTGGTGCCTTGTTGTTTCTCTTAACACAGAGGCACTTAAAGGTCCAGGGCTAGTCAATTGCTCACTTACCTGTCGCTTCAAAGGGCCTCACCGCCATTGCTTAACCATAAATGTTTGCCTGTTATACCTTAAAAAATGCTACTCCTGGTCATGTGACTTGCTGCTGCACCATGTTTGCAAAGCTCCAATTGTGTTGAATCCGACAGGTACTAGATGTATTTTACAATGTCAATTTAAATCAACCGCATTGCCAACTGTTTGGCCATCACTCTGCAAGCTCAAATATTTCAGCTGGTGCTCATTGCATGTGCAATTAGCCAGAACATGCATGCAGCTCCTTGCTGCAGAGTGCCTGTCTGCTCATCATCCATGCAGGTACCTATGGCCAGCACACCAGAATATGTTCGCCAAGCACTGCAGCTTGAACAGACAATGGTTCAGCAAAAGCAACATGCAAAGCTTGCTTCAAAGCAAATCCAAAATGGCGCGCCAGGTCTAAATCAACAGCACCAGCTAAAGAACAGCATCGTGACTCCGCAGTCTCAGCACAGGCAGCTTTGCCAGCATCAACAAGCTGTGATCCCGGAGAATCTTCGTTAGTAGCAAGCCTCTGGCCAAGCAAGAATTGCAAAGGACTAGTAGCTGCTGCAGCAGGATCGGCAGCCAAAACAATGTCAAGGTTACCCTGTACTGCCCTTGGTTCTTCACGGCTGCACACCTTGGTTTGACACACATCACATGTGCTGCCTCTTACAAAGCCTGTTGACTCGAACCTGTCAATTTTTATGACCTTCATTAATATAGGGGTTGAATTGTAATTGCAGCAACACCAATGCAAGTTGTTTGTGGGTGAGCGGGTTCCCTGTAAACAATCATCAACATATTTTTTGTACAGAGCACCTCATGATTTTTTATTACGTTTCTATAGTCCAGAAACCTTTATTTCCCTTTGTCAGCACTGGTGATTTCATTGCTAATTCACTTCATTTCAATTCTGTGGAGGCCCTTCAGGTTCTGAATTGTATCATGTGTGCTGGAAGGGGGCGTGCGCTTACTGTGCCTTTAGATGTTTAATTTTCATGTTTGCGCCAATTTGATGTAGAACTAAGTATTGCTGGCCACTTCTTGTGAAATGTTGCTTAGAATGAGGAGTGGGATCTGGATATTTCTGAAATTACGTTAACGTCCATCTGTCAGACAGGTGGGTTGAATGCTGGGCCTAAAATGACCCTTATCTGATAAGTTATCATATCATAACATATTGATGGTGGAGGTTTGCCTGGTGCTTGCACCAGATGTAAACTTCTTCCTTAATTCACGCAAACAGGCGTTACCTTGTTAGCGCAGTCTTTTCTTTTCTTTTCTTTTTTCATATCAGAAATGGAAATGGGAAGTTCCCAAGATACAAGTTTAAGTTTGACCTTCAGCCAGGTAGTTTGACTGATCAGGTTGTTGGTGAACACCAGCCATCAGATAAACATCCATAAGCTTTGAAATAAAACGATAGGAATCATTAGTTTGTTTCTGGAAAAAATTGAAGACATCTTCAGAACAAGCTTGAGAGAAATAAAAAGCTCCAG
>LFIK01003502.1_pt1 | contig 12745 bp, 19 predicted proteins | sample 643401 | NCBI WGS metagenome assembly LFIK01 (sample SAMN03777447, study PRJNA286221) | soda lake metagenome | biome: soda lake; feature: Kulunda steppe; material: water; isolation source: sample T5-Br brine of Lake Tanatar-5 | place: Russia: Kulunda steppe | collected 2010-07 | reverse complement strand
GGGCGGGGCAGGGTGGGTGCGCGATGGGCGAGGGCCTGCTCCCTCCTCTGTGTGTGCTTTTGTATGTGTGTGTCTGCTTTTGGGAGGGTGATGCCCTGAAAGCTTGCATGTGTCCACTGTTGTGCACGCGTGCCACTTAGTGGGAGCATGCGCATCCGTGTGTAGGCACGCGCGTGCACAGACATCGGACTTTGTGCGTGCACATGTACACACATGCGCACATCACCCGCATGCATCATCCCCATGCGTGCATGCTAAGGTGGCGAGGCCCTGGCCCACCAAATAAATGCTTGTCTAGGGCCGGCCTCAGAAGCAGCACCTCAGCAGCGCTGCCGAGCAATCGCACGATTTTTCTCGAACGCGTTGCAGTGCAAGCGTCCTTTCCAGAGTGCAACACCAAAGGCTGTGGGGTCAGCAGCAGCTTCAGCTGCGCTCTACACCACTATGGCAGCGTAAAGAATGACGTGACGTGCTCATTGGGTCCCATTGGGTAGTCGGCACCAGGCGCTTCTGCGTCGTGCATTCTCCACACTACGCGATCCCTGCGACACCTGCAGTGTTACACCTGCAGTGTTACACCTTCCCCCCTTCAGTGTGGCACCCCCTCCCCTCTGTGACGCATGTCCAGTCATCTGTGACGCATGTCCAGCCAAGCACCAAAAACGCACAGCATGTCCAGTCAAGCACCAAAAACGCACAGCATGTCCAACCATGACCCTGTGAATGTGACTGTGTGTGCGCCTCTGTGACTCCGCACAGGGTGTACCTGGCCAAGCTGAAGCTGGCCAGGGAGATGGACTTCTACCCGGGGCGCCTGGCAGCACTCACACCAGGCATGACCGGCGCAGACATCAGCAACGTGTGCAACGAGGCGGCCCTGGTGCGTGGGCCTTAGGTGTGGACGCAGGCGTGTGGGCGCGGGTGGGGCCGCGCTGTGCCGGGGAGGGGTGGAGGGAAGTGTTGCACGTGCTGGCCGCCCATGCTGAGGCCACTTCCCGAGGCACTTGCCTGCCCTGCAGCACAAAAGGAAGGTTGCGTGCACATGCAGCAGAGCTTTCCTGCGCATGTGTGGCGCGCGTGAACCGCCATGAGGGGGTCGCTTGGGGGACAAGGCACTAGGCAGTGGGCAGCAGCGCTGCCCTCTCCCCAGCCAAAATTGGGAGGCAGCGCGCTCTGTGTGTCTGCAAGGGCTTTGATTGAACGACACATGGGAAAGCTGCGGGGCGGCTTGCACCCTCTGCGCGCAGCACACCCATTGTCGAGATGCAGGCCCTTCCCCCCCCCACCCTCCTGATCATCTACCTCACGCCTTCCTTAAGGCGCACACCTTTCACGCCACCCATGCTGCCTCAATGGAACGCCGCACGCGCGCGCATTGAGCGAGGAGCAGCACACGCCTGTGTGTCCTGTGCCTGCCTGCCAGCATTGAAAGCACATGGCACTCCTTCCATATGACTCAAGACCTGCTGGGCGCCCATGTCTGCCTGCCATGCGCGCTTCTCCATATGTGTGCTGCTGCGCAGTTTGCTGCCCGCCTCGACCTGGATCGCATTGACCTCTCCCAATTTGAGGCAGCCATCGATCGCGTCATTGGAGGGCTGGAAAAGAAGAACAAGGTGCGTTCCGTGCGCTGTGTGGGGAAGGAAACTAGGTTGATCCTGGAGGGCAGGCGTGCGTCCTTGGTTCATCATGTGCTGCTGCACATGGGGAAGAAAAGGACGTGGCAGGCAGCACATGACAGGTGTGTGCTTGATCATCAGGTTGATGCGTGCTCAGGCAGGCGCGCGACACAGGCACTCAGCCCCGACCATGGGCGTACGGAGGGAACGAAACAGAGGAGGGCCACAAACTGCTTTGGCAACCCAAAACGTGGCTTACGCGGGCGGCCGTGTCATGCCCTCATTCAGACCACCATGCGGGTCACACAGAGAGCGCTTTATTTGCTGAGTCCAGAGCTGCAAAAGGGGCCTCCCGCTGCGGTCCGAGTTGCTGCTGCTGGCAACGCTGCAGCCTGTGGGATGCCAGGACAGAGGGGGGATCTCTGGTCACGCAGCGATGGCCCACATGTCCTGTGCCGCACCAAAAGAGTTGCAAAGTGTTGCAAGATTCTCCACCCAATGCGCATGATGCACATGGGCACTGCTCTGCTTTGTTGGACCTGGCCTGCAGCAGCTTGCCTCGCTTTTGTAGTACCTGAGGCTGCCAGGCCCTGGCTCGCTTTCAAGCTAGGGAGGCAAATGCAAGTCAGGCACAGCACACTGCATGTGTGGTGTCAAGCTAGGGAGGCAGGCAAAAGGCCCAGATGCTCCAACCAGGAATTGAGCTCTCCATGCATCTGTGGCAGATTGCTCATTGGCCATACTTGGGCGCGCAAGCTCCAGGGGCGGTGTCTTTTGCTGCAGCCTTGTCCCTCTGCTGCGTGCACCCCAAGATGTGGGTCCGCCCCTCTGTGTTGGGCCAAAACTGCAGAGGCATTGCCTGCAGGCATTGCAGCAAAGGAGGAGGGCGGGGGTGATTGTTGGGATGTTGCCCCGCCTGGCATGCATTGAGGCAACAGACTCCCATACGCGGGAGGAGGGCAAAGATGGGAAGATGTGTGGGCAGAGTAGAAACACTTCACGCTCTCCCAGGCAGCACGCTGCTGGACCTGGCGCCGCAGCCAACAGATTCCTGTCGTCTGTTTTGAAACGGCAGCTTGGAGCAGCCTTAGGAGCAGTGTGCGAAAGATAGGCAGGCACGTGGGCGGCCTGGAGGGAGCAGCACCTGCTTTTGTACAAACAGCCGCGTGTCCGCCTCTCCCTGCCTCTTCTTCTGCGCTGGGTGCAGGTCATCAGCAAGGAGGAGCGGCGCGTAGTGGCCACACACGAGAGCGGGCACGCTGTGGTGTCTTGGTTCCTTGAGTATGCGGAGCCACTGCTAAAGGTGCGCACGCTGCCGCCCGCCCTTGCCTCAGATGCTGATGGATGGGGTGTGTTACTTACTGCCTGCGCCAGAGAGTGCGTGCCCTGCTGCCACCCTTGCCACTTTGTGAGAAGGTCTGCGCTTGGCTCCATCAAGTGCTTTTGCCGCCTCCGGGGAGGAGGGCAGCAGGGCAGCAGGTGGACACATGGGAGGGCCGCTCTCTTGGGGGCGGGCTTGGTATTGCAGTGGACCTGAGCAGTGCTCTACTACAGCAAGCGAGTTCTGATGTGCGATGCATATGCCCGTGTGACTTCCCACCTTCCTTGGGGAAGTCTGTGCCCACGCTCTGGTGTGCGTGCACGCGCGCAGGTGTCCATCGTGCCTCGCGGCTCCAACACCCTCGGCTTTGCGCAGTACCTGCCCAATGAGAACCTGCTCATGAATAAGGAGCAGCTGCTGGACAACATGAAAGGCGCCTTAGGAGGACGGGCGGCTGAGCAGGTGAGATGTCGTGGGAGCAAGAGCGAGCTGCACATGCCTGATGCCTGATCGAATGAATGGTGCTCGCTGTGCAGAAGGGGTCCCAGGGGAATGCCTCGAGGGGGTATCGTGCCGGAGGGGGGGGAGCTCAAGCCCTGTCCTGGGGCCATCCCTGAGGCTGCGCTGCCTCTGCTGTGGCTGGTGCACACAGCAGCAGTAAAATGGCGGGGGAGCGAGTCGCTGCAGGGGGCTCACTTGCCTGCCTCAGCCTCTGTTCATGCATTGGCTGTTCATGCACTGGCTGTTCATGCATTGGCTGTTCATGCATTGGGTGATCATGCATTGGGTGTTCATGCATTGGCTGTTCATGCACTGGCTGTTCATGCATTGGCTGTTCATGCATTGGGTGATCATGCATTGGGTGATCATGCAGTGGGTGTTCATGCACGTGGCGGCGCAGACTGCCCAGTGCCGCCACATGCATGTGCACTGACCGACCTCTGCTTGGGTGTGCCCCAGGAGCGCAAGGCTGCTGCAGGACCTGGTGGGCCAGGGTGTGGTGTGCCAGGACCTGGTGTGCTGTGAGGGGGGGAATGCCTGCATGGCACACCTTTGTGTGTCTTTCTGGAAGTGCCTGTGTGCGTCCCTTAGTGGACCTCTTTGCGGATAAGGTGCTTTGGGCCCTGCACCCCCACCCACCAGTTTGCGGCGCATTGGGTGTGTGCGGCTGGCGCAGGTCATTCTGGGCAAGATCTCCACAGGGGCGGTGAACGACCTTGAGAAGGTCACGCAGATGGCGTACGCGCAGGTGGCCGTGTATGGTGAGTGAGGGAGGGCGATGGTGGGCTGCAGGGCGTGGCACTGTGCGCAGGCGGGCGCGAGCAGCAGCTGGGCTGCAGAGGTTGTGTCTTGCTCCTCATGCATGGGGGGGACGCTGCGGGATGAGAGGGGAGGAAGGGTAAAGGAGGGTGTGGAGGGTCTCTGCTTGGGCTGTTCACGCCTGCTTCACGGGGGCGCGGGTGGCAACCTGCGCCAGGTGCCTTGTGCTCCGTGGGAGGCTTTGGTTGCCTTCTTGCATTGTGCCATAGCTCCATCATATTAAGCACACTCACACGCACTGCCGGTCCTGAGAAGTGCTCAGCGGTTGAGGCCAGCTCTTCTCCTTGTGCATTACATGCCAAGGCCGTTGGTATGTGATGCACAACACACACAGCGGTGTAATGGTTCGCGTTGGTGCCTGGCCTCAGGTATGAATGAAAAGGTGGGGCTGCTGAGCTATCGGCTGGACCAGGAGGCCTTCGACAAGCCTTACAGCGATGAAACAGCACACATGGTTGATACAGAGGTGCGGGCAAGCCATGCCACATCTGCATGTGTTAGTGTGTTTGCAAATGTCTTTGTGTACGTGTGCGCGTTTGAGAACGCATGTGTGCGTCCGCGCGCGTGTGTGAGCACGTGTATTTGTGTGCACGCATGAGATGCGTGTCCCACACACGGCAAGTGCATCCTATCGCTGTAGGCTCTTCTGACCAACACTGGATGCATGAAGGCCAGGTATGAGGTCTTGCAAAGTCTAGGCATTGTAAGGTCAAAGCAGTGCAAGGTCAAGGCATTGTAAGGTCAAAGAATTGTAAGGTCAAGGCAGTGCAAGGTCAAGGCAGTGCAAGGTCAAGGCATTGTAAGGCCAAGGCAGTGCAAGGTCAAAGCACAACAAAGCAGTGCGCAGGGTATGGCCTCCTGAGTGCAGGCCACGACCTCTCCAGGTGGCTGGGACCCCCCCTTCGTTCACACGCAATGAAGCTTTACATTAAGTGTCATGCATGCTGCGCAATGGTGCAGGCTCGGCAGCTGGTGAGCGAGGCATATGCAAGCACAGTTGCGCTTGTAGAGCAGAAGCAGGACCTGATCATCGCCATGGCAGACTTGTTGTTGGAGAAGGAGGTGCGCATAGCTTTTTGATCCAGCAGCACATACATACATACATACATAGCACCTTGGCTTGCTAGCGGTGCGCTTTTGTCAGGCTTTTGTTGTGCATCGCTCACTGAGGAGAGCAAGACAAACAACTGTGGAGGTCGCAAACCAGGAAGCGTTTTTGCTGCGTTCAAAAGGGTAACGTCGTCACACATGCACAACTAATAGCTCACATTGGTCTTGAAAGACTCGACCAAATAGTCAAATTATGAGGCAATTCCTCTCTGGTGATATAGTTGACTTGGCTTAGGAAACGATAACTCGCCTGGTGTCCTGCTTGAACATGCTGTGTAATGAATTAATTACCGGACATTGGTTCCTTGAATAAATCCACCTGCCTGTCTCCCCTGCCTGGCCATGTTGCTCGATTGAACTGGCATCCACTGTCCAACTTCCACAGGTGATAGGCCTCGAGGAGGTCGAAGGCCTGCTTGGTCCTCGCCCCTTTGTCCCCACAGGCGAGCTGCGGAATATAGACAGGTATGCCTTAACGCAAGAGCGTGAAGTTTGAGGATGGCCTTACTGATAAGAAGCCAAAAGCAGTGGTTCAGGGTGCTGCAAGCATACTACTATTACGATGGAGGGATGATGAAGGGACAATGAAGAGATAATGAGAGAAGAAAATACTATGCCAACATGGGAGCCCCTGTTTGCATGAAATAAGGAATTCCTCAGAAAACAGTATCACAATTTGCACATGTATACATAAGCTGCCTTGAATCACATCTACATTTAAGAGTGATGACTCGAATTTTTCAGTCTGAGCAATTATTTCTCCCTTGCTTCATGCTATTATAATCAAAGTCTGCTTTTCTTACAATCTCTGTGCCTGCAGGTACCGAAAGCTGGGTGAGGGGAGTAATGGGATTTCTGATAGGAAGGTCTTGAAACGAAAATCAAAAAAGCGTTAAGAGGAAAGTGAAGGAGCAAGAAACTCCCTACATGCATGTAGTGATTTGAAATAATTATCTAGTGTATTCAGCAAGCAGCCGACAGAGCAAAAACTGTATTTTTTTGTCGCTGGCATCTGGCCTATTTGTAGTGTATGCTTGTAGAGCCTCTACATTGTGTGTTAACAACGTATGGTCATATGTAGAGCTTTCTTGTAGGTGTGCTTTGATCTAATAAAACAACTCTGCCACGCTTGGAGACTGCTGCAACCAGATCAGACTCATGGCATGGCCAAGAGAAGAAATAAAAAGAAAGACTACGCAAGCAGCAAAAAAGCTCCTCACGTCAATTAAGGAAAAGGGGCCACATGGGAAGAAAATACCCTTGCCAGAAAAGAAGAAAGCAGTCCGACTGCTCTCTGAGTCAGTGAGGATCAGGACTCCTGATAACCCTCAGTTGCGGACAGACAAGCCAGCAGACCCCTCCTGATAAATTTGAAGGTGAGGAGAATGCTCAAGAGAACTGTTCTGACGTCTGGTCTGTACAAGCTTGTCAGCACAGTGCACAGAATGAGCATGAATGAAGCTTGAGAGCAAGCATCTTGACTCTTTGCGAATGAAGGCCGAGACTCTTCAGAGGAACCAAAACATGCCATCCTCAGTGAGGAATGTAAATAACACCCCCTACACCTAAGAGAATGAACATCAGATCATTTAGCAGCAGCAAGCTGCAATGGCAGCACAGCAGCCACTGGCAGTGCAGCCACTGGCAGTGCATCAGAGCGCTCCAGCAATGCTGATCGGGAATCTGCAGAACTGTGCTGTGCCATTGTGCCCTCTAACCACCTGGTGTGGAGGCAGAAAGAAGGATGCTGAGACCATGATCACCCTCCTGGACCCTGCTTTGGAGGCCAATGGGGCCTTAAGTATCCAGGAACAGCCAGCACGACACGCAGCAGTGCTCCTTCAGTGCTGTTGCAGAGAGCAGATGGCACAAGAGTTCCTGACCAACCTCAGAGCAATCAGCCCAAACAGCTCTGTGCCAGAGATTAAGCAGGCTTTCCTTGAGCGCTTCCAATCTGAGGTACGCACTCGAGCTGCCAGGCCAGAGACGCTCTGTTTAACAGACAAGTCCGCATGGTTGGCACCATGTCTGTCCAGGATCATGCCAATTTGCTCAGACAACAGATTGTGCATTTTCCAGAAATGCATGAAAATGACCGAATCCGTTGGTTCCATGCCAGCCTGTCCCCTCAGCTCAAGCCTCGATGCATTGTTGATCAGTCTGGCTATGATTTTACCTCAGTTGAAGTCCTGATCAGGTTTGCTGTTGGTCAGGAGAGACGCAATGTTGTCATTCGGAAAACACACCCCGCTCCTTCTCTTGTCTGTCTTTTGACCAGAGTATGGCTGTAGAGGATCAGCCCCCAGCCAAGCTACACGGGGGTGCATCAGCAAGCATCAGCTCTGCGCGTGGCAGGGGCTCCATCCATGGGGGTTCCTCCAGCCGCGGCAGGGGAGACAGTCAGACACCTTCTGCCACAGTCAACACGGTGTTGCTCCTGCTGGCCGAGGTGCTGGCATCCGTGCCTGTAATGGCGGCAGAACAGGTGGGCGCCAAGGTCCATCAGGGGGCACAAACATTGCACCACAGCTCAAGACGCCCTGACCACCACACGATTCAAGGACCTCAGCGACCGGAACTTGTCTCAGGCTCAGTATCACATTCTGAAGGCAGAAGGGTTTTGTTTCAACTATTTCCAGCAGGGCCACCTGATCAAGCAGAGCCCAGCGCCTCCCGAGCCCTTTCCAGATGACCCTCCTGCGGTCGCATAGGAACTGGCCCAGACTACTTCAGTGTGTGGCCAAAGACTCTGGGATCCTTTGCTGAACAGTGCCTGCCTTAGTTCTTCTGAATTGCTTTTAAGATCCAAACGCTGTGGTATCTGAGCCGCTTATGTTTGATTTTATATTTTCTGGTGGGCAAATGGTAAAGGTGAATGATCAGTGTCCATTTGCTCAGCCTTTTTCCCCGCTTTAGGCACAATTTGCAGGCCACACAACTCTGATCTGTCTTCATGAGAATCAGAACCAAACTGCCAGTATTGTTCAGCAATACGCAAGGGCAAAACAACCAGCTCCTCACAACACCGATGCAACCTTCATCACTCCTTGTTTCAATTGTTTTCACTCCACTCTGCTGGAAAACAAGGGTATGCAGCATGAACGAGTCCTCAGAAAGGGTCTGATAGACTCAAACATCCGTGCACCACTGCCATTTTAAGTTGCAATGTACTCTGATGGCAAGTTGCCTCAGCCAAAAATGTCTTTGCTTGACACTGAGGTAGCTTTGTCACAGGTTTTACATGGTCGGTTACTGCCCTCCTATGCTCATGTTACATGCCTTGCTGATTCAGGAGCAACGCATGCATTCTGCAGTCATTCTTTTGCTGTCAAGCACAGGCTGCGCATGCGTCCATAAGGTACCATGCAGACAGTTAGACTGGCAGACAATTCCTCTTCATTGCACACCCTTGGATCAGTCAACACTCAGCTTCAACTTGGGGATGCTCGCATCAGCTTTGAGGCATTTGTTGTATCGGGTGAGACCGCAGCTTTTGACTTTATTCTTGGAGACACTGTTTTCAGTAAATACAATCTAAGGTGCTTGAACTCAATGTCAAAAGCTTAAAGCACCTAGTTCCCAGTGCAACTTATCCAAGCTTCAGTAAGGCTGCAGTCATCGCAGACAGCTACCTTTTTGTCCACGCCACAAGCACAGTCATTGGTGCATCAGAGGCCAATGCTCGTCTTGATGAAGGGGCAGATGTTGCACTGATGTGGATCCATCCGTACTTTCATTTTTCTCATCCTAGAAAGGCAAAAATTCAGTCTCTGCTACTTAGGCCAAACAATCAGCTTTTCAATCTGGCCCCTCAAAAGACCTTATTCCTGAAAATGAGCTCAGATAAATCTTGGATAATTTCAGAGATGTATTTTCTGATGTTCCTGCTGGTCTGCCTCCTGACAGAGGAGTTAGCCACACCATTCCGCATGAGCCTGGCTCAAAGCCTCCTTTCAGACCCATCTACAGACTCAGTCCAAAGGAGTTAGAAGAGGCCAAGCGACAAATTTCTGTTCTGATGGATAAGCAATGGATCCGCCCATCTGCGTCTCCTTTTGGTGCACCTATTATGTTTGTATCCAAAAAGGATGGCACACTCCGCATGGTAAATTACCATTGGTAATTGATTACAGATCTTTGAATGCAGTCACCATCGGCGACAGGTATCCACTTCCGCGTGCTGAAGACCTTTTTGATCAGCTCTCCTAGTCAAAGGTATTTTCCTCGATTTATCTGCAATCAGGTTACTATCAGATCCGCATTACACCTGAGGATGTTCCAAAGACTGCACTCCGCACTCCATTTGGGCATTATGAGTTTGAGGTGCTGTGCTTTGGTCTGACAAACGCACCAGCTACCTTTCAGTCAACCATGAACAAAATATCTGCTCCCTACATTGGCAGATTTGTTTTCATTTACATTGATGACATTCTGGTTTCTCCAAATCAGTCGAGGAGCACACACAGCATCTGCAGCTTGTTCTTCAGATTCTCCATGAGCAACCCTTCTATGCCAAGTTGTCCGAATGCGAGTTAAACCGCTTAGAACTTGAATTTCTGGGTCACATTGTATCTGTGCATGATCTCCGTGTAGACCCAAAGAAAATTAGAGCAGTCCAAAAGTGGCAGACTCCATCTGATGCCACACATATCCGTTCTTTTCTTGGACTTGCAAACTATTTCCGCAGATTTGTGCAGGGTTGCAGCCAGTGCTGCACCTATTGTCCACTGAGCTCGTGCAGTGTTCCTTTCCAGTGGACTCAACAACAAGAGGTTGCTTTCTGCCGTATGAAGCATGCATTCATCTCAGCACCTGTTCTTAGACTCCCTGATCCAGATCTCCCATATGAAGTCATTGCAGATGCATCCATCAACGGCATCGGCGCTGTTCTAGTGCAAGAAGGCCATCCTGTTGCCTTCTACAGCCGCAAGTCTTCTCCTGCTGAGCGGAACTGCACAACAGGTGAGCAAGAGCTACTTGCTCAGGATGATGCACTCTTGCAATGGCATTGTTTTCTGGAAGGATCAAAGATTACCCTGGTCACAGACCATAATCCGCTGGTCTATCTGGTCTCTCAGCCACTTCTATCTCGCAAACAAGCAAGATGGCTGAATTTCTTTTCCCGCTTCAACTACAGGCTCGGGCAGGGGCTTTGTTGCTGATCCTCTGTCTCGCTACTCAGCAATGAAGTCAGTAACTCTGTTTAATTTCAGCAACCCTCAGCATACCATCTACAAAGCAAATCTGCAAGGCTATGAGCTTGATGAACACTTTTGGATCAGAATGCAATCAGAAATTATCAGAAAAGCTCAAGCGGCTTTTTCATTGACAACTTTGGGGGAAATGGCTGTGCGTAGTCCCTAACATCAGCTCAATCCATGAGCACATTCTTTCTGTCAATCACAGCATAACACTTGCAGGCCATCAAGCAATGACAAAATCTTTGAGTTGGTGACACGCTGTTTCTGGTTGCACTCAGTTCATGCAGATGTTGCAGAGTTTGTGTCAAAATGTGACGCTTGTCAGAAAGCCAAGTCACGTACTCAGAGACCTCCTGGTCAGTTGCAGTCCTTGCCTATTCCAGCATATCCATGGCAGCATGTCACCATGGACTTCATCACTGGTCTGCCTGTCACTCCGCGCTGGTACGACTGCATTGCTGTGATTGTTGATCGTCCAACAAGTTTGTCTGCTTTATTCCCACAACTACAAATGTGAATGCAGAAGAAACTGCGCACATTATTTTTCAGCATCTTATGTGTGAACATGGAGAGCCAGAAACTCTCATTACTGACAGAGGTCCGCAGTTTGCTGGTAGATTCCTTCCAACATACCAGCATTTGCTCGGCACTCAGTCACGCATAAGTACTGCATACCATCCTCAGACTGATGGTCAGACTGGGAGGACAAACAGAGTCCTTGAGTGCTATCTCCGTACATTTGTCTCATCCACTCTGGATGATTGGGATCAGTATTTACCTGCAGCTGCCTTTGCTTGCAACAACTCTTTCCACTCGTCAATTTCAAACAGTCCATTCTTCTTGATCTATGGCAGACATCCGCGCATGCCATTTGCCTCAGAAATTGACCACACCATTCAACCAAATGTACCAAATGTATGGAGTGGAACTCACCATGGACCTCAACTGGAAACACCAAATTCAACGCATGACTGGTAACCTTAGAAATAAGCTGGAAGCCCTTAGTGCCTCTTATGCTTCCCCACGACAGAAACTGAACATTTATTTGCACTGCCATCATTCCCAGCCTTGCCTTTGCCTTTGCTGTAACCCCCTGCACTCCGGCAGACCTAATCATCTGGGACAACATGATATGTAGAACAATCAAGCACAAACTCAAACTCTGGAAAAGCACTGCAACAGCCATGATACAGAAAGATATCCCCAACTTTGGCCTTGGAGCACCCTCTGTCTGTGTTGAATACCATAGGCGTTTAGCCACAGCCCTCACGTCCAGCCTTGAAGATCCATCAGCTAGACACAGCAATATTACCCTCAATCTTCTCACCAAGCAAATTGACCATCTTACTGACCTCTCTTATACATTTCTCACCATCAGAGAAGGCACCAATCTACACATAAGACGTCAGCTCAACTACTTCATGCGCGCCCGCCAACTGCTAAGCATCCACTCCAGCAAGCTACTCATGAAGCATGCAGTAAAAATACTCCATAGCAGTCTCATGAAAATTAGTGAAGCCCTCTCCCTTCGCAAGCCACCTCCGCACACACTCTCTACTCTCATCACCTGTATCACCCAACCTCTCACGAGCCTTGGATTGAACGGGCTCCACGATCTTACTTCTCCTAACAAAACCCACATTATCACAGTGGCCCAGCTAAAAGAGAAATTCCCCAAGGTCACCGCAAAAAGCAAAATAGCACCCAACAGATTGGCAGCCCTTGTCAACTTACCCCAGGCTGAAGATCTCACCCCTGGTGAAATACACAAGCTCTTAGCATATAAAAGCACAAATGCGAGCACCTTTGCCATCTACCACAAAATCAACAACACACAAATCAGCGGACTAGTTGACACCCACTTCAACACAACACTCCCACCTTCAACCACTGACATAAACCTCCAGAGCAAAACATACCAGCCACACAAGTAGTGTCCCCTCCTCAGCCTTGCTCGACAACGCATTACAGGCATGAAGTTACTGGATGCCGTGTCCCTCGCACTTCCTCCGATATACCCTCACTCGCTTGTAATACCGCCCATGCAGAAAGTGCAAAGATAAACTGCACACAACTGCAACAAACAAGCCAACCTACAATTCTTTACCCTGAAGCCACCGACACAGCTAATATCAAACAACAAAATGATGGGCCCCCTAGTAAAAGGACTCGCT